>Ga0209363_1000053_pt1 | contig 47631 bp, 41 predicted proteins | sample WorMetexBAHAMAS3_FD_187385 | JGI IMG/M metagenome (GOLD analysis project Ga0209363, IMG submission 187385) | Marine gutless worms symbiont microbial communities from Max Planck institute for Marine Microbiology, Germany - Inanidrilus exumae... | ecosystem: Host-associated > Annelida > Digestive... | reverse complement strand
TGATCAGATGAACCGTGTTGATATCGCCGCCGAAGGTTCCGGTTGTCGGCGACACGTCGTTGGCGACGATCCAATCGCAGCCTTTGCGCTGCCGTTTTTCGCTGCCGTTCTCCACCACGCGACCGGTCTCGGCGGCGAAACCCACCACCAGCGAAGGCCGGTCGGCGGCGGCGGTGCTGAGTGTCGCCAGGATGTCCGGGTTCTCGATCAGCACCAGGGTCGGCGTGTCGGTGCCGGCGGTCTTCTTGATCTTGGTGGCCGACGGTTGGGCGATGCGCCAGTCGCACACCGCCGCGGCGCACACCGCTACGTCCACAGGCAGCGCCGCGCGGCAGGCGTCCAGCATCTCGCGGGCGGATTCCACCCGGACCACGGTCACGCCGGCCGGGTCCGGTTGTTCCGTGGGGCCGGACACCAGGGTGGTGGCGGCGCCGTGTCGGGCCAGCGCGCCAGCGATGGCGTGGCCCTGCTTGCCTGACGAGCGGTTGGCGACGAATCGCACTGGATCGATGGGCTCGCGCGTGGGACCGCTGGTGACCAGCGCCCGCCGACCCACCAGCCGTCCGTCGGCCATCTCGTTGTCCGACAGCAGCGCTTCCACCGCGGCGACGATCTCCTCGGGCTCGGCCATGCGGCCGGGACCCCACTCCCCGCACGCCATGTCGCCCTCGCCGGGGCCGACGAACCGCACACCGCGCTGGGCGAGGACCGTCAGGTTGGCCTGGGTCGCTGGGTGGGTCCACATCCGCACGTTCATCGCCGGCGCGCACAGCACCGGCTTGTCGGTGGCCAACAGTGCGGTGGACGCCAAGTCACCCGCCAAGCCGGCGGCCATCTTAGCCAGCAGGTCGGCGGTCGCCGGCGCCACCACCACCGCGTCGGCCTCCCGCGACAGGCGGATGTGGCCCATCTCGCTTTCGTCGGTTAGTGAGAACAGGTCGGCATAGACCCGATCTTCGCTGAGCGCGGCCAGCGACAACGGCGTCACGAACTGCGCGCCGCCCTCGGTGAGGATGCAGCGCGAATGAATCCCCCTCTCTTTCAGGCGGCGGATGACCTCCAGAGACTTGTAGGCGGCGATCCCCCCCGCCACGATCAAGAGGATTCTTTTTTCCTCAAGCACCGGTTTATCCGGACAATTTAACGAGAATCATGTGTGGATAGGCAACGTAACGTCGCGCGATGGTCATGGCAAGCCCCGTCTTCCAGCGGCGCGACGAGGCAGAGTTACTTGAGCACCAACAGGATCATCAGCACGCCCACCAGAACCCACAGGACGACGGGCGTGACACGGTTTCCCTCTTCGCCGCGCAAGGCGCGAAGCGTTTCTGGATGCAACCGCAATCGGCCATCGGCCACTAGGTGCACGCCGCGGCGGGCCGCATCCAGGAGTTCCGGCAGGTCCTGGACGGTGGTGGCCACGCCGTCCACCGCATCGCGCAGGCGCGCCTCCGGCCCCAGGTTCTCGGCCATCCATGATTCCATCAGCGGCCGGGCCAGGAACCACATGTTCACGTCCGGGCACAGGTGGCGTCCCGTGCCTTCGGCCACCAGCATGGTCTTCTGCAGCAGCAGGAGCTGCGGCTGGGTTTCCATCTCGAAGGTTTCGGTGATCTGGAACAACTGGCCCAGGAGGCGGGCGACGGAGATCTCGTTCTGTGGCCGGTCGAGAATCGGTTCGGCGATGGACCGGCAGGCCTGGGTGAAGGCATCCACCGAGCGATGCGCCGGTACCCAGCCGGCTTCGAAGTGGACCTCGGCAGCGCGCCGATAGTCGCGGCCGAGGAACGCAAGCAACAGTTCACCCAGGTGGCGGCGAGTCCGACGGTCAATTCGGCCCATGATGCCGAAATCCACCACCGCGATGCCGCCATCGTCGCGGACGAACAGGTTGCCGGCGTGAAGGTCCGCGTGGAAGAAACCGTCGCGGAACAACTGCTGAAAGAAGGTACCGGCGGCGTGGGCCAGGACGGCGTTGGGATCATGGCCGGCAGCGACGATGGCCTCGCGATCGTCTAGCGGGATGCCCGACACCCGCTCGATGGTCAGCACCCGCCGGGCGGTGCGCGGCCAATCCACGGCCGGCACCGTAAACTGCGGATCATCGGCAAAGTTCTCGGCCAGCTCGGCTGCTGCGGCGGCCTCGAACCGCAGGTCCATTTCCGTCGCCACCGATTCGGCCAGTGTGTGCACCGATTCCACCGGACGTAGCCGGCGCCATTCGGGCCGTGCTGCTTCCACCAGTTCGGCAACCCACAGAAAAAGGTCCAGGTCGCGCTCGAACGCCTGCTGAATATCCGGTCGCAGAACCTTCACCGCCACCGGACGGCCGTCCGTCGTGACCGCGAAGTGCACCTGGGCAATGGACGCCGCGGCGACTGCATCGTCGGTGAAGTCCTGGTACATGGAGGCCGCTGGCACGTCGAACTCGGATTCGATGATGCGCCGGGCCTCGACGCCCGAAAACGGCGGCAGGCGATCTTGAAGCTGCGACAAGTCCGCCGCCATCTCGTCGCCCAGCAGGTCGGCGCGGGTGGACAGCGCCTGCCCCAGCTTGATGAAAGACGGGCCGGCTTCCTGCAACGCCCGGGCCAGGCGCTGACCGGGCCGCCCCGATTCCCGCCGGCCGGAAATCAACCGCGCCGTCGCCGCCACCATCGGCGCCACGCCGAGTGTGTCGAGCAGGAACAAGGCGTCATGGCGGGCCAGCGTGCGGGCGATGGCAAGCAGGCGCAGCAGATTACGAATGGTGCGAATCATTGGCCGGAACCCACCGGCATCGGCGGCCCGCTCACGTCCGCCAGGCCGAATGCAGTGCAGCGATACCGCCAGAGAGGTTGGCCCAGCGGACGCGATCCAGCCCAGCGGCAGTGATTCGGCGGGCCATCGCCTCCTGTCCCGGGAACCGCCGAATGCTCTCGGCGAGGTAGCTGTAGGCCTCGCGGTCGTTGGCGACGAGGCGGCCCAGCGTCGGCAGTACGTTGAACGAGTACGAGCCGTATAGCCGGTCCAGCACGGGCAGGATCACGCGGCTGAACTCCAGGCAGAGGAAGCGGCCGCCGGGCTTCAGAACGCGCCGCGCCTCGGCCAGCGCTTGGTCCAGACGGGTGACGTTGCGTAGGCAGAATGCGGTGGTGTAAGCGTCCACTGACGAATCGGCGAGCGGCAGGCTCTCGGCGTCGCCGCATAGCCACTGGATGCCCGCCAGGCGCCCCGAATCGATAGCGCGGTCGCGGCCCACACGCAGCATCTCCTGGTTGACGTCGATCACGGTGACCGGGCCGCCGCCGGCGTCGCGGAACCGGAAGGCGATGTCGCCGGTGCCGCCACCCACGTCCACCAGCCGCATCTCCGGGCGGGGCTGCAGCCAGTCAATCATCGCCGCTTTCCACAGCCGATGAACACCGCCGCTCATCAGGTCGTTCATCAGGTCGTAGCGGTTGGCGACGCTGTCGAATACGGCGCCGACCAGGGACGCTTTTTCTTCTTCAGCGACCGTGAGGAACCCGAAATGGGTGGTTGCGGTGGTGCTACCGTCGCGCTCGGCGCTGGATTCGGGATCGTCCGGCATGGCTCGGCACGATAGCCGAAGCCCCCAGTCCGCGCTACCATCTCCCCATGCCAGAACTGCCCGAGGTTGAGACGGTGCGGCGGGCGCTGATGCCGGCGCTGACGAGCCGCCGTCTGGTCACGGTGGAGGCCAGGCGCCCCGACCTGCGGTTTCCGTTGCCTCGCGGATTCGTCCGCCGTTTGACCGGCCGCCGGGTCCGCGCCGTGGACCGTCGGGCCAAGTACCTGTTGATCCGTCTCGATGGCGATCTGGTGCTGATCGCCCACCTCGGCATGTCCGGACGGTTCCGGCTGTTCAACGGCGCCGCGCCGCCACCCGATGCGCATGATCACGTGCTGCTGACCACGGACGCGGGAGACATGCTGCGGTTCCACGATCCGCGCCGCTTCGGCTTCATGGACCTGTGCCGAGAATCGGAAATCGAATGCCACCCGATGCTCGTATCTTTGGGGCCGGAGCCGTTGTCGTCGGCTTTCGACGGTGCCTATCTGGCCGCGCGGCTGGCCGGACGGCGTTCACCGGTGAAGACCGCAATCCTCGATCAGCGGGTGGTCGCCGGCATGGGCAACATCTACGCGTCCGAGAGCCTTTATCGGGCGAGGCTGTCGCCGCGACGAATGGCGACCACGGTGGTCGGTCGGCGAGCGGCGCGCCTGGCGGACGCGATCCGCGAGGTGTTCACCGAAGCCATCGACGCCGGCGGCTCGTCGTTGCGCGATCATCGGCGGCCGACGGGCGAGGTGGGGCGATTCCAGGAAGGCTTTGCCGTCTACGGACGGCATGGGGAGCGTTGTCCGACGTGCGCGGGCGATTGCCCCGGCATACGACACATGGTGCAGTCGGGGCGCTCGACGTTCTATTGTGCGAGGCATCAACGCTGATGCTATAGGCAGGAGCATGCGACGGTTCGTCCGCCTCACCATGATCGCCACCATTCTGATCGCTGCCGCCGTCTCCGGAGTACGGTCGCCGGGGGCCGCCGACCGGTTTCTCAGCGGCATCGACGATCTGCCGTTGATGCCGGGGCTGGAGGAGCAGGCGGACGCCGCCATGGTGTTCGATACGCCGGCCGGCCGCATCGTCGAGGCCGGCGCCGCCGGGCCGGTAGAGCCGACGTCCGTGCGCGCCTTCTACCGGAGGACCCTGCCGCAGCTGGGTTGGCGGAATGCCGGTCCCGATACGTTCCGTCGGGAAGGCGAAGTGCTGCGGTTCGAGGTGACGGGACACGGCACCCACGGCACGGCGGTGCGATTCGAACTGGCGCCGGCGGCAACCAAGCCGGGCCGATGAACGAACGGAGCCGCTCGCCGGCGGTAGGACACCGGCGGACGGCGTAACGACGGCGCAGAAGGGGAGAACCATGAGCTACGACAACCTCCTTGTGGAAACCCGTGGTCCGGTGGGGCTGATCCGCCTTAATCGACCCGAGGCGATGAATGCGTTGAATGCGGCGCTGATGCGCGAACTGGCGGCGGCGCTGGACGCGCTCGAGGCCGACGATGCCATTTGCGCCATCGTGCTGACGGGCAGCGACAAGGCCTTCGCCGCCGGCGCCGATATCAAGGAGATGAAGGACAAGTCGTTCATGGAGGCGTACCTGAACGACTTCCTGACCGTCGATTGGGAACGTATAACCACTTGCCGCAAGCCGGTGATCGCCGCGGTCGCCGGCTACGCGCTGGGCGGCGGCTGCGAAGTGGCGATGATGTGCGACTTCATTCTCGCCGCCGACTCCGCCCGATTCGGTCAGCCGGAGATCACCATCGGTGCCATCCCGGGGCTCGGCGGCAGCCAGCGGCTGACCCGCGCCGTCGGCAAGGCGAAAGCGATGGAGATGTGCCTCACCGGCCGGATGATGAACGCCGAGGAGGCGGAGCGCGCGGGCTTGGTCAGCCGTGTCGTGCCTGCGGCCGAGCTGGTGGACGAAGCTGTGAAGACCGGCGAGAAGATCGCCGCCCTGTCGCGGCCGCTGGCGATGATCGTCAAGGAAGCCGTGGACCGTTCGTTCGAGACCACCCTCTCAGAGGGGCTGCGGTTCGAACGGCGGATGTTCCATGCAATCTTCGCCACCGATGATCAGAAGGAAGGCATGGCCGCCTTCACCGAGAAGCGGAAACCGAAGTTCACTCATCGTTGATGCGCGGCCTACCTGGCGAATCGCGCTGGCGACGATTGACGGCGAAGCGAATCCCACGATATACAGCGGGTTTGCGGCGGTGCAGCCCACGCCCCGCGAGCGCGTGGGCTTATCTCCACTTCCAGAGTAACGGCGAATACGAGCGAAAAGGGCACGATGGCGCACCATAAGTCGGCGAAAAAGCGGATTAGGCAGATTAAGAAACGCACGGAGGTCAACCGCGCGCGGGTCAGCCGCATCCGCACATACCTGCACAAGGTGGAGGACGCCATCGCTTCCGGCGACAAGGAGGCTGCGGCCCTGGCGTTTCGTGCTGCTCAGCCGGAACTCATGCGAGGGGCGCAGAAGGGCGTGCTCCATCGCAACATGGTGGCGCGCAAGCTGTCCCGACTGTCGCATCGAATCAACGGCCTTGGCGCCTGATCTCGGGACTCTGAGGCGTTAGCGATCTGTCGGCGTCAAGGCCGACGGAAAGCCAAAAACGTTCTCGCACAGGTCTCCTTGGCCGGTCCCCTTGGGACGGCTTTGGCGCCGCGTCACGGGTCAGTTTGGCGACGGCGCGAGGGGCTAAGCGGCAGTCCGCGGAGTCAAGTGATTTTTTTTTGAGTTCTCTATTCGTCCCATTGCGCGGGCGGTGTCTCGACAGTTAGAGTCGCTTATCGGTGGCACGGGGGGCTCGACCGAAAATAATCTCAAGAATTGATCGCATTATCGCAGAGAGAATTATTTCATATTTTCTGCGACAGTTGCGTCGACATCCTTCCGCACTGCCTTAGCGGCCGATCTACGTTGGATCTGGCTTTCACGGTTGACGGCTCGGCTCTCTGAGGGCTTTGGCGCGGCCGACATGCACGTGGTGTCGGACACATGGCGATTTGGGGATGAAGGACGCCTAAGGCAGGCCGTTAATCGGGGGCGTTCGGGCGCATTGGGGGCATCCGGGCTTCGTGAGGCGGACAGCGTGCAGGATGGAATTCTGGTAGCCGGAGCAAACGCGGGAACAACGGGAACAGAAGGTCCAAAGCGTAGAACAAAAGAAACACAGAACGCAGACCGGCATGGTCGATCACGAGCGAGCCTTATTCAACCTCGGGACCGATCAAGCCCATGCCGTTTTGCGCGGCAACGACGCTGGCGAAAAGCGGTCGAGCATCCTCTGAATCTGTGGCCGCCCACGGTGCGGCCCGACCGGCGGGAGGCTTTGGTGGCTGGGGTTAACGTGCCTGGGGCGCGGGAACGGTCCTTGGGACAGGGGTGACGGAATGGACGGTTGCGAGTCAGAGGTGACCTTACGCGGCCAGTGGCAAGAAGTTCTCGGGTCTCTTCGATCCGAGATCGGCGATACCGCCTATCAGACGTGGCTCAAACCAATTCGTTTTCGGAAGGTGCACAACGGCCAGATAACGATGGCGGTGCCCACGCGGTTCATGCGCGATTGGGTGGTCGCCCACTATCTGGACCGCATCTGCGCGGTATGGGGCGGACGCAATCCGGCGGTACGGGGAATCGATGTGGTGGTTCACCCGAACGGCCATGCGGCTTCCGATGGAGGCGGGAAACCGCCGGCTGGAACGTCGGCCGACCCGGTGGCGGTTCAAGCCCGGTCCACACGGCCGGCAACGCCGATCGTTGCCACCTCGGCCGACTCCGGGGACATCGGCGCGCCGCTGGATCCGCGGTTCACGTTCGAGCAGTTCGTCGTCGGCAAGCCGAACGAATTCGCCTACGCGGCGGCGCGCCGCGTTGCGGAGGCCCACTCGCCGCTATTCAACCCGCTGTTCCTGTATGGCGGCGTCGGTCTCGGCAAGACGCACCTGATGCATGCTATCGCTTGGCACATCGGCTCGCGCACACCCGTACGGTCGGTCATCTATCTGTCGGCTGAGAAGTTCATGTACCGGTTCATTCGGGCCCTGCGCGAGCAGTCCACCGTGGACTTCAAGGAGCAGTTTCGATCGGTGGACGTGCTGCTGGTGGACGACGTGCAGTTCATTGGCGGCAAGGATTCCACCCAGGAGGAGTTCTTTCACACCTTCAACGCCCTGGTAGACCAGGGCCGGCAGATCGTCATCTCCGCCGACAAGTCGCCCAACAACCTGGAGGGCATGGAGGAACGGCTGAAATCCCGACTCAACTGCGGGCTGGTCGCCGATATCCATGCCACCACCTACGAGCTGCGGCTGGGCATCCTGCAATCGAAGGCCGAAAAGGTTGGAATCCCCGTGCCGCGCGAGGTGATGGAATTCCTGGCCCACCGGATCACCAACAACGTGCGTGAGTTGGAAGGCGGGCTAAATCGCGTCATCGCCCACGCCCAGTTGGTCAACCGGGCGATCACGCTCGATTCGACGCAGGAAGTGCTCCACGACCTGCTTCGGTTCAACGACAAGCGGGTCACCATCGAGGAAATCCAGAAGCAGGTGGCGACCCATTTCAACATCCGTGTTTCCGATATGCACTCGGCCCGCCGGGCGCGTTCGGTGGCGCGGCCTCGGCAGGTGGCCATGTACCTGGCGAAGCAACTGACGACCCGATCTTTACCGGAAATCGGGCGCAAGTTCGGCGGGCGCGACCACACCACGGTGATGCACGCCGTGCGCAAGGTGGAAGAGCTGCGCCAGAAGGACGCTTCATTCGCCGAGGACGTTGAGTTGCTGAGACGCACGCTGGAAAGCTGACCCGGGATTCCAAGCGTGAATCGGGGCGGTTGGCGATCGTCCCCGACGCCGGACGCGGAGCGGAAATCGCTTCGGTTTCAGTGGTCCTCTGGTATATTGGCGCTCGGTCCGAGCAGTTCGGGCCGATCCCGACGGAACCGCGCGCCATCGGGCCGGAAGTGGGCATGATGATGGCGGAAACGCGGAGCGCACCGGGCCTATCGTCATCCTCGGCGCACGGTTCCCCAATGCGAGACGCCGCCATTCGTTGAGCGCCTGAACGCCATGAAGCTGACCATCGAGAGGGCCGCCCTGCTGAGATGCCTCGGCCACGTGCAAAGCGTGGTCGAACGGCGCAATACGATCCCGATTCTGTCCAACTTGAAGATGGAAGCCGAAGGCGATCGTCTGGCGCTCAGCGCAACTGACATGGACCTTGAGGTGGTGGAGACGGTTACCGCGGCGGTGGCCACGCCCGGCGCCACCACGGCGCCCGCGCATACCCTGTACGACATCGTTCGCAAGCTGCCGGACGGCTCACAAGTGGAGATGGATGCCACCGGCGGCGGCCAGAACCTGGTGGTCCAGGCCGGTCGTTCGCGGTTCACGCTGACCTGCTTGCCGACGGAAGATTTCCCGGTGATGAGCGGCGGTGACCAGCCTTTCGGCTTCCGGTTGTCGGCGGGGGAATTGCGGGCGCTGATCGACCGGACCCGGTTTGCCATCTCTACCGAGGAGACTCGGTACTACCTGAACGGCATCTATCTGCACGCGGCGACCCACGATTCGGTAGACGTGCTGCGCGCCGTCGCCACCGACGGCCACCGCCTGGCCAGTGTGGAAGTGCCGTTGCCCGAGGGCGCAACCGGAATGCCGGGTATCATCGTGCCGCGGAAGACCGTCCTGGAGATCCGCAAACTGATCGACGAAACAGCGTCGGATGTCCATGTGGGCCTGTCGCCTACCAAGGTTCGCTTCGCCTTCGACCAGGCGGTGCTTACCTCGAAACTCATCGACGGCGCCTACCCGGACTATCAGCGGGTGATTCCTGCCAACAACGACAATCAGCTGGATGTGGACTGCAAGCAGTTCGCTCAGGCCGTGGACCGGGTGTCGGCCATTTCCAGCGAGAAGTCGCGGGCAGTGAAGCTGTCCTTGGCCAACGGCACCCTGGTGCTGTCGGCCACCAGCCCCGAGCACGGTAATGCCACCGAGGAGCTGGAGGTCAGCTATCAGGGCAATGACATGGAGATCGGCTTCAATTCTCGATATCTGCTCGACATCACCCAGCAGATGGAGAGCGACAGCGCTCGGCTGTCGATGGGCGATGCGGCCTCGCCGACCATCCTCCGCGAGGCGGGCGACGCCAGCGCCGTCTACGTGTTGATGCCGATGCGGGTTTAGCAGGCTGTTGGCAAACTGCTGGCCCCGGCGCATTGGGGGACGTGGCGACGTTTGACCAATTGACGGCGCCCCTCGCGGATCGGCGCCTGGAACCGGCGCGGTCCTCGGTGAAGCGGCTGACGATGACGAATTTCCGCTGCTATGCGTTCCAGCGGCTGGAGCCCGATGGTGCGTCCGTGGTGCTGACCGGACCCAACGGCGCCGGGAAGACCAACATCCTTGAGGCCCTGTCGTTCCTGGCGCCGGGTCGCGGCCTCAGGGGCGCGCGTCTCGGCGACGTGGCTCGCATTCCGGCGGCCCATTCCCCTGAGGCGGAGTCCACCGCCGTCTCCTGGGGCGTATCTGCTGTTGCCGACACCCCGGAAGGCCCGGTGGACGTGGGTGTGGGGCGCGACATGGGATCGGGCGCCGACCGCCGATTGGTGCGCATCGATGGTCGGTCGGCACGGGGCATCTCCGCGCTGACCGAGGTGCTGAGCATCGTCTGGCTGACGCCGCAGATGGATCGGCTGTTCCTGGAAAGGGCCGGCGGACGACGCCGGTTCCTGGATCGGCTGGTTTATGGCTTGGACCCCGCCCACGCGGAGCGGGTTGCCGCTTATGAGCACGCGATGCGCGAACGGGCGCGGCTATTGCGGGAGGGCGGCGCCGATGCGGCCTGGCTGGCGGCATTGGAGGATGCGATGGCGGCGAACGGCATTGCCGTCGCTGCGGCCCGCCGCGAGATCACGGCGCGGCTCAACGAGGCCCTGGCGGTCCCGAGGCCGTTTCCCGGTGCGATGCTGTCGGTGCGCGGCGACGTGGAAGCATGGTTGGACGACGGCCCGGCATTGGCCGCCGAGGATCGCCTGCGTGACGCCCTGGCGGTCTCGCGCCGTTCCGACTCCGAGACCGGCGGCGCCGGCATCGGCCCCCATCGCAGCGATCTGGAGGTCCACCACCGGGCATCCAGGAGACCGGCGGCGTTGTGTTCCACCGGCGAGCAGAAGGCGTTGCTGATCGCGCTGGTGCTGGGCGGCGCACGGGTGCAGGCGGCGGCACGAGGGTCACTGCCGGTCCTGCTGTTGGACGAGGTGGCGGCGCATCTGGACGGTCGGCATCGGGATGCGCTGTTCGGCGAACTGGAGGCCGTCGGTGGCCAGGCGTGGTACACCGGTACCGACCGCAGCGTGTTCGAGCCGTTGCTCGGACGGGCGCGGTTCTATGCGGTGGACGCCGGCGTGGCGACAGGCTGCTGATGAGTGACGCGGACATGACGGGAACGGAATCGGTGGACGACGCCGCTCAAGCCTATGACGCCGAATCCATTAAGGTGCTGCGCGGCCTCGAGGCGGTGCGCAAGCGGCCGGGCATGTACATTGGCGACACCGACGATGGCTCCGGCCTGCATCACATGGTCTACGAGGCCGTGGACAACGCCATCGACGAGGCGTTGGCCGGCCATTGCGACGCCATTTCGGTGCGTCTCAACGCCGAGGGATCGGTCACCGTGGCCGACAACGGCCGTGGTATCCCGGTGGACATCCATCGCGAGGAAGGGGTGTCCGCGGCCGAGGTGATCATGACCCAGCTCCATGCTGGCGGGAAGTTCGACCAGAAGTCCTACAAGGTCTCGGGCGGGCTACATGGCGTCGGGATTTCGGTGGTCAATGCCCTCTCCGACCACATGGCGCTCAGGATCTGGCGCGACGGCAAGGCCTACGCCGTCGATTTTCGTGACGGCGAAGCGGTGGCCCCCCTGGCGGTGATGGGCGACGCGCCGCTGGGCGAGGACGGCCGCCTGAAGACCGGCACGGAAATCACCTTCCAGCCGTCGTCGGCGGTGTTCACCATGACCGAGTTCGATTTCGCCACGCTGGAGCATCGGCTGCGCGAACTGGCGTTCCTAAATTCGGGCGTGGTGCTGGAACTCACCGATGCGCGGCCGGTGGAGCCACACACCGTCCGCATGCACTACGAAGGCGGGGTCGGCGCCTTCGTCAGATACCTGGACCGCTCGAAGACGCCGTTGCTCAGCGAGCCGATGATGATTCGCGGCGATCGCGACGGCATCATCGTCGAGCTGTCCATGCAGTGGAACGACAGCTACCACGAGACCATGCTGTCGTTCACCAACAACATCCCACAGCGCGACGGCGGCACCCATCTGGCCGGCTTCCGCGGCGCTCTTACCCGAACCATCAACAACTACGCGGCCACCAGCGGCATCGCCAAGAAGGAGAAGGTGTCGATTTCCGGCGACGATGCCCGTGAGGGGCTGACGGCGGTGCTGTCGGTGAAGGTGCCGGATCCCAAGTTCTCCTCGCAGACCAAGGACAAACTGGTCTCATCGGAGGTGCGGCCGGTGGTGGAGAACATCGTCGGCGGCGAGCTGGAGCGCTGGTTCGAGGAGCATCCGGCGGACGCGCGCCGGGTGATCGGCAAGATCGTCGAGGCGGCGGCGGCGCGCGAGGCGGCGCGCAAGGCCCGCGAGCTCACCCGTCGCAAGGGTGCGCTCGATATCGCCTCGCTGCCAGGCAAGCTCTCCGACTGCCAGGAGCGCGATCCGGCGTTGAGCGAGCTGTTCATCGTCGAGGGTGATTCAGCCGGCGGCACGGCGAAGATGGCCCGCAACCGGGTCAATCAGGCGATCCTTCCGCTGCGCGGCAAGATTCTCAACGTGGAACGCGCTCGATTCGACAAGATGCTGGGCTCGGCCGAGATCGGCACGCTGATCGCGGCGCTTGGCACCGGCATCGGCCGCGAGGACTTCGACATTGAGAAGTGCCGCTACCACAAGATCATCATCATGACCGACGCCGACGTGGACGGCAGTCACATTCGCACGCTGCTGCTCACCTTCTTCTTCCGCCAGATGCCGGAGATCGTCGACCGCGGCTACCTCTACATCGCCCAGCCGCCGCTCTACCGCGCCAAGCGCGGCGCCTCGGAGGTGTATCTGAAGGACGACCGCGCGTTGGAGGATCACCTGTTCTCCGCCGCAATCGCCGAGGGCGCCGTGTTCGTCGCCTATGACGGTACGCAGGTGGCAGGCGCCGATCTGCGGGCGCTGGTGGAAGAGGCACGGACCATCAGCGCGGGACTGGAACGGCTGGCCCGGCACGTGCCGCTCAAGGTGCTGGAGCAAGCAGCCATCGTCGCCGCGCTGGATCCGGAGATCCTGTCGACACCGAATATGGCGCCGGATGCCGCGGCAGCGGTGGCCAAGCGCCTGGACGCCTTGGAGACTCCGGCTGACCGGGGCTGGACAGGCAACCCGCTTGCCGACGGCGGGCTGGCGTTCGAGCGGACGCTGCGCGGCGTCACCGACCGGCACGTCATCGACGGCGCGCTGATCGCCAGCGCCGAGGCCCGGCGCATCAACGACAAGGCCGACCGCCTGCAGCAGATGTACCTTGGGCACGGTGTGGTGCGGACGAAGGAGGCCGAGCGCCCAATTACCGGCCCGGTGTCTCTCGTGGCGACGATGCTGGAGCTGGGCCGCAAGGGCGTGGCGATCCAACGTTACAAGGGCCTCGGCGAGATGAACGCCGGTCAGCTGTGGGAAACCACCCTGGATCCCGAGGCCCGAACGCTCTTGCAGGTGCGGGTCAGCCACGCCGACGACGCCGAAGAAGTGTTCTCCACGCTGATGGGCGATACCGTCGAGACCCGCCGCGAGTTCATCCAGGAAAATGCGTTGAAGGTGGCTAACTTGGACGTTTAGGACCGATCGGCTCGGTCAGATTCCCCACACCCAGGCCAGCATCGGCACCCCGACCACCACGATCACAACCTCCAGCGGCAGACCCATACGCCAGTAGTCGCCGAACCGGTACCCGCCGGGGCCGAGGATCAGGCTGTTGTTCTGGTGCCCGATGGGGGTGAGGAATGCGCAGGACGCGCCGATGGCCACCGCCATCAGGAAGGCATCAGAGCCGGCGCCCAGTCGCTCGGCGACCCCGACCGCGATGGGAGCCATGACCACCGCCGTCGCCGCGTTGTTGAGGATGTCCGACAGCGTCATGGTGATGACCAGCACCAGCGTCAGCGCCACGACCGGCGGTACTTCGGCGGTGATCCCCACCAGGACATCGGCGATCAGTCCCGTGGTTCCGGTGTCGGCCAGCGCCCTGCCTACGGGAATCATGGCACCCAGCAGCACGATCACCGGCCAGTCGACGCTGTCGTAGATTTCCCGTGGCGAGACGATGCCCAGCAGCACCATCGCTGCTGCTGCCGCTGCCAGCGCAATAGGGATCGAGGTGAGGCCCGCCACCGCGGCGCCGATGGCGGCGGCGAAGACGCCGACGGAGATCAGCGCGAACCGCTGCCGACCCATAGGGACGGCGCCGCGCGCCAACGGCATGCAGCCGATACCGGCGATGGCTTCGGGCAGCCGCTCGGTCTCTCCCTGCAGCAGCAAGACGTCGCCGGCGCGGATGCGGAAGCTCCGCAGCCGGCCGGTGAACGGCCGTCCCTGCCGCGATACGGCAAGCAAGCTGACGCCGAACCGTCGTCTCAGTCGCGGCCCCAGGTCCGTTTGGCCGACGATCCGGGCTTGGGTCGGCACCACGGCCTCGGCGATGGCCAGCCGGTCGCCGAACAACCCTGACTTCTTCCGGCGCGATTCGCCGACCGGCCGTAGTTCCAGAGCCGACAGCACGTCGTCCACACCCTGCGAGCCGGCGTCGATGATCAGCACATCGCTTGGTCGTACCTCCAGCTCGCCGCGAGGCCGGTGCAGCCGCCGATTGCGACGGAACAGGGCAACGATGGTGGCGTCGTGCTCGGCCGCCCAGTCCTCCACTTGGCTCAACATCTGCCCGACGACGCGGCTCTGCTTCGGCACTCGGGTCTCGACCACGTAGTCCTCCACGCGAGAGATGTCCTCGGGTGACGGCGGCGCGTGTCGCGCGGCGGGGATCAGCCGCCAGCCCACCAGGGCGACGAAAGCGATACCGGCCACGGCGATGACGCCGCCCACCGGGGAGAAATCGAACATGCCGAAGGGTTCACCGGTGGATTCGGCACGGAACGCGGAGACGATGATGTTGGGCGGCGTACCGATCAGCGTGACCAATCCGCCGAGAATGGACCCGAAGGACAGCGGCATCAGGATCACCGACGGCGACCGGGCGGCCTTCTTGGCCGATTCCAGGGCGGCCGGCATCAGCATGGCCAACGCTCCCACGTTGTTCATGAACCCCGAGAGCGCCCCGGCGAGCGTCGCGGCCAGTCCCACGTGCTGCACCGGCGATTCAACGGGCGGCAGGAAATAGCGGGTCAGGATGGCCACGGCGCCGGAATTGATCAGCCCGCGGCTGACGATCAACACCACCGCCACCGTTACCGTCGCTGGATGCCCGAATCCGTAGAAGGCTTCCTCGACAGAAACCAAGCCGAGGGCCGTAGCCGAAAGGAGCGCTAGGAATGCGACGATATCATATCGCCATCGACCCCAAATGAATAAGGCCAATACGCCAAACAAAATAGCCGAAATCGTAATCTGATCGGCGGTCATGGGGCTGATTTCATTTGGTTATTTCTTGGGAATCCGAAAGTATTGCTTAATTTATCCAGAGTATTCTTGGTGCTTCATCGTTCTCGATGGTCACGCGCCCCATCAATAGGTCAATCGCCTGCCGCCGCCATGGGGATTTTGCGGCCTCCGTGCCCGATCTCGGCCGCCGCCTTCAAAACGCCACAAATCACCGCTTGCCTCGCGGCTCACCTCCCGCGAGAACCGCTCCATTATGGTTAACGAATTGCTAACCGGGCAGGGCCGATGGTGACGGACATGGCCAGGACCACCTCCGCACGACGCGCCAATCCGCCGGCGAAGCCCAAGGCGCCTCCCCGCGCGACCAAGCGGCCGGCGTCCAAGCCTCGTCCCGGGAGCCGCAGCAAGACGGCCAAAGCGAAGCCGGTCGCGCCGCGCCGCCGTTGGGGTCGGTTGGCGGCGAAGTGGATTCTGGTGTCCACTATCTGGCTTGCCGTTGGTGTTGGCGGACTGGTGGCGTGGTATGCCGCCGACCTACCGGAGATCGACGGTGCGCTGACAGTCGAACGTCGTCCCGTCGTCACACTGCTTTCCGCCGACGGATCGGAGCTCGCCCAGCGCGGCGAACTCCGCGGCGTACCGGTTTCGGTGGGTGAGTTGCCACCTGCCCTGCCGCACGCGGTGCTGGCGGTGGAGGACCGGCGCTTCTACGGCCATTTCGGCGTGGACATCCTGGGCCTTGCACGGGCGGCATACGCCAACCTTCGTGCCGGCGCCGTGGTCCAGGGCGGCAGCACAATCACCCAGCAGGCGGCGAAGAACCTGTTCTTCACCCCTGACCGGACGCTGAAACGCAAGGTGCAGGAACTGCTGCTGGCCTTCTGGCTGGAACGGCGGTTCACCAAGGATCAGATCCTCGGCATCTATCTCAACCGCGTCTACCTGGGTGCCGGCACCTACGGGGTCGACGCCGCGGCTCGCCGGTACTTCGGCCGGCCGGCCGCCGAGGTCACCACCTATCAGGCGGCGATGCTGGCCGGGCTGCTGAAGGCCCCGTCCCGCTATAATCCGGTCACGAACCCGGATGCCGCTGCGGCGCGCACCCGGATGGTCCTCCGCAGCATGGTGGCCGCCGGCTATCTCACAACGGCCCAGGCAGGCGCCGCCGAGGCGGATCGCGGCGCGATCCTTGCCGCCGTCGATCGCCGCCTCCGTGGACGCCACTTCGCCGACTGGACCATCGGCCAGGTGGAGGATTTCGCTGCCGGCGGGCGCGACGTGGTGGTCATGACAACCTTGGATCCGCGCCTGCAGCGGCTGGCGGAGGAGGCCGTCGCCTGGGCAATGACCGAAGTCGGGCCCAACGCCGGGGCCGGCGAGGCGGCACTCGTGGCCATGTCGCCCGACGGAGCGGTCCGCGCCATGGTCGGCGGTCGCGACTATGCGCAGAGCCAGTTCAATCGCGCGGTCCAGGCGCGCCGCCAGCCGGGATCGGCATTCAAACCGGTGGTGTACCTGGCGGCGCTCGAGGCCGGGCTGACGCCTGACTCGCTGGTCACTGATGGGCCGATCACCGTTGGCTCTTGGCGGCCGGGCAATTTTGACCGCACTTATCGGGGGCCGGTGACTCTCCGTCAGGCGCTGGCCGAATCGCTCAACACGGCCGCCGTACGCCTGGTCCAGGAGGCCGGTCCGCCGCGGGTGGTGGAGGCGGCGCGACGGTTGGGTATCACCGCGCCCCTCGATCCCCATCCAAGCCTTGCGCTGGGCACCGGCGAGGTGTCGCTGATCGAGCTCACCGCCGCCTACGCGGTGTTCGCCAGCGGAGGTCTTGGCGTCTGGCCCTATGGCATCGAGACCGTTCGCGACGCTGAAGGTGAGCTGCTGTACGCCCGTGCGGGGTCCGGCCCCGGCCCGGTGGTGGCAGCGGAGGACGCCGCTGCGATCACCAGAATGCTCGCCGCTGCCGTCACCACCGGTACTGGTCGCGCCGCCGATTTCGGCCGTCCGGCGGCCGGCAAGACCGGGACCAGTCAGAATTTCCGCGACGCCTGGTTCGTCGGCTATTCGGCCGACGTGGTGGTGGGCGTGTGGATCGGCAATGACGACGGCCGGGCGATGCACGGCGTGACCGGCGGCGGTTTGCCGGCGCAGGTGTGGCGGCGGTTCATGGCGGGAGCCCACGATGGAGCGCCGGTGCATTCGCTTCCCGGCCTGCAGCCGCCGGCGTCGTCCGAGCCGGATGGACCCGGGTTCTTCGAGCGGCTTTTGGACCTTTTCCGCGACGAAGCCTAATCGCCGTCCGCGGGATGCGTCAGATAGCGCGGCCGCGCCACGGCAGGAACGCCGGTACGCGCCGGCGATAGTCGCGGTAGGCATCGCCGTACAGACGCACCAGCCGCCGTTCCTCCACCCACGTTCCGATCAGCAGGTAGGACGAGCCCCAGACCGCAGTGGCCAGTGCCAGCGGATCGTCGGCGTATCCCCAGAGGATCAGCAGGGCGCCTGTGTACAGGGGATGGCGAACGTAACGATGCAGTCCATCGCGGCGTAACGGTTCGTCCTCGGGCTCTTCGATGCCATACCGGGCATTACGAAGCTGTCGCAGGCCGCCCAGCCGGCCCAGGTCGTACCCGCGCAGCCCGATGATCAAGACGAGCCAGCCGACCACGGATACCGCGGTCATCGCGCCGTCGACGGCCGGTGGCAGGGCGAAATCGCCGGCCTCTCCCACTGCCCAGACACCGATAGCGTAGATCGCGCCCAGATGGACCACCGCGAACCCGTTGTAGGCGAGTCGATAGCCGGCGCCGAGTGACGGGCGAAGGCGGGCCTTCACCGCCTCGCCGGCCAGCAGCGAGTGGCCGAGTCCAAAGCTGAGCCAGGCGATCGCATACACGAGGTGCGCTTCGAAGGGGGTCATCGTCGACCCGTAAGAACGCTCTATTCGCCGATCCTGGCGATGGTTGCGTTTGTGCTGTGTCCCGGCTCGAGCTGCGCCAGCACCACGCGGCCACCGTAACCTTGAACGATGTCGGCCCCGACGACCTGGTCGATACGGTAATCGGCGCCCTTCACCAGGACGTCCGGGCGCAGCGTTTCGATCAGCCGGATCGGCGTGTCCTCGTCGAAGATCACCACCATGTCCACGGTAGCCAGGGACGCCATCACCGCGGCGCGCGCGGCTTCCGACTGCACAGGCCGCCCCGGGCCTTTCAGCCGGGCCACGGAGGCGTCGCTGTTGAGGCCCACCACCAGCCGGTCGCAGGCCGCCCGCGCCTGGGCCAGCAGCGACACGTGACCGGGATGCAGCAGGTCGAAGCAGCCGTTGGTCAAGCCCACGGTGACATCCTGCCGGCGCCACGCGACGACGCGGTCGGTCGCCGAGCCGATGGTCAGCACCTTGGCCTCGGCTGTGGTCAGGTCCTGATGGTGTAGCGCGTGAACCACCTCATCGGCATAAGCCACCGCCGTACCCACCTTGCCGACGACGATGCCAGCCGCCACGTTCGCCAGCTCGGCGGCCTCGGGGAGTTCGGCCCCCACCGCCAGGGCTGCGGCCAACGCCGCCGCCACCGTATCTCCGGCGCCAGACACGTCGAACACTTCCCGTGCCTCGGCAGGCAAATGGGCAACGGCACCATCCGCCGGCACCAGGACCACGCCGTCGGCACCCAACGTGGCGACCACCGCACCGAAGCTTTGGGCGTCGATCAGCGCGCGCGCCGCCAGCTCGGCATCCTCAGCGGAGCTCACGGACGTTCCTGATGCTTCGGCCAACTCGACGCGATTCGGCGTGACCACGGATGCGTCCCGATAGCGGCCATAGTCGCGCCCCTTGGGATCGACGATCACCGGCCGTCCGGCCGCGCGCGCGGCATCGATGACCGCGGCGGCGATCCCGTCCTCCAGCACGCCCTTGCCGTAGTCGGACAGTACCACCACGTCGACGTCGCCCATCAGCCTTTCCGCGGCGCCAATGACCGATCGACGGGCCTCGGCGCCCAACGGGGCCACGGTTTCGCGGTCTGCGCGCATCAACTGCTGAGTGCCGGCGAAGAAGCGGGTCTTGATGGACGAACGTCGACCCTCCTCGCGGGCCAGTTCACCGCCCGCATTGGGGTGATCGGATAGCAGGGCGACGATCTCGTCAGCCTCCGTGTCATCACCGACCACGCTCACATAGTGCGGCCGGGCGCCTAGCGCACAGAGGTTGCGCACCACGTTGCCGGCGCCGCCCAGCATGGAACGCTCGCTTTCCACACGTAGGATCGGGATCGGTGCTTCCGGCGATACCCGATCGACGCCGCCGTGGACGAAACGGTCGAGCATCACATCGCCCACCACCAGGACCCGAGCCCTGGCCAACGTGCCGACCCGAGCGGCGAGGGCAACCCGCGCCGTCATGCCAGGCCCAATTCCTGTTCCAGCGCGCCGCACAGCATCTGTCCGAGGGTGATGTGCATCTCCTGGATGCGCGAGGTGGTGGCCGTCGGCACGATCAGGAATGGGTCGGCGATGCCTACCATGCGGCCGCCGTCGCCGCCGCCGAACCCTGCGGCGACACAGCCCATCTCTTTCGCCGCCGTCAGGCCGGCGATGACGTTGGGACTCTGGCCTGAGGTAGAGATGCCGATGCACACATCTCCGGCGCGGCAAAGGGCGCGGACCTGACGGGCAAACAGCTCGTCGAACCCTAGGTCGTTGCCGATGGCCGTCAACGCAGAGGTGTCGGTGGTCAGTGCTAATGCGGCGATGGGCGCGCGGTTGTGGACGTAACGGACGGTGAGTTCAGTGGCCAAGTGCTGAGCGTCCGAGGCACTGCCGCCGTTGCCGAAGAACACGATCTTACCGCCGCCGCGCACCGCCTCGGCGCACGCCATCAGCAAGCGGCGGAAGGGCTCGCGAACCGCGTCGCGCGTGGCGGCTAGCACGGCACCGTGTTCGTCCAACTCGGCATCGAAAAACGTATCCAGATCCACGGTGCCGACCTTATTGCCCCGCCCTAAACACTTGATGAAGTGCCTCCGGCCGTCGTGTCAAAGCGAAACCCGGCTGCCGGAACGCAGCGACTCCAGGATGGCGATGGTTGCCAGTCCGGTTTCCACCAGCTCCGCCTCGTCCATCGGCGGCGGCCCGCCGGTGCTGACGGCATCGGCGAAAGCCCGCAACGCGGCGGCAATACCCTTGTCGCGGCTTCCCCGGCTGTCGGCGTTCACCTTGCCGTCCTCCACCATCGTAAGCGCATGGAAATCCTCGATGGTGATCACCGCCCCGCCGGCGTAGGCCTCGATCCGTTCCTTGCCGTAGGCCGTGTCTCCCAGAGCCGTATAGGCGATGGTCGCCAGGCTGCCGTCGGCAAAGCGGATCTGCACGCTGACATCGTCGCAGGGGCCGTCCAGCGCCGTCGCGGCCTCCGCCTGCACCGACGCGATGGGCGCGCCGACGAGGAACCGCGCCAGATCGACGAAATGGCACACTTCGCCCAGGATCCGGCCGCCGCCCTCGTCCGGTGCCTGGATCCAGCTGTCCCGCGGCACCGCACCGGCGTTCACCCGCATCACAACAAATCGAGGCGGTTGCGTCTGCGCCAGTCGTTCACGCATCCGCATCGCCATCGGCGCGAAGCGGCGGTTGAAACCCACCTGGAAGAACGCCGAAGAAGCGTTGCGGGCGTCGACCACCTGATTGAGCTGTGCCCGGTCCAGGGCCAGTGGCTTCTCCACCAGAACGGACTTGCCGGCGGCCAGGGCGCGCGCGGCAAGTTCCGCGTGGCTGTCGTGCCGGGTGGCGATAAGCACCGCAGTCACCTGCGGGTCGGCTAGGACCGCATCGGCGTCGGTGGCCGCGGTTTCGAATCCGAACGCCTTGCGGGCCTGCTCGGCGGCGGCGCCCTGGTGCGTGGCCAGCGCCCGCAGCTTGACGCCACGCAGCCGCTTCAGCTCCGGCAGCAGCACCGACTTGGCGAAGGCACCGGCGCCGATCACGCCGAGCACGCAGCTACCGGTTGCCCGTGCCGCGGCTGCCGGCGGCGACAACAATGGTGTCGGAGCCGCCGTGTCGGCCGCGGAGTCCGGATAGAGCAACACCACACCAAGGTGCGGCTCTTGCCCGTCGACGATCATGCGATACGCCCGCTCGGCCTCGTCCAGCGGAAACCGATGGGTGATCAACGGCGCCACGTCCAGCCGTCCGCCGCGCGCCGACGCCATCAGCCGCAGGCATTCGGCCAGGTTCTCGGTCTCGGTCCACCGCACCCAGCCGGCGGGATAGGCAAGGCCGCGACCTTCGTAATCGGGATCGTACCGGCCGGGCCCATAGGACCGCGAGACCACCACGTTGAGTTCCTTCTTCATGAAGGCGGCATAGGGGAAGGCGGTGCCGGTAAGACCCACCAGGCACACCCGCGCGCGGTCACGGGCCAGCTCCGCCGCCAGGGTGAACGGCGCGCTGGACTCGGTAGCCGCGGCGATGAGCACCGCATCGCAGCCGCGGCCATTGGTCAGCGCCGTCGCCGTATCCTCTGCACCGGAAGGTTCGGCCGCGGCCTCTGCGCCCATACGGCCGGCGAGATCCCGACGATCCGGGTCGGTATCGACAGCGAGAACGCGGGCACCGGCGAGACTCAGCTGCTGTACCGCCAGCTGGCCCACCAGGCCGACCCCGATCACCGCGACCACGTCGCCCAGGCCCACTCCCAGGTTTCGGACCGCGTGCAGGGCGATGGCTGCGACGGTGGCGAAACAGGCGTGCTCGTCGGCCACGCTCGCGGGCACGGGTGCCACGAGGTTGCGCGGCACGACGTTGAGTTCGGCATGGTTGGCCAAGCCGGCGCCGGCAATGGCCACGCGTTCGCCCACGTGGAATGCGCCTTCCAGGCCGGCACCCACGGCGATCACCTCGCCGGTGGCCGAATACCCAAGGGGCATCGGCTCGTCGAGCCGCGCCGTCACAGCCCGCGCCGTCGCCGCCAGCCCGTCGCGACGGGCCTTGCCCAGCACCTTGCGCACCAGGTCCGGCCGCGCCCGCGCCTTGCCAGCCAAGCCCTTACGGGCGAAGCCCAGCGCCATCCGTTCGGTTCCGGCGGAAATCAGCGAGGCGCGGGTGCGAACCAGCAGATGTCCCGGCCGGACCTGAGGCGCCGGCACCGAACGTACGGCGAGCCGCCCGCCTCGGGTGATCTGCACCACTTGTTTCATCGCCGCTATCCTGCTCTCAGGGGTTCGGGGTGTAAACCCGCACCGACGGTGGGGCAAGGAGTTTCCCTGTCGGCGAACATCCTTCCGCGATCGGGCTTCTATCCCGCCAGCGCTCGCGCGGCGAGAAATCCGCCCTCGGCGTTCGGGGCGTACCCGCGACATCGGCTCAGGAAGTCGATGAACGAGGCGTGGATCTTCGCCGTCATCACGTCGGACCGACCCAATTCGTCAACCACCTCGGCGGCGTGAACCACCATATCCCGTATCACCGCCTCGGAGAACCGCCGCAACTCGACGCCGTGTTCCTTCAACAGGGGACCCAGGGATACGGTGTTATGGTAGGTGAAGTCGGCCAGCGTCTCATGGGCCAGGGCGGCAGCGGCAACCCGGATCGCCGCCTGATGTTCGCCGGGCAGCGAATCGTAGACGCTGCGGTTGACGATCACCTCCAGTCCCGGGCCCGGTTCGTGCAGGCCCGGCATGTAGTAGTATTTGGCTGCCCGGTATAGCCCGAAGGCCATGTCGTTCCATGGCCCGACCCAATCCGCCCCATCGACGGCGCCGCTCATCAACGCCGGCGCGATTTCCCCCGGCGGTGTGATCACGGTGGTCACGCCCATCCGCCGCAGCACCTCGCCGCCGAGGCCGGCGATGCGGAACTTGAGCCCTCGGAAGTCGTCCGGCGTGTTGACCTCGCGGCGAAACCAACCGCCGGCTTGAGTGCCGCTGGAACCCACATAGAACGGCCGTACGCCGAAACCGGCATACAGCTCCTCCCACAGGGCCTGACCTCCGCCAAAGGACATCCAGGCCGCCATCTCCTGTGCGGTCAGGCCCAGGGGAACCCCGGTGAAGTAGTTGAAGCCTTTGTGCTTGCCGACCCAGTAGTACGGCGTGGAATGACACAGGTCGGCCGTGCCGCTGGCTACCGCATCCAGCGATTCGAACGGCGGCACAACGTCACCGGCGCCGAACACCTTGATCTGCAGCCGCCCGTCAGTGAGTTGGGCCACGTTGGCCGCAAAGCGTTCGGCGTTAACGCCCAGGCCCGGCGTCTTTCGCGGCCAAGTCATGACCATCGTCAGCTCGCGACGGCCCTGGGCAATTGCCGGCGCGGCCAGGGTGCCGGCGGCTGCCGCTGCGGCGGTTCCGACGACGAAGCGGCGTCGATCCATTGTCGCCTCCTTAGATTGGTGTCAGTTCATGCTCAGGTTTGGAGGAACCGCACGTCGGTGCCTTCGAGGACGAGGCAGGTCAGGCATCCCGTATGATACGCCCCGGTGTCAATGCCGATGCGGTTGGCGCGCACGTCCGGCACCGCACCGATGGTGTGGCCGTGGACAATCCGCTTGCCGAAGTCCTCTGTGGCCTTCAGGAAAGGCAGCCGAATCCACATGAAATCAAATGGTTCCTGTTCGTCTATCTGGACGCCCGGACGAACGCCGGCGTGAACGAACAGGTAGTCGCCTTCCTCATGGCAGAGGCTCAGGTCGTCCAGGAACGCCCGGTGGGATGGCGGCAGCGCCTCGTTCAACTCAGCGCTGATCTTCGCCAAGTCGGAGGGCAGCAGCACAAGGGATGGAAAGTCGACGCCGTAGCTGACCAGCGTGGCGTCGCCGCCGTTCAACAACCAGCCGGCGTTCGTCGGGGCATCGAGGAACTCCAGCATCATGTCTTCGTGGTTGCCCTTCAGATGCACGAGATCGAACCCGGCCAGCGGCTCCTCGATCAGCAGTTCCACCACCTCGCACGATCGCGGCCCGCGATCCACGTAATCGCCCAGATAGACCAGCGTCTTGGCGGTGTCGGGTAATTCAGCGGCGTCGGCGACGATCTGCTCGTGCAACGCACGCAGCAGGTCGAGCCGGCCGTGGATATCGCCCACGGCATAGACACGACGACCGGCAGGGACGCTTGCCGGTCCGGTGAGCGTCGGAGATTCGGATCGAGCGGTACGCCACCACGCGTTCATTGCAACTGCTAACATGACTCTCCCAACAGTAGCCCACAAGCGTCGATAACCGCCCGCTGCCACTGCGTCGGGGTAAGCTTGTCTTAAACCTTGCCGCCTAGCATCAAGGCATTGTTCATGGGGCCCCTTTAGGACTCCGCTCGGCCATGCCGGATCACGCAAGGGTACTCGCGCAGGGTTTGCCAGAATCGCCGCGCGAGGAGGATATGCTGTGCGACCACGTGCGTCGCATGGGCGCCGGTCGCGTCGGCGCCTACGCCGTGCATGTCCATTTGTCTCAACTTCGCCCGCCGGCGCGCCGGCAGCAATTCACGCGGCTCGCCAGCCGTGCCTTCGAGGGCGTGATCGGCAGTCATGACGCGATGCTGTTCAAGCCCAAGAACGGGGATCTGGTTGCGGTCTGTCGTGACGTGCCGGTTAACGACATGGACGGAGCCATCGACCGCATCCGTGCCCTCTTCCGCGACGATCCGATGACCGTCGGCACGGAATCCACCTTCGTGGACCGTTTCACCACCTGGTACGACCTGTCCCAGCGCGAGGATTTTCGAGCCTTGCTTGCCGTCGCCGAGGGGCTGGCGCGGGAGACTCACACGGTTCCTCGACGCAATACCGCTGCCAGTGGGGCGGCATTGCCAGGCCGGCCGCTGGACCCGGCATCGCTGGCGTCCATCAACCGGCGGCTGGTGGAGACACGTATCGCCGACCTGATTCGTCAGCAAGCCGCCGTCCGCGTCGGCGAGAACGGCCAGGCGCAAGTCCTGTTCCGCGAGACCTTCGTGTCGATCCCGGCGCTGCAACGGCGGATCGCGCCCGACGTCAACCTGTTCGCCAGTCCGTGGCTGTTCCAGTTCCTGACCGAGACTCTGGATCGGCGAATGCTGGCGCTAATCGCCCGCCAGGGCCTACCGCTCACCGACGAGCCCATCAGCCTCAATCTCAACGTGGGAACAGTGCTGTCGCGGGAATTCGATCAATTCCATCGTCGGGTCGAAGCGTCCGGCGTGGTGGTGGAGCTGCAGGCAATCGATGCGCTGGCCAATTTCGCGGCCTTTTCGGCAGCCCGCGATCTGCTGAAGCGGCGGGGCTATCGGGTGCTCGTGGATGGCCTCAGCCCATTGTCCATGCACGTGCTCGACCCACGGTTGCTGCACGCCGACATCCTCAAGCTGACCTGGAACCGCGATTTCACCGGTGAGAAGGGTCGGGCCTGGATGGACGTGTTGCGTGATACTGCGACGGCCGGCGGTGACGTCACCGTGGTGCTGGCGCGCGCGGAGGCCGAGGAAGCCATTCGTTGGGGCCTGAAACACAGCATCCGATCGTTCCAGGGCTACTTCATCGATCAACTGGTGGCCGCCGTCAGCGAACAGGAGGACGCGTGAGCGCGACGCCTACCGCCGTTGAGCGGCCGCCGCCGCTGAGCGAGGGCGGCGGGCCGGGTGGGCCCAGTCCGGTGGCGCTGCTGCCCGACTACATTCGGCGCCTGGAAAAACACCGCACCGGACGCTCTGCCGTCCACATCCGCCTGTCGGCATTGATGGCGTTCAATCGACGCGAACAGCACGTGCGTGCCGCCGCCAGTGGGTTCGAGGCGCTGATCCTGCAGTTCCAGGGCCAGTTGTTCGTGCTCGCCAACAGCGACCTGCTGCTGTTCTACCGCACTGAGGCGCAGCCCGACGTGGAAACAGAGGTGCGCAAGGTCTGCTTTCTGTTCGGCGACGACCCGCTGTTCGGCGATCCGCGCAACTGCCTGACTTTCGTTCGTTGATACAATCTGGCGGACGAGTATGATGCCGTGCTGCGGCTGGCGCGGGGGGGGCCAGGATGCGGAGGTGACGGCCGAGGCCGAGCCGGCGAACCGGCTGGACACGCGATCGAGGATCAAGGCCAAGCAGGAACGCGGCGTTCCCCTCACCCCCGACGTGCTGAGCCGGATGAGCGCAGCGCTGGAGCGCGCCGACCTGTCCAGCCTGGTCCGCCGCCAATCGGTCTGCGGCCTGGCCCGCAAGACCATGCCCAAGCCGCGGTTCTGCGAGTTGTTCATCTCCATCGATGATCTTCGCGAGCGGGTGGCGCCGACGGTGGACCTGATGTCCAGTCCGTGGCTGTTCCAATCCCTCACCGAGACCTTGGATCAGCGGATGCTGTCGCTGCTGTCGCGCGACGATCGGCTGTCCGTCAGCGGCGACATCAGCATCAATCTCAATCTCTCGACGCTGTTGTCGCCCGCGTTCCTGGATTTCGACGACGGCCTGACCGCGCGCCGCCGCGGCCGGATGATCATCGAGTTGCAACAGGTGGACATCCTCGCCGACCCGGCCGCCTTCAACTTCGCCCGCGAGTTCGGCCAGGAGAAGGGCTATCGGCTGTGCCTCGACGGCGTCACCCACCGTACCTTCGATCTCATGGACGTAGCGCGCCTGGGGCTCGACGTGGTGAAGGTGCGTTGGGACGCGGCGATGCGCGATGATCCGGCGGCATGGCGCGATCGCTTTCAGGGAGTCCAGGAGACGGCCGGAACCCGCGTCGTGCTGTGCCGGGTGGATTCGCCCGCGGCGGTGGAATTCGGCCAGGCAGCCGGCGTCTCCCTGTTCCAGGGCCATCATGTGGAGACGCTGATCTCCGATGATCAGCAGCGCCGCCACGTGTTGCGGTTGAAGCGGGGCGGTTAGCCCGGGTTTTTCACTACGCCGAGCCCGCCGCGTGGACCTCGACCCTGGTGAAATATCCCGGCTGGAGGGCCACATAACACGGCGTGATACACTCGCCGTTCTCTTGATCCTGTTGCTCCTAGTGCACAGACACATGCGAATGGGTCATATGTGCACTAGAAACAATGATTTGCGTGCAGCTACGGTGCATTCTTTGAATGCGCCGCTGCACTAGCCTTGGCCGGACCGATGAGCCCTTCCCCCGCCGGCGACGCCATCGTCGTCGAGGACCTGCACAAGCGCTTCCGCGCCGTGACCGCCGTGGACGGAATCTCGTTCACCGTGGCTGAGGGCTCGACCACCGCTCTGCTCGGCGGCAACGGCGCCGGTAAGACCACCACGCTGTCCATGCTGTTGGGGCTGCTGCTTCCCACGTCGGGGAAGATCGCCGTGCTGGGCGAGGACATGATCCGCCATCGCCACCGCGTGCTCGGGCGGATGAACTTCTCCTCCCCCTACGTGGACCTGCCGCGCCGCCTCAGCGTCAGCGAGAACCTCACCGTCTATGGCCATCTGTACGGGCTCGCCGACGTCCGCGGGCGTATCGCGGCGCTGGCCCACGATCTGGAGATCGAACCATTCCTGAAACGCCCCACCGGAGAGTTGTCGGCGGGGCAGAAAACCCGCGTTGCCCTGGCCAAGGCGCTATTGAACGCGCCCCGGTTGCTGCTGTTGGACGAGCCCACGGCGTCGCTGGACCCCGATACCGGCGACTGGGTACGCGGCTATCTGGAGGCGTACCGCCGCAACACCGGCGCCACCATCGTCCTCGCATCGCACAACATGGCCGAGGTGGAACGGCTGTGCGACCACGTGCTGATGATGCGCGCCGGAACCATCGTCGACCGCGGCACGCCGGCGGAGCTGCTGCGCCGTTACGGCCGGAAAACGATGGAGGAAGTGTTCCTCGACATTGCCCGCGGGCGGAGCGAGCAGACGTCCAACGTGGTGGCGGCATCATGACGGCTACCGCCCAGGGCCGTGACACGATGGCCGCCATCTCGTGGCGGCGGATGCAAGCCATCATCCTGCGTCACTTGTACGTGCTGCGCCGCTCGTGGCCGCGAATCCTGGAGCTGGCCTACTGGCCCACGGTGCAGATGGTGCTGTGGGGCTTCGTCACCACCTTCTTCGTCCAGCACAGCTCATGGGTGGCGCAGGCGGCGGGCGTGTTGATCAGCGCCGTGCTGCTGTGGGACGTGCTGTTCCGCTCCAACCTTGGGGTGTCGCTCACCTTCATGGAGGAGATGTGGGCCCGCAACCTTGGGCAGATGTTCGTCAGCCCGCTGCGTGCCTACGAGATGGTGGCGGCGCTGATGATCATGAGCCTGATCCGGACTCTGATCAGCGTCACGCCGGCGGCGCTGCTGGCCTTGCCGCTGTACGACATCTGGGTGTTCTCGCTGGGACCACCGCTGATCAGCTTCTTCGCCAACCTGATGATCTTCGGCTGGAGCATCGGGCTGATCGTCTCGGCGCTGGTGCTGCGCTTCGGCCTCGGGGCGGAGAGCCTGGCTTGGGTGGCCATCTTCGCCGTGGCGCCGTTGTCAGGCGTGTACTACCCCATCGACACGTTGCCCGGCTGGCTGCAGCCGGTGGCCTGGGCGCTGCCCTCGGCATCGGTGTTCGAGGGCATGCGGGCGGTGCTGTTCGACGGCACCTTCCGGCTCGACCTGCTGGCTTCGGCGGTGGGGCTGAACCTCCTGTACCTGGCCGGCGCGGCGGCGTTCTTCCTCCACATGTTCCGCGTGACGCGGCAGCGCGGCCTGCTGCTGCAACAGGGGGAATAAAGCCGCGCCGCTTACAGCCCCGGCCCGGCAAGCCGCTCGATCTGCTCCGGGTGGGTGGCCTCGATCATCGGTCCGTTGCGCTTGGTGAGCCAGCCGCGCACCCGCACCAGCCGTCCTTTCAGCGTCAGCGGATCAATCCCGGCGCCGGCGAAGGCCCGCCGCGCCGGGGCCTCGATGCGCACGGTGAAATCGGTCCGCCAGTCGGCGCCGAAGTTCAGGTAGATCACGCTGCGCACCCGTACCGCGTCCACCACCTGCCCCTCGATCACCTGGAACGAGCCGATATCGGCCGCGACGCGTTCGGGCGCCCGCACGGCGTAGAACGGATGCGCCCAGATACCCCGGCGGGCGGCGCGGGCAGCGCGTTCGCGTTCCAGCATTTGCGCCGCGCGCCAACGGTTGTCGGCGAAGGTGTAGACCCGCGCCATGCCGAGGCTCAGCATCTCGCCCTGCACCCACAGGCCGTCGTCGCGGCGCAGGTGGGCGAGCAGCCGACCGTGGCGGTCCATGCGCCGGCCGCCGTACACCAGGGTCACCCGCTGGCCGAGGGTCAGCGCCTGCAGCGCGGCGCGTGAGTCCGCCGCCAGCGGCCAGGTGGGAAAGCCCGGCCGGCCAAGCGGCAGCTTCGGCGCCTGCAAGCCGGTAAGCCGCACCTCGCGGCTGCCGTCGATGGCGCGATCGAGGATCACCGTATCGCCGTCCACCACCTCCACCACCGTGGCTTCGGGGCTGGTGCGGGCGCGTTCGGTGGCGGCCTCCGCGATGGCCAATCCGGTCACGGGCCCCAGGGCGGCGGCCAGCACCCATGTGGCCGCATGCCGCCAACGGGCAAGCCGCCCGGCACGCCGTGTCGATCCCGTGATTTCACCCATCGGCCCGCGCCCCTATAATGCTTCTTTCCCGGCCCCGGCTCCTGGACCTCGTTGATGGATATTCGTCCCACCGCCACCGATCTGTACCCGGAGATCGAGCCCTATGAGAAGGGCATGTTGGCGGTGGATGACCGCCACACCCTCTATTGGGAGCAGAGCGGCAACCCCGACGGTCGCCCGGTGCTGTTCATCCACGGCGGCCCCGGCGCCGGCGCCGCGCCGGCCCACCGGCGGTTCTTCGACCCGCGATTCTATCGCATCGTGGTCTTCGATCAGCGCGGCTGTGGCCGCTCGCAGCCCTATGCGGAGCTCACCGACAACACCACCGACCACTTGATCGCCGATATCGAGCGGCTGCGCCGCCACCTGGGGATCGAGGCGTGGATGGTGTTCGGCGGCTCCTGGGGGGCGACACTGGCGCTGGCTTACGGCGTCCGCCACCCGGAGCGCTGCACCGGCTTCGTGCTGCGCGGCGTGTTCCTAGGCACCCGTGGCGAGGTGCAGTGGTTCCTTGCCGGCATGGGCACGGTGTTCCCGGAAGCTTGGCGACGGTTCCGCGACTTCCTGGCGGCAGACGAGCACGGCGACCTGCTGGCCGCCTACCATCGCCGGCTCACCGATGACGATCCCGCGGTGCACGGGCCGGCAGCGGACGCCTGGAGCCGCTACGAGGCGTCATGCTCCAATCTCATCCCGCCCGCGGAGGAACTGCGCGTGCCGACCGGTGCGGCGCCCAATTCGGCGCTGGCCCTGGCGCGGATCGAGGCCCACTACTTCGTCAACGACGCCTTTCTTTCAGACGCACCGCTGATGGACGGCCTGCGTCGTCTGCACGGCATCCCGGCGGTGGTTGTGCAGGGCCGCTACGACATGGTGTGTCCTATCGTTACCGCTGACGCGCTGGTCCGCGCCTGGCCGGGCACCGAGTACGCGGTGGTGGCCGACGGCGGCCATTCGGCCATGGAGCCCGGCATCCGCGCCGCCCTGGTGCGCGCTACGGAGGTGATGAAACACCGGTAGCGGTTGAAGGCTCGGTGCACCGGGGCTGGGCACGCGGGGTTTGGGTCATTAAAATGACCGAAACCGGACATCGGGGGGCTTCGTTGATCCAGGGACCGATTCGCGCCGCCACGGCGGCCACTGCCGTCGCTGTGCTGCTGCTTGTGCTATCTGCCGGCGGCGGGGCCGCCCGCGCCGACGACCCGGCGTTCCTGTCGCTTGGCGCCGGCGCCTTCGACGTCAACCTTCAGGACGACACGGCGGCGGAGTTCCGCGTCGAGTATCGCTCGGCGAAGAAGGTATGGATCTTCAAGCCTTTCGGTGCCGTGGCGGTGACCTCCGACGCCAGCCTGTTCATCCATTCCGGGGTGCTCGTGGACATCTTTTTTGGCCGCCGAGTGGTGCTCACCGGCAGCTTCGGTCCCGGCTTCTACGTGCAGGGCGGCTCCGACAAGGACCTCGGTCACCCGCTGGAATTCCGTTCGCAGGCGGAGATCGCCTGGCGGTTCAATGACCGCTCGCGCCTCGGCCTCGCCATCTCCCACTACTCCAACGCCGGCCTCGGCGACGAGAACCGGGGCGCCGAAACGGCGATGCTGTATTACAGTATCCCGGTGGACAAGGTGTGGAAGTGGTGAGGCGGCTGGCGCCCGGCGCCGTCCCGCCGATCGCCCTTCCAAGTGCGGCCCCGTAGCTCAGTCGGATAGAGCGGCAGATTCCTAATCTGTAGGTCGCAGGTTCGAATCCTGCCGGGGTCGCCAGTACTCTTGCGCCGGTCATCTCGTCGGGCATTCGCTCCCCTCACTCCGCCATCACGCACTTCCGTGTGCACCGTTCCACCAGCGTCATCACCGGGCCGGGGCCGACGGGGACGATCTGGATCGGCACGAAGCGGGAGTCGGCGGAAAGCAAAACGTCAAAGGCGGTCTCGTCCCAGACCACGCGGCGGCTTTGTTTCGGACCGCCAATCCGCCGGGTGGCGAAGGGGAGCGGCCACACCTGGACCACCCGGTCATCGATGTGCCGCTTCCGGGCCTCCGAAATCCCACCGCCGCTGACAACATCGACAAAATCGGAAATTTATGCGATAATTGTGCGCCGCGAAAAACACCAAAAGATTGAGAAGGGCTTGTAGACCTGCAGTGGCCGACGGGGTTCTTTCCTTGGTGGCGATCATTTGGTGGACGGGTGCCTGCTGCCGAGCATGAACGCTCAAAGCGAGGAGGGGGACGACCATGCTGAGCCCGACCTGTGACATCGACGTCGACGAGATATGGACCGGCACCAATGGCATCGACACTGAAACCACGACGGTGACGGCCGCCTTTGCCGATTCCGTCGACAACGTCTGCGCGAAGGCGACGCAAACCGCGCTCGGTGGCAAAGACGAGATCACTGCGGAAAGCACGGCCATGGCCGAGGACGGAACGGCAGATGCCCGCACGGTCCAGGACGGCAGGGCCGGCAAAGACACCATGACCGCCTGTGCCGAGGCGGTCTCCGACACCAACGACGCCACCGCGTCCAACTACCAAAATGGCGCATCCGGCCGCGACACGATGACCGCGACGGCCATGGCTAGTGGGGCCGACCACAACGCCGCCAGCAACACCCTCACTGCAGGAGATGGCCGCGACACGATGACCGCAACGGCCACGGCCAGCGGCGGCAGTTTCAACGACGCCGACAACACCCTCGACGGCGGGGCCGGCAACGACACGATGGACGCCACCGCCTCGGCAACGGGCGGCAGCAACAACGACGTCGATAACGTTCTCACCGGCGCAGGCGGCCGCGACACGATGACCGCAACGGCAACGGTTAGGGGCGGTAGCTTCAACGACGTCGACAACGTTCTCACGGCCGGCAACGGCCGCGACACGATGACCGCAACGGCCATGGTCAGCGGCGGAAGTTTCAACGACGTCGACAACGCCCTCGACGGAGGGGCCGGCAACGACGTGATGGAGGCAACCGCCTCGGCAACGGGAGGCGACGGCAACAACGTCGACAACGTTCTCACCGGCGCAGGCGGCCACAACACGATGACCGCAATGGCGACGGCCAGGGGTGGGTTTGGCAGCACCGCCCGCAACGCCCTCACCGCCGAAAACGGCAGGGACACGATGACCGCAACGGCCACGGCCAGTGGCGGCAGCTTCAACGACGCCGACAACACCCTCGACGGCGGGGCCGGCAACGACACGATGGAAGCAACAGCCTCGGCAACGGGTGGCGAGAGCAACGACGCCGACAACATCCTCGACGGTGGGGCCGGCCGCAACACGATGACCGCAGCAGCAACCGCCAGCAGTGGGATTGAAAGTCATGCCAACAACGCCCTCACCGCCAGCAACGGCTGGGACACGATGACCGCAACGGCCATAGCCAGTGACGCCGAAAACAACACGGCTGGCAACGTCCTCGACGGTGGGGGCGGCAATGACATGATGGACGCAACTGCCTCGGCAACGGGCGGCAATTGCAGCGACGCCGACAACGTTCTCACAGGCACAGGCGGCCACAACACGATGACCGCATCGGCCACGGCCAGCGGGGTTGAAAGCGACGCCCGCAATGCCCTCACCGCCGGCAACGGCCGCGACACGATGACCGCAACGGCTACAGCCAGCGGTTCCGACGACAGCGCGGCCGGCAATACCCTCGATGGGGGAGCCGGCAACGACACAATGGATGCCACCGCCTCGGCATCGGGCGGCAGCAACAACGACGCCGACAACTTTCTCACCGGCGCAGGCGGCCACAACACGATGACCGCAACGGCCACGGCGAGCGGCGGCAGTTTCAACGACGCCGACAACACCCTCGACGGCGGGGCCGGCAACGACACGATGGACGCCACCGCGTCGGCAACGGGCGGCAGCAACAGCAACGACGCCCGCAATATCCTCGACGGTGGGGCCGGCCGCGACACCATGACCGCGAAAGCCGAAGCCGCCGGAAGTGGCACGAATTTCGCTGAAAACCGGCTCGACGGCGGCGACGGCCGGGACGCCTTGACGGCGGAAATCGTCGGCGCCGGCAGGAGCGTGGTCCGGGGTGGAGCGGGCAATGACACGATGACCGTGATCGGCGGCACCGGCAACGTGCTCGAAGGCGGCGCCGGCCGCGACAGGATGACGGGCAGCGCCAACGCCGACGAGTTCCTGTATGTGGACCCGGATGCCGGTAACCTCGGCTTCGATACGATCTTCGGCTTCCAGCAAAGCACCGACGTCGTCAAACTGATGGGCTATGGGGCGGGACCGTCGATCTCCGGCAACGTTGCGACGCTCGACGACGGCACGAGGATCACCTTCGACGGCCTCGCCTCGATCGATGCAAGCGACTTCCTGCTGTTCTAGCGGAGGATCCGGCGCCGTGGCGGGTCAACGATCCGCCCCCCGGAAACGGGAACGGCTCGATCGCGCACGGGGGCCGACCGGCGCGTGCGCATCTCGGAGCGATCGGAGGCCATGACGCGCAAGGTCGTCTATCTGATGCGGGGCCTTCCGAGTTGCGGCAAGAGCCACATGGCGAAGCGGCTTGCCGCCGATGGCGGAGTCGTTTGCGAGGCCGACGCCTACTTCCTCAGCGAGGTCGGGAACGATCCGCACAGTTATGACTACGACGCGGCGCTTCTAGAGGAGGCGCAGCGCTGGAACTTTGAGCGCTTCGTCGCCGCCATCGAGGCTTCGATCTCGCCGATCGTCGTCGATCGCGGCGCCGGCCTTTCGCAAGAGACCCGGCGCTATGCCCGGTACGCGGTCGAGCTCAAGGAGCCGGACTCGCCGTGGTGGCAGGAGATCCGCGTCCTCCTGAAATACAAGGAATACACGAAGCCAGTCCTGATCGAGTGGTCCGAGCGTCTCGCGGAAATGAGCCGGTCGAAACACCGCGTTTCCGCAGAGTTCATCCGCCACCTGATGTCCCGGTGGCACTACGGGCTCACCGTCGAAGAGATCCTAGGCTACGAACCGCCCCCAGCCGCACCCGAGTCGGACGGCGACCGGACCGACGAAACCCATGAGTTGTCCCCGAGCGGGAACGGCGGGACGCCCGGGACGGGCAACGAATCCGGCTAGCAGCCGACGCGTTCTTACTCGGCCGTAGAGGGCTTGTTGCCGTCGCTTCCCACCCTCACTCCGCCATCACGCACTTCTGCGGACACCGCTCCACCAGCGTCATCACTGGGCCGGGGCCGACGGCGGCGATCTGCAGCGGCACGAGGCGGGAATCGGCCGAAAGGAAAACATCGAAGGCGGTTTCATCCCAGACCACGCGTCGGTCTTGTTTCGGGCCGCCGACGCGCCGGGTGGCGAGGTGGAGCCGCCACACGTCGTTTTCCGAGTCATCGATGTGCCGCTGCTCGCGGCCGTGCAGCGTCCCGGCCACGTCGAACCGCCGCTTGCCGTCGAACACCGGGATGGTGAAGGTGGCGCCCGGTTCCGCGGCGGCCGCCACCAATCGGCGGGCGGGGCGCAGCGAGTCGGCGAACGCGGTGAGCGGATCCACGGTGCCGGCGGTGGCGTCGGGCGGCACTGCCTCGTCGGGCGGGTCCGTTTCCGGTTGCAGTGGCCCGTCGCCCTTGGCGCTGAACCGGGCCACTTCGGGACCGTCATCGTCTCTATAGCGAATCGCGGTTCGGCCGCGGCCCCAGTCGTCGGAGAACTCCACCGCATAGATGGCCGGCACGAGTCGCGTCTCCGCTGCGCCGCGGCTCTCGGCGCTGAGCCCGAACCCCATCAGCCAATCAAGGATTCCCCGGGTGCGCAAGGCGAAATCATTGTCGAATGTCACCGGAGTTTCCGAGACCGATTCGCCATTCGTTTCGGTCAGCGACAGCGTGAACTCCGCTGCGTACAGCCCGCCCCACCACACCTCGTAGCGCAAACGCCTGGCCTCCGGCGGCGCGGCCGCTGTCGGTGCCGTCATCGGGGCCGCCGATCCGGCGGCGAAAACCACCGCCACCGCCATCACCAGCGCGGCCAAGGCAAAGTGTCGCATCCAGGTTTCTCCACCAAATTTTCGCCAAAACCCTTGGCCACCGTGCCCTGTCTTTGTGCCGGTGCCCTGGTCCCCGCTCTCCAACTCGGTGCCGGTTCGCGGACCGCCGGTCGCGACGATCGCCGACGTGCGCGAAGGCTTCGAAATCGGATCAAAACGCGCTACCATGGCGAAAGGGGGATACGATGCCAATCGTCAGGATTGCCGGGGCGGACGGCCACCGCTTGCCCGAAACGCTCGAGTCGTTGGTGCTCGACGCCTTCGCCGACTATTTGCAGCAGCATGACCTGCGCCTCGTCCGCGAGGCCGACGATACGGCGGATGACGCGTCGTCGCCGTCCGTCAGGCTCGATGCGGCATCGCCCCGCACCCGCATGGCGGAACCCACCCTGACCGATCCCCCCGTTCACCAGCGAAAAGCCGCCAATGATTGACCCTGTCGCCATCTTCGGGCGAGTGGGTGCGGTGGTTTTCTGCTTGGCCTTCTGGAGCGTCGTGGTGGAGTTGCTCTGGTAGGAGTGGCAGCGAATCGCCTCAAAGGTCCGGGAGGGCCGTTGGCGCGCCGTTGGCGATCTCCCCCTGGCGCTGCTGTCGATGCAGGCTGCGCACCGCGGCGTAGTAGTCCACCGACGTTTCCTTCAGGTCGTCCAGCTCGTCCACCACAGACTCGAAAGTTACCAGTGCCTCGACCCCGGTGCGCGCGTACACGAACTCCTCGCGGTTGGTGTTGTTGAGGTACAGGTTCAGTGGGTCGACGAAGGACTCGGCGACGAAGCCGACGGCATCCCGCGGGCTGGAGGAGCCCAGCAGCGGCAGCACCAGATAACCGCCGTCGGGCACGCCCCACACCGCCAGGGTCTGGCCGAAATCCTCGCTATGGGGCGGAATGTCGAGCCAGCGGTCGGCCACGTCGACGATGCCGCCGACACCGAGGGTGGAATTGACCACGAACCGCTGCGTGGTCTCCCACGCCCGCGTCACCTCGCCCTGCAGCAGGTCGTTGGCCAGCACCACCGGCGACTTCAGGTTGGCCGCCATGTTGCTGACCCCGTCGCGGGCCACCTCCGGCACCACGATGCGGTAAAGCTGCGCGAAGGGGTCGAGGAAGATGGTGTAGAGGACGTCGTTGACGTCGAAGATCACCCGGTTCACCGGCTCCGCCCAGTCGCTGTAGGTTTCGTCGGCGGCTTCGTCAGCGGGCGATGCGCCATTGAGCAGCAGGTCGTCGTCGGTCCCTTGGTCGGTCACCGGTGCCGCTGTCGGCGTGCCGGGCGCGGGCCAGGCCGGCGCCGGTGCCGGTGTCGTCGGGGCCACCGGCGAGGCTCTCAAGAGTGCGCTCATGTCATAGAGGCCGGATCCACGCGCCAGCGCCGGTGACGCCGCGACCACCCCGGCCAGAACCAACGCTAACGCCGCACCGACGACACGCAGCGTCGTCCCCCCACGCGGTGCTGCCATGGATCATCCTCCCCCAGCGAACCCACGCAGGGTAGCCAAGATCAGCGCCAGCTGGAATCGTCAGCGTCGTAAAAAACCGGCAAAGAGAAGTGCCAATCAGTTGAAATGGTCGATCAGCACGGCCAGACCGATGATCAGCGCCAGACCGATGGCGCCGACACTCAGCACGATGATCACCGCGTACCGCATCAGCTTGGCTTCGAGCGCGCGCGGATCGGCCCGCTTCGGCGGCTGCCGCTTCCCCGCCGCGGCCTTGGGTTTGCGAGCTGCCGCGGTGGCGCCCGCCGGTGCCTTCCGTGCCGCGGGCCGGGGAGGTGCCTTCGGGGCCGGCGCGGGCGCCTCCTGTTCGGATTCCGGCGCCTTCTTCGCGCCGTCCCGGCGGGCGCGAAACAGCACCTTTGAGCGGCTCTGGCCGCTGCCGTGATCGAACACTTCCTCGACCACCTGGACCGCGGCGATGGTGGTCATGGAGGGGCCATCGAGGATCTGCCGCGCCTCGTACATGGCCATGTCGCGGTCGTCGTAGACCGAATCGATGTTCCAGTGGCCGCCCTTGTGAACGTAGACCTCGTATGACTTGGAGCCGCTCATCCTGGCTCACTCACCTCGGCTCACTCAACTGAGCCCACACATCGCCACAGGCTCGCCGGAGGCCGCCCGCGGCGCGGGATCGCACGGACGGGCAGGTCAGGCGCCCGCCGCCGGCGCATCAGCCGGCGTCTCCACGGTCAGCGACGATTTTGCCGTTGGCGGCGCAGAGCAGGAAATGGATCGACTGTCCATCGGCGCTCGCAGGCACGATGACGCTGCGGTACAGCCACGTGTCGCCGTTGCGGTGGAGGAACGAGTCGCCGCGGGTGATCGGCACACGGCGTTTCAGCACCTCGCGATAAAAGCCCGCCGTCATCGCCATCAGCGTGGCGTCCGGAACGGCCGACAGTGGCGCGCCGCCGAGCGTCGCCGACAGCTCGTCTTCAAAGGCCGCGCCGATGCGGCCGAGGACCGGTTCGGCATCCTCGGAGATAATCCGCACGACGAAGGATTGCGGCACAATATCGCCGATCCGCTGATCGTAGACGGCGTCCAGCGAGGGCAGCGCATCGTCAACGCGGGCATCCCGCCAATGGCGCAGCAGCCGATGCACCATCCGCCGCTCCATGCCCCGGGGAGGTTCGTCGGTCACGTGCCCTCCGCTATGTCGCCGTTGCCGAAATCACGAGTGCAGTTGCTTCGCCCCATCGCCGAACGGCCGTTGGCCCGGCCGCACCGGGGCGGACATGTTGCCGCTCAATCAGATCATCGGGGCACATGTGGTAGCCGGACTGTAGTGAAATCGTCACATCTTCAGAAGCGAAAAACGTGCGGGAACATCGCTTGTTGGGAAAGCGTCAATCCCGATCGTGTCCGAACGGTGGAAAGGCCCCGCGGATCAGGTGCGGAGCACCCCGCCGGTCGCTTTTTCGACGGCTGCGACGATCCGCGCCGCCACGGCGTCAATTTCGGCGTCGGTCAGCGTCTTGTCCGTGGGTTGCAGGATCACGTTAACGGCCAACGACGTGCGACTCGGGCCCAGTGTCTGGCCGGCGAACACGTCGAACACCCGAACGTCGGCAATCAGCCCCTTGTCGGCGCCGCGCACCGCGCGGACCACCGCCTCGGCGTCCACCGTATCGGCGACCACGAACGCGAAATCCCGACCCACCGCCTGGTACGGCGACGCCTGCAGCGGCGGCCGCGCCGCGCCGGCCTTGCGCGGTGGAATCCGGTCGATGAACACCTCGAAGGCCGCCGCCGGCCCCTTTACGTCCAGGTGCTGAAGGACACGGGGGTGCAACTCGCCGAAATAGGCGAGGATCCGCTGTGGTCCGAGGGCCAGACAGCCCGAACGCCCAGGGTGATACCAACCGGGCGCTTCGGCGCGAGTCTGCACGGCACCGTCCGCGATACCCAGGGCGCCGAGCAGCGCCAGGGCGTCGGCTTTGGCATCAAAGGCGTCCACCGGCCGTGGGGCGGCGGCCCAGTGGCGTGAGCCGGTGCGGCCCGAGCGGACGCCAGCGGCCACGATCTCCTGGTGCTCCGGCCGTGGCCCCGCGTATTGGGGGCCAACCTCGAACAGACCCGCGTCGGTCAGGCCGCGGTCCGCGTTGCGGCCGCAAGCGGCCACCAGATGCGGCAGCACCGAGGGCCGCATTACGTCCAGGTCGGCGCTGATGGGGTTGATCAGCCGCAGCTTGTCGTCCGTGGCGCCGAACATGCGGGCATCATCGCCGCTGACGAACGAAAAGGTCACAGTCTCGTTGAGCCCGCGCGCGGCGAGCAGCCGCCGCGCCGCCGCATGCCGGCGCTGCTCCGCCGCCACCGCCGGGGTGGGTAGCGTCGTCGTTCGCTCCAAGGGCACCACCGGTATGTGGTCATAGCCGTGGATGCGCAGCACCTCTTCCACAAGGCAGGCCTCGCCCACCACGTCGCCGCGCCACGACGGCACGCCGACCTCCAGCACCTCGCCGGACCCGTCGACGGTGAACCCAAGGTCCTCGAGGATGGTCCGGGCCGTGGCTTCGTCGACACCGACCCCGCCCAGCGATGCCAGGCGGCTCGGCCTGAGCGGCACGGTCCGTCGCCAATCGGGTTCGCCACCGGCGATCACCAGCTCCGATGGCTCGCCGCCGCACAAGTCGAGCACTAGGCGAGTAGCGATCTCCATCCCATCCACCAGGAACGCCGGGTCGATGCCGCGTTCGAAGCGATAGCGGGCGTCCGACAGGATTCCCAACTCGCGACCGGTGGCCGCTGTGCGCACCGGATCGAACAGCGCCGATTCCAGGAACACATTGACCGTGGATTCTGTGCAGCCGGTCCGCTCGCCGCCGATGACGCCACCCAGCGCTTCGGCGTCGTGGTCGTCGGCAATCACCGTCATCGCCGGTCCCAGCTCGTAGCTGCGGTCGTTCAACGCATCCAGGCTCTCGCCTTCGCGGGCAAGCCGCACCTGGATGTCACCGCGCACGAGATCGGCGTCGAAGGCGTGAAGCGGGCGGTTCAGGCCGACGGTCAGGTAGTTGGTCATGTCCACCAGCGCCGAAATGGGCCGCAGGCCCACCGACAGCAGCCGGTCCTGCAGCCACTTGGGGCTGGGTCCGTTTCGTACGCCGCGAATATAGCGGCCGACGAAATAGGGACACGCGCCGGCAACGTCGGACTCCAGGCGCAAGCTGACGCCGATGGGGCTGGGGAACGTCCCCGGCACCGGTTCGAGCGCCAGCGGCTTGAGTCGTCCGAGACCGGCCGCCGCCAGATCGCGGGCGATGCCGCGCACGCCCAGGCAATCGCCACGGTTGGGGGTAATCGCCACGTCGAACAGCGGATCGTCGAGGCCCATCACCGTCGCCGCGGGCGTGCCCACCGGCGCCCCCTCGGGCAGCTCGACGATGCCCGAATGCTCGTCGGACAGGCCCATTTCCCGTTCCGACAGCAGCATCCCGCTGCTCTCCGCCCCGCGGATCTTGGCCTTGCGCAACGGCCCATCCAGGCCGGGAAGCGTCGCGCCCTCGGGCGCAAAGGCGCCGATCATACCGGTGCGGGCGTTGGGCGCCCCGCACACCACCTCCACTGTGGCCGATCCCGTATCGACCGTGCACAGCTTCAGCTTGTCGGCGTTCGGGTGGGCACGCGCCTCGACGATGCGGGCGACCACCACGTCGCGCAGCGCCGCCGCCCGATCCACCAAGGCCTCCATCTCCAACCCCACCATGGTCAGTGTGTCGGCGATGGTCGCTGCCGGAGCGTCGGTGTCCAGGTGCTCCTTGAGCCAGGAAAGCGTGAACTTCACTGGTCGAGGCCCGTAACCATGCTCGGCACGTTTAGCGCCGAGAAACCGTAGTGCCTGAGCCAGCGGAGGTCGGAATCGAAGAACGTGCGCAGGTCCGGAATGCCGTACTTCAGCATCGCGATGCGCTCCAGCCCCATGCCGAAGGCGAAACCCTGATAGCGCGTGGAATCCACGCCGCAGTTCTCCAGGACCCGCGGATTGACCATGCCGGAACCGAGAATCTCAAGCCAGTCGTCGCCGTGGCCAATGCGCAGCGTTCCGCCCTGGCGGGTGCAGCCGATGTCCACCTCCGCCGAAGGCTCGGTGAAGGGGAAATAGCTGGGCCGGAACCGCACCGGCAGATCGTCGATGTCGAAGAATGCCCGGCAGAACTCGATCAGGCACCCCTTCAGGTGGCCCATGTGGGTGGCCTCGTCCACCACCAGCCCTTCCACCTGATGGAACATGGGCGAATGGGTGGCGTCGGAATCGCTTCGGAAGGTGCGGCCCGGCACGATGATGCGCAGCGGCGGCGGCCGGTTCTGCATCACCCGGATCTGCACCGGAGAGGTATGGGTGCGCAGAACCATCCGATGATCGTCGCCGTCGCCGGGGAGGTAGAAGGTATCCATCTCCTGGCGGGCCGGGTGCTCGGCGGGGATGTTCAGGGCGGTGAAGTTGTGCCAGTCGTCCTCGATGTCAGGACCCTCGGCCACCTCGAAACCCATTTCGCCGAAGATAGCGACCACCTCGTCGATGGTCTGGCTGATGGGATGAATGGTGCCGGTGCGCTCGGGCCGCGGCGGCAGGGTGACGTCGACCCGCTCCGACGCCAGTCGGCTATCCAGCGCCGCATCGGCCAGCGCCGTCCGGCGGGCGTCGATGGCATCGGCGATGTGGGACTTCAGGGCGTTCAACGCGGCGCCGGCGGCGCGGCGCTGCTCCGCGTCCATGGCCGCCATGCCCTTCATCAGCGCGGTGATGCGGCCTTTCTTGCCCAGTGCCGCAACCCGTATGGCGTCCAGCTCCGCCAGGTCGGCGGCGCCGGTTACGGCGGATTCAAGCTCGCTGCGCAGGTGCTCCAGGTCGTCCATGGCGGCTGCCGTCCGGTGATGGGTCTTCGTCGGGGTCGGCGGGCGTTATGCGGACCGAGGGCGGGGACTTGGTGGCCGCCCCGCCTCACGAGCGGGTCGGCCCGTCTGGCGAGTTACGTCGCTTCGGCCAAGGCCGACTGGGCGCGTTCGACAAGGGCTCTAAACGACTCGGGCTCACGCACGGCCAAGTCGGAGAGCATCTTGCGGTCGATCTCCACGCCAGCCTTGGTCAGGCCGCTGATAAACTGGGAATAGGTCAACCCGTGTTCGCGGGCGCCGGCATTGATGCGCTGAATCCACAGGCGGCGGAACGTCCGCTTGCGGTTGCGGCGGTCGCGGTAGGCGTACTGCAGCGCCTTGTCGACGCGCTCGGTGGCGACCCGAAACGCGGTCCAACCGCGGCCCTGATAGCCGCGCGCCTTGTCCAATACCTTCTTGTGGCGGGCGTGCGCGGTGACGCCCCGTTTGACTCGCGCCATGATCCGGTCTCCTTAGCCCATTCGCCCTATGCGTAGGGCATGTACGACTTGATGATCCGCGCGTCGGCGTCGGCGAGGATCATCGTGCCACGGGCTTTGCGTTTCATCTTCTGTGCACGCTTGCGCAGGTTGTGGCGCTTGTAGGCCACGTTGGCGCGCACCTTGCCTGTACGGGTCAGGCGAAAGCGCTTCTTGGCGCTGGCCTTGGTCTTCAACTTGGGCATTTGCGGGTCCTTTCCGGGGCTCGCTTGGTTATGTCCGTGTCACGACGATCAATCTGCACGACTGGCCATGTGACCGGGACGCTATCCCATCAGCGGCTGGGCATGCCCTCAGCCGCACCGCCGTTCGGGAACGTCGATGAACGCGGCGTTATAAGACTAGGCCGGCGGCATTGCAAGGCGAGGCCGGTTACACCCGCCGGTGCCGACGGGTTCCGGCGCTCAACGTGGCGCCACCACCATCACCATCTGCCGGCCTTCCAGTTTCGGAACCTGTTCGACCTTGGCCCGCTCTTCCAATTCATCACGGACCCGGTCCAGCACCTTCATGCCCAGTCCCTGGTGTGCCATCTCGCGGCCGCGGAAGCGGATCGTCACCTTGACCTTGTCGCCCTCTTCGAGGAAGCGACGCATATTGCGCATCTTCACCTGGTAGTCGTGCTCGTCGATGCTCGGCCGCATTTTGATCTCTTTGACGTCAATGATCTTTTGCTTCTTGCGGGCCTCGCTCCGCTTCTTCTGCGCCTCGTACTTGAACTTGCCGTAGTCAAGGATCTTGCAGACGGGCGGATCGGCGTTGCCGGCCACCTCGACCAGATCAAGGTCGGCTTCCTCGGCGACTCCGATGGCTTCGCGGATGGTCAGGACGCCAAGTTGTTCCCCTTGGGCGTCGATAACGCGCACATTCTGCGCGTTGATCTCTTCGTTGACGCGCGGTCCGTCGCGGACCGGTGTCTGGTCGAACGGTATTCTTGCTATCGCGTGGTCTCCTTACCCGCGTCGCGGCCCGGCGCCGGCCCAGCGTACGCCAAAAAACATCACCGCGCCCGCCTCATGGCGCCGCGCGATGGAATAGACAGCTCCGCGGAAGACGCGATCCCGGTCGCGCCCGATCACGCCTGCGCCTTTGCCAACGGACCTGCCGCCTCCTCACAGAGTCTAGCAACGGCTTGGTCGAGCGCAAGACGTTCTTGGTCCTTACCGCCCAACCGCCTAAGGGCGACCGTGCGGTCGGCGCTTTCCTGGGCGCCAACTACCAGAATGGCGGGCACCTTGGTCAGGCTATGTTCGCGGACCTTGTAGCCGATCTTCTCGTTGCGCAGGTCGGCCTCGGCGCGAAGACCGGCTTCTTTCAACGCCTTCAGGACCTCCGCCGCGTAGCCGTCGGCGTCATTGGTGATGGTCGCCACCATCACCTGCACCGGCGCCAGCCACAGCGGCAAGCGACCGGCGTAGTGCTCGATCAGGATCCCGGCGAACCGTTCCAGCGAGCCGAACAGCGCCCGATGCAGCATCACCGGCCGGTGCTTCTCGCCATCCTCGCCCACGTAGGAGACGTCGAACCGCTCCATCAGGTTCATGTCCACCTGCAAGGTGCCGCACTGCCAGTCACGGCCGATGGCATCGCGCAGCACGAACTCCAGCTTCGGGCCGTAGAACGCGCCCTCACCCGGATTGTGCCCGTAATCCTGGCCCATGCTCTCCAGCGCGCCCGTCAGCGCCGCCTCCAGCAGATCCCATACGGCATCGTCGCCGATCCGCTTCTCCGGCCGGTCGGAAAACTTGATGCGCACATTGTCGAAGCCGAAATCCCGATAGATGTCGAGGATCAGGCGGACCACCGTTTGGCATTCGGCCTCCATCTGCTCCGGCGTGCAATAGATGTGGGCATCGTCCTGGGTGAACTCGCGGACCCGCATCAGGCCGTGCAGGGCGCCCGACGGCTCGTACCGGTTGACCTTGCCGAACTCGGCAATGCGCAGCGGCAAGTCGCGGTAGCTGCGGATGCCCTGCTTGTACACCTGCAATCCGCCCGGGCAGTTCATCGGCTTAATGGCGTAGATCCGGCCGTCCTCGGTCTCCGAGGTATACATATGCTCGCGGAAGCTCTCCCAGTGGCCGGACGTTTCCCACATGGACCGGTCCATAATCGTCGGCGTGGAGATCTCCACATAGCCGGCGTCCTCCTGACGCTGGCGCATGTAGTCCACCAGCCGACGGAACAGCGTCCACCCCTTGGGGTGCCAGAACACCGCGCCGGGTGCCTCCTCCTGGAAATGGAACAGGTCCATCTCCCGGCCAAGCCGGCGGTGGTCACGCTTCTCCGCCTCTTCGAGCTGATGCAGGTAGCCTTTGAGCTGATCGGCCGTCGCCCACGCCGTACCGTAGATACGTTGCAGCATGGCGTTGCGAGAATCGCCTCGCCAATAGGCGCCCGCCACCTTCATCAGCTTGAAGGCTTTGCCCAGCTTGCCGGTGGACGGCAGATGCGGGCCGACACACAGGTCCAGCCAATCGCCCTGGCGATAGATGCTGATCTCCTCGTCGGCGGGCAGGTCGGCGATGATCTCCGCCTTGTAGTGCTCACCGATGGACTTGAAGAACGCAATGGCCTCGTCGCGGTCCCACACCTCGCGGACAATGGGCAGGTCGCGATCGACGATCTCCCGCATGCGTTCTTCGATCCGCCCGAGGTCGTCGGGCGTGAACGGATCGTCGCGGGCGAAGTCGTAGTAGAAGCCGTTCTCGATGGCGGGGCCGATGGTCACCTGAGTGCCGGGATAGAGCTCCTGCACCGCCTGCGCCATCACGTGCGCGGCGTCATGGCGCAACAGCTCCAGCGCGTCGTCGTCGCGGCCGGTGACGATGGCAACGCTTGCGTCGGTGTCGATCACCGTCGCTAGGTCACGCATCGTGCCGTCGATACGCACCGCCAACGCGGCGCGGGCGAGGCCTGCGCCGATATCGGCGGCGATCCGGTCACCGGACACCGGTCCCGGATAGCTCCGCTCCGAGCCGTCGGGGAGAGTGATCCGCACCGGGCCCTCGGTTTTCACCGTCACGTCCATCGGAAATGCCGTTCGCTGGGGGATGGGTTTCGCGGCAGCACTTTAGAGCAACTTCTGATCATATTGAACCACTCTCGTATGGACCGGGCTGTTAGAGTTCTGCCAGCTATCAATCGGCAAGAAAGCCGCTCCGGGAGACGCACCGATGGCCATGGGCACACATGACTATCAGGACGATCCGCGCAACGCCGACGTTCTGATCTCCATCAACGGTGCCCTGGTGCCGCGCGATCGGGCGACGGTATCGGTGTTCGACAGCGGCTTCGTGCTCGGCGACGGCATCTGGGAGGGGCTTCGCCTGCACAACGGCGTGCTTCTGTTCCTCGACCGTCATCTGGACCGGCTGTACCAGGGCGCGAAGGCGCTGGATCTGGACATCGGGCTCAGCCGCGCCGACCTCGCGGCTGCCATCCGCCACTGCCTGGAGGCCAACGGCATGACCACCGGGGTCCACATCCGGCTGATGGTCACCCGTGGCGTCAAGGCCACGCCGTATCAGGACCCGCGCGTCACCATCGGTCCGTCCACGGTGGTGATCATTCCGGAACACAAGCAGCCGGCAGCGGCAATGGCGGAGCGCGGCCTTCGCCTGTTTACCGTCCATGTCCGCCGCGGCGCACCGGATGTGCAGGACCCGGCCCTCAACAGCCACAGCAAGCTCAACTGCATCCTGGCCTGTATCCAGGCGGCCAAAGCCGGTGCCGACGAGGCGCTGATGCTCGATCCGCACGGCTTCGTTGCCACCTGCAACTCCACCAATTTTTTCGTCGTCCGCGGTGGCGAGGTGTGGACGGCCACCAGCCGCTACCTGATGCCCGGCATCACTCGCGCCAATGTGTTGGCGCTGTGTGCCGACGACGGCATCCCGGCGCGCGAGCTGGATTTCGCCCTCACCCAGGTCTACGACGCCGACGAGGCGTTCGTCACCGGTACCTTTGCCGGCCTGGTCCCCGTGGTCGAGGTGGATGGCCGCACCATCGCCGACGGTCGGCCGGGGCCGATGGCCACCCGCCTTCGGACCCTTTACGCGGGGTTGGTGGATCGCGAGGCCGAACGGTGACGACGGTCCGCATCGCCATGTGGTCGGGGCCGTGCAACATTTCCACGGCGATGATGCGGGCGTGGGAGAACCGGCCGGACACGGTGGTTGTGGACGAGCCGTTCTATGCCTTCTACTTGGATCGCACCGGCGCCGATCACCCCGGCCGCGCGGAGGTGATCGCCAGCCAACCCATCGATTGGCGACAGGCTGTGGCGGACCTCATGGCCCCGTTGCCGGCGGGCCGCACCGTGCAGTATCAGAAGCACATGACTCACCACCTGCTGGCGGAGGTCGGCCGCGAATGGCTCGATGAGGTGGCCCACGCCTTCCTAATCCGCGATCCGGTGGAGGTGCTGGCTTCCTATGCCCAGCGGCGCCCCGATGCCGCCGTCAGCGCCGAAGACGTGGGCATCCCTCAGCAACTGGCGCTGTTCGAGCAGGTGATGGACCGCACCGGCCGCATCCCACCAGTGCTGGACTCCGCCGATGTGCTGCGGCAGCCGCAGCGGATACTGACCTTATTGTGCGCGGCGGTAGGGGTGCCGTTCTCAGAGCGGATGCTGAGCTGGCCCCCCGGCCCCGGATCCACGGACGGGGTGTGGGCACCGCACTGGTACGCGGCGGTAGAGCAGTCCACCGGCTTCGTGCCCTATCGGCCGTCGGGGCGGCGATTGCCCGATGCTCTGATGCCGGCGGCTGAGGTGTGCGCCGAGCCGTACCGGAAGCTTCGGGCCTATTGCCTCGGCAACGGCTAGCTAGAGCGGGTTCAAGGAACACGGAATCGGTGGGAAGGGGATTCCCAAAGGGCGTGACACATGATTCTGTATCCCGAGGCGGTTTGGGAGGCAGATATGGCACGTGCGTATGGTTTGGACC
>Ga0209363_1000049_pt1 | contig 51492 bp, 46 predicted proteins | sample WorMetexBAHAMAS3_FD_187385 | JGI IMG/M metagenome (GOLD analysis project Ga0209363, IMG submission 187385) | Marine gutless worms symbiont microbial communities from Max Planck institute for Marine Microbiology, Germany - Inanidrilus exumae... | ecosystem: Host-associated > Annelida > Digestive... | reverse complement strand
GTCGAAGGTCCAAACCATACGCACGTGCCATATCTGCCTCCCAAACCGCCTCGGGATACAGAATCATGTGTCACGCCCTTTGGGAATCCCCTTCCCACCGATTCCGTGTTCCTTGAACCCGCTCTAGAACGGGATGTCGTCGTCCAGGTTGGCCGCGGGGTCGGCCCGACCACCGCCGGCCGGCGCGGGTTCCGCATAGCCGCCGCCGCCCGCATCACCGGCGGCCTCGCCGCGGCCCTCCAACATGGTCAACTCGCCGCGAAAGCGCGGCAGCACCACTTCCGTCGTGTAGCGTTCCTGACCGTCGTTGCCGGTCCATTTCCGCGTCTGCAACGTGCCTTCCAGGTAGACCTTCGATCCCTTCCGCAGATAGCGCTCGGCCACCTCGCCCAGCCGGTCGTTGAAGATCACCACGCGATGCCATTCCGTGCGTTCGCGGGTATCCCCGGATTGACGGTCGCGCCAGCGTTCGGACGTGGCCACCGACAGGTGGACGATCTTGGTGCCGTCCTGGGTGAACCGGACTTCCGGATCGCGCCCCAGGTTGCCCACGAGAATGACCTTGTTGACGGATCCCGCCATATGCTCCTCCCCCAAACCAGTGGCGACTTTAGACCCAACGGCCGTACCGTCGCCACCGGATTCCAGTGCGGCGGCGACTCCCTTTACCCGTCGTCGGCACCCATATAATGCCGGTATAATCCGGAGCCGGGGCTGGTGGATTTCATCGACAAGCCCCCTCAGCAAAGAGTTTCCGCATGGATACGATCGTCGTCCGCGGCGCGCGCGAGCACAACCTGCGCAACATCGACGTGGAGATCCCGCGTGACAGCCTGACGGTGATCACGGGGCTTTCGGGGTCGGGCAAGTCGTCGCTGGCGTTCGATACCATCTACGCCGAGGGTCAGCGCCGTTATGTGGAGTCGCTGTCGGCCTACGCCCGACAGTTCCTCGAGCTGATGCAGAAGCCCGACGTGGATTCCATCGAAGGGCTGTCGCCGGCCATCTCCATCGAGCAGAAGACCACCTCCCGCAATCCGCGATCCACCGTTGGCACGGTGACCGAGGTCTACGACTACATGCGGCTCTTGTGGGCGCGCGTCGGCGTGCCCCACTCGCCGGCGACCGGACTGCCCATTGAGAGCCAGACCGTCAGCCAGATGGTGGACAAGGTGACGGCAATGGCCGAGGGCACCCGGCTGCTGCTGCTGGCGCCCATCGTCCGCGGGCGCAAGGGCGAGTACCGCAAGGAGATGCAGGACCTCGGCAAGCGCGGCTTCCAGCGGGTGAAGGTGGACGGGACGCTGTACGAGATCGACGACGTTCCGGCCCTCAACAAGAAGGTCAAGCACGACATCGAGGTGGTGGTGGACCGTATCGTCGTCCGCGACGGGCTGGCGCAGCGCCTCGCCGACAGCCTGGAAACGGCGTTGAGCCTCGGCGACGGACTGGTGTTCGCGGAGGATGCCGACAGCGGCGAACGCACCACCTTCTCGGCGCGTTTCGCCTGTCCGGTGTCCGGGTTCACCATCGACGAGATCGAGCCGCGGCTGTTCTCGTTCAACAATCCCTTCGGCGCCTGTCCGGCGTGCGACGGCCTGGGCACGGAGATGTACTTCGACCCGGAATTGGTGGTGCCCGACGACCGGCTGTCACTGAACGAAGGCGCCATCGCGCCATGGGCCAACTCCACGTCGCAGTACTACGCTCAGACACTGGGCAGCCTGTCCGAGCACCTGGGCTTCGATCTGACGGCGCCGTTCCGCAAACTGCCCGAGCCGGCGCGCCAGGCGCTGCTCTACGGCTCGGGCGGCGAAGCCATCACCATGCGCTATCACGACGGCGTCCGCGACTACACCATCAGCAAGCCGTTCGAGGGCGTGATCCCGAACATGGAACGGCGGTGGCGCGAGACCGATTCCGCGTGGATCCGCGAAGAACTTTCCCGCTATCAGACGGTGACCACCTGCGAAGCCTGCGGCGGCCACCGGCTGAAGCCGGAGGCACTGGCGGTGAAGATCGGCGGCCGCACCATCAGCGAGGTGGCGGACTTGGCCATTGATGCGGCGGCCGACTGGTTCGGCGGGATCGACGGGACGCTCAGTCTCCAGCAGCAGGAGATCGCCAGCCGCATCCTGCGCGAGATCAACGAGCGGCTCGGCTTTCTCCGCAATGTAGGCCTCGAATACCTGACCCTGTCCCGTGGCTCCGGCACCCTTTCGGGCGGCGAGAGCCAGCGCATCCGTCTCGCCTCGCAGATCGGCTCGGGGCTCACCGGTGTGCTGTACGTGCTCGACGAGCCGTCTATCGGTCTCCACCAGCGGGACAACGATCGCCTGCTGGCGACGCTGAGGCGGCTGCGCGACCTGGGCAACACCGTAATCGTCGTCGAGCACGACGAGGAGGCCATTCGTTCGGCCGACCACCTGATCGACATGGGGCCAGGCGCCGGCGCCCGCGGTGGCCGGGTGGTGGCGCGCGGCCTGCCCGAGGCGGTGGCTGCCAATCCCGACAGCCTCACCGGGCAATATCTGTCCGGCACCCGGGCGGTGCCGTTGCCCGAGAGCCGGCGCCGGCCGAAGCGGGGGCGGGAGCTCACCGTGGTCGGTGCCCGCGCCAACAATCTGGCGGACGTCACCGTCTCGTTCCCGCTCGGCACCTTCACCTGCGTCACCGGCGTCTCCGGCGGCGGCAAGTCCACGCTGATCATCGAAACCCTGTATCGGACGCTGGCGCGGCGCCTGCACGGCGCGCGCGAACACGCCGGCGAGCACGACCGGATCGACGGGATCGAACTGGTGGACAAGGTGGTGGACATCGACCAAAGCCCCATCGGTCGCACGCCGCGGTCGAACCCGGCCACCTACACCGGTGCCTTCACGCCGATCCGCGACTGGTTCGCCAACCTGCCGGAGGCCAAGGCCCGCGGCTATCGGCCGGGCCGGTTCTCCTTCAACGTCAAGGGCGGCCGCTGCGAGGCCTGCCAGGGCGACGGCGTGATCAAGATCGAGATGCACTTCCTGCCCGACGTCTACGTGCAATGCGATACCTGCCACGGCCAGAGGTACAACCGGGAAACCCTCGAAATTCGCTTTCGTGACAAATCCATTGCGGACGTTCTTGACATGACGGTGGAGGAGGGGTCGGATTTCTTCAAGGCCGTGCCGGCGATTCGCGACAAGCTCACTACGCTGAAGCGCGTGGGTCTCGGTTACATCCATCTGGGCCAGCAGGCGACCACGCTGTCGGGCGGCGAGGCGCAGCGGGTCAAGCTGGCCAAGGAGCTGTCGCGACGGGCCACAGGCCGCACCCTCTACATCCTCGACGAGCCCACCACGGGTCTCCATTTCGACGACGTGCGTAAGCTGCTCGACGTGCTGCATGCACTGGTGGAGCAGGGCAACACGGTGATCGTCATCGAGCACAACCTGGAGGTCATCAAGACCGCCGACTGGATCGTCGATCTGGGGCCGGAAGGCGGCTGCAAGGGCGGCCGGCTGGTGGCGGCCGGAACGCCGGAGGACGTGGCGGCGACGACAGAGAGTTTCACCGGCCAGTACCTGGCGCCGTATCTGACCCGCGCGGCGGCGCGCCGCCGGGCGTGATTCCAGACGTCCGGGGTGTTTCGGCGCCGCGGAGCGAGGTGGGGGAATGAGTGGGTTCGACCTCTGGCGTCGCGGATTGGCCCTGGTGGACGCGTTACGTGTTCATGCCGGCGTGGAGACCGAAGCCTGGGCGGCTCTCGACGCCGACGTAAAGGAGCGCTTCTCCCGGTTGCGTACCGATCCCCGCCCGCCGCATCAGGACCGGGCTGAGACCATCGAGCGCCTGCAGCAACTCGCCAACGACGTTGAGCATGAAGCGCGATTGCTGGCAGCGGCCAGGGAGCGGTTGATCGCCCGCCTGGTGGCCGCTGAGTTGCTGGCGTGCGGGTTCATCGTCGCCGAAGGAGAGCCGCAAAGGTTGGCCGTTATCGAACCTGCGCTCTGGGCTGCGAAGCCGAACGTGGATTGGGCGGCTTCGTCGGCAGTGCTTGCAGGCGTGGTCTATGCCGATCTTCGGGTCCTGCCGGTTTCTCCGGCTTTGGCCTCCGATATTGGGCCGGCACTGACGAGGCGCGGGCCGGACTGACCTATTGATCGTCGACCGGGGTGATGCAGCGGGGATCGTCGTTGCGGACCGCGTTGACATGACGGCTTACCGCGTGGGCGGTCATCTCCTCCGGCGGGCTCGGCTTGAGCAGGCGGGCGGCGTCGCTTGCGCCCACTCCGTCCACGTCCAACCAAGCTTCATGGTCCGCGGCATCGAGGATCACCGGCATTCGGTCGTGAATCGGCGCCACAACGGCGTTGGCGGCGGTGGTGATGATGGTGAAGGTCTCCAGCGGCCGTCCATCCGGGGTACGATCCCATCGTTCCCACAGACCGGCGAAGGCGAACGTCCTGCCGTCAGTGCGGGCTATGCGAAAGGGTTGCTTGGGTCCGGAGGGGCGCTTCTGCCATTCATAGAAGCCGTCGGAGGGAATCAAGCAACGCCGGTATCGCATTGCGGCGCGAAACGCCGGTTTCTCAGCCGCGGTCTCGGCGCGGGCATTGATCATGCGGGCTCCGATGGCGGCGTCCTTGGCCCAGGCCGGAACAAGTCCCCATCGCAACAAGTCCATGCGGCGGCCATCACCGTCGGAGGTGCGCCGGACGGCCGGGACCGTCTGAGTCGGCGCGATGTTGTAGCGGGGTGGCAGATTGGGCGCCGCGAGGGTTTCGGTGATGCGAAACAGCGCCACAAGATCAGACCAAGGGATGGTGAGAATATAGCGACCGCACATAACCTCTTGACGGGAAGCCCTCGTGCCGACCGACGGGGCTTCATCGCCTCACATGGGGTTCATTGTTCAACAACCTGCCGGAATCCGAAACCTCTCGCTGAGCCGCTATTAGAGCGGTTCCCGTCGAACCAAAAGCCCTTTAGCATCCGCTCTCTGGGGCAGAACCGGCCGTAGGGCAACGGCCGGGTGAGCAAAGACAGGGAGGGTCATATGGCCGTCGCAGCCATAACCCATATTTCGGCTTCATCCAACGAGGGGTTCCAGGAGGCCGTGAAGGTGGCCGTCGATCGGGCCGGGAAGACGTTGCGCGGGCTTCAGGAGGCTCGCGTGGTGGATCAAAGGGCGAAGGTGGCGAACGGGGGGCAGGTCGCCGAGTATAGGGTGACCATCGAAGTCACGTTCATGCTCGAAAGCTGACGGCAGACGCTCGCATTATCCTGCGCGGCAGACGCGCCTGAGTTCGCGGTCGCGACCGCCGATCTCGTTCAGCAGGTAGTGGATCATCTCGGCGAGGCGGGCCTCGATCCCCGCCAGATCGGGGCGTTCGGCGCAGGCATCGACGATGATCCCCATTTCACCGACCAGCCGGCGATGGTAGGCCGCATGTGAATCCAGGTTGAGAAACGCCTGCTTTTGCAGGAACGCCTCCTCCCGCCGGAAATGGTCCGCCGTCAGGGAGGCGATCTGCCGCATGGTCGCAACGCAGTCATCCGCGCGACCCTCGTTCAAGGCTCCGATCGCGGCGTTGACGGCGTCGATGATGCGGCGGTGGTCGGCGTCGAGTTCGGCGTCTCCAAGCACGAACGCGTCGCTCCAAGCGACGGTTTCCATCCGTGTTCCCCCAAAACGTCGGCCCCGGTGTTGGTTTCGGGGCTCATATTGTGCGCTCCGGATTCTAACCCGACCGGCCGCCGATGTCAGCGGATGATCGGGTCGCGATACGCATGGGCAGCCGACCGAGCCGGTGATAGTGTTGCCGACAAAGTGGGGTCCGAAGGAGGATCGAGCGCATGGGTGCGATCGTTCACTGCGCATCGTTCGACATCTCGTTGCAGACCGGACCGGACCTGGGCGACGTGACCGGACAGGTGAGCCGCGTGGTCGCCGAGTCCGGCATCGCCGAAGGCAGCGTCCACCTAGTCACGGTGGGGTCGACCGGCTCGCTGACCACCATCGAATACGAGCCGGGCGCCGTGGAAGACCTGAAGCAGGCCATCGCCCGACTGGCGCCCCCGGACAGGGTCTATGCGCACGAGATGACCTGGCACGATGGTAACGGCCACAGTCATGTGCAGGCGGCGTTGATGGGCCCTTCTCTCGTGGTGCCGGTGCGCCGCGGTCAGCTTCGCCTGGGCACCTGGCAGCAGGTGGTGGCGGTGAACCACGACAATCGCCCGCGCCGCCGAACCATCGAAGTGACGGTCATCGGCAATCCGGCTTAGGTGACGGCTACCCATGTTCATTGGTGGCGCGTGGACCTTCGGGCGCTTGGCGCCCATTGCCGGCGTCCTGTGGTGGCTCGGCGCGATGGCGGCTTCGGCGACGGCTTCGGCCGCGACCTGTGATACGCCGCCCAGACCGCCTGCCGTGGTCATTGAGGTCGAACGCGGGACGGTGGCCTATGACAACATCCGCAGTCGCTCGGAGCTGACCTCGCTGTCGGTGGCTACCGGCGCACCGTCACATCCATCCGGACTACCGACCATCGGCCTAACCAGCGGCGACCTCAGGGTCAGCTATGAGACGGAGGTGGCCTACCGCCCGCTGGGTCGCGGCAGCGTCTGCGTGTGGCCGACCCGGGTCGAGGTTCGTATCGGCTATCCACAGACCACCGTCTATGTGGCGCGTAAGTACCGGCCAGGCTCGTGTGCCTACGCGGAGGTCCTCGAACACGAACACCAGCATGTGGCCATCAACGAGAACACCCTTCGCGAGCACCTGGGTGACTTCCGCCGTCGCCTGGGGACCGTTCTGAGAGAGAAGCCTGCCCTCGAGGTCGACCACCAAAGCCGTGCCGTCACCGCCTACACGGAGCTCGTTCGTCGGGCACTGTCGCCGGCGGTGGATCGGATGGTGGAAGTTCGAGACCGCCGCCATCGCGCCATCGACTCGCCAAGCGGCTACCTGGCCATCGCGAAGCGATGCCAAGACTGGTAGGCCAGTCTGCCGAGCCCGAGAGGCCGCAAAACCGCCGCGCTGCAAGGGCAGGGCGCGTGCTGCGCTTCATCGACCTTGGCTGCGCTGCGGCATTCGTCTGCGGTTGCCTCGTGGTCGGATGGCGCGTTCTCGAGCGAGCGTCGGAAACAACGCCGTGGCTGGCCCTTGCCGCAGTGCCGCTGCTGGTGACGGCGGTGTGGTTCGGATGGGGGTTGTGGCGCAACCCCGATCACGGCCTGCGGCTTCGGTGGCCGCTCACCGAGCGGCGATGGCGGCCGCCGAGTGAAAGGCGCCGCCGCAACAGAACCTGATCAGCGGGCAACCCTTTCTGGTCGAATGCTGCGCCGCAATACTTTAGTTGTGCGTTGCGATATTGCACTTTTAGTTCCACCGCAGCGCAAAAACCCGTTGGAGTTGTCGGGATATTTGTGCTTATATTAATGAGGGAGGAGGCTGTGCCTGCCGCGAAGTGCTGATCTATCAACGCGTTGGCGTCAGGGGGCGCCCAGTGACCAAGTGGTCGAACGCAAGGTGATGGATCAGCGATCGGTGGGCGCTTGAACGAAAGAAGAGCACGACAAGGACTGCAAGAATGTTGCATCTGCCGGAGAGCGGCCAAAGGGTCTTCGAAGTCGCCATCTACAATCAGGAAGTCAAAGAACTCGTCGAACAGGAGATGAGCCACAGCTTCTTCGATGATCAGTGGGCGGACGTTCAGATCAGTGACGTCGTGGCCCGCGACGAAGCCGAAGCGAGGACCCTGATCAGGGAGCGCTTCCCCGCCAAGGAAGGCTTCGTCATCAAGAAAATCCGCGCCAGCCGCTTCTGACCCACCGCCGATCCGCCGCCAGCAGGAAGGCGGCAGGGTCGCACATGAAGAATAGCCCGCGGGTCATGCAACGGGCGTCGTGCTCCCGCCGTGCCGTAGTTCCTTGCGTTTGATCTTGCCGGTGGCCGTCATCGGCAAATCCTCCACGAATTCAATGATCCGCGGATACTCGTGCGGTGACAGGCGCGTCTTCACGTAGTCGCGGATTTCCGTCTCCAGGGCCGGTGTCACATCGGTTCCGGGTCGCGGCAGGATGAACGCTTTCACCACTTCCGTCCTCAACGCGTCGGGCACGCCGACGACCGCGGCCAGCGCCACGGCCGGATGTTTGCCGAGGCAGTCTTCGATCTCGCCGGGACCGATCCGATAGCCGGCTGAGGTGATCACGTCGTCGTCGCGACCGAGGAACCACACATACCCGTCTTCGTCCGTGTGGCCCTCGTCGCCGGTTCTGAGCCAGTCGCCGGTGAACTTGGCGCGGGTGGCTTCCGGATTGCGCCAGTACTCCAGCATCATCACCGGGTCCGGACGGCGGACGGCAATCTGGCCTACGGTGCTGGCCGGAAGCGGCTGGCCGTCGTCGTCGATGACCCGCACATCGTGGCCGGGGACTGGCCGGCCCATGGACCCCGGCTTCACCGGCATCAGCCGGGCGCAGTTGGCGACCACCAGATTGCACTCGGTCTGGCCGTAGTATTCGTTGGGCGTGATGCCCAGGAACTCGCGACTCCATGCCAGAAGCTCGGCACCCATGGGCTCGCCGGCGCAGGTGAGCGTCCGCAGCCCGCAGCCGTAGCGGGCGATGGCTGGCTCGGCCTGGCGCAGCAGCCTCAGCGCGGTGGGCGGCATGAAGGTGTTGCGGATGCCGTGGCGGGCCATCAGCGCCAGTGCCGCCTCAGGATCGAACTTACGGGCCCGATGGGCGACGACGGTCACCCCGTGATGCCAGGACGACATCAGCACGTTCATCAGGCCACCGATCCAGGCCCAGTCGGCGGGGGTCCACATACGGTCGCCCGGTTCGGGGAAGAGGTCGTTGAAGAACTCCACCGCCGGCAGGTGGCCGAGCAGCGAGCGATGGGCATGCAGGGCACCCTTGGGATTCCCGGTCGTGCCCGAGGTGTAGATGATCAGCCCCGGTTCCTCGGCCGCCGTATCTACCGGCGCGAAGGTGTCCCGCGCGGCGTCGACCGCCGACCAGAAATCGGCGGACCGTGCCGTGTCGCCGCGCCGATCGGCACCCACCGCCAGCACCAGGTCCAACGCTGGCAGCTGTGGCCGTATCGCCTCCACCTTCGGCAGGTTCACTGCGTCGGTGATCAGCGCCCGCGCACCGCTGTCGGCGAGCCGGAACTCCAGCGCGTCCTCGCCGAACAGCGTGAACAGGGGGATCGAAATCAGGCCGGCCTTCCACGCCGCGATGTGGGAAACCGCCGCCTCCACGGACTGCGACATGAGAATGCCCACCCGGTCGCCCCGTTCCAGGCCGCTGCCGACCAGAACGTTGGCCAACCGGTTGGACAGCTGCTGCAGCGCCCGGAAGGTGTATTCGACCGTCTGGCCATCCTCGTCCTCGACGATCAGGGCGACGGCGTCGGGGCGGCTGCGGGCGTGCTTGTCGCAGACGTCCACCCCCATGTTGAAGCGTTCGGGGATTTGCCAGCTCATGAGCCGGCAGACCTCATCATAGGTATCGGCGCGCGTGAGCATGAAGGCTGCTCCGTGACGTGTGCTCCCAGGGCCGTCGGCTTGTCGTTGGACGTTTTCGCCGGCCGGTCCTAGCGCGGAGGTTATCGCGACGTATAGTGGGGCGGCAAAGACATAAGTGAGTGGGGGCGGAAACCAGACATGTTCACGAACGATCTTCTGAAGGGCAGGCGCGTGCTCATCACCGGTGGCGGGACCGGCCTTGGCCTCAGCATGGCGCAGCGGATCGCCGGGCTGGGTGCGGTGCCGATCATCGTTGGCCGCCGTCGCGACGTATTGGAGAAGGCGGCGGCGGAGATCACCTACGCTGGCGGTACCGTGGAATGGCGGACGCTGGACATCCGCGATCCGGAGGCGGTGGAGGAGACGGTGGCAGCCATCTGGCAGGAGGGGCCGCTGGATGCGCTGATCAACAACGCCGCGGGGAACTTCCTCGCACGCACCGAGACGCTGTCACACCGCGCGGTGGATGCGGTGGTCAACACCGTCCTGCACGGCACCGCCTATGTAACCCTTGCCTGCGGGCGGCGATGGATCGAGGCCGGCCGCGCCGGCAACGTGATCAGCATCGTCACCACCTATGCCTGGACCGGCACCGCCTATGTAACCCTTGCCTGCGGGCGGCGATGGATCGAGGCCGGCCGCGCCGGCAACGTGATCAGCATCGTCACCACCTATGCCTGGACCGGCTCCGGGTATGTGGTGCCGTCGGTCATGGGCAAGGCCGCGGTGCTGGCCATGACCCGCAGCCTTGCGGTGGAGTGGGGACCGAAGGGCATCCGCCTCAACGCCATCGCGCCGGGACCTTTTCCCACCGAAGGCGCGTGGGAGCGGTTGGTGCCGAACGAGGAACTGGCCAAGGCGTGGGAGAAGCGCATACCCCTCGGCCGGACCGGGCGGCACGAGGAACTGACCGCTCTGGTGGCATTTCTGCTCGCCGACCAGTCGGCCTATATCAACGGCGACGTGATCACCATCGACGGCGGCGAATGGCTCCAAGGCGCCGGGCAGTTCAACTTTGCTGCCGAACTGACGGACGAGGACTGGGACGCCGTCCGCGGCGGCTAGTGCTTCAGCGCTGCAGCAGTTCCAGCGTCACCTGCTTGATCAGTTCCACGAACAGCTTGTCGTTTGGATCGTCCACGGTCCGGACGTGGCCGCGGACCTGCGACCACCGCTCTTCGTTGGAACAGGCCACCGCGGTGATATTGATCCGGTCGTCGCGTCGCACCACTTGTGGCTGGTCTCCCTCACACAGTCGGTTGGGACCGAATCCCGGCTCGGGATCAAACACGAGGATCACCCGGAATCTCGGGCGAGGAGCCAGCGAGGGGTCGTCCGTGAACCGGACAATCAGCTGGCTGATCGAGCGGCTCATGGCGTCGACGATGACACGGTCGGCGGCCACTTTGTCGAAACCGGACGGCGAACCGAGGATCTGCACCAGCACAGGACCATCCGTGCTGGCGTAGACCAACCGGCTCCATACATCGCCGCGATGGAACTCTTGGACGACGGAGGGTCCCTGGTCGCAGGCCGCGACCAAGCCCGCGGTGAGCGCGGCGATAAGGCGGGAAAGGCGTGGCAGCAGGGCCATGGTCGTCAACTGGCTCCCGAGGAAGGCCGAAGTGGCCCGTTGTCTAGACGGTCGCGCACGAGCCCGATGTGCATGCGCAGGGCGTAGGCGTTATCGGCATAGGACAGCGGCACGGACAGGCGTTGAACCTCGCGGTCGATCTCGTCCAGCCGCCGCCGCAATCCGGCCCGCGATCTGGGATCGTTCACGGTGTACGCCTGACTCTCGATGCTCAGCAGATCGCGATACCAGCGATAAATCCGCGAGCGGACCCTCCAGCGGTACATGGGCGGCAGAATCCGCGCCAGCGGCAGCGCCAGGGTGATCAGCGGCAGCAGCATGATCTTCAGCCGGTCCACCAGGTCCGCGGCCCAGAAGGGAAGATACCGTTGCAGGAACGGAACGCCGCTCTTGTAGAACCGCTCGGCCTCCGGGCTTAGCTCGAATTCCACGAAGCGGCTCGACGGGAACGCTTCGGGCGGTTCCAGTAAGCCGCCTTCGCCGTGGACTCGTGTGGCGACTTGTAAGATCAGGGTCACCAGAGCCGGATGCAGGTCGTCACGGGCGACCAGCGTTGCCGCCGGGGCGATCAGGGCGACGTCGGTCGCGGGCACATCGGCGGCCAGGTCTACCGATCCCCGTGGCAGCCGGACGACCGAAAGAAACCGGTTGCGGAGCGCGTAGGCGTCGGCGCGGTCGAAGCTCATGACCCGCAGCCTATCGTCATCGAGCATCGCGCGAATTGACGTGGCGGACGGCGAGCCCACGGCCATCACCGCATCGATGTTGCGGGCCCCCAACGCTTCGTGCCCCTCGACCACGCTCAGGGGCAACAACTCCGCGTCGTCCGGTCCGACGCCGTCCTCCGCCAGCAGCTGAACCGCCAACAGCCGTGTGCCACTGCCGTTGCCGCCCACCGCGATCTTACGCCCGGCAAGATCGGCAAGCCTTTTGAGCTTCCGGTTCTTACGCGTGAAAACCCAGAACGGCTCGAGATAAAGACTGCCAAGGGCGGTAAGCCCTTCGGGGGGGACCGTGGTTCCGGTACCCCCCTGCACAAAGGCGATGTCCACCGGGTCGTCGGCCGTCTTGAGCCGGCTCAGGTTGTCCACCGACCCTTCGGACGCCAAGACGTCGAGGGTTACGCCCTGTTCGTCGAGGATGGCTTGATACTGCTGGCCGAACCTGAAGTAGGCGCCTGTCGGGCTGCCTGTGGACATGCGAACGTGCGACGGCGGCGCCGGCTCGACGAAGCGGTACGCGACGACGAAGCCGGCGACCATCAACAGCACGCCGAGCCCATAGATGCCAAACCGGTCTCTCAACATGCGGCTAGGTCCTACCCCCACCGGCTCCAGTAGACGGCTTTTTCGTGTGCCCGCAGCGTCGGGTCTTGTCAACCACGCGCCGCAGAGGGTACGGGATTTCGACGCCGGTTGGCCGGCGTATGGGGGGCAACGGCGAAGGAACGGTCAGTGGACAGAAAGCCGACAATCTTCATCGGCGGTGGCGAAACGCCGCAGCACCTGCGCCTGGACCGGGCGAACCGGCACGGCCTCATCGCCGGTGCAACAGGGACCGGAAAAACGGTGACGCTGCAGATCCTTGCCGAAGGCCTTGCGGCCCACGGCGTACCGGTGTTCGTCGCCGACGTGAAAGGCGATCTGGCGGGTATCAGCAGGCCGGGCGAGGCGAAGCCGTTCCTCGACGAACGTGCCCAGAAGATCGGCTTCGACGACTATCGAATGGCGGCGACGCCGGCGGTGTTCTGGGACCTGTTTGGCGAGCACGGGCATCCCGTTCGGACCACCATTTCCGAGATGGGACCGTTTCTGTTGTCCCGGCTGTTGGAACTGAACGACACCCAGGAAGGCGTGATGACGGTGGCTTTCGAGGTCGCCGACGATGAGGGGTTGCTGCTGCTCGACCTCAAGGATCTGCGCGCCATGCTCACCTTCGTCGGCGACAATGCCAAGTCGCTGACCAGTGCCTATGGTCATGTTTCCAAAGCGTCGGTCGGTGCCATACAGAAGCGTCTGCTGACCCTCGAACGCCAGGGAGGCGACAACTTCTTCGGCGAGCCGGCGCTGACCCTGGACGATTTCCTGAGGGTCGATGGGGATGGCCGCGGGTACGTGAACGTTCTGGCGGCAGAGACGCTGATCCGTTCGCCGCGTCTCTATTCCACGTTCCTCCTTTGGCTCCTGTCCGAGCTGTTCGAGGAGCTGCCGGAGATCGGCGATCCGGAGAAACCGAAGTTGGTGTTCTTTTTCGATGAGGCGCACCTCCTTTTCAGCGGCGCGCCGAAAACCCTTGTGGAAAAAGTGGCGCAGGTCGTGCGCCTGATCCGGTCCAAGGGCGTCGGTGTCTACTTCGTAACCCAAAACCCGCAAGACGTGCCCGAGGAAGTGCTCGGCCAGCTCGGGAACCGGGTTCAGCATGCTCTTCGCGCCTTCACCCGCAAGGATGCCCGGGCGGTCCGTGCGGCGGCCGAGACCTTCCGCGAAAACCCGGCGTTCGAGGCGGCCAAAGTCATAACCGAGCTTGGAGTCGGTGAGGCGCTGGTATCGACGCTGCAAGCAAAGGGCGTTCCGGGGGTCGTCGAACGAACCCTGATCCGGCCGCCGGCGTCGCGTATGGGACCAATCACCGACGCCGAACGCGCCGCGACCATGGCCGAGAGCCCGGTCGCCGGTCTTTACGATCGGGCCGTCGATCGCGACTCCGCGTACGAGCGTTTGCAGCGGCGCGCGGAGGAAGTGGCGAGGGCGGAAGCGGAAAGCCGGGCCCAGGCCAAGAAGCCGCGTTCCCGCTCCAAGCCACGCCGCCGGCGACAGGGCATCGGCGAGACCTTCGCCAAGACGGTCGTCCGGACGATCGGCCGCCAGTTGGGCCGTGAGTTGCTCCGCGGGCTGTTCGGTTCCCTGACACGCGGCCGCTGATACCAGCGGTCGGCGAACTCACGCGGTCATCGCCGCGCGCTTCTCCGAGGTCAGCACCGTCTCCACGGTCGGGACCTGACGCAGGGTCTCGGCGATACGTTCGCGCAAGCCCACGTCGATCCCCAGCACTTGCAGGTCGATGTGAATGCCGGCGCCGGCGGGCCCGACGACGGTGCTGTAGCACCGACTAGGAACCAGGCCGCGCTTGGCGAACACCTCGAGCACCCGCAGCATGACGCCGGGGTCGGCCGTGGCAGAAACGGAAAAACAGGCTGTCGGCGTCGGAAACGCCTGGGTAAACGGTGACTGGGCCGACATGGCTGAAACACTCCTTATCGATCGGTCGGCAGAAAAACAGGCTCTATTCGTCCCGGCCCTCAAGCGAGGACCGGGCCGGTAATGAGCCATCCGCGAACCGATCGCGGCAGCCGCTCGTGGTCGGGTTGGGCCACCATGCCGGCGTTCCGAAACGATTTCCGTTTTGTCCACGTCCTCACGACGCGGTGCGGGCAGTATCGGCAATGGCCCGGCGCCGCGGTACACCCATATGGGTCCAAGCACGCCACGTGCTTTCCGTTGCGGCGAATGTCTCTATTTTGCCGTATTTAACATATTTTTGCCTTGTACTTGCGATCGATTGTAAATAAAGACAAAAAACGCAACGTCATCTAAAAACCCTGTTGTAGATATGGATTTTGTGATAGCTTTTGCATAATAATTATTTGGGGAGGAAATGGGGTGCTCAACCACGTCAAGGAATGGTCTGTCGTTTTCTGAAACTGCGCGTCATGCGTTCTTTTCGTGTGACGTTTTATTGCCAAAAAGGGGAGAGCAAACCATGGCACAGCGGCCGACACTGAGCGCCAGCGATACCCTGATGGAGCTTGGGCTCAGGAAGTTCGAGATCGATGGGCGCAAGCAGACGATCATCAATAACGTTAAGGAAATCGCCAAGGACCCCGCAACCCTGAAGAAGCTGGCGGAGAACCCGCAGAAGTTTGCCGAGAAACTGGAGGCCGAGGCCGGCTTGACCATCTCCCGCGCCGGCCTGGTGGAACTCAGCAAGCTGAAGGACGTGGTCGAACTGGGCGATTCAGCGGCCATCAACCGGACCATCAACCAGCTCGACGAGTTCATCGCGGTGGCGTCGGACTCGTCCTCGGCCACGGCCTCGGCGACATCGTCGGCGACGGCGAGCGGTATCTAGCACCGGAGTTCAACACCGGTCCCTCGATCGGTCCCGGTCCCCGATCCCGGACCAGCCCCGCTCTTCCCGGTCTTCGCCGGGAGGGGCGGGTGAGCCGGGCGGTCAGGGCCAGGACGAAGCCGGTCCGTTCGCGGCCGGAAATGGGATCGTTTGCTCTGAAACCGGACAACCGAGGTCTCCAGTCTTTAGGAATACGACGATGCTTCAAGACAACAGCCTGATCGCCCTGCGTCCCGGCGTCGCCTTCTGGCAGGACGGCGAGAAATACTACCTGTTCGATCAGACCCGCATGGCGGGCCGTTATATCAACCGCCTCGGACAGAAGGTTCTGGCGCAGGCCAACGGCAAGCGTTCCGTGGCGGAGATCGTCGAAGACGCCGTCGCCGAGTACGCCGGTGGACTGATCCCGCGGGACCTGGTGGAAGAGAACGTACGCAAGTTCCTCGGCCACATGTACGACGCCGGTTTCGTGCAGACCGGCGACCTGAAGGCGCAGATCCAAGGCTATTGGCGCACCCTGGCGGAACAGAACAAGCGCACCATCGGCTTCGAATACCGGCCGGGCCTTTGCTATTGGGAGGTCACCAAGGGCTGCAACCTCAAGTGCCTGATGTGCTACGACGAAGCCGGGCGCGGCCGCAAGGACGAGTTGTCCCTTGAGGAGGGCCTGCAAGCCATCGACACCATGAAGAAGGCCGGTACATCGGTCATCGTGTTCACCGGTGGCGAACCCACCAGTGCGCACAAAAAGCTGGTGCCGTGGATCCGGCACGCCCGCGAGCAGGGCATCCTCTGCGAGATGTTCTCCAACGGAACGCTGATCGACAAGCGGCTGGCGGCGAAGCTGAAGGACGCAGGACTCTCCTACGCGCGGATCACCATGCTGGGTGCCGATGCGGAGACCCATGATCGGATGACCTTGGTGGAGGGATCATTCGAGAAGTCGCTGGCGGGGCTCCGCAATCTTATCGACACCGGCATCAAGGCCTGCTGGCAGTCGGTGATCAACCAATACAACTTCCCGCAGATGCGGCAGATGGTGGAACGCGCCATCGACATCGGCTGCCACGGATTCCGCGTCGGCAGCCTCGACTACATGGGGCAGGGGCGGGAGTACCAGGACTTGGCGCCGACGCCTGAGCAGGAAGTGGCGATCTGGAAGTTCATGGGCCACGCCATCCTCATGTACGCGGACCAGATCCACCTGGGCTGGGGTGCCGACGTGTGCAAGGAGGACGCCTGGCGCTACTACATCCTCAAGCCCTCGCGGCTGATGGTGGACGAAACCCTCGATCCCGAGCTGTACCTCCGCTATGCCAAGAACAGTCTGTGCGGCGTCGGTCAGCGATCCTTCGGGCTCACAGCCAACGGCAACATCACGCCGTGCCCGGCGCTTCCCGATTTGGCCATGGGCAACATCCGCAATGGCGACTTCGACGATGTGTGGCGCAACGGCGAGCACTTCCAGATCCTGCGCGAGAACATTCTGGAGGACTTCGACGGTTGCTCCTCGTGTGGCGTGCGGTTCATGTGCGGCGGCGGTTGTCGGGCGCTCAGCCAGTATCGGCACGGTCATCTGTGCGGCAAGGACGTGCGCCGGTGCAACGGCTTCTCGGCGCTGGCCGAGACGCCGGCGGCGGACGTCACGGTGTTCTTCTCCAAGGAGGAGCTGGACGAGGCGACGACCAAGTTCGAGCTCACGGACGATCCGGACAACCCGTTCAAGGGCGCGCTCAAGGAGGGGTTGGGGCCGTGGCTGCCGGACCATCAGGTGCTGATCCGGCTGATGTTGAAGTCCACCCCCGACGTGGTCGTGCAATAGGAGGCGGCAGTGGGCGATCCTCGCCAGGTTTCACTGGTCATTCCGCCGCTCAGGTCGAGCCTGGAACCGACCAAGGAGATCCTCACTGACATGGACCAGGGGGTGGAACCGCTGGGACTGTCGCTGCTGGCGGCGGTTCTGCGGCAGGAGGGCTTCCGGGTCGATGTCCGCCACGCAAAGGTGGAACGGATCGCCGTCGGCGCGCTGGCCGCTCAATTGGTGGCCAGCGAACCGGACCTGATCGGCGTGGCGCTCTCCTTCGCTACCGCCGATCTGGAGGGCGGCCTGGCGCTGATCGAAGAGCTGCGTCGCCTGGGTTACGCCGGCCACATTACCGGCGGCGGCCACACCGCCACTCACTTCGCCGAGGACATCCTGGATCAGGCGCCGGGCCTGGATTCCCTGTGCATCGGCGAGGCGGAACAGACTTTGCTCGGCTTGGCAAAGGCGGTGACGGCGGGACAGGACTGGCACGGCCTCGCAGGGCTCGCGGCCCGAAACGCCGACGGCAAACCCGTGGTCAACCCACGTCGTGAGCTGGCCGACCTCGACGCCCTGCCGTTCCCGTCGCGGGACTTCCTGCAGAAGACTTTCGACTCCTTTGATCGACCGCTGCCGTTCAAGGACCTGAATCTGGTGTACTTCGAGCGGCCCATCGCGCAGATCGAGTCCAGTCGGGGCTGCTGGGGCCGGTGCGAGTTCTGTGCCGTTCCCAGTTTTTTCGGCAAGGGCACCAAGACCTGGCGCGGTCGATCGGCGCCGCGGATCGTCGATGAACTGGAGGCGATCAAGAACGTCCACGGCGTGGACTACTTCGATTTCATCGACGACAACTTCATCGGCCCGGGCGGCAAGGGCCGTGAGCGCATGTACGCGTTCGTCGAGGAAATGCGCCGGCGGCGCCTGGATGTCCGGTTCGCCATTTCCTGCCGGGTGGACTCCGTGGACGAGGCGCTGTTCCGCGAGCTCAAGAGCGTCGGCCTGTCCTTCGTGGGCCTCGGGGTCGAGTCGGGTTCGCAAACCGTCCTCGACCGGTTCGCCAAGGGCATCCAGCTCACTCGCACCCGTGAGGCGTTGGCTGTGCTGCAACGTCTCGATATCCGCTTCAACGCCAACTTCATCATGTTCGACCCGGACCTGACCATGAGCGAGATGGCGGAGAACATCGCCTTCCTGGACGATACCGACCTGCTGAGTGGCTCCATGCGGCCGCTGAACCTGCTCAATCGCCTGGTTATGTATCCGGGGACGGCCTCGCGACGGCGGTACGTGGGCGACGCGCCGCGGGAAGGGGCGGAAGGGGCGCTGGTGCATCGGTACTATGAACTGGTGCCGTTCACGTCGCCGGCCGTGGGCTGGGTCTACGACGAGTTCGCCCGCTACGGCTCGGCGATGATCCGATCCGTCAACATGGGCACCCAGCACCTGTCCAACCCGCTGCGGCGCATGCGGTGGATTCTCGGCCGGGAGAAGGTGGCAGCCGATGTGGCCGGCCGTGTCCTGGAGCGGATCGACCGTCTGGCGGACCGATACACCCGCTGGTACCGGGGGCTCGGTGCACAGAATCTCGAGGTGCTGAAGCTGATCATCGCTCAGGTGGCCGACGAACGGCTGCCTGATGAGGAGGTCCAGCGAGCACTTCGCGATCGCATCGGCGAGATCCGCAAGGCGTACGACATGAGCCACCTGGGAATGCCGTTCACCGAGTACCTCACCGCCTTTGGCGCGCAATCCAACTCGGTGCCGATCATCCCGCTGGCCGACCGGGACGTGGTGTTCGACCTGGAGGCCGGACGGCTGCACATGTTCGGCGGCAATCCGGCCGAATGCGTCGCCGCGGCGTAGTAGCGAGAAGGACCTAAGTGCGGCTGAACCGCGCCGGGCTCAGCGCCTCCAATGTCACGCCATGATCGGCGAGATCGCCGGGCAAAGGATCACCGCCGACCACGGTAGCCGCCACCCGTGCCATTGCCGGCGCGGTCATGATTCCGTAGCCGCCCTGGCCGGCCAGCCAATAGAAGCTTGGTAGGTCCGGATCGGCGCCGACGACCGGCACACGGTCTGGCGCGAAGGTGCGCAACCCGGCCCACCGGTGGGTAATGGATTGAATAGTCAGCGTGGTCGCGGCCTGGACCCGGTCGGCGGCCACCGCCACGTCCCACTCTTCCGCCTGAACGTCGCCCGGCGGGACCGGCGTTTCGTCGGCCGGCGACGCCAGCAAGCGCCCGGCCTCGGGCTTGAAGTAGAACGTCTCGTCCACGTCCAGGGTCATTGGCCAGCGGCTTGGCTCGGCTTCCGCCGGTGCGTCGAACAGGATCGCGGTGCGCCGCAGCGGCTGTAGTCCCAAGGGCCGTGCGCCGGCCAGAGAGGCCGCGTGGTCGGCCCAGGCGCCTGCGGCATTGACCACTGCATCGGCGCGAATTGTGCCGCGTGGCGTCTCCACCCGCCAGTGGTCGCCCTGTCGCTCGATGGCCGTTACCGGGGCGCCGGTGACAAGGCTGCCGCCGGCCGTTCGCAGGCCGCGCGCATAGCCCTGCAACAGCCCGTCCACGTCCATATCCAAAGCGTCGGGCTCGTAGACCGCTGCCGAGGCAAAGCCAGGCCGCAGTACGGGCTGGAGTGAGCGCGCCGTGGATTCATCCAGATAATCCAGCGCCTTGACGAACGCCTGACATTCGACGAACAGCCGTTCCACTGCCTCCCGCTGGTCGGCGCGGCCCACATGCAGCACGCCGCACGGGGTCAGCAGGGGGTTGTCGATAAACCCGTCCGGCGGGCTGGCGAGGAAGCCGCGGCTGGCGCGGCTGAGCGCGCGGATGACGGGATGGCCATAGGCCTCGGTGAACAGCGCGGCAGACCGGCCTGTGGCGTGATAGCCCGGCTGGTCCTCCCGTTCGATGACAACCACGCGGTGTCGCCGATCTCCCGTAGCCAATGCGTGGGCCGCCGAGAGGCCGGCGATCCCGGCGCCGATGATCAGGACGTCGGTTGAATCGGGAATGGCGCCGCCGTTCACTCGGCCGCCCCGCGGCCGGCTACGGCTGTGGCCGGTTTGGCACCCACCTCGACCACACGGGCTACCAAAGTCAGCAGCGGCGGAATGATCGCCAGGGTCAGCACCGCCGACAGCGCCAGGCCGCCGACCACCACCGAGCCGAGGCCCCGATACAGCTCCGAACCGGCGCCGGGGAACACCACCAGGGGCAGCATCCCGAACACGCTGGTCAGGGTCGACATGAAGATCGGGCGAATGCGGCTCCGCGTGGCGGCGACGATGGCCCCCTCGATGCCCATACCCTCGTGGCGGGCGTGGTACAGCGTCTGATGGACCAGCAGGATAGCGTTGTTGACGACGATACCGATCAGGATCACGAAGCCCAGCAACGTCAGCATGTCCAGCGGTTGAAAGGTCCAGAGGTTGAGGATCGCCAAACCGCCGATTCCGCCGGCGGTGGCCAGCGGTACCGCCAGCATGATGATCAGCGGGAACACAAAGCTCTCGAACAGCACCGCCATCACCAGGTAGACGATGGCCACCGCCAGGGCCAGTTGCAGCAACATGGCGTCCCACGTCTGGGTCAGCTTGTCGGCGGTGCCGGCGAGGTCGAGGGACACGCCGGGCGGCAACCCGTCTTCGGCCAACGGTTCGAGGACCTCCGCGGTCAGCGTCTCCATCGCTGCCTCCAGCGGGATCTGCGGGGCCGGCCTCACCTCCAACGTGACCGTGCGTTCGCGTTCCAGGTGGCGGATTTCCGTCGGGCCAGCGGTCACCTCGACTGTTGCCAGCGAGTTGACCGGCAGAATGTCGCCGGAACTCACCACCACCGGAAGGTTGGCGATGCCCTGCGTTTCCTGGATGCCGCGCACGGGCCCCATCAGCGTCAGGTCGATCCGCTTACCGTCGACGGTGATCTCCGCAATGCGCAGGCCGTCATTGAAGGCGTCCACCGTTTCGCCGAAGTCGCGGACGGTCAGGCCGTTATCCGCCAAGCGGAGCGGATCGGGATAGACCCGCACTTCCGGCGAGCCCAGCTCCAGGCCGGGGCGGGGGCGAAGTTGGTTGCCGGCGTTCAACGGCATGGCCTGGGTGATCAGCCCGGCGCCACGGACGGCGATGCCCAGGATCTCCTCGAGGTCCGGTCCCGAGACGTTGACGTCGATGGACCGGCCACCGCCGAGCGCCCGGCCAAACAGCGACGGTTGGGAGATGAAGCCGAAGGTGCCGGGCTCCTTGAACACCGGCTTGTTGAGCACGGGGATGAGCTCGGCGACGCGTTCCGGTTCCACCGACTGGGCGCCGACGAAGGTGGTCGCCCGCGTGGCGACGAAGAAGAAGTTCTTGATCTTCGGCGGACCGCCCGGTTCGGCCTCTGGTCCGGTCACGCTTGCCCACAGGGGCCGTACCGCTGCTTCCACTTCCTTGGCAATGGTGGACGTGGTGTCCAGGTTATAGCCCGGCGGCGGCAGCACGATGCCCAGCACCAGATTGCGGTTCCCCTCCGGCAGGTATTCAAGCTTCGGCAGGAACAGCCACGTCGCCATCCCGCCTGCGCCGCAGATGATCGCCACGACGGTCAGTGCCAGCAGCCGGTGACCCACGACGCGGTGCGTCCAACCCACGGCGGAGCTTACGAACGTTCGCGCGAAGCCGTCGATTCCCGGTAGGCGGACCGGCTTGCGGGTGTCGATGGGGCCGCGCAGCAACCAGTTGGACAATGCCGGGATCACCGTGATCGCCACCACCAGCGATAGGAGCACGGCAACCGAGATCGCCACGGCGATGTCGCGGAACAATTGGCCCACTTCCAGCTTCAGGGTCAGGATCGGGATAAACACCATCACCGTGGTCAGCGCCGACACCAGCACCGCACCCCAAACCTGCTGGGCACCCAGATACGCGGCCTCGGCTATGGGGCGCCCCTGTTGCCGCAGGCGGAAGATGTTCTCCAGCACGACGATGGCCGCGTCGACCACCATGCCCACGGCGAAGGCAATTCCGGCCAGCGAGACCACGTTTATGGACCGGCCCATGGCCGCCATGGCGACGAACGCGCCGATCACCGAGACGGGGATGGCGAGTGCCACCACCAGTGTCGCGGGGCCGGACCGTAGGAACAGAATCAGAATCATCGCCGCCAACGTACCGCCCACGTAGATGTTCTGGTTCACTAGGTCGATGGCGGAATTGATGTAGGTGGTTTCGTCATAGACCTGGTTCAGCGTCAGGCCGGCGCGTGGAAGGACACCGGCCTTCAGTTCCGCCACCGCCTCGCGGATTCCTTCCATGGTCTCGATTACGTTGGCACCGGTTTCGCGAACGGCATTGAAGGCGATGGCCGGCTCGCCGAGATGCCGGATCGACGCCGTGGGTTCCTTGTAGCCGAAGCGCACATCGGCGATGTCGCCTACGGTGACGCGCGCAATGCGGCCGCTGGCCGGATCCGAGAGGGTCCGCAACAGCACGGAGCGAACCTGCGCGGGCTCGGTGAACTCGCCTTCGCTGCGCACCACGTAGCGCCGCTTGCCTTCCTCCACGTCGCCGGCGGAAACGGACACGTTGGCGCGGCGCAGGGCATCCACCACCTGCGGCACGGTCAGCCCGTAGCGGGCCATGCGCCCCGGATCGACGATCACCTGCAGTTCTCGTTCGCTGCCGCCGTAGACATTGACTCGGGTGACGCCGGCGACGCGTTCCAGGCGGTCCTGGATGACGTCCTCAGTGAAGTCGCCGAAGGTGTGAATGGGCCGGGTGTTTCCGGGTTCGCGCTTGAGGATGAACCACGCGATGGGCCGATCCTCGCTGCCCGAGGTATCCAGCGTTGGTTCGTCGGCTTCTTCCGGATAGTCGGACACCCGGTCCAGACGATTGGCCACCAGCAGCAGCGCCTTGTCCATGTCCTGGTCGATGGCGAACTCGAGGGTCACGGTGGCCCGGCCGTCCTCGGAGCTGGAGCTCATTTCCTCCATGCCCTCGAGGCCGCGCAGCACCTCTTCCTGCCGATTGACGATTTCCCGCTCCACTTCCGCAGGCGCGGCGCCTGGCCAGATGGTGCGGATGCTGATCACCGGCCGCTCGACGTCGGGCGTGAGCTGAATGGGGATCGTCTGCAGGGCGACCAGGCCGAACATCACCACCATCAGCACCGCGGCGATGACCGCGATCGGCCGATCGATGGACGTGCGGATCAGGTTCATCCGGGAAGGCCCTCGGGCGTGCGGACCGCCTGGCCCGGACGCAGGCGTTCATTGCCCCGAACAACGGCCACGTCACCGGGCTGCAGGCCGTCCAGAACCTCGAACCGTGTACCCACGGCTTCGCCCAGGCTGACTGGGCGGATCTGCGCGGCGCCGTCCACTACCAGGAACACCAGCGTCTTTCCCTGGCGATTGATCACCGCGTCCTTGTGGACGGACACCACCGTGCGTTGCTCGCCCGCCGGCACGTTGACCACCACGCTCTGGTTCGCGGCCAATCCCACCGTGGCGTCGAATGCCGGCTCGAACCGAACGGTCCGCGTGCGGGTCAAGGCGTTTTCTTCGGGAACAACCGCGCGAACCCTGGCTCGCAGGGTTTCACCGTCCACCTCCACCGTCACCGGCGTTGCCGGTACCAATCCGGCGGTGCGGTCCGACGGAACGTCCGCCTCTATTTCCAGGTGCTGGTCGTCCACCAGATCGATAACCGGATCGCCTACGGCCACGTAGGCGCCCACCTCCGTGTGTCGGCGGCTGACCACGCCGGGATAGGGAGCTCGGATATCGGCGTTGTAGAGGTCGATCTCGGCCAGCATCAGCTCGGCCTGGGCACTGACCAGGGCGGCCGACGCTTCGGCCACCTCGCTCTGCGCCATCACTACTTCCTGGCGCTTGTCCTCGTAGCGGCCCTGGCTGAACGCCGCCGAGGCCTTCAAGCCATCCAGCCGCTTCAGTTCCTGCCGGCGCAGCGCCACCTCGGCGCGGGCGGTTTCCAACTCCGCCTCGGCCACCGTTCGCTCGGCGGCCCGAAGATCGCGTGCCGCGGCGAGGCGATCGTTGACCAGAACGGCGACCACGTCGTCGCGGGCAACCCGATCGCCCACCTCGACGCGCATTTCGGCAACAGCGCCGCCGATGCGCGCCGCGACCACGCCCGATTGGCGGGCCACCAAGCGGCCGATGACCGGGACCGTCTGGTGCAGGGGTTCCTCACGGACCGTGTCGACACCGACCAGGGCCGCCCGCTGCTGGGCCGTCGCCGGGGACGAGGCCAATGCGGTCAGGACAGCCGCTACGAGAACCGCAATCGGCCGTGGTCGGGCCGCGCTCCGTCGGCATGGCGCGGCATGAGCTCTTACTGCCATCATTGCCTGTCGTTCGCCTGCGAGCGCCTGTCGACCCGCACGATCCGCACGTGGCGGTGTCGTCTGGACTGGACGGTCCAGTCCATTCTAGGATGACAATCTAGGCCGGACCAACGCGCGCCGCAATCGCCGTGATCATCGGGGCCGAGCGAACAGGCGGCGCGCACAGAAGACGGCAGAAACAGGACCGGTGGGCGGTACGGAAACGGAACCACGCATGGGCATTTCTCGCGCGGCGACGCGCGCTACCGCGACGATCCACGACGCTGACGGAGGAATGGCAAGCAAGCGAGATGTCATCCTGGAGGCGGCAACCCAGGTGTTTCTCGCGCGTGGCTACGGCTCCGCCAGCATGGACGCGATCGCCAAACAGGCAGGTGTCTCAAAGCAAACCGTCTATGCCCATTTCGGCGGCAAGGCGGCGCTGTTCGGGGCCATCGTGCAGGCGCGCAGTGATTCCATCGCCGATATGATTCCGCGACCGGGCGCTCCGGTGGGCGACCCCGGTGAAGCTCTGGAGGCCATCGCCCGTCGGTTCCTGACCATCGTGCTGTCGCCTGAGGCGGTGGCGCGATTCCGTGTGGTGATGGCGGAAAGCGGCCGGTTCCCGGAGCTGGCGCGGGTATTCTACGACTCCGGTCCGAAGCGGGCGACGCTGGCGTTGGCGGAGTTTCTAGGACGGCTGGACGAATCCGGGGTGCTCCGGGTTCCCGATTCGCAGCTTGCCGCCGGCCAATTCTTCGCCATGGTTCGGGGCGATCTGTTCCTGCGCAATCTCTTGGGGCTGCGCCAGCCTACGGACGCGGCCGATGTGGACGCTGTCGTTCGGCATGCGGTGGGTAACTTCATCGCCGTGCATCGGCCGTCCAGTGCCGCCGAATAGGTTTGGCAACCGCACCACGATTTCGCAATATGCGCCGGGGGAGGCGTGGCGTCGGCGCATGGCCGCCCAAAGATCAATGATAACAACGGTTGTGATGAATTCGCTGTGACAACATTGCTCTACACTCATCCCGTCTGTCTCGAGCACGAGATGGACGCGTGGCACCCGGAGTGCCCGGCCCGCCTTGAGGCGATCCTCAAGGAGCTTGGTGGCGAGGCGTATAAGGACCTGGAGCGGCGCGAGGCGCCTGAAGGCTCGGTCAAGGAGATCGAGCGGGTCCATCAGGCCTTCTATGTGGAGGCGATCTTCGAGAACGTCCCAAAACACGGCCTCGTTCGGCTGGACCCCGATACCTCCATGAACCCGGCTTCCGGGGACGCGGCGCTGCGGGCCGTCGGAGGGCTGTGCGCCGCGGTGGATTCCGTGATGTCCGGCGAAGCCGACAATGCGTTCTGTGCCGTGCGACCCCCCGGACATCACGCCGAGATCTCGCAGGCCATGGGGTTCTGCCTGTTCAACAACGTCGCGATCGCGGCCGAACACGCCAGGCAGATTCACAACTTGGAGCGCGTGGCGGTGGTGGACTTCGATGTCCACCACGGCAACGGCACGCAGAACTACTTCTTCCGCTACCGCGACCTGTTCTACGGCTCAAGCCACCAGTGGCCCTGCTATCCCGGAACCGGGATGGAGCACGAAACAGGCGTCTTCAACAACATATGCAATGTGCAGCTACGCCAGGGATCGGGATCCGAAGAGTTCCGCCGTGCCTACGACGACCATATCCTGCCGTCGCTGCGCACCTTCCATCCCGATCTGCTGCTGATCTCCGCCGGGTTCGACGCCCATGTGCGCGATCCGCTGGCGCAGCTCCGCGTGCAAACCGAGGACTTCGGTTGGGTCACGCAAAAGCTGATGGAGGTTGCGGACGAGTGCTGTGACGGTCGCGTTGTGTCCACCCTGGAAGGTGGCTACGACCTGCAGGCTCTGGCCTCCAGCGTTGGCGCCCACGTGCGCGCCCTGATGGGGCATTAGCAGCCGGCTGGCCGACGGCTAGCAGACCGTTAAGCGACACTATCGGCGACTGGGTATTCGCCTCACGGCCACGTTTCTTGCCCTGTTCGCGCAACGTGCCTATGCTCGCCGGCGTTTTTTCAGGGGGATTCCGCATGGCGGCCGCCGCGACACCGCAGGATATTGCCGCGCTAAGCTTCGAAGATGCGCTCGCCGAACTGGAAGCCATCGTTCGCCGGCTCGAATCCGGCACCGGCAAGTTGGACGAGGCGATCGAGGCTTATGAACGCGGCGCCGCGCTGAAGCGCCACTGCGAGGCGCGGTTGCAGCAGGCGCGAACGCGGCTGGAAAAGGTCGTCCTCGGGCCCGACGGCAACGTCGGCGCGGAGCCCACGGATCTGGGCTAAGGACACCCGAGTGTACGACATTACTTCGGCCCTGGCGGACAACGCGCGCGCCGTCAACGAAACGCTGGACGGCCTCCTGCCGATGCGCGACGACCCGGAAGCCCGGCTGATCGAAGCCATGCGCTATGCAAGCCTGACCGCCGGCAAGCGAATCCGGCCGTTTCTGGTATCGTCCAGCGCCGATCTTTTCGGGGTCACGCCGGAATTCGCCCTGCGTGTGGCGGCCGCGATCGAGATGGTGCACTGTTATTCGTTGGTCCACGACGACCTGCCGGCGATGGATGACGATGCCCTGCGGCGGGGCCTGCCCACCTGTCACATGAAGTTCGACGAGGCGACGGCGATTCTGGCCGGTGACGCCCTGTTGACCAAGGCGTTCGAGGTGGTGGCTGATCCGGCCACGCATCCGGACCCGAGGGTCCGCAGTGACCTGGTCTTGGAACTGGCCTGCGCCGCCGGCGCCGAGGGGATGGTCGGCGGGCAGATGCTGGACTTGGTGGCCGAGCATAACTCCCTGCGCGTCGCCGAGGTCACCCGCCTGCAACGAATGAAGACGGGGGCGCTGATCGCCGTCGCCTGTGATGCCGGTGCGGTGTTGGGAAAGGCCGCCGATTCGGCGCGCCAGAGTCTGCGCGCCTATGCCCATGACCTGGGGCTGGCGTTTCAGATCGTCGACGACCTGCTCGACGTGGAGGGCACGTCGGAGGAAGTGGGCAAGGCCACGGGCAAGGACGCCGAAGCCGGGAAAGCCACGTTCGTATCGCTATTGGGTGCCGAACGAGCCCGCGAGCAGTCGCTGATGCTGGCCGATCAGGCGGTGCAGCATCTTGAAATCTTTTCGGAAAAGGCCGACCCTCTGCGTGCGCTCGCACGGTTCGTGGTTGACCGGAAGCACTGAGCCGACTACCCCCAAAGCCGACGCTGACACGCTGGAGAGGGGAAAACCCACCGGACGGCGATCAGGGCCGAGGCAAGGAGAACTGAATTGACCGCATCGGGCATCACCACGTCGTTGCTCCACCGTATCAACGATCCGGCCGACCTGCGTCAGCTACCAGAAGACGATCTACAGCGTTTGGCGGATGAGCTGCGCCGGGAAACGGTCCGCGTCGTTTCGATTACCGGTGGCCACCTGGGCGCTAGCCTTGGCGTGGTGGAGTTGACCGTCGCGTTGCACTACGTGTTCGACACGCCTCGTGACCGGCTGATCTGGGACGTGGGCCATCAGGCCTATCCGCACAAGATCCTGACCGGTCGCCGCGACCGCATGTCGACGCTGCGCCAGGGGGGCGGCCTGTCCGGCTTCACCAAGCGATCGGAGAGCATCTACGACCCGTTCGGCGCGGCACATAGCTCCACGTCCATCTCCGCCGGCCTGGGAATGGCCGTGGCACGCGATTTCCGCAACCAGGACAACCACGTTATGGCCGTCATCGGCGACGGCTCGATGAGTGCCGGCATGGCCTACGAGGCGATGAACAACGCCGGCTCGATGGATTCGCGGCTGATCGTGATCCTCAACGACAACGACATGTCCATCGCCCCGGCCGTGGGGGCGATGAGCGCCTATCTGTCGCGGGTGATCTCTTCACGGCCATTCCGGTCGATCCGCCATTTCGCGGCCGAGGTGGCCGATAAGTTCCCCCGCAGCCTCAGCAAGGCGGCGAGGAAGGCCGAGGAATACGCCCGCGGCCTGGTCACCGGCGGAACGCTGTTCGAGGAGATGGGCTTCTATTACGTGGGCCCGGTGGACGGCCATAACCTGGACCACCTGTTGCCGGTGCTGAAGAACCTGCGCGACGACCGCGAACCGGGACCGGTGCTCCTGCACGTGGTGACGCACAAGGGACACGGCTATCAGCCAGCGGAGGAGTCGGCCGACAAGTACCACGGCGTCGGCAAGTTCGATGTGGTGACCGGCGAACAGGTGAAATCCTCGTCCATCGTGCCGACCTACACCAACGTGTTCGCCGAGTTGCTGATCCGCGAAGCGGAAAAGGACGATCGCGTCGTCGCCATCACGGCCGCGATGCCGGCGGGTACCGGTCTCGACCGGTTCCAGGCCCGGTTCCCGGACCGGACCTTCGACGTGGGTATCGCCGAACAGCACGCCGTGACCTTCGCCGCCGGCTTGGCGGCCGAAGGCCTGAAGCCGTTCGCGGCCATCTACTCCACCTTCCTGCAACGGGCCTACGATCAGCTCGTCCATGACGTGTCGATCCAGAACCTGCCGGTGCGGTTCGCCATCGATCGCGCCGGTCTCGTGGGCGCCGACGGTGCGACCCACGCCGGGTCCTTCGATCTGTCGTATCTGTGCTGCCTGCCGAAGATGGTGGTTATGGCGGCGAGCGACGAGGCCGAGTTGGCCCGCATGGTGACGACCGCCGCGGCCTACGACGAGGGGCCGTGCGCCTTCCGCTATCCGCGCGGCGAGGGGCGTGGCGTGGCAATCCCCACTGACGGCGTGCCGCTGGACATCGGCAAGGGGCGGGTGATCCGCGAAGGCACCGCCGTGGCGTTGCTCAGCCTGGGCACCCGACTGGTGGAGGCCGAGCGGGCCGCCGACGAGCTGGCCGCACGCGGCCTGTCGGCGACGGTGGCCGATGCCCGTTTCGCCAAGCCCCTGGACGAGGACCTGGTGCGCCGGCTGGCGGCCGAGCACGAGGTGCTGATCACCATCGAAGAAGGCGCGGTGGGCGGCTTCGCCGCACAGGTCATGCAGTTCCTGGCCGGCGAGGGCGCGTTCGACTCGGGCCTGAAGATCCGGCCGATGGTGTTGCCGGACATCTACATCGATCAGGATAAGCCCGAGCGCCAGTACGAGATCGCCGGCCTGACCGCGCGCGACATCGTGGCGACTGCCCTGGTTGCGCTCGGCCGCACCAAGGAGGCGACGGAGGCGGCACGCGCCTGACGCGCGCTGCGGGACATCGTGACGGGTGAACGGGCCACACGCCGCCGGCTCGATCAGCTCTTGGTAGAACGCGGCCTGGTCGAGAGCCGCGCCCGCGCACAAGCGCTGGTCATGGCCGGCGCGGTGTATTCCGGTACACAACGACTGGACAAGCCGGGTCAGGCGTTACCAAACGACATACCGTTGTCCATCCGTGGCCGCGACCACCCGTGGGTTTCGCGCGGCGGGATCAAGCTGGCCCATGCCCTGGATGCGTTCAACCTCGACCCGACCGGGCGCACCGCGCTGGACGTCGGGGCGTCCACCGGCGGCTTCACCGATGTGTTGCTGAGTCACGGCGCGCGGCGCGTCTACGCGGTGGACGTTGGCCACGGCCAGTTGGCTTGGCGGTTGCGGCAGGATCCCAGGGTGGTGGTGCTGGAACGCACCAACGCCCGCGACCTCACGTCTGTGGTGGTGCCCGAGCCGATCACCGCCATTGTCTGCGACGTCAGTTTCATCGGTCTGGAGACGGCGTTGCCCGCTGCGATGGCACTCGCGGTGGACGGTGCTTGGCTGGTGGCGCTAATCAAACCTCAGTTTGAGGCCGGCCGCGACCTTGTGGGCCGCAAGGGCGTGGTCCGCGACCCGGCGGTGCGGACGGCGGTCAACGAGCGGATCGAGAGTTGGGTAGCGGAACGGCCCGGATGGCGGGTGCTGGGTATCGTCGAGAGCCCGATCACCGGCCCCGAAGGCAATGTGGAGTCCCTGATCGCAGCGCGTTTCGAGCGTTGAGCTGGTTATTCGAGGATGCCGGTCTCCACCGGCAGCCCGGCCTCCTTCCACGCTTCGATGCCGCCGGACATGTTGTAGGGGCGGGGCACGCCGCACTGCATGAGGAACTGCCCCGCCAGCATCGATCGCTGGCCGACGGCGCAATGCAGGACCAGCCGGGTTTCCCGGAAGTCCACGAAATCATCTGGCTTAAGCGTGCTCAATGGCACGATCTTCGCGCCGGCAATCCGCTCCTGCTGGTGCTCGATGGTCTCGCGCACGTCCACCAGAACGGCGGTCCCGTCGCGCAGCCATTCCGCCGCTGTCTTGACGTCGATTTCTTGTGGAGCAGTCTCGTCGGTGGGCAAGGGCGTTCTTCCCCTGGCGGCGGGTAGACCTGTTAACGATCCTTGCCGTGATACTCCGGGTTCGGGATCATGTCGAGACCGTGGGCCACGCGATTGGTGTAGTTGAAGAACGCACACACGTCGCAAATGTCGAAGATGTCGTTGTCGTCGAAGCCCACATCACGGAGGCGCTGCCGGTCCGCGTCGCCCACCTCCCATGGTGTCAGGGTGAGCTTCCAGGCGAACTCCAGCATCGTCCGCTGCCGGTCGTCCAGTTCGGCGACCCGGAAGTTCAGCGCCATCATCTCGCCAAGCTGTGGGTCGTCGGCCAACGACCGGATCGCCTGTCCGTGGGCCACGAGGCAGTAGTAGCAGCGGTTCGCCGACGACACCGTCACAGCGATCATCTCGCGTTCCAGCTTGCTCAGCCGGCACGTCTCCTCGTCCAGCATCAACTGGTTGTAGAACGCGGTGAAGGTGCGGAACTTGGCGGCGTTGGCCGTGTATGCACGCAGCACGTTGGGCACCAATCCCAGCTTCTCCTCGCACTTGGCGAAATAGCCGCGGATATCCTCGTCCAGCGAGTCCGGATCGGGCAGGGTGATCTTGACGACGTGGTCGGGCTGCGGCATCGGGTGTTCCCTTCATCAACGGTCGGTTTTTAGAGGCGGCGACGGAGGATTAGCCGCATTGCGCCTTGTGGCGGAGCCAATGGTCGGCCAGCACGCAAGCCATCATCGCCTCGGCGACCGGTACCGCGCGGATGCCGACGCAGGGGTCGTGCCGGCCCTTGGTGACAATCTCGGCGTCTTCGCCGCCGGCGGTGACGGTCATCTGCGGGGTAGAGACGGAGCTTGTCGGCTTGATGGCCACGCGCACGACGATGTCTTGGCCGGTAGCGATGCCACCGAGCACCCCGCCGGCGTTGTTGGACAGATAAGTGATACGGCCGTCGTCCATCCGCATCAGGTCGTTGTGCTCAGGTCCGGTCATCGCCGCCGCGGAAAATCCGGCACCGATCTCCACACCTTTGGCCGCGGGAATGCCCGCCATGGCGCCAGCCAGGGCGGCGTCCAGCTTGTCGAACAACGGCGCGCCGAGCCCCTCCGGAACCCCTGTGGCGACCACTTCAACGACCGCCCCGGTGGACGATCCGGCCTTGCGGATATCGTCGAGAAACCCTTCCCACGTGGCCGCCGCGGCGGCGTCGGGGCACCAGAACGGATTGCGATCCACTTCCGCCCAGTCCCACCGTTCGCGGTCAATGGCGTGCGGCCCCATCTGCACCAGCGCGCCACGAATGCCGACCGCGTCACCCAGCACCTTGCGGGCGATGGCGCCGGCAGCCACCCGCATGGCCGTTTCGCGAGCGCTGGACCGGCCGCCGCCGCGATAGTCACGGATGCCGTACTTGCGCTGATACGTGACGTCGGCGTGGCCGGGTCGAAACAGGTCCTTGATCTCGGAGTAGTCCTTCGAGCGCGCGTCCTCATTGACGATCATAAGACCGATGGGCGCGCCGGTGGTGAGTCCTTCGAAGACACCTGAGAGGATCTGGATGGTGTCCGTTTCCCGGCGCTGGGTGGTATGGCGGCTCTGCCCCGGCCGGCGGCGATCAAGGAAGATTTGAATGTCAGTTTCGTTCAGCGGAATCCGCGACGGCACGCCATCGACAATGCAGCCGATAGCAGGCCCGTGGCTTTCACCGAAGGTGGTTAACCGGAACAGATGGCCGAAGGAGTTGCCTGACATAAGCCGAACTGCGCCTTCAGGACTGGGGGTTGAAGTCCTCCAGCATCTCGCGTACCGCCGGGGCGGCGTCCACCGCCAGCATTCCGACGGTGTTGTAGCCGCAGTCCACGTGATGGACCTCACCGGTCACGCCGGCGGCTAGGTCGCTCAGCAAGTAGACCCCGGCGCCCCCCGCATCATCCAGGGTGATATTCCGGCGCAGCGGTGCGTTGTACTGGTTCCACTTCAGGATATAGCGGAAATCGCCGATGCCCGAGGCGGCCAGGGTCTTCATCGGTCCTGCCGAGAGGGCGTTGACGCGAATTCGCTGGCGACCGAGGTCCTCGGCAAGATAGCGGACACTGGCCTCCAGCGCCGCCTTGGCCACGCCCATCACGTTGTAGTGCGGCATGATCCGTTCGGCACCCACGTAGGTCAGGGTCAGCAGGCTGCCGCCGTCGGACATCAATCGCTCGGCGCGCTGACAAACGGCGGTGAAGGAGTAGCAGGAGATGTTCAGCGTTTCGGCGAAATTTTCCGGCGTGGTGTCCACGTACCGGCCCTTGAGCTGCTCCTTGTCGGAAAAGGCGATGGCGTGGACGACGAAGTCGATGGAACCCCAACGCGCTGCCACTTCTTCGAACGTGGCGTCCAGGCCGGCGGGATCGGAGACGTCACACGACAACAGGAAATCGCAACCAATCGAATCGGCCAGCGGCACCACGCGCTTGCGCAAGGCGTCTCCCTGATAGGTCAATCCGACCTCGGCCCCATGGGCGGCGGCCGTCCGGGCAATACCCCAGGCAAGGGAGCGGTCGTTGGCGACACCCATGATCAGGCCTCGCTTGCCGGCCATCAGCGGTGTGGACGCGGTCATCGGTTCCTCGTCGTCCGTGTTCGCCTGCGCCGGAGTTCGGGCCCATGTACCGACCGAGGGACCGGCGATCGGACGCCGTTGCACGGTGTTTCGATCCGGGGAATGGCGACGGATGTTCCCCCAGCGGCCCAAGGCCATATATGATGGCCGCCGGGACGTCAATCGCAGGAGGCGGTGTGATGGTGCCCTCCAGGGCCTCGCTGGCTCACGGCGCGCGGCACTTGCGCGGCTTTGCGGCCTATGTGTGGGAGCGGTTCAACGAGGATCGGTGCCTTCAGGCCGCGGCATCGCTCAGCTACACCTCGTTGTTGGCATTGGTGCCGCTGACGGTCATCGGCTTCGCGGTGATGTCGGCGTTTCCGGTCTTCGACGATATCCAGCAAGATCTCCAGAGTTTCGTATTCGGGACGTTCCTGCCGTCGGCGATCCAGTCGGTGCAGGAGTACATTCGCGGCTTCGTCGGCAAGGCGCAGGGCCTCACCGCGCTGGGGGTGATCGGCCTGGCGATCGTCGCCTTTACGCTCTTCTACCTAATCATTCCCAACCGGCCGGTGCGCATAAGCCACGCGCTGATCGGCGGCGTCGTCGCCGGGTTGGCGTTCGGTCTGTTGCGGGCCGGCTTTGCTGCCTACGTGGCGCGGTTTCCCGCCTACCAGACGCTCTATGGCGCGTTGTCGGTGGTGCCCATGTTCCTGGTCTGGCTCTACCTGTCCTGGGCGGTGGTGCTGGCCGGTGCCGTGCTGACGGCGGCGCTGCCCGCCTGGGGGCGCGGCGACCACGTGGCCGGAGCGATCCTGAGTCCGGGAGCCAAGCTGATGCTGGCCTTGCGCATCATGGCCAAGCTGTATGACGCCAGTCAGCGCGGCGGCGGCGTCAAGCGGCGGGACCTGCTGCCGCTCGGGCATTCAGATTCCGCTGTAGATACCATGCTGACCGATCTACGGCGTGCCCGGTTCGTGGATGTTACGTCCAACGGCCGCTGGATGGCCGCGCGCGATGCCAACGCGACGAGTCTCGGCAACCTTGGCGCGGCGTTGGGGCTGAGTTTCGGCGTCCAACAATTGCCCACCGGTGATGCCGGACCCGGCTGGGCACCGCGTGTGGCCGCGGTGCTGAAGGAAGCGGCGGAAGCCAACGATGGGCGGCTGGCCGTGACCCTACGCGAACTGCTGCTGACGGAAGACGACGAGCCGGCAAAGCGCGGCGAGCGTCCGCCTGCGGAGGCGCTACCCCTCAGGCGTTCCCCTTAGTCGCGCCTCCACCTCATCGCGCAACGGGGCCGGTAGGGCCTCGATGGCGTCTTCGACGGTTCGCAACATCCGCCGAGTGGCGTAAAGCTGGTCAAGGAGAGACAGGACCACATCCAGGGTTTCGTCGCTCACCAATAGCTCTTCGCGCAGTTCCCTGATTAGCGTCACACGGGCCTCGTCCACTTCGTCGAACGAGTATCCAGCAGTGGTTTCTTGCGGCCTTACCCAGCGCTGTTCGATCCAGCGCGTGAGCTCCACCCGTTCGACTCGGCAACTCCTGACAACCTGCTCAAGCGTAGCCATGGGCGTCCCCTCAAGATCCTCGGCGGGCGGAATAGGGGCGTTTGGCGTCGTACTCGCGGACCAGCCGTTCGAGATCAGGGTCCGGCCGCTCCGGCAGGACCACTTTCAGCGTTACGTACTGATCGCCTCGGGTTCCGCCGCGACCCGGCACGCCCTTGCCCTTCAGCCTGAGGCGGCTTCCGGTGTTGGAGCCCGCCGGCACATTGAGCGTCACCCGACCATCGACCGTCGGCACTTCGATTTTGGCGCCCAGCACCGCCTCCGGCAGGGTGACCGGGATCTCTGCGTGGATATCCTGTCCTTGTCGCGACAGCACCGAATGCGACCGCACGCGCAGCTCGATCCGCGCATCACCCGCCGTGCCGGCCCCAGCGCCGGCCTGCCCCTGGCCTTTCAGCCGCAGCACTTGGCCGTCGGCCGATCCCGGCGGAATGGTCACCTTGAGCCGCTTGCCGTCGGCCAGCACCACCTCACGGGTAACGCCGGTGATCGCGTCGACGAAATCAACGTCCAGGGTGTAACGGACATCGGCGCCGCGGACACCGCCGGGTCCCCGGCGATCGCGGCCGAAGCCGCCGAACAGGTCGGTAAAGAACTCAAACCCCTCGACGTCGCGGAGCGTCTCGCGCGGGTCATGGTAACGACCGCCCGGCGCGCCCTCGGCATAGGTGTGATAGAACGCCCGCTCGGCGCGCGGCATGCCGGCGGCGTCGATCTCGCCGCGGTCGTAGCGGGCCTTCTTGTCGCTATCGGAGAGGAAGTCGTAAGCGGCCGCCACTTCCTTGAACCGCTCTTCGGCCTTGGCGTCGCCCGGATGCAAGTCGGGGTGGAGCTTCCGCGCCAGCTTGCGGTAGGCGGCCTTCACCGCCTTGATATCGGCCTTCTTGGCTACGCCCAGCACGTCATAGGGGTCGCGCATGGTTTCAGGCGCCTCCAACGGCCTTGTCGTCGGTCCGCACCCCATAGGGGTGACGAGCACTCCACGCGCGGACGAAGTCCGTTAGTTCAGCGTCGGGACGCGAGGGCAGGACAACCCGCAACGAAACGTACTGGTCCCCGCGTGCGCCGCCACCGCTGGCCACTCCCTTGCCGCGCAGCCGCAGGACGGTGCCGGTATTGGAACCGGGCGGTACCGTCACGGTGACCTGACCATCAACGGTGGGCGCCTGGATACGGGCGCCAAGGATCGCCTCCGGCAGGCTCACCGACAGCTCGTCCGCACGTCCGGGCCATGGCGGCGAAACACCGGATGTGGCTCCACATGGACGGCTACCAGGGCGTCGCCCGGACGGCCGCCGCCGAGCCCGCCCGTACCCTGACCCTTGAGTCGCAGGGTGTCGCCGTCACCGGTCCCGGGCGGCACGCGGACGGCCAGCTCGCGACCCTCTGGCGTCTTGATGGTTTGGGTGGCGCCCCGCGCCGCGTCGAGGAAGCCGACGGTCATGTCGTACGACAGGTTCGCGCCGTCGATCCGCAGCCCCTTGGTGTCGTTGCGACGTCGTCCGGAGCGTGGCTGGCGGCGGCCGCCTGACTGCCCATCGGCCGACGATCTGTCAAACTCCGCCCGGCGGTCGGGGTCGGACAGCAGTTCATAGGCGGCGGCGAGTTCCTGAAAATCCTGGTCCGCCCACGGGTTGCCGGGGTCGGCGTCCGGGTGCAGCTCGCGGGCCAGGCGCCGATAGGCCGCCTTGATGGTGGCCATATCGGCGTCCTGCGCCACGCCCAGGATCGTATAGGGGTTCTTCACGTGCCGATACCGAACCGGGTCGACGGCAGGGCGCCACCGGCCGGTCGACGGACTACTCGACGATGCGCCATGTACCGTCGGGCTGACGGCAGGCCCGGCCAACAGCCGTTTCTTCCTTGCCGTCCACGAAGATGGTGCTCTCGTACTCGCGGCAATACTGTCCCTCCGCGACCTGGTAGGTGTTCGTCGGGGTAAACGTGCCGGAATGGCCGGAATCGGGATTGCGCCAGGACGACGTCGTGCCGCTGCGGTTGTTCTCCAGGGAGCTCTGCGCGTTGCGTTCCATGTAGGCGCGGTCGGCACGATCCAGGGACTTGCCGATCTCGCTGCCGAGGAAGGCACCGGCCAGCGAGCCGATGGCGACCGCGGCAAGCTTGCCGGTGCCGCCGCCGATCTGGGCGCCGAGTAATCCTCCGACGGCGGCACCGCCGAGGGTGCCGATTGTTTGCTTGGTGCCGCGGTCCTCCGCGCAGGCGGCGAGCAGGACGACGATGAGCACGATGAGGGGGAAGCGACGATAGGTCATTTTCGATGGCCTCCGAAGATGAGGTGGCGGATAAGAGGCTGTTGTCCGTCCACCGTGTCGGGTTTTCGTCGAGCGGTGCAGGTGTATATATGAGCGAATCCGGCGATAAGACGTCAAACATTCGCGAGCGACGACTCGGCGCCCCGTTTCCCCCTTTCGGGATGCCCAGTTGGTGATCGCGAGCAACAAATTTAGCGTAACAGCATCATGACCGCCAGCCACAGCCTCGATCCGTTGGACCAGTTCAAGCGCTGGCTGGCCGAGGCCGAACACACCGAACCCAACGACCCCAATGCGATGGCGCTGGCCACGGCGACCGCCGACGGTGCGCCCTCGGTGCGCATGGTGTTGCTGAAAGAGGTGACCGAGGACGGGTTCGTCTTCTACACCAATCTCGGCAGTCGCAAGGGAATGGAGCTCTCGGCCAATCCCCGCGCCGCGCTGTGCGTTCACTGGAAGACACTCCGGCGGCAGGTGAGAGTCGAGGGTGCTGTGCAGCCGGTGGACGACGCGGAAGCCGACGCGTACTTCGGGTCGCGCGCACGGGTCAGCCAGATCGGCGCGTGGGCGTCCAAGCAATCGCAGCCGCTGATCGGCCGTTTCGAGCTCGAGGGGCGGGTGGCCAAGTTCGCGGCTAGGTACGCCGTCGGTGCGGTCCCCCGACCCGAGTTCTGGTCCGGGTTCAAGGTGTGGCCGGAAGCCATTGAGTTTTGGGAAGACAGGCCGTTTCGCCTGCACATGCGACATCTCTATGAGCAGCGGGATGGGGAGTGGACGGTTACGGACCTGTACCCGTGAACGATGGCACCACGCCAGCGGATCAGGCCATGGACCGTGACGACGACGGCTCGGCGCGGCTGAAGCGCGTCGCCACTTACGCGGCCGTCGCCGTTGCCGTGGTGCTGATTGCGGCCAAGGCCGGTGGATGGCTGATCACCGGGTCGGTGAGCCTGTTGTCGACGCTGATCGATTCGATGCTAGATCTGGCCGCATCGGCGCTCAACCTGGTGGCGGTCCGCAATGCCCTCAAGCCGGCGGACCGTGAGCATCGGTTCGGCCACGGCAAGGCCGAGCCGCTGGCCGGGATGGGGCAGGCGGCATTCGTTTGTGGTTCGGCGGGATTTCTGCTGTTCGAGGCCGTCGAACGGCTGGTCACTCCACAGCCCGTGGCCCATTCCCACGTGGGCATCGGCGTCATGGTGTTCTCCATCGCGCTGACGCTGCTGCTGGTGATGTTCCAGCGGTGGGTGGTGCGGCGAACGGGATCGGTCGCTATCGGCGCCGACTCCCTGCACTACAGCGCCGATCTGCTGGCCAATGTGGCGGTGATCGCCGCCCTGGTTCTTGCTTCGGAACTGGGATGGCACGCCGCCGATCCGCTGCTGGCCATCGCCATCGCCGTAATCATCGTGCGCGGGGCATGGCAGATCCTCAAAGACAGCCTCGATCTGTTGATGGATCGTGAACTTCCGGATGAGGATCGCCAACGCATTCGCCAAATCGCGCTCACCCACCCCGAGGTGCTGGACGTGCATGATATTCGGACCCGGTCCACGGGCACCCGGACCTTCATCCAGTTCCACCTGGAGATGGATGGCAATCTGACCCTGATGGCAGCGCACGACATCGCCGATCAAGTTATGATCGACGTAGAACGGGCATTCCCCAACGCCGAGGTGTTGATCCACGAAGATCCCCACGGGGTCCCTGAGCGCCGCGCGGTGTTCGAGTGACGCGCGCGATCATCGGTGCGTCTTGGGAGGGGATGAGTGCGGCGGCGCCCAATTGGGGGGAGAGTGACGCCGCCGCGGCCTCCGCCGGGTCAAGGGGGCAATCGCCGGCGAAGGCAGGGGATCGGGACACGTTCCGACAACCCCCACAGGTGTCCATCGCTTCGCGTCCCACACTTATGAGTTGGGCCGTGCTCGCGGCCTTATCAACCCTCAGCGCCTATCGAGGTGACGGTCAGGTTGTCCAAACCTACCGCCTGGCGATCGGGAACACCCAACGGTGATAGTCGGCGATCAATCGGAGGTCATCGCCGCTCTATCGCGGCCGGACATGTATGGCCCATCGGTGGCGACCGTTGAACAAATCCGCACCCACGCATCCATCGTGTTTCTGGCCGGCGATCGGGCCTGGAAGCTGAAGCGCGCCGTGCGGTTTCCTTATTTGGACTACTCGACGCTCGACCTGCGCCACCGCTTCTGTCAGGCGGAGGTGCGGATCAATCGGCGCACCGCGCCGGAGATCTATCATGGTGCCATTCCCGTCACCCGCGATGCGTCCGGCGCCTTGACGCTGGGCGGCGACGGAACAGTGGTGGAGTGGCTGGTGGAAATGACGCGTTTCGACCAGCAGGCGCTGTTCGACCACCTGGCGGCGACGGGGAAGCTGGATCGGTTCCTGATCGAGGACCTGGCCGACGTGGTTGCCGCGTTTCATGCGGCTGCGGATCGCCGGAGCGGCGGCGGCCGGCGCGGGATTCAGTCGGTCATCGATGGCAACGCCAAAAGCTTCCGGGAGTGTCCGCCGGGCGTTCTCGATGAGCAGCGGGCGGCAACGGTGGTGGCCGTACAGCGACGGCTCCTGGAGCAAATCGGGCCACTGCTGGACCGCCGCCGGGACGAGGGACAGGTGCGTCACTGTCACGGCGACCTGCACCTGCGCAACATCGTCCTGCACGACGGCCGGCCGACCATGTTCGATGCCATCGAGTTCGACGAGTCCATTGCCGCCATCGACATCCTTTACGATCTGGCATTCCTGGTCATGGATCTGCACCATCGGGGGTTGGCCGAACTGGCCTGCATCCTGCTCAACCGCTACCTGGATGCCACCGGCGATGCCGCCGGCTTGGCGGCCTTGCCGCTGTTCCTCTCGGTGCGAGCGGCGATCCGGGCCCATGTGGACGCGGTGGCGTCGGCACGGCAGGCGGAACCCGACACCGCTCGCGATCTCATTCAGGGCGCGCGCCGGTATCTCGACCGCGCGGAGGACGACCTGCGTCCGGTTGCGCCGCGCCTGATCGCCATCGGCGGCCTGTCGGGCACCGGAAAGTCGCGCCTGGCGCGGATGCTGGCGCCGGGCTTCGGGCGGTGCCCCGGCGCTCGGGTGGTCCGCAGCGACAGCACACGCAAGCGGCTGGCCGGCGTGGCGTTGACGACACGTCTCGACGCCGACGGCTATACGCATGAGGTGACCGAGAGGACCTTCCGGGCGATGTTCGACGAAGCCGGAGAGTCGCTGGACGCCGGTTTCACCGTCATTGCCGACGCCGTGTTCGCCAGCCCCGCCCAACGGGACGACATTGCCGCGGTGGCGCGCGCGGGGGATCCCGTTCACCGGTCTTTGGCTTGAGGCACCGGGAACGGAACGGGTGCGCCGGGTGGATTCCCGGCAGCGCAATGTCTCGGATGCCGACGCTGGGATCGCTCGCAGCCAGGAAGCCTACGATGTGGGGCCGCTCGACTGGGCCCGGATCGATGCCTCGGGGCCGCGCCAGGAAACCACAAATCGTGCGCTGGATATCCTAGCCCGGGAACCGGTTTGTTGAACGGCAGACGTTGCAGTTCGCCCAGGGCTTTGCACGCTGCCGAAGACGGGGCATGATGGTGACATGTCGGGCGAACCAACACGGCATGCGGTCTTGCGGACGATCCTCGTTCCCATGGATGGCAGCAAAGCCACCCGCTCGGCCCTTAGTGCCGCGCTCTCTCTGTCTCGCGATCTGGCGGCGCATGTGACCACGCTGCACGTTCGGGCGGACCCGCGCGATGCGGTGCCGCTGGTGGGGGAGGGTATGTCCGGGGCGATGGTCGAGGAGCTGATCGCCCTAACCGAGGCCGAGATCGAGGCCCGAGGCCGGCGGGCACGGGCCACTTCGACGAACTCACCAGCGCCTGCGGCGTACCACGTGCCGAGTCCCCGGAGAGCCAGGGCTGGTCGGTCCGCTGGCAAGAAGTCACCGGACGCGAGGACGACGAGGTGGCCAACCAGGGCCGCCTCGTTGATCTGATTGCCATCGGCCGGCCGGGAGACGACAACACCGGGCCGGCTGTCGAAACCTGGAACGCGGCGCTGTTCGAAAGCGGTCGGCCGGTGCTGGTGGTGCCGCCGGGCTTCGCCGGCGACACCACCCAGCGCTTCGGGCGTCGGATCGCCATCGCCTGGAATGGCAGTTCCCAGGCGGCGCGAGCGGTCACCGCGGCGCTTCCGTTGCTGCATGGCGCGGAGACCATATCCGTTCTCACCACGCCGTCCGACCGCACGGCGGCCAGCAGCGGCGAAGCGCTGGTGAATTACCTCGCGTGGCATGGCCTCACCGCCGGTCCGCGGGTAGTCGATGCCGCGAGCGAACCGGTGGGGCAGGCGCTGATGGACGCGGCCGCCGGTATGAACGCCGATCTAGTGGTCATGGGCGCCTATACCCATAGCCGCTTGGTACGCCTAATCTTAGGCGGCGTGACCCGCACCGTTTTGGAACGTTCTACCGTACCGGTGCTGATGGCCCATTGACGGCGGCAACGGGGTGGTGTTGCTGCCGCCGGCCCTCCCTGCTTAGTGGTGTGTGATGTCCGCGTTGCCTGTCGACGAAGCCCCCGACCGGAAAACGGTGATCATCACCGGCGCCAGCCGCGGCATCGGCCATGCCACGGCCAGGGTTTTCCTTGATCGCGGATGGCAGATCCTCACTTGCTCGCGCGATCCCGTGCCGCCGGAATGCAAACGCGATCCGCGATGGACGGCGCACATCCCCACCGACCTAGGCGACGATGCCAGCGTGGCGCAGTTCGTTGAGGAAGCCACCGGCCTGCTCGGGGGCCGGCCGGTGAACGCGCTGGTGAACAACGCCGGCATGTCGCCGAAGACACCCTACAAGGAGCGCCTGGGTTGCCTGAACGGCGACCTGGACGCTTGGCGCCAGGTGTTCGACATCAACTTTTTTGCCGCATTGACACTGGCGCGCGGCTTCGCCGCGCCGCTGCACAAGGGGCGCGGCGCCATCGTCAACATCACCTCGATCGCCGGCCATTCGGTGCATCCTTTCGCCGGTTCCGCCTATTCCATCTCGAAGGCGGCGCTGTCCGCGTTGACCCGCGAACTGGCCAACGAGTTCGCCGCGCTGAGCGTTCGGGTCAACGCCGTGGCGCCGGGCGAGATCGAAACCGATATGGTGCAGCCCGAGTATGAGGTGCTGATCCCGAAGATCCCGTTGGAGCGGATGGGAACGCCGGAGGATGTCGCCGGGGCGATCTACTACCTGTGCTCGGACGATGCTGCCTACGTGACCGGGACGGAACTATGGGTCACCGGCGGCCAGCATATGGTGTGAAGACGCTCTAACCTGCGGCTTCCGCATCGTCGTCGTCGGCCGGAGCGGTGAACCAAGCCAGCGTCGAAGCCAGCGACACAACCCGGCCGATCACCAGCAGCGTCGGCGCCGGTGCCACTGCTTCCACCAGATCAGGCAGCTCGGAAAGCGTGGTGAGCAGGGTCCACTGCGCCGGGCGGGTGCCGTTGACGACGGCAGCCGCCGGGGTTTCTGCGTCCAGGCCGTTGGCGATGAGCTGGCCGCAGATGGCGCGAACGTTGGTGCGGCCCATATAGACCACCAGCGTGGTGTCCGGATCAGCGAGGCTGGCCCAGTCCGGAGCCAGCGGTTCGTCGTCGTGGGCGTGCCCGGTGACCACGCGGAACCCATGCGCCAGGTCGCGATGGGTCAGCGGAATACCCGCATAGGCGCTGCAACCGGTTGCCGAGGTAACGCCGGGGACCACCTCGAACGGAATGCCGAGGCCGGCAAGGAACGCCGCTTCTTCGCCGCCACGGCCGAACACGAAGGGGTCGCCGCCCTTGAGTCGCGCCACCGTCCGCCCCGATCGAGATACGCTGGCCAGCAGGGTGTTGATCTCCGCCTGCGGCATATGGTGGTGGCGAGCGACCTTACCGGCGAAGATGCGGGTGGTGCCAGGCGGGATCAGATCGAGGATGGCGTCGGACACCAAGCGGTCGTAGACCACCACGTCGACGCGGGACAGCAGCTCCACGGCGCGCACGGTCAGCAGGCCGGGGTCGCCTGGGCCGGCGCCGACGAAGTACACGGTGGCTGGTGTTTCCGTCACCGGTTGTCCTTTCCTCCCGGCTCACCGCTGTTCCCGATTCCGCGCAAACTTCGGTGTCCGCTTGCCCCGTTGGTAGGGCAACAGGGCCGTTCTCGCAAGAGCCCGTCCACCCGCCGTGGGATGGTGTTCGGCTCTGGTCTTGGCTGGCGGCGCCAAGGCCGGCATAGTAGCGGCCGCCCGAGGATGTATCGAGACGGTCCGACGAACCCCACATGACCATTCCCCCCACTGATATCGCGCGGCGCCGCGAGCGCCTGATCGCCATTTGGCTCCTGGTCGTTGCCGTGATGGTCCTGGTGATGGTCGTCATCGGCGGGCTCACACGATTGACCCATTCTGGCTTGTCGATGGTCGAGTGGCGGCCGCTGACCGGCTGGTTGCCGCCGATGACCGAGCCGGCATGGCAGCGGCTGTTCGAGGCGTATCAGGAGTCGCCCGAGTTCCGGCAACTGAATGCGTGGATGTCGCTGGACGACTTCAAGGGGATCTTTTGGCTGGAATTCATCCATCGGGTGTGGGGACGATTGATCGGCGTGGTTTTCGCCGTACCCCTTGCCTTCTTCGTCCTCAGGGGCTGGGTGCGCGGGCGGATGGGTTGGAAGCTGGCCGGCATTTTTGTGCTGGGCGGCCTGCAAGGGGTAATGGGCTGGTACATGGTGATGAGCGGCCTGAGCGAGCGGCCGGACGTGAGCCATTATCGCCTCGCCGCCCATCTCATGCTGGCGCTGGTCATTTACATGGCGCTCCTGTGGACGGCGTTTCGGCTCATCCTGCCGGACACCGCGGAGCGGCCGTCCGAACGGCCGCCGCCCGGCGGAGCGTTTGCGCTGGTGGCACTGGTCCTCTTGACCACCACCTGGGGCGCCTTCGTTGCCGGCCTGGATGCCGGCTTTGCCTACAACACCTTCCCATTGATGGATGGCGAGTGGCTTCCGGTGGAGGCGTTCACCATGTCTCCGCCCTTACTCTCCCTGTTGGAGGAGGTGGCGGCCGTGCAGTTCGCTCACCGCTGGCTGGCCATGGCGACGCTGGCCTGGGCCTTGGGGTTCTGGGTCATCGCCCGGCGGCGCAGTCTGACATCACGGGCCCGCGCCGCGGTGGCGGCGGTTCCTCTGGTGGCGCTCTGCCAAGTGGGGCTGGGGATTGCCACCTTGCTCCTATACGTGCCGGTCGCCGTGGCATCGGTTCATCAGGCGGGCGCGGTCATCCTGTTGACGGTTGCCTTCTGGGCGGCCTTCGAAGCGTTGCCGGCGGCGCCTGCTGGACAATCGGTGCAGCGAGTGCGATACCGGCGGGCCGAGGCCGGCGCCGACGTGCTCGGCGGCCGGTGATCGCACCAACTGACTTCTGAGAGGGACTACGGCTTGGGCCGAAAGGGTCACACGCGAACCGTCATTCTGGTTCTGACTGCGGTGGTAGTGGCCGTGACCCTGGGACCGGCCCTGCACGGGTGCGGCCAGGGCTCGTCGCCGTTGAGCCGCGTCGCCGAAGCCATCGGTCTCGATCCGTACTCCCTGTCCCATGCGGAGGCCCGTCAGGTCTCAAGATTCAATGCGGCGTTCGGCGCCGACCGGCCGGATGATTCCGCCTCACCATCCCTGCGCCAATTCCGCGACGCCTACAAGCGGGTGCGCGCGGCCTATGTGTTCGACGTCTCCGCGGCGGCACTTGTGGACGCGGCAATCGACGGGCTCGAGAAGGTGGACAGCAGCCAGGCGGATGCGACGTCGGACCAGCGGCTCGAAGGCGCACTGGATGGGATGATGACGGCGCTCGATCCGCATTCGGCCTACTTCAACGCCGAAGAGCTGCGCGAGGCGGAGGTGTCCACCTCAGGTGAGTTCGGCGGCCTGGGGATTCAGGTGTCGCAGGATGACGGTGCGATCAAGGTCATCGCGCCGATCGAAGACACGCCTGCGGATCGCGCCGGATTGAAGACCGGCGATGTGATCTCTCATCTCGACGGGGAGTCCATTGCCGGCATGAGGCTGCTGGACGCCGTACGGCTGATGCGCGGCCAACCGGGAACCGACATTCGCCTGACCGTGGAGCGCGAAGGTGAACAGTCGTTCGACGTGGTGATTACCCGGGCGGTGATCCGCATCCGTCCCGTTCGCTGGCGGGCGATTGACGAGTTTGGCTACATCCGTGTCGCCAGCTTCAACGAACGGGTTTCGCGAGGGCTTGGTGCGGCCTTCGAGAACCTGGCGGCGTCGATCGACGGCGGGCCAAAAGGCATTGTCCTCGACCTGCGCAACAATCCCGGCGGCTTGCTGGAGCAGGCACTGGTTCTCAGCGACGCATTCCTGGCGGACGGTCCCATTGTCTCGGTGCGCGGCAGGAACGGATCCACCGATCGATCTTTCGATGCGGGCCCCGGCGATCCCGGCGAAGACCTGCCCGTGGTTGTGCTGGTCAATGGCGGCTCGGCGTCGGCCTCTGAGATCGTCGCTAGTGCCTTGCAGGATCAACGGCGAGGCGTAGTCATGGGCGGTCGCTCCTTTGGCAAAGGATCGGTTCAGACCGTCATGCCACTGCCGATGGAAGGCGCCATCAAGTTGACGACGGCCCTTTACTACGCCCCGTTAGGTCGCGCCATTCAGGCTCGAGGGGTGTTCCCCGACATCGTGCTTCAGGGAACCGTCGACGACGATCGCCGGCTGAGCCGGGAGGCCGATCTGCCGGGCGCACTGCCACCCGCGGACGACAACCAGCGGTGGTCGGCGCCGGAAGTCAAAGGTGCGACCTGCCCCGAGGTGACAGGCGAGGACGACGTCGCAATCCGCTGTGCGGTTTCGTTGCTGCGCGCCGGGTCGACGGATGGTTTCCTGGCCATGGTCGAGTCCGAACGGCCGTCCTGAACCCCTTCAGCGGCGCTTCCGTCTTTTTAAACACTGCCACACCGGCGCCTCATTGCGGCCGCCGTTGCGCCGCATGAGGGCCCCAAGGATGTCTCAACCACAGCGCAATGTCTGACCCTGACCCGAGACCCGTTTCTGGGCGGTCTCGGCTCGCCGTCGATCGCAACTGCATCGGGGTTGGGCATGGAGATCGCACAAGCACCGTCCTCTGCAACCTCAGGCGCCGCATCCGTGAGCACGGGCGAGGCCGTCGGCTTGGTGACCAAGGTCACCGGAGAGACGGCGGTGGTGCGTGGCGACGGCAGCCGGGAAGCCTTGGAGGCCGGAGACCGACTGTACGTTGGGGATGTCTTGGAGACCGGCGACGATAGCGCCATCGGCGTGGTCATGGCCGACGAATCCACGTTGGCCATGGGTAGCAACGGCCGCATCGCCCTCGACGCCATGGTGTTCGATCCCGGTAGCGGGGCAGGGCAACAAGTCATCGCCCTCGACGTGGGCATTCTCGTCTTCGTCAGCGGATACATCGCCAAGGCGGATCCCGGCGCCATGGTCATCAAGACCTCGGCCGCTACCATCGGCGTTCGCGGCACCCAGTTGGGGGTTCACGGGGACGCCGACGGGTCGGTCCGGGTGACGATGATGGTGGAGACCGACGGTTTCGTCGGCGAGGTGGTGGTGCGAACACCGTCGCGATCGGTGGTGCTCAACCGCGCCCACGACAGCGTGGAGATCGCCGGCCCCGGAGCATCGCCGGGTCAGGTAGAGACGCTGCCGCAGGCCAATGTGGTGGTCGAACACGGCGGCGCGCTCAAGTCGCTGCCGCTGTGGTACGCGCGGGAAAACGACTATGGCCTGCAGGGCGAGGCCCTCTACGACGGGACCACGGGGCTTGAGGACTTCGAGACGCTGGCCGGTCTGGAGACCGCTGCCGGGGAAGACGATCCGTTGTTTCCCGACGACCCGATTTTGGTGACCTCGGGGATTTATACGCCGGCTGATCGCGACCCGCTGGCCGGCTTGGCGGAGCTGTTTCCCGCCCCTTTTCCGGCTCCGCCGGCGGGACCTCCCGCCGGCGGCAGCGGGAGCGATGACCGCGAGGAAGACGAGCAGTCGATCCTCGACGGCGATCCCGGTGATGGTGCCGGTGGTGGCGCCGATGATGGCGGGGACGACGGCCAGGACGATCCGGGTGACGATCCGGGTGACGATCCGCGTATCGCGGTTTTTCCGGGGCCTTATCGCGACTACCGGATCGGTGTGGAGAACGGCGGCGTAACCCGCGTTCTTGGTCCAGGGGGTCAATTGGCGGTGCTGGTCGGCGTCGAGCGTCTGCGGTTTGACGACGCCGAACTGCCGGTGAGCGTGATCGGCCATCCACCGGAGATTTCGGTAGATCCGCCGCCCGCCGGCAACGAGGATGAACCGATCCCGGTGGCGATCAGCGTTACCATCCGCAATCCTTTGGAGGCGGTGGATTCCGTGACCATCGATGGTGTGCCGGACGGCGCCCACCTGTCCGCTGGGACCGACCTCGGTGGCGGCCGCTGGGCTCTCGAGGAGGAAGATCTCGACGGCCTCACTCTCACCCCGCCGGCGGACGTTTTCGGCGTGCTCGACGATCTTTCGGTGACGGCCGTATCCACCGAGGTCGACCTTCAAGGCACGCCGCTCAGCAGTGAGGAGCCGTTCGAGGTCGCCGTGGCCGAAGTTAATGATCCGCCCGAATTGGTGGTCCTGGAAAGCGTCGTGGTCCAGGCCGGGCTGGACGTGGTCCTTGGTTCCGACCGGCTTGCGGTTGCCGATCCGGATGACGAGCCGGCGGCGCTGCTGTTCATGCTCACCGACGTGCCCGATGCCGGCGCGGTCCAACGGCTCACGGGAGCGGGCACCTGGGAAACGCTGGACTTGGGTGCGCAGTTCACCCAGGCAGACGTCAACGCCGGTGGCCTTCGCTACGTGGCGGACGCGCCGGAACCATTCGTCAACACGTGGGTCGACGGGACGCCGGATCGGCAGATCCTGCGTGAGCGCGAGGCCATCACGCCGGAACCCGTGTTGACGGATAACTTTCAGGTCCCGGAACGGGCCGACCTTCTTACCGTCCGTTTCGAAGGCGAGGTTGCGAGCTTCCAGAACACCCTTGGCTGGTATCGGATCGGTGACAGTGGGGCACCGGGGGAGGCGCAGATCCTCTGGGCGAACGCGTCAAAGCGCGGCGATGGCGGCGATCTTGTGCCGGGCGGCAGCACGCGGACCATCGAAGACATCGAGGCCGGCGACCGGTTCGGCCTGTTCCTGATCAACGATGGCTTTCGTGCTCACCCGTGGCTGCGCCAAGTGGACGATTCTTGGACGCTGGCGTTCGACGATGCCGGCAACCTAGTCGGTAGCCGGGGTGCCCGCGTGGAGATGGTTCGTGCCGATGGCGGATTTTCGCGCGGCAACATCTTCGATGCCGTCGGATCGTCCGCCGCCGACGGCATCATTCATGCCACATCCGGCGTCGATGCCCTGACTCAACGGCTGTTCATCGGATTCGAAGACCTCACCGGTGGCGGCGACCGCGACTACAACGACGTTGTCGTCTCCCTCGACTTCGACGGACCGTCTCTCGTCGCGGATGAGGACGCCTTCAGTTTTGTGGTCACGGACGCCAGCGGTGCACCGATGATCAGCGATCCGGCGAGCGGCTATCAGGTCTCACCCGATGGAGAGGCGACGTTCTCCATTAATATCAATGAAATGACAGCGTAATTTAAGCTGTCTGGTCAATAAGGTCCAGGTGCGCGCCGCCGGTTGCTGCCGGCGGGGTTGCGAAGTGAACCCAGCGTTCGGCACCGCCACGGTTATCCAACACGTTGATCAACGCGGACACGCTTCGGCGGTCGAACCGCCGTCCAGCTTCGTCCATCAGCCGGTTTGACGCATCGTCGAAGCTCATGGCGCTGCGGTAGGCGCGGGGGCTGACCATGCCGACAAAGGCATTGGCTACGTTCAGCACCCGGGCCGGGCGAAGGATGGCGTCGCCAGCCAAGCCACCCCGGCCACTTCCGTCCCACCATTCCTCCAACTGATCGATGGTCGCAACGACGGGTCCGTCGAAGGGTAGGTGGCGCAGCAGGTCGGCACTGACCTGTGGTGTCCTGCTCAGCAATGCCCGCTCTTCGTCGCTCAGTGGGCCGGTCTTGGTCAGCAGATCGGTGGGGACGAAGATCTTGCCAAGGTTCATCAGGCTGCCAGCGATATCCACCGTTTGGACCTCAAGAGGCGGCAGCACCATCTCTTCGGCAATGCATCGGCCCACCTCCGCCACACGTGCCGAATGGTCGGCGGAGAAGGGATCGCGGCGGTCCACAACGCTGACCAGGGTATCGATCAGCCGCCGCAACAGGACCTCGCGACGCCAACGTTCGCGCGACAGCTCGGTAATGTCGTCGAGCACCATCAATACGCCCGGCGGGTGGTCTCGGTCGCCGCGCAGCGGCACGTGCGACGTCCGGATGACCTGTGGGCCGTCCTCGTCGTCGCCGGAGGGAAAGGTCAGGATGTGGGACTCGCGGGCGACCGATGCGTCGTCACACTCGGCGAACGCGGCCATGACCCGCCGGTTGATGGGTGAGAGGGCCTGCGCCTTCACCGGGCCGACGACGCCAGCCAGAGTCTTGCCCAGCATCTCTTCGGCAGCGATTCCGGCGTCGGCGGCGGCGGTTTCATTGGCAAAGGTGAAGCGGGTGTCGCCGTCCACGGCAACGATGTGGGTTGGCTGGCTGTTGGTGACTACCCGAAGGAACTTGCCGATGTTCTCGAACCGCTCGGCGGCGACCCGATAGCCTTCCGCCGCACGGGATGCGCGGAGGGAGGCGCCGTGCCGCCAAATGCCCACAAACGACATGGCTACGGCCACGATGATCCCAAGGAACACGCCGAGCGTCCTCCGAAGGCGGGACTCAGGGGCCGCCAAGGCCTCGTCACGATGGACGGTGCGCAGCAGGACCCACGGCGTGCCGGCAACGGGCCGCGAGGTGAGCAGGACTTCGGTGCCGGCGTAGTTGCGGCGTATGCCGAACCCGCCGGGCTCCTCCAAGGCGAAGGCGGCAGCCAGACCCGGCGTCTCGCGGGACAAAGTGCGGCTGAGCGCCGCCGCTCCATCGGCCAAGGGCGACACATACTGGATCTGAGCGCCGGCGGCACGCACCAGGATGGATTCGCCGGTCCGCGTCACATCGCCGGGCTGGGCGAGGCGGTCGAACAGCGCTCCATCCACCAGCCGCACGCCGACAACGGCGCCGATGGCGCGGGCGCCGTCGTCCTGGATGGCGAAAACCGGCAAGGCGAAGCCTACAGCGGGGTGGTTGCCGGAGCCGCGAAAGGCGTCAATGAACACCGGTTCGCCGTCCAGGGCGTCGTCCACGGCATTCCGCATCCGCTCAGACAGGGGAGGCATCCGTGGGGTGGCCACCAGCGAACGTGCGGACGCGTCGACAAGACCGATCCCGGCAACGCCGACGCGCTCCACGTTGGCGTCCACCGGCCCCGCATCCGGCGGCGGGACGAACCCCGCGCCGTCGGCCGTGGCGATCAGGAGATTGCGGAGATACCCGGCTTCCGCCGGTTCGTCGGCCTTCGGCGCGCCATCGGTATCGGCCAGCGCCAACTCGGTCATGTAAAGCTGCAACGAGGCGTTTTCCGCCAGACCTTGCAGCGCCGCATAGTTATCGGCGATCCATCCGACTACTGCCTGGGTCCGCGTATCGGCAACCAGCCCGAGACGGAGCTGCCATGCTTGCAGTTCCCGCTGGCGTTCGCCTTCGACGAACCGGAACGCAAGGACCACGGCCAACAGCAGCGCCAGACACATGACGCCGACCCCGACCACGGCTTGGGGGCTGATCCGGCGAGTCGCTGCTCGGGTGCCGTCGGCTGCCATCAGGATGTCCGCGTGCCACCGTCGATGCCAAGGTGCGGAATGGTATGGTTCGAGGACATTGGCGGAAACGAGATTTGTCACGGACCGCACTACTGCGGAATGGATGATGACAGCCGTCGCTCGTGCCAACGCGGGGCAGGGCGGTATCCTCGTTGCTCGGTCAAGGGGGGGGCTGCAAACGCATGGTTCCGCTCAGGCTATGGTTCGCGTGCTTCCCCGGTTCCCTGGATTTCGCCCGATTGCGCTGAACGCCGCGGTCACGGTGCTGCTTGGCATGTGGGTTGCCGACGGGGCGGCCGCGGCCTTGATCGCTTACACCGTCGCTCGAGCATTCCTCTTCGCTCATGATTGCGTCCCTCGAAAACTGGCCGGGCCTTCCCAAGGTCCGACCTTTTTTTGTTGAACCTGCCGAGCAGCCC
>Ga0209363_1000048_pt1 | contig 51634 bp, 45 predicted proteins | sample WorMetexBAHAMAS3_FD_187385 | JGI IMG/M metagenome (GOLD analysis project Ga0209363, IMG submission 187385) | Marine gutless worms symbiont microbial communities from Max Planck institute for Marine Microbiology, Germany - Inanidrilus exumae... | ecosystem: Host-associated > Annelida > Digestive... | reverse complement strand
TGCTCTTGACCCCTGAAATAGGTCCGTTCTGACGGCGAATTTTCGGGCACACTTCGGAAGCGAGAGGAGTGCCCGGGTGCCGAAGAAACGATTCACCGATGAGCAGATTGCGTTCGCGCTGAGACAGGCGGAGGCCGGCACGAGCGTCGGCGAGATCTGCCGCAAGATGGGCGTGGCGGAAGCGACGTTCTACCGCTGGAAGAAGGTCTACGCCGGGATGGGTGTGTCCGAGATCCGGCGGTTGAAGCAGCTCGAAGAGGAGAACTCGAAGCTGAAACGTCTGGTCGCAGACCTGACGCTGGACAAGACGATGCTGCAGGATGCCCTGCGAAAAAAGTGGTGAAGCCCGTCTGTCGCCGCGAAGTCATCCGCCATTACCAGGAGGTCTTTGCGCTGTCGGAGCGTCGGGCGTGCCGGGCAATGGGCTTCGGGCGGGCTTCCCACAGATACCGGTCGCGGCGGGATCCGGCCGTGGAGCTGCGGATGCGGCTGAAGGACCTGGCCGAAGCGCGCGTGCGCTACGGCTATCGGCGGCTGCACGTCCTGCTGCAGCGGGAGGGCTGGCAGATCAATCACAAGCGGACCTATCGGCTTTACAGCGAAGAAGGCCTATCGATCCGGACCCGGAACCCCAGGCGGCGGCGGGCGTGTCGCTACAGATCCGGTCGGGCGAACGCCGAGGGGATGAACGATGTCTGGGCCATGGACTTCCTGTCGGACAAGCTCTTCGACGGTCGGCCGTTCCGGATCCTGACGATCGTCGACTGCCATACGAGAGAGGCTCTCGCGAGCCCTGCGAGGACGAACTTCCGGGCCTACCAGGTCGTCGCGGAACTCGACCGGATCGCGCGGAGCCGAGGCAAGCCGCGGAGCATCAGGGTCGACAACGGTCCCGAGTTCGCCGGTCGGCTGCTTGATCAATGGGCCTATCTGAACAAGCTCGAGCTGGACTTCTCCCGACCAGGAAAACCAACGGACAACGCCTTCATCGAAGCCTTCAACAGCCGGCTGCGCCAGGAATGCCTGAATGCCTCCTGGTTCCTGTCGATGGTGGACGCACGCCAAAGAATCAACGACTGGAGGATCGACTACAATGAGGATCGGCCGCACTCGGCGCTCGGAAACTTGACGCCGAGCGCCTATGCGGCCCAACTGAAACCAGCCCGAAAGGTCGCATGAAGCCCGGACCAAAGACGGGGCGAAGACCAGCAGACCACGGACTAACCTAAAACTTGGTACGACGCATGGGGGCGGGTCATTAGACCCACAAGTCGCGCGGTTGCTCGCTGGGATGGAGCGTGACGTTCGCGCCGGTCGCATGACTGCGGCTGAGTTTGCCCGTCGCGCGGGCATCATCTCGCGATTGAAGCCGACCACACGCCGGGATTTTCGCCGTGTCGAGGCTGGGGAACCAGCGTAGTTCTTGGCAGTTTAGCGGGGCTGTGAAGCGTGCGCGGACGGCGCCCGGCACAGCCTTGACGAGCGCGGCCGGTTGCGTTCATCTGACCAATAAACCGACCAATAGTAAGGGGGCGGGCCGTGACGGCTGATTCGGAACACCGTGCAAGTCTTAGAGCATACATGGACCGTGTGCCAGCCGCCCATGAGTTGAAAAGTAAACTTGTTGATTACCTCGTGTATTACCATTGCGAGATTCTCGGAAACGAGGGGGCTGCATCAACTGATATCGAAAAGCTTGCGGTAGATGCGCGCATGGGACTTGGTGACAGTGCGCACAAATACATGTTAGACAATTCCGATTACTATAGGAGCGACCCTACTTTTGTACAAGTTGCTGGAAAGGGCTTCGATCTTAGTTATCGGCGTCGAAAAGAGATCGAAGAAAATCTTCTCCCTGTCGTGGAAATGCCAGAACACGAGGAGAATTATGGTGACTTAGTAGAGACCTCGAAAAACGTCTTCGTTCTTCGGGAAAATAAATGGGAATGGAAAATGGGAATTCTGCATTTTTTAGGCTATAGAGAAGAAATTAAGGATATATGGTTGGCTGCATTTGGCGTTCTTGGGTTGTTGTTCTTTGGTACCGTGACCAGTTTTGTCGGCGGGTGGCTGTTGGTATTCTAGGCGGCTTTTTGCGCCACATCGGAAGTATCAATTCGGAATTGTGCAAGCAGCATCTATCGAGCAACTATAATGGCGGCATTTGAATTGGCTTTGGTATTGTGAAGGGAAAAATGATCATTCCAGGGTGTTCCACAGGGCGCGGCAATTGTGCACCCGGAAGCACTAATTCCGCGACGGGTGCTTCGGGGGAATGGAAAGGGAAAAAAAGAAGGGCCGCCGCAAATGGTTGCCCCTTAGTTCCCTCGTGATGCGGATGGCTGAGAAATCAACTAACCAAACTGGCCTTTTGAAACGTAACGCGCTCCGCATCGGCGCCATTTAAGCCAAGTGCCTTATTGAACTCTATCCCAGCCGGTCGGTCAGGGTTGGCATATCCATCGGCGGGTTGTCTTGCCGCCCTGACCACTACCTCCCGCCGAGGCCGCTCTCGAATGACACGACGATCTCCTCGTCGCCGAGGGCGTATTGGCAGGCGAGGCGGTTGGTGGGCGGGATGCCGTCCCGTTCCGCGGCGACGATGTCCTTGCGCGTCAACAGGGACATGGCCTCCAGAACCAGCTTCTCCACACCGGTGAGCGGCGCCACGGGTTGGCTCTCGGGGCGGCTCGTGGACAGGGTGTCCACGTGAACCAGGCAGGCGGCGCAGTCGCCGGTACCGCAGTTGAACAGGATCGGCACGCCGGCGTCCAAGGCCGCCGAGAGCAGCGTCCGCCGCTCGCCGGGCATCACGTCCACGGTTACCGTCTTGTCCACGCCCGCGGACGCAAAGCGGATGATCGCCACGCCGTTCCCTTTCCTTCCCATCAGCAACACCCCATATGCTCGGACCGTCCGACCGGAGGCCGCCCCGTCGGCACTTGCAAGTAACCAGGGCGTATCCGCGCTATATGGGGTCGATCCGACCTCGGGTCGAATACTATCCGCCCATTCTCGCCCCCTCTGACCGTCGCCCATTCTGATCGTCACCGGCCCGGCGACGGTCGTGGGCCTGCAACGCCCGCGTTTTTTTTTGCCTGCGGATTACGACGAGGGCGCGTCGGCGGCGGGCGTCGTCGGTCGCTTGCCGGTGGTCCGTTCGGCCAGCCACTGGATGGCGAAGTAGAACACCGGAACCAGCAGGGTCCCGACCACGGCGGCCATGAGCATGCCGGAGAACACCGTGGTGCCGAGGGAGCGGCGACTGCCCGCGCCGGCGCCGGTGGCGACGAGCAGCGGAACGATGCCGAGAATGAACGAGAAGGCGGTCATCATGATGGCGCGGAACCGCAGCCGCGCCGCGGTGAGCGCCGCGTCGGCGATGCCGTCGCCTTGCTCGCGTCGGGTCTTGGCGAACTCGACGATGAGGATGGCGTTCTTGGTGGACAGGCCGATCAGCAACACGATGCCGATCTGCGCGTAGATGTCGTTCTCGAGGCCGGCGATGGTGAGGCCGATGACCGCGCCCAGGGCCGCCACCGGCACCGACAGCATCACCGAAAGCGGCAGCGACCAGCTCTCGTACTGGGCCACCAGGAACAGATACACGAAGACGATGGCGAGGCCGAAGATCACCAGCACGAGGCCGCCGGCCTCCAGTTCCTGGCGGGTGATCCCCGACCATTCGAAGCCGAAGCCGTCCGGGAGCGCTATGGCGCTGACGCGTTCCATGGCGGCAACGGCATCGCCGGAGCTGTACCCGTCCGCCGCCTCGCCGTTGACCTGGGCGGCGCGGAACAGGTTGTAGCGGCGCGTGGTCTCGGGCCCGAGCACGGAGGATATGCGCACCAGGGTGCTGAGCGGCACCATCGCGCCGTCCCTGTTGCGGACGTAGAGGCGTTGGATGTCGGTGGGATCGCTCCGATACGTCGTCTCGGCCTGCAACATCACCCGGTAGACGCGACCGAACTTGTTGAAGTCGTTGACATACAGCGATCCCAATTGGGTTTGCAGGGTGGCGAAGATCTCGGTCAGCGGGATGCCCTGCTTCTTGGCCTTGTCGCGGTCCAGGTCGAGCCAGATTTGCGGCACGTCGGCGCGGAAGGTGCTGTAGACGTTCTTCAGTTCCGGCTGCTGGTTGGCCTGGAACAACAGGCTGCGAAGCGCCGACGCCAGCGCCTGCGGCGTCGATCCGGCAATGTCCTGGAGCTGGAAGTCGAAGCCGCCGCTGGTTCCCAGTCCGGGGATCGCCGGAACGTTGAAGGCGATGACGTTGGCCTGGGGGATGGCGGCAAGCCGTGCGCGCATGCTGCCGATGATGGCGTTGAAGCGGGTCTCCGGCGTCGTCCGTTCGTCCCAGGGCGCGAGGATGGCGATGCCGAGGGCGGCGTTGGACGACACCGCGCCGCTGAGGAGGCTGAACCCTCCCACCGACAGCACGTCGGTGACGCCGGGCGTGTCGAGGAGGATGTCCTCGACCCGGTTCACCACCTCCTCGGTGCGGGCGAGTGCCGCGGCGTCCGGCAGTTGGACGTCGACCATGATGAACCCTTGGTCTTCCTCGGGAAGGAAGCTGGTGGGCAGGCCGACGAAGCCGAAATAGGTGGCGGCGACGAGACCGGCGAAGATCAACGCGACGACCACGGCGCGGCGGACGAACAGGGTGACGGCACGGACGTAGCCGCCCTGCAGGCCGTCGAACCCGCGGTTGAACCAGCGGAAGACCAGGCCCGGTTTGGTCTCGCCGGCGCGCAGCAGGCTCACCGCGAGGGCGGGACTGAGCGACAGGGCGTTCACCGAGGAAATGGACACCGCCACCGCCAACGTCACCGCGAACTGCTGATAGAGCTGTCCGGTGATTCCCGGCATGAACGCCACCGGCACGAACACCGCGAGCAGCACCAGGGTGGTGGCGACGATCGGCCCGGAAACCTCCTTCATGGTCGACCGCGTGGCGTCGCGGGGCGTCATCCCCTCGGCCAGTTTTCGCTGCACGTTCTCCACCACCACGATGGCGTCGTCGACGACGATCCCGATGGCCAGGATCAGGGCGAACAGGGTGATCGTGTTGATGGTGAAGCCGATGGCGGCGAGCGCGGCGAAGGTGCCGATCAGCGACACCGGGATGGTGATGGAGGGGATCAGCGTCGAGCGGACATCCTGCAGGAAGATGTAGGTGACCAGGATCACCAGGGCGACGGCGATGAACAGGGTCTCGATGACCTCGTTGATGGACGCCTTCACGAAGTTGGTGGTGTCGTAGAGGATCGTGTACTCGAGGTCTTCGGGGAACCGCGTCGCCAGGCGCGCCATGGTCGCCTTGACCGCGTCCGCCACCTCCAGGGCGCTGGCGCCGGGCTGCTGGTAGACGGCGAGAATGGTGCTCGGCCCGCCGTTCAGCTGGCCGTACGAGGAGTACGTCTGGGCGCCCAGTTCCACCCGCGCCAGGTCGCGAATGCGAACCGTGGAGCCATCCGCATTGGCGCGGACGATGATGTTGTTGAACTGGTCGACGTCCGATAACCGGCCCTGGGTTTGGATGCTGTACTGGAACTGCTGATCGCCTCGGGACGGCGGGCCGCCGATCTGACCGGCGGGAACCTGGACGTTCTGCTCCCGGATGGCGCTTTCCACGTCCGCCGTGGAAATGCCGAGACTGGCCATGCGCTGCACGTCCAGCCACATGCGCATGCCGTAGTCGAGCGCGCCGAGGATGGTTGCGTCGCCGACGCCGGGGATCCGCTTGAGCTCATCGCGGATGTTGATGGTGGCGTAGTTGCTGAGAAAGAGGCTGTCGAACGTGCCGTCAGGCGACAGCAGGTTGACGATCAGCAGCATGTTCGTCGACTGCTTCTGTGTCGTCACCCCCTGGCGCGTCACCTCTTCCGGCAGCTGCGGCATGGCCAGCGATACGCGGTTCTGCACGTTGACCGCGGCGATGTCCGGGTCGGTGCCCACCTCGAAGGTGACCTTCAGCACCATGGACCCATCGTTGGCGCTCTGCGACGACATGTAGATCATGTCGTCGACGCCGTTGACCCGGTCCTCGATGGGCTGGGCGACGGTCGCCTCGACGATCTCCGCGCTGGCGCCGGGATAGGAGGTGGACACCTGCACCACCGGCGGCGTGATGTCCGGATATTGGGTGATCGGCAGCGTCATCATGGCGATGAGGCCGGCGATGCAGATGACGATCGAAATGACAAAGGCGAACTTCGGCCGATCGATGAAGAACAGGCTCATTGCGCCGGTTCTTGCCCTTGGGTCGGCTCGGCGGGGGCGTCAACGACCGGCGCGACCACACCGCCGGCGCGCACCTTCTGAATGCCCTGGTAGATCACCAGCTCGCCCTCGGCGAGGCCGCTCCTGACCTCCCAGTTGATGCCCACGCGGGCGCCGGTCTCGATGCGGCGCATGGCCACCGTGTTTTCCTTGTCGACCACCAGAACGAAGGCGCCCGCCTGATCCTCCTGAACCGCGGCCTGCGGGATCAGAAGGCCGTCCTCCTCGACGGTTTCCCGCTGCAGGATGGCGGTGACGAACTGACCGGGAACGAGAATGCGGTCCGGATTGGAGAACACCGCGCGCACCGCGACGGTGCCGGTGGACGGATCGACCCGGTTGTCGACGAAGTTGATCCGACCGATGCGGCCGTACTCCGAATCGTTGGGAAGCCGCAGCGTTATGAGGATCTCGCTCTCGGCTTCTCCGGTTGTCGCCCGTTCAAGCTGCTGCTGTCGGTAGTTGATCAGGATGGCTTCGGCGACGCTGAAATTGACGTAGATGGGGTCGAGCTTGACGAGCGTGGTGAGGGCACCGCTTTCGGGGCCCACAAGATTGCCGACGCTGTAGTTCTCGCGCCCAACACGGCCCTCGACCGGCGCCTTGACCTCCGTGTAGCTGAGATTAAGGAGCGCGCGGTTCAGCTCGGCCTTCGCGGCCTTGACTTCGGCCTTGGCCTTGGCCTCGTCCGACACCGCCTGATCCAACCGCTGTTCGCTGACATTCCCGCGTTTGACCAGATATTCGGCGCGTTCGCGGTCGCGGGTCGTGCGGATCACCTCTGCCTCGGCCTGCGCGACCGCCGCTTCGGCCGACTGCACGTCGGCTTCGTAGGGGGCCTTCTCGATGACGAACAGCAGGGTGCCGACGGCCACGTCGTCGCCTTCCCGGAAGGTGCGTTGTTCAAGAAAGCCGTCGACCCGCGCCCGCAGCTCGATGTCCGCGGTGGCCTGGGTTTCGCCGACGAACTCGAACTTGGGATTGATCGCCGCCTTGCGTACGGGCGTTACGGTAACCGAAGGCGGCGGGGCCTTGGCGGCCTGGGCAAGGGCCGATCCGGGCAGGGTCACGGCAACGGCCAGCATCAGCGCTGCCGCCATCGGCGCCCGGGACGTTGTCCTTTCGCTTGCGTCGTTCATTCTGCCCGGCATCCCGGAGGTTCCCCCCTCCCGAAGGATATCGCCTTCCTTCAGGCGAGCGTCTGTTTATCATGCGGGACCAAGGGACTCCAATGGCACCGCAATGGCGCCGCGTCCGAGGGGAGGAGAATGCCGGTTCTCGCACTGGATGCCGACAACGGCCTCTATTATGAGCACGCCACGCCGGCACGCGACGGCGCGCCCACCTTCGTCTTTGTCAACGCGCTCACCGGCAACACCCAGGCCTGGGAGGCGGTGGTGGCGCCGCGGTTGCGGGAGGCGGGGTTCGGCACGCTTGCCTACAACTTCCGCGGCCAGGACGCCTCGCCCTTCGCCGCCGGTACGGCGCTGACGCCGGAGCTGATCGTCGCCGACCTGCGTCGCCTGCTGCGCGAGCTCGATCCCGCCCGGCCGGTGCTGGTGGGGCTGTCCATCGGCGGGCTGTTCGCCGCGCGGGCGCTGCTGGCGGGCGCCGAGGCGGCGGGACTGGTGCTGCTCAACACGCTGCGGGAGATCGGGCCCCGCATCGCCTGGGTGAACGCCGCCATGCCGCGGCTGGTGGCGGCGGGGGGCGTGCGGCTGTTTCTGGACGCCGTCTTCCCGCTGCTGGTGAACGCCGAGTTCGCCGCCGCCGCGCGACCCAACTTTCTCCAGGACGCACCCTACGAGCCCATCGATCCCGACCACGGCCACCTGAACCTGATGCAGCACGCGGATCAGGCCGACTGGGACGTGGACTATGCCCGGCTCACCCTGCCAACCCTGGTGATCACCGGATTGCAGGATCGGGTGTTCCTTGATCTTGAGGTGGTGGAGCGGCTCTACGCCACCCTTCCCGACGCCCGCCGCGAGGACTGGCCCGAAGCCGGCCATCTGTTGCCACAGGAGCGGCCCGAGCGGCTGGCCGACAGCCTCGCCCGCTTCGGGGCGGAGATCGAGGGGAGCGGTCGATGACCATTCCGGCGCGCCTCGCCTATCTGGCGGTGTTCATCGGCGTCATGGGCCACGCCTCATCGGAGTTCTTCGCCGTGCTGTCGGGCGTGTCCGGCCCTGAGGTCTCGGTGTGGCGCTACATCATCGGCGGCACCGGGCTGGTCCTGGTGGCGGCGCTGATCCCGGCGTCGCGCAACATGGTGGCGCCGCTGCGCGCCCACGGGCCGGCGCTGGTGTGGTACTCGCTGATCGGGGTCTCGGGCGCCTATCTGGCCTTCCACTGGGCGTTGGATTTCGCCTCGGTGATCCAGGTGGCGACCCTGGTGACCACTATTCCCATCTTCATCGGGCTCGCCAACCTGATCATCAACCGCCAGCCGCTGACCCCGGTGAAGATCGCCACCGGCATCTGCGCCGTGGCCGGGTTGGCGCTGCTGATCACCGACGGCGCGCTGGACAAGCTGGCGGGGGAATCCGACTCCGTGTTCGGCATCTTCCTGGGCGTCGGCTGTGCCGCCTGCGTCGCCTACTACGCGGTGAAGGTGAAGCCCATCATCGCCGAGTACGGCGCGCTCACCATCACCGCGGTCACCATGATGATCGGCGGCATCGGCCTGTGGGTCGCGGTGGGTGCGGCGTGGGCCATCTGGGTCAATCCGCTGACCCTGTTCGACCGGCCGGAGGTGGCCTGGGCCTCGATGCTGACGCTGGCGCTGTGGAACACAACCATTACGCAAGTGCTGTGGATCGGCGGGCTCGCCGCGGCGCCGGACATGACGCGGGCCGGCTACATCTTCTTCCTCAAGCCGGTGATCGCCACCGGGCTGGCCATGGCGATCCTCGGCGACAGCCTCTCGGCGCTCCAGGCCATGGCCATCGTGGTGGTCACCGGCTCGGTCTTCATCGAGCTGTTCTGGCCGCGCATAGCCAAGCTGTTTGGCGTAGAGCTCGCCTAGAAAAATCCAAGGATTCAGGCGCTTTCGGCGGCGAAAAACAACCGCTTCGGTGAAATAGTGTCCGGGGCTTCTTGCCTGTTGCGTGAGTCGCACGAGATATGGGACGGTAACTCTCGCGTGACAGGTGCGGCACGTTTGCTCAAGTCCGGTAGGGCCGAACCAAATCCCGCAGACCGTCGACGAGGACCATACCCGGCGCGAAGGCCGGGAAGACGACCCAGAAGTGGCAAAGGATCGTTGAATGAGTACTGGAACCGTCAAGTGGTTCAACCCCACGAAGGGCTATGGCTTCATCCAGCCAGATGATGGCTCGCGGGATGTGTTCGTGCATATCTCCGCCGTGGAACGCGCCGGCCTCGGCCACCTGAAGGAAGGACAGCGCGTGAAGTTCGAGCTGCAGAAAGGGCGTGACGGTCGGCAGGCGGCCCACAACCTCGAACTCGACGGCTAAGAGACCGTAATCCTGGGCACCGACGGCGGCGCGGGCGGGCGCCGGCTCAGGACGTGCCTCCGACACGAGCAGACGGCTCGATACGACGCGGCGGGGGCCCGTACGCGACCTTAGCCCATATGCCCGATCGGCACCCGATTTCCACCAGGGCCAATCGCTCAGTCGGCCTGCTGAAGGCTGTTCAGCGGAGCCGTCCTCGGCGCCCGCCACACGGTATGCGATCCGAAACCAGCGGTAGAACGAGGGCCGATCGTTCCCGCCGGGATGCAAGGAGATTCCTATAATACCTTGAAAAATATAAGGGTTTTGTGATTCATCGTTAATTCGGTGTTAACGCGTCCGGCGCCTTAATAGGGTCCATGCGAGGAATCGAGATCTCGCCTCCCGCGTGCCGCGAGGCCGGGCGGCTCAACGTGCTTGTCATCGATACCGATCCGCTCGTCGTCGAGATGATCGAAGGCGCCATGTCGGAACTTCCCGGCCCGCGCTACGACGTCACCACCCTCGACTCCGTGGAACGGGCCCTCGATGCGGTCAGCCGCGACCCCGTTGCCGGCATCGTCCTCAACCTGTCCATGCAGGGCGTCGACCCCATCGAGGCCATCCGGACGCTCCAGGAGCGGTCCGGCGGCGTGCCGATCGTCGCCTTGACCGCCACCGAGGACACCGACCTGGGGCTTCGTGCGGTCCGCGCCGGCGCCCAGGATTACTTGGTGAAGGAGCGGATCAACGGCCACGTCCTCGTCCGAGTCCTCCGCTACGCCACCGAACGCCAGTTGCTCAACAACCAGGTTGCCGAACGAAGCGCCGAGCTGGAGGCCGCCAACCGCAACCTCTCCAGCGTCATCGACGGCAAGATCGACGCCGTGCTGGTGCTCGACGAGGCCGGCGAGATCCTGTTCGCCAATCAGGAGGCGCAGAACCTGTTCGGGCGTGACAAGGCCGCGCTGATCGGTATGGCGTTCGGCCTGCCGGTGATCCACGAGGAATTCTCCGAGGTGCGCATCCCCCACAGCGAGGGCCGGCTCAAGACCGCCGAGATGCGCTTGGTGGACCTGGATTGGGAGGGTCGCCGGGCGGCCATCGCCTCGCTGCGGGACGTCACCGAACGCAAGCGCTCCGAAGCCCAGTTGCAGATCGCCCAAACGGTATTCGAGACCACCTCGGAGGGCATCGTGGTCAGCGATGCCGAGCATCGGATCATCGCCGTCAATCCGGGATTCACCCGGATCACCGGTTATCAGAGCGAGGACGTCCTCGGCCTCGACCGGCGTTCGCTGCACGCCGGTCCCCACGACGCCGCGTTCTTCGCCAACATGAACGCCAGCCTGGAGGCCCATGGGTTCTGGGAAGGCGAGATCTGGTCGCGGCGGCAGGATGGCAGCCGCTACGCCGAATGGCATTCCATCGCCCGGATCCGCCGCGGTTCCCAGGAGTCCAGCCGCTTCGTCAGCGTGTTTCGCGACATCACCCAGCGCAAGCGGAGCGAGCAGGAGATCCACTACCGGGCCAACTACGATGCGCTGACCGGGCTAATCAACCGCACCCGGTTCATGGAGGAGCTGTCGCACGTGGCCGCCGTCGCCCGCCGCAGCGGCTCACTCACCGCCCTGATGTTCATCGACCTGGACGGCTTCAAGCGGGTCAACGACACCTTGGGCCACGAAGCCGGCGACGAACTGTTGCGCGAGACGTCGAACCGGCTGCGTGCCAGCGTCCGCAAGACCGACGTGGTGGCGCGGCTCGGTGGCGACGAGTTCACCATCATCCTGCCGTCACTGTCGGCGCCGCTGCATGCGTCGGTGGTGGGCGACCTGCTGCTCGACCGCCTGTCGAAGCCGTTCGTCATTCAGGGGCAGGAGGTGTTCATCGGCGCCTCCATCGGCATCACGCTGGCGCCGGGCGACGGCGACGATCCCGACACCCTGTTGAAGAACGCCGACATGGCCATGTATCGCGCCAAGCAGTCGGGCCGGAACCACTATCAGTATTTCGAACCGTCGATGAACGTGGAGGCCCAGGAGCGGATGCGCCTGGAGCAGGACCTCCGCCGGGCGCTGGAACGTCGGCAGTTCTTCATCGAGTACCAGCCGATCATGGACCTGCGGTCCGGTTCGATGGTAGGGGCGGAGGCGCTGATCCGCTGGCGCCATCCGCAATTCGGGCGCATCCCGCCGGAAACGTTCATCCCGCTGGCCGAAGATACCGGCCTGATCGTGCCCATCGGCGATTGGGTGCTGCGCAACGCCTGCGCCGCGGCGGCCGAATGGCGTCGCGCCAGCGGTCCCGACGCGCCCTATGTGGCGGTGAACCTGTCCAGCCGCCAGCTCCGCAACGGCGTCAGCGCCGAACACCTGGATGGCATCCTGCGGTCAACCCGGCTGCCGGCAGACATGCTGGTGCTGGAGCTCACCGAGAACGTCATGGTGGACGACAACAACGCCATGATGGGGCGGATGCGCGAGCTGAAGGACCTGGGGATCCGTCTTGCCATCGACGACTTCGGCACCGGGTACTCCTCGCTCAGCTACCTCAGCCGCCTGGCGGTGAACATCATCAAGATCGACAAAGGCTTCATCGCCGATATGGAGAGCGGCGCCAATGGCGGGACCCTGGTGGAGGGCATCATCGCCCTCGGCCACAGCCTCGGCATGACGGCCATCGCCGAAGGCGTCGAGACGTCTCAGCAGCTCTCCGCCCTGCAGGGGTTCCAATGCGACTCGGCGCAGGGCTTCCACTACAGCGAGTCGCTGCCAAGCAGCGAGTTCGTCGCCTGGCTGAATACCCGTCAGCGGCACGCAGCCATCGTCAGCTAGGGCGTTTTCGACGACCCCGAAAGCGCTCTCGTCGCCGCGTCATGCGGGTTGCCCACATTTCGATCAGACACACCTGCGCTGGTCATTTGTTGCCCAAAATGGACGGAATTGCTTACAGATGGGTTTCACCGGTTCTTTATATGTCATTGATATCATGGACAAGTGCTCGATGGCACACGGGTTGCAACGATTGTCGGGACCCCGAGACCGAGGCCATTGGCGAAGGAACAGGGACGATGTTGTGGACCCCCGCACGCATCAACCGCTATCACCTGACGACGGCGGAAATCGTTTACCACTTGCCCGATCACCCGGCGGTGCTGCAGACCTACCTGTGGCAGGACTTCGACGTGGCGCCGGCCTTTCCGGTTCTGACCTCCTTCCTCGAGTTCTGGGAGCGCAACCTGGACGGCCGCCTGCATTCGGTCAACGTCGGGACGAAGACGCTGTTGGGCCCGTCCGAACTGTGCAACGCTGACCACCACGCCGTCTTGCATTGACCGCCTGACGGGTCGCGCCCGCGGGGGGTCGCGCGGCGACTGCTCGACAGCTTCAGGGCGGCGAATGACAGGCATCATTGCCGCAATTCGGGGTTTCTCCCACTCTCTGTAATGGCGCCGCCTGTCTTTCGGGGTGGTGCCTCGCGGTGGTCCTGCCGCGACCAGGGAGAGACATATGGCCGACATTCTCAGCACGCTGCTTGAAGATCACGCCGACATGGCGCGGCGGATCGAAATCATCGAGCAGCAGTTCCGCGAATGTCGCCGGTCGGGGCAGGCCGACTTCGGTGCCGTCAAGTCGGTGCTGAATTACCTGCTGAACTACTACAACGTGGTTCACCACCCAAAGGAGGATGTCATCGTGCGCCACCTGCGTCGCGTCGACCCGTGCGCGGCCGACCGCTTTGCCGATCTGGACGAGGAACACGAGCGGCTGTCCGCCCGCACGCGGGAATTCGCCGGCGGCGTGTTTTTTCTGATCGACGAAGCGACGGTGCCGCCGCCGTGGGTTGCCCAGTGGGCGATGTCCGTCTTCGGTGCCCAGCGCCATCACGCCCGCCGCGAGGAGGAGCTGCTGTTTCCCGCGGCCCAAGATGCCTTCGGTGCCCGGGATTGGGAGCTGATCGACCGCGAGATCGAGGCGACGATGACTAGGCCGGGATACAAGCGCTGATGCCGACGGTCTTTCCCCGCGATCCCCGCGATCCGCCGACAAGCTGACCGCTGATCGTGACCCCTCAGGACCCCACCCCCCGTTCTGTCTCCCGCGCCGCTCGCCTGATGACTTGGCGGTCGGCCCTGGCTTTCTGGGTCCTCGCGTCGTTCGCCGCGTGGATGCTTGTGACCGGCATGGTGGTGTCCGTGGGCACCGGCGACGTGGATCAGATTGCCCGTCAGAACGAAGCCGATGCGGTGAGCATGATGCCCGCCACGGGTCCCGAGTAGGCTCCCCCGTCCCGTCGAGCCCGACCTTCTTACCGGGGCTCGATCTCACCCATCGTTGGTATTACCCTGATCCGGACAGAGTTCCGGCCGCCGCGCCGGCCGGTCGGCAAAGACGCGATCGCCGAACCATGTTCTGGCCAATCGCGCAGTGGAGGAGGGGAACATGACCGCAACGCTCAGGGTGACCATCGACGGTTGGACCGACGGCCAACCCATTCCCGGAGAGTTCGCATTCTGCGTGCCGGCGGAAGAAGGGCACGTGGCGATGGCGCCGAACAGGAGCCCGGCCATTCGCTGGGCGGACGCGCCGGCGGGCACGCGATCGTTTGCCATCATCTGCCATGATCCCGACGTCCCGTCGAAGCCGGACGCGGTGAACCAGGAAGGCATGACGGTGCCGGCGGACCTGCCGCGGGTGGATTTCTACCACTGGGTGCTGGTGGACATTCCCGCCGACGTCACCGGCCTGGCGGCGGGGCAGGACTCCGACGGCATCACGGCGCAGGGAAAGCCGCTGGGACCCACCGGCTACGGCGTGCGGGGTCTCAACAACTATACCGACTGGTTCGCTGGCGACGCCGACATGGGCGGCGACTATGGCGGCTACGACGGTCCATGCCCGCCGTGGAACGACGAGCTGCTGCACCATTATCATTTCACCGTCTATGCCCTTGATGTGGCGTCGCTGAACCTGGGCGACCGGTTCGGCGGACCGGAGGCTTTGGCGGCCATGGAGGGACACATCCTCGCCGAGGGCGGCTGGATGGGCACCTATACACTCAATCCTGACGTGAAGGGCTGACGTGAAGGGCTGACGTGAAGGGCTGATGCGAAGGGCTGAGGGGGAGCCGCCGGCCCCGCGGCCGGTGGTCCGCCCTGCTATGTAGGAATCGTGAGTAGAAAAAAATCATATAATTTCGTATCATAACGCGACATGCGGGGGATGCGAGGCGGCTCTCGGGTTCCCCGACCGCGCTCGCGTCGCGGCCGGCGTCCCCGTCCGCCTTGGCGTCCCTGCCAAACCCAGAGAACAGGCATGGGATGGACGTCATGAGCAACTATCGCGTCATCCGGCTGATCGGCAGCAGTTCCAATTCGTGGGAAGAAGCCGCGAAGAACGCCGTCGAGGAGGCCGCACAACACCTCGAAGATCTGCGCGTGGCGGAGGTCGAGCTGCTCGACATGCGTATGCAGGGCAACAAGGTGGTCGAGTACCGTGCCCGGGTCCACGCGTCGTTCCGCTATCACCCGGAGAAACACATGGCCTGATCAATCGCGCCATCGGCGAACCGATGGCAACGGCGGCCGCCACGGCCGCCGTTCGCGCGTTCTAGCCGACGGTACCGGCCGTCGGCGGCCTGAGGAACGCGGTGGCGACGATGGCAGCGGCGGCCAGCGTGGCGGCCATCACGTAGCTGATCCAGAATCCGCCCGCGGCCTCGGCGGCGGCCCCGGCGGCGGCCGGCCCGATGAGCTGGCCGACGCTGAAGATCAGCGTCACCGTGGCGAAGCTGGTGGCGGCACGTTCGGGGCCCAGGTAGTCGCCGACGGCGGCCGCCATGATCGACGGGATGCTCCACGCCGACACCCCGAACAGGGCGATGGAAAGATAGAGGAACGCGTCCGGCAGCGGCGCAGCCACCACCGCGTAGGCGCACATCTGCAGGGCAAAGACCATGATCAGTCCGGCGCGTCGTCCAAGCCGGTCTGATAGGGTGCCGAACAGCGGGCCGGAGACTAGGCTGAGGACGCCCACCCAGGCCCAGAACTGTCCGGCCGTCGCTTCCGAGAAGCCGCGTTCGTCCACCAGCGTGGTGACGATGAAGGTGGCATAGATCACGTAGGTGGCGCCGAACAGCGCATAGACGATCCCCAGGTGGGCGACGATGCCGCGCGACGACGGTGCCGGTTTTGCCGCCGGCGGATCGGGCATTGCCGGTGGGTTTGTTGCATTCGTCGTGTCGGCGGCGGGGGATGGCTCGTCGCCGTGGGGTTCGGCGCCCACCTCCGCTACAGGGCCAGCGCCCCGGCGAAGCTGTCGGCGCGGCCCACCAGGATCATGGACCCACCCACCACGGCCAGCGCCGCGGCGATGGTGCGGCGGGCGCCGAACCGCCGATCGAGTGTGCCGGCCGCCATCACCGCCACCAGGTAGCCGACGAAGTAGCCGGTGCTGATGATGCCCATCTGCGCGTAGGAAAGGTCCAGTGCCGTGCCCATGGACGGCAGCAGCATGCCCAGGGCGAACCGGCCCAGGCCGATGCAGGCGAACACGGTCAGGGTGCCGGCAACAACGATCACCCATCCGTAGTGGAACGGCAGGCGGACGCCCAAGATCCCCCCTTTCTGGCCGTCACGGTCGGCAACCGACCCGCGAGTATGGGGCGAGTATAGGGTCCGACAGCCGCCGCCGGCACGCGCGATCGACGGTCATGGTTGTCGTCTTCGATGACTTGACGAGGTCCGATCGCCGAACCATCTCAACGGCGTCGGGATGCCCAATCGGGGTTCCGACCCGATGCCTCATAGATCCGGGCCTGATGACCAGGGCCGCGGGTCGGCGTCGGAGCCCAACCTTGCTGTGAATAGGAGGATCGGCAGTAATGAACAGACTCGATTTTTCTCCCCTTTTCCGTTCGACCGTCGGCTTCGACCGCATGATGCGGCTGCTGGAGAACTCGGCCCAGTGGTCCGAGGGCGCCAACGGCTACCCGCCCTACAACATCGAGCGGCTCGGCGAGAACGAATACCGCATTACGCTCGCCGTCGCCGGGTTCGGCGAGGACGAGCTTACCCTCGAAGTGCGTGAAGGCACGCTGACCGTCGAGGGCCAGCGCAAGGAGGCCGGTGACCAGGCGTCCTTCCTGTATCGCGGCATCGCCGGGCGGTCGTTCAAGCGTCAGTTCCAGTTGGCTGAGCACGTGGAAGCGGTCGGCGCCAACCTCAACAACGGCCTGCTGACCGTGGACCTGAAGCGCGAGATCCCGGAGGCGATGAAGCCGCGACGGATCCCGGTAGCGACCGGTCCCGTCGCGCCGCGGCTGGACGTCGATCGCGACGCCGCGTAAGGCGCGCGTCCGTCATAGTCAGAACGAAACGGGGCACCGACCGGCATCGTCCGGTCGGTGCATCGTACCCAAGGAGGGCTGAACGAGATGAAGACGACCGTGGCGCCTGAGACGACCGGTCCGTCCGGTCCCGCGAGCGGCGCGATGCTTGGTTTTTGGTCGGACTTGACGGCACTGGCCGCGGCGCAGACGTCTTCCATGCTCAGGGTCGGGTGGCTTGGCGCTCCGGGGGTGTTCTTTCTCTCGCCGCCGTTCTGGGTGAATCTGTTGGCGAACGGCGGAGCCTCGAGCCGATCGCAAACGCCGGAGACGTGACGTGACGGACGAGACCGACCGCAAGGTCGAAAAAACGGACGACGAGTGGCGGAGCGAGCTGACGCCAGAGGCGTTCCGCGTATGTCGTCAGAAAGGCACCGAACCGGCGTTCACCGGCGCCTATTGGGAAACCAAGACACCGGGCGTCTATCTCTGCTCCTGCTGTGGCGCGGAGTTGTTCTCCTCCGACACCAAGTTCGATTCCGGAACCGGCTGGCCCAGCTTCTATCAGCCGGTGGACGAAGCGCCCATCGGGACGGAAACCGATCGCGGTTTCGGCATGATGCGAACGGAGGTGCACTGCGACCGCTGCGGCGCCCACCTGGGGCACGTGTTCCCCGACGGCCCACAGCCGACGGGCCAGCGCTACTGCATCAATTCGGTGTCGCTGAAACTGAAGTCGGAAGAGTAACGCCGGACTCGTCGCCCGGCTCCGGACCCGAGTCCGTGCCACCGGCCGCGGCGTCGTCGATGCCTCGTTCCTTCAGGTCCAACCGATCCTCGTCACTTATCCCAGCGCCGCTTTGATTGCCCGGGCCAGGGCCTCGCGCGAGTATGGCTTGGCGACGAAGATCCGCTCCTCTTCGAGGCGTTGATCGCCCGGCACCGCATCCGGTGAGTATCCGCTGGTGAACACCACGCCTATGGCCGGAAACCGTTTCCGCACAACGTTTGCAAGGGCGATGCCGTTGATGTCCCCGGGGAGTTCGATGTCGGTGAACAGAACATCGACGGGATCTCCGGTCGCCATGTACTCGAGCGCCTTCTTGGCGTTGTCGGCAATGGCCACTCGGAACCCCAGCTTCTCAGCATCGCCACGGCAACCTTCTGCAGCTTCGCCTCATCCTCGACGACGAGTACAACGCGCCCCGCGAAGTCGTTTGTCGATACCTCCTCTTTCCTGTCGGCATGCGGAGTTATCGTGCCTTCCCCCCGCGGGAGATACAGTCGCACGGTCGTGCCGCGCCCGACCTCGCTATAGATGCTGACGTGTCCGCCAGACTGTTTGGCGAACCCGTAGACCATGCTCAGGCCGAGGCCGCTTCCCTTGCCCACCTCCTTGGTGGTGAAGAACGGCTCGAAAACCCGCTCGACGATCGCAGGTGGCATGCCGACGCCGGAGTCGGTCACGGAAAGGACGGCGTACTCGCCGGGGCGAACCTCCTCCATACTGGGCCGCATCATCCTCGCCGAGAACGACGTTGCGGGTTTCCAGCGTCAGCACGCCGCTGTCCTGCATGGCGTCCCGCGCGTTGACCGCAAGATTCACCAACACGCGTTCGAGTTCACCGCGATCGGCCGACGCCCACCACAGGTCCGCGGCCAACCGTTCTCGGATCTCGATCGCCGCGCCGAGGGTCCGCCGCAGCATCTCGATGATGCCGTGAAGGACCGAATTTAGGTCGATGACTTCCGGGTTCAGCGGTTGCTGTCGAGAAAACGCCAGGAGGCGGTGCGTCAATTCGGCGCCCCGCTTCGCCGACCACAACGCATCGCTCATCAACTCGCCGGTGCTCTTGTCGGCCTCGACCCGTTCCTGGAGCAGCTGCAGGTTCCCGACAATGATAGCGAGCAGGTTGTTGAAATCGTGGGCGATGCCCCCCGTGAGCTGGCCGACGGCATCCATCTTCTGGGATTGCCGCAACTGCTCCTCGATCTCCTTGCGTTGGGTGACGTCCTCTTTCACGCCGACGAAGTGGGTGATGGTGCCGTCGTCGTCCTTGAGCGGCGCAATGGACGCCAACTCCCAGAACAACTCGCCATTCTTGCGCCGGTTGTGGAACTCCCCGGTCCATGTTCGGCCGGAGGTGATGGCCTGCCACAGCGCGGCATACTCGTCCGAAGACGTTTCTCCGGACTTCAGGATTCGCGGGTTCTGCCCGATGGCCTCGCGGAGGGAGTAGCCGGTGGCCTCGGAGAACTTCGGGTTCACGTACTCGATAACTCCCGTCGGATCCGTGATAACCACCGACACCGGGCTTTGCTCGACGGCCTGGTAGAGCTTGCGGAGATCGGCCTCCGCTTGTTTCCTATCAGTGATGTCGCGCGTGTAGACCGCCACTTCGGCGATCGGGCCTTCCGGCGCGATGACCGGATAGACCCAGGATTCGAACCAGCGTCCATCGGTCTCTTTTTCGAGGTGGAAACGCGTTCCACTTATCGCGACCTGGCTCACCGTGGCCATCCACGTCGCGGCGGCTCCTTCCGAAAGCAGATCGTCAAGATGAGCGCCGATCAGCCCAGCGTCACCGCGCCGCGGTGCGTGCCTCGCCCTGGCGACGCTGTTGATGGCAAGGATTCGGCCCGTCGTTGACAGGAGCAGGATTTCGTCCTGGCTCACGTCCAGCAAGGCGCGCATCCGAACCTCGCTCTCGATAAGCGCATGTTCCGCATGCTTCCGGCTGTTGATGTCTTCGATGACGGAAATGCAGTAGAGGGGTTCGCCCGCTTCGTCGCGCTGAAGAGCGGTGGTCAGATTGATCCAGAGAATATGGCCGTTCTTGTGGAAGTAACGCTTTTCCATGCTGTATGAGCCGACCCCGCCGCTCATCAGCGATCCGAACTGCTCGAGGTCGGCTTGGAGATCGTCGGGATGGGTGATGTCCTGGAACGTCTTCTCCAGCAGCTCCTCGCGGCTGTAGCCGACGATCTCGCAGAGCCGACGATTGACGCGCAGCCAGGAGCCGTCGATGCCCACGTGTGCGATGCCGACCGCGGCGTTCTCGAAGGTGCCGCGGAACCGTTCCTCGCTTTCGCGCAGCGCCTGTTCGGCTCGCTTGCGTTCGGATACGTCCTCGAAGAGGGCGACGATCTCCCGGTTCGGCAGCCTGTAGACGTAGTTCTCCCGCGAGCCTTCGATGCGGTCGTCCTTGTAGTGCCGCATGGGAAGATGTTCCGGTTCGCCGCTATCCAAGACGCGCTTGAGGACGGTCAACAGGCCGAACTCACGCACGCCGGGGAACACCTCCGTTAGACGCCTGCCGATGAGCTTGGCTCGGCTAAGGTGCTCGCTCTTCTCGCCGGTGCGGTTGAAATCCTTGAAGACGAAGTCGGCTCCCCCGTCCACCGCTTCGTAGACGGCAGCGCCGCTGCCCATGTTGTCGAACAGTTCGCGATAGCGCACCTCATTCTCGCGAATGCGGCGGATCATCGGCTCGCTGACCGCGAAGAAGAGCACGGTTCCGCCGGCAACAACGATCGACGCCACCGCAAACACGATCCACCCGGCGTCGACGAACGGCGCCTGAATTTCCTCAAGATCGATCTTGGCAACGATACCGAGGTCGAGCTCGGCCACCGGCTCGTGAGCCGCGAGCACCGTATTCCCATGGTAATCCGGGCCGATCACCGTGCCGGATAGGCCGGAGAGCGCGCGTTTCATCGGTTCGGCGAGGTTTGCGGCGAACGGAACCGACTTCGGTTGCCCGGTGGTCACATGCTTGTGGGCCAAGACAAAAACGATGGTGTCGTTTTCGCGATACGCGAGCGTGAACTCCCCCGTTGTTCCCAGGCCCCGGTGCTGGAATCGTTTGTGGGCGTCCTTGATCTTGGAAATCGTTGCGGCCTTGGGTCCGCCCGGGTAGACGCTGTACCGCTGGTCGAAGCGGGCGACCGATTCCATGAGCCGTGCCTGGCTTTGTGCCGTTTCCTCCAGGCGATATCGTTCCTGCTCCAAGGCGGTTCGGTAAAGCACGCCGATCCCCGTGGCGCCGACGATCATCGCGACACCCACCATGATCAGGACCAGCAACAGGATGTGTCTGTACTCACGCATGACGCGGCTCCTGGCGAGAAGGCAGGGCGTCCTCTGGTTCGGGCGCAGAGCCGCCCGAGAAGGGCCGTCAATCCGAAAGAATAGCCCGAAGGTCGCTGACGTCGATGGGCTTCCTCAACGTGGTCACCGGCCCGAGGCCCTTGAACTCGGCGAGGACCTTGGCGTTGGCCGCATAGTCCGGGGCAAAAGCGGTGATGATCGCGAGCTTGGCCGAGCAACTGCGGTCGGCGAGCCATAGGACGAGTTCATTGCTGTCCATCCCCGGCATGACCATGTCGAGCAAGATGGCCGATGGCCCGAAAGCTTCGTAGGCGTCCATGAACTGGTGGCCATCGGTCGTCAACTTGACGGTGTAGCCGAGTTCTTCCGCTACGTTCTTAACGAAACGACCAAAAGCCGGTTCGTCATCACAGACCAGCAAGCGTTTGTCTAACATGTTCTATGCACATGTTTTCGGATTTATTCTTGGGCGGGAGCCAATATTTATGCACATGGCCCAGTATTTTTCTTGTGACGACATCTGTTGATCGAGTCGAATCAACAAGACAATAGCGTTTATGTCCTGTATCTGCCAGTTCGCTCTCGGGTCGGTTTTGACCGAGGCCTTTCGGGTCCGGGGCAGGAGGGGTTGGGAGAGCGTAGCGGAGCCCACGGCTGAGAAGCACGACGACTCCCCAGGAGCGCGCTAAGCCCGAAAGGCCCGGCGCCCTTGGTGTGGGCCGTGGCGCCATCATGGATTGGATTGTGACTGGCCGCGGCGTTGCCCGGCTTGTCCGACGGCCCGTAGCCGACGGGTCAGCGCTACTGCATCAATTCGGTGTCGCTGAAACTGAAGTCGGAAGAGTAACGCCGGACTGGTCACCAGGCTCCGGAGCCGAGTCCATGCCGCCGGCCGCGGCATCGTCGATGCCCAGTTCCTTCAGGTCCAAGCGACCCATCGCCTGCAGCAACCGAAAGGCGGCGAGCTGCGCGTCGTAGGACGCGGCGGTAAAGTTGATCTGCGCGTTGTTGATCTCGTTCTCGGCGTCGAGGACGTTGATCACCGTTTCCTTGCCGGCCTCGCGCAGCCGCTTCCGCGACTCGAACACCTCCGACGCGATGTTGACGGCGTTCTCCAGCAGTTCCACACGCTTGCGCGACGTGACCAGTTGCTGCCAGGCCAGCCGAGTGGCTTCGACCACCCGCCGCCGCACCAGTTCGTCGTTGTCCTGGCTGGCCCGGTAATCGAGCGCCGCCTGCGCCACCGATGCCTGCGTGGCGAAGCCGTTGAACAGGTTCCAAGTGGCTTGCAGCAGCAGCGAGTATTCGCGGCGAATGCCGACCACCGCGTCGCGGTCGTCTTCGAAGTTGTAGGTTCCCACGAGGTCGAGAGTCGGAAAGTAGTCGGCGCGTGCCGAACGGCGGCGTTCGCCCGCCACCTCTACCGTGGTTTCACTGCTGACGATCGCCGGGTTCTCGCGCAGGGCGACCGCCACCGCTTCGTCCAGGGTACTGGGGATCAGGTCCAGCGGCGCCGCCGGATCGGCCATGGTCGCCACTTCGGGCGCGCGGTCGAACACCTGGGTATAGCGGGTTACCGCGTCTTCCAGGGCACCCTCGAAGGTGACGCGCCGTTCCTTGGCGATCTGCAGCCGTGACTTCGCCTGCAACACATCTACCGCGATGCCGGCACCGCGCTGGACCCGTTCGTCCTCCAGGTCCAACTGCAGCATGATCGTCCGCTCGTTGCTCCGAGACAGCTCGATCAACCGCCGCTGGCGCAGGACCTCCATATAGGCGTCCACCCCCTCCAACAGCGTGCCTTGCCGGGTGCCTGCCAGCGTGAATTCGGCCACCCGGACGCCCAGCCGGGCGATCTTCACCGCCGCCGGCGTCGCCATGCCGTCGAACAGGTTCTGTGTGGCGGTGAGCGTGGCCACCTTGCGGGTCTCGTGCGAGGCATCGCCGGCGGTGGCCCGCCGAGCCGGGCTGTCGATGATCTCCGGGCCGATATCGGCGTCCAGGTCCAGGCGCGGCAGATAGCCTGCGAACGCCCGGTCCACCTCGCGCTTCGCAGATGCGAAGGCTTTCTGCTGGGCGCGGATCTGCGGATGCTCCGCCGCCAGGCGCGCAAGTTCCTCAGTTCAACGGCGTCGCGTAGGCGTGCGGCATTCCACCCGGCAGGCCCGCCCAGGCCAGGATCGCCCAGATCAGGATCGCCAAGCGGACGGCGAGAAACGCTCCCGCCGACACACGAATGTGCCGATGATGCAACGGTCCATGCGGCGACGAGTTTGGCCGCCCGGTCCGCCGGCGGCCGGTCGTTGTTGGGGGCAGGTTTCCGTTTGCCACGCGTGTCGTCTCCGTCGGCGACGCCCACTCCCCTGGATGCGGACGCTTGACGGCATTCTCCACCGCTCTTGCCGTTGCGCCGGAAGTATCCGGAGAGGTGAGGCGTGCCGTCAAGCGACGCCTGCGGTCGTCAGCATCTGCCCGCGGCGTGTGTCTTGAGTGCAACACTGTTGGAATTCTGCCGGTCAAGAGAGGCACTTGCGTCAACGATCGACAGGCGGCCCGAAGCCGCCGCCGCCCGGTGTCTCGATCACCAGGACGTCACCCGCGTTCATGGTGGTCTGGTCGGTGGCGCCCAACTCGTCCACGCGCCCGTCGGCGCGCTCGACGCGATTGCGGCCGGTCTTGCCGGGCTCGCCGCCGGCCATGCCATAGGGCGGCACGCGGCGACGGCCGGAAAGGATCGCCGCGGCCATCGGTTCGGCGAACCGCAGGCGGCGGATCACCCCGTCGCCGCCGTGTTGACGGCCGCGGCCGGCGCTGCCGCGGCGGATGGAAAAGGCGTCGACGATCACCGGGAACCGCCACTCCAGGATCTCCGGGTCGGTGAGTCGCGAATTGGTCATATGGCTGTGCACCGCGTCCGTCCCGTCGAAGTCCGGCCCGGCGCCGGTGCCGCCGCACAGCGTCTCGTAATACTGGTAGCGGTCGTTGCCAAAGGTGACGTTGTTCATGGTGCCCTGGGACGCCGCCATGACGCCGAGCGCGCCGTAGAGGGTATCGGTAATGCACTGCGACGTTTCCACGTTGCCGGCCACCACCGCCGCCGGATAGCGCGGCGACAGCATGGAAGCGTCGGGCAGCACGACGCGAATCGGCTTCAGGCATCCGGCATTCAGCGGAATGTCGTCGTCCACCAGAGTGCGGAACACGTAGAGCACGGCGGCCTTGGCCACCGCCGACGGGGCATTGAAGTTGTTGTCCCGCTGCGGCGAGGTGCCAGTGAAGTCCACCACCGCGGTGCGGGCCTCGCGGTCGATGGCGATCCGCGCCCGCACCACCGCACCATCGTCCAGCTCGCAGGTGAAGTCGCCGTCGCGCAGCACGTCGAGCACCCGGCGGACCGACTCCTCGGCGTTGTTCTGCACGTGGGTCATGTACGCCTGGACCACCTCCAGGCCGAAGTGATCCACCATCCGCCGCAGCTCGCGCAGGCCCTTCTCGTTGGCGGCCACCTGGGCCCGCAGGTCGGCGAGGTTCTGGTCCGGATTGCGCGCCGGCCAGCGACCGCCGGTGAGCAGGGCGCGGGTCTCGTCCTCGAGGAACCGGCCCTCCGACACCAGGACCTCGTTGTCGATCAGCACCCCTTCCTCATCCACCGTGTGGCTGTCCGGCGGCATGGAGCCGGGGGTGATGCCGCCGATGTCGGCGTGATGGCCGCGCGAGCCGACGAAGAACAGGATCTCCGCGCCCGCGATGTCGAACACCGGCGTGATCACGGTGATGTCCGGCAGATGCGTGCCACCGTTGTAGGGCGCATTGAGCACGTAGACGTCGCCGGCGCGCATGGTGCCTTCGCGCTCGCGGATCACCGTCTGGATGCTCTCGCCCATGGAGCCCAGGTGCACCGGCATGTGCGGTGCATTGGCCACCAGGTTGCCCTCCCGGTCGAACACCGCACAGGAAAAATCCAGCCGTTCCTTGATGTTGACCGAATGGGCGGTGTTGGCGAGCGTCGCCCCCATCTGCTCGGCGATGGACATGAACAGGTTGTTGAACACCTCCAGCATCACCGGATCGGCGGTGGTGCCGATGGCCTCTGTCTGCGGTCGCGGGTCGCGCCGGGTCAGCACCAGGTGGCCGCGCGGGGTAATCTCCGCCGCCCAGCCCAGTTCCACCACCGTGGTCCCGGTGGGCTCGATGATGATCGCTGGCGCCGGGACGCGGTCGCCGGGATGCAGCGCCTCGCGGTCGAACACCGGTGTCTGCCGCCATCCGCCGCTGAGGTAAGTCTCCACGTGGTCCACCGCCACCGGCTCGGGCGCCCCCGGCGGCCGTGGCCGTTCGGGATCCAGGGTGGTCTCGGTGACGCCGACGGCCTCTACCGACACCGCCTCGACGATCAGCCGCCGTCCCGGCATGACGAAGCCGAACCGCTGCCGGTGCGCGGTTTCGAACGCGGCGGCCATCGCCGGCGGCGCGTCCTCGTCCACGATCAATGCGGTGTCGGTGCCCAGATAGCGCACGTGGGCGCGGCGCTCGACGCCGATCTGGTCGGCCGGCACGCCCTGGGACTCGATTTCCGCCCGGGCGTCGGCCTCCATTTCGTCGAGGCGCGTCGCCGCCGCCGCCAGGGTGGCGGCATCCAGGTCGGCCTCCACGGCGTGCTGGCGAAGGGCGCGGATGTCGGCCAGGCCCATGCCGTAGGCCGATAGCACGCCGGCGAAGGGATGGATCAGCACCCGCGTCATGCCGAGCGCGTCGGCCACCAGGCAGGCGTGTTGGCCGCCGGCGCCGCCGAAACAGTTGAGGGTATAGCGGGTCACGTCGTAGCCGCGCTGCACGGAGATCTGCTTGATGGCGTTGGCCATGTTTTCCACGGCGATGCGCAGGAAGCCCTCGGCCACGTCCTCCGGCTGTCGGCGATCGCCGGTAGCCTCGGCGATGGCGTCGGTGAGCCGGGTGAAGCCGGCGCGCACCGCGTCCGCGTCCAGCGGCTGATCGGCATCGGGCCCGAAGACCTTGGGGAAGAACCGCGGCTGCACCTTGCCCAGCATCACGTTGCCGTCGGTGACGGTCAGCGGACCGCCGCGGCGATAGCACGCCGGTCCGGGGTTGGCGCCGGCCGAGTCAGGACCGACGCGGAACCGGGCGCCGTCGAAATGGAGGATCGATCCGCCGCCGGCGGCGACCGTGTGGATGCGCATCATCGGCGCCCGCACACGGACCCCGGCGACCACCGTCTCGAAGGTGCGCTCGTAGGCGCCGGCGTAGTGCGAGACGTCGGTGGAGGTGCCGCCCATGTCGAAGCCGATGATGTCGCCGAAGCCGGCCATCTCCGCCGTGCGCACCATGCCCACCACGCCACCCGCCGGTCCCGACAGGATGCTGTCCTTGCCTTGGAACAGTCGGGCATCGGTAAGGCCGCCGTTGGACTGCATGAACATCACCCGCGCGTCGCCGAGCTCGCCGGCTACTTGGTCCACATAGCGTCGCAAAATGGGCGAAAGATAGGCGTCGACCACGGTGGTATCGCCGCGTCCCACCAGCTTCATCAGCGGGCTCACCTCGTGGGATACGGAAACCTGGGTGAAACCCACGTCACGGGCGATGGCGGCCACGCGCCGCTCATGACCGGGATAGCGGTAGCCGTGCATGAGCACGATGGCCACCGAGCGAATGCCGGCCGCGAAGGCGTCGGCGAGGGCCTGCCGTGCCGACGCCTCGTCCAGCGGGCGCAGCACCTCGCCGCCGGCGTCCAGCCGCTCGTCGATCTCCACCACCTGCTCGTACAGCATCTCCGGCAACACGATGTGCCGGTCGAACAGCCGTGGCCGGTTCTGATAGCCGATCCGCAGGGCATCGGCGAAGCCGCGGGTGATGGCCAGCACGGTGCGGTCGCCGGTGCGTTCCAGAAGCGCGTTGGTGGCCACCGTGGTGCCCATTTTCACCGCGCCGATCTGGGCGGACGGGATGGTGTCACCGGGCGCCAGGTCGAGGGCGTCGCGGATGACCTGGATGGCCGCGTCCTGGTACTGCTCCGGGTTCTCGGAGAGCAGCTTGCGGGTGATCACGGCGCCGTCGGGCCGGCGGGCGACCACGTCGGTGAAGGTGCCGCCGCGGTCGATCCAGAAATCCCAGCGGCTCATGAAGCAAGTTCCCCCCGGTTCCGCGGACGTTGGCGCCGGCCGTTGTTCTAGTGTCCCGAACCTGAAGTTCGATGCATTTTTGGGCGACGCTTTTCGAACTTCGGGTTCAAGTGGACACTAGATAACTTATTGAGTCTAGTGTGGTTAACGGACCGGAAGTTCGTCCCGGTGTCGGCCATTCAAATCGTACGAACTTCCGGTCCACCACACTAGGCCCCTTATTATAGGTGAACCGGTCCGGCCGGTCATCCGCCGCCGAACCCGCCTTGGAGAAGGGAGAAAGCGGAAAAGGGGATATCCTGCTTTGTCCAGCCGGATCGTTGGACAAAGCAGAACGTCCCTTCTTCCAAGGCCCGCGGAAGGACCGGGCGGACGCGGCAGGCCGCAACCGCCCGGCGATGGGGTCTCCCCGCGGATCAGGCCGCCTTCACGTCGGAAAGGAAGGTCTGAACGAAGGCCTTCAGGGACTCGGCCTCCCGCGACAGCTCGCTGGAGGCGCCGAGCACATCGTTGGCCGCGGTCCCGGTGGTCTGCGCCGCTTCGTTGACGCCGGTGATGTTGCGGATGGCGTTCACCGTGGAGCCGGTCTGTTCCTGCATGGCCTGGATCTGCTGGGCGATCTCCTCGGTGGCCTTGGCCGTCTGGTTGGCCAGGTTCTTGACCTCGCTGGCCACCACGGCGAAGCCCTTGCCGGCCTCGCCAGCCCGCGCCGCCTCGATGGTAGCGTTAAGGGCCAACAGGTTGGTCTGATCGGCGATGGAGGTGATCAGTTCCACCACTTCGCCGATCTTCTGTGCCGCCTCGGATAGCGACTGCACCTGGGCGTCACTGGCCTGAGCCGCTTCCGCGGCCTGGGCAGCGATCTCCGACTGGGTCTGCACCTGGCGGCTGATCTCGCGGATGGAGCCGGCCAGCTCTTCCGCCGAGGACGCTACCGCCTGCACGTTGGCGCTGCCCTGTTCGGCGGCTGAGGCCACGGCGGTGCTCTGGCCGGTGGCGTCACGGGCGGTGGAGGACAGGCTGTTGGCGGTGCTCTGCAACTCGGTGGCGGCGGAGGCCACGGTGTTCAGCTTGTCGGCGATCTTGGCGTCGAACTCGGTGGTCAGCGTGTCGACCCGCTTGGCACGCGCCGCACGCTCCTCCTCCTCGCGCCTGGCCTGGGCGGCCATCTCGTCGTTGCGGATCATGTTGTCCTTGAACACCTGAACGGCGCCGGCCATTTCGCCCACCTCGTCACGGTTCTCCTGGGCCGGGATGTCCACCGTCCTGTCGCCGTCGGCCAGCTTCTTCATCGCGTCGGTCATCAGCGTGATGGGCTTGGAGATACCGTTGCCGATCAGGTAGGCGGCGGCGAGACCGAACAGCACGCTGACCAACGACACCACCACCATGGTCCACACCGCGTTCCCGATCTTGGCCTCGGTTGCGGGGCCGAGGGTGTCCTGACGGTTCTTGACCGACAGCTTGAAGTCCTCCACGGCCTTGGCGATCTTCGGCCCGAGCACGTCCAGCTCGCCGGTGACGATCCCATTCCGCTGATTGATGATGCCGTAGACGGCGTCGAAAGCGCCCTTGTAGGCGTCCCGATCGGTCTGCACCTCGCCGGCGAGCTGCCGGCGCGTGGGGTTCTGGATCTGGCTGAGCAGGTCCTTGATGTTGGCGGACATGTCGCCCAGTTCCTTCTGAACCCGTTGGTTGGACGGCTCGTCGTTGGTGACCAGGAACTTGGTGGCATAGAGCCGCATCAGCAGCAGGTTGCGCAGCACCTTGCCGGTGTAGTAGGCGGCATCGGCGTCGTTATCGCGGTACGCCGTCTCCATGATCTGGGTGAGGTTCTTCTCCATCCGCGGGCCGAGGGTGTCCATGGTGGCCACCTGTTCGTTGCGCTGGGCCTGAAGTCGGTCACGGCCGAGAACTGCTCCACGTAGGTGCTCACGTCGCCGCCGACGCCTTCGAGCAGTTGAACGCCGGCATCGTCGGTGACGATCTCCAGCGCCGAGCCCACCAGTTCGCCGGTCTTGCCGGCGTAGTCGCGGACCTCCTGGGCTTCCTCCTCGGTGCCGCGGATGATGAAGTCCTTCACGTTCATCCGCGTCATCAGCATGTTGGCCTGCACCCGCCCCACGGCGTTGGTGGACCGCGCCAGACCGCGATACTCGCCGAACCCGTCATCGACGCCCATCAGCGCGAAACTGCCAACCGCGCTTACCACTAACAAGAGTGCAAGGGCGAGGCCGAAGCCGATCCAGATCTTGAGGTTGATGCGAATCCGGTTGAGCACGTTCATGTACAATCTCCTTAGATAAGCCCGCGATTTCTATCGCAGAACACGTCGTTCTTGAGGACGAAGACACGGTGACAACCACACTGCGCCTCGCCCGGACATTCGAACGTTTCCGGTTGGCTTCGAATTTCGACAGACGCCGAATTGTGTTATTGCTCGCTAAGAGGGATGTTCCTAAGGTTCATGCCCGGCCTGCGGAAGGCCCCCACCACGACCCAGGTGCTCAAGGGGGGGTGTGGGCAGCAGGCTCTCGCGCCGGTTCGGCCGCGGTGCCTGGATCGAAAGCGGCGGCGCCTGGCTGGACTTGCTCAGCAACCGGACCACGTCCTCGGGCGGCAGCGGCCGGCTGATGTAGAAGCCTTGCGCGCTCTTGCAGGCGTGCTGGCGGAGGAACTGCAGCTGGTCGAAGGATTCGACTCCTTCGGCCACCGTTGCCAACCCCAGGCCGTCCGCCATCGCCACGATGGCGGCGATCAACGCGGCGTCCTCGGGGTCGGTGTTGACGTCGCGGACGAACGACCGGTCCACCTTCAGCGACGCCACGGGAAACCTCTTCAGGTAGCTAAGCGACGAATAACCGGTGCCGAAATCGTCCACCGACAGGGTAACACCCATGTCGCTGAGGGCGGTCAGCTTGGTCATGATCTCGGGCTGATCCTGCATCAGCAGCCGTTCGGTGATCTCCAGTTCAAGATCACCCGGCGTCAGGCCATGACGTTCGAGGGTTTGCGCCACCATGGGCACGAAGTCCGGTTCGCGGAACTGACGTGTGGAGGCATTCACGGCGAGGCGGACGGCCGGCAGTCCGCTCGACCGCCATTCGGCGACCTGCCGGCACGCCTGGTCCAGGACCCATGTCCCGATGGGAACGATCAGGCCGTTTTCTTCGGCAACGGGGATGAACCGGTCGGGCGAGATCATGGTGCGTTCGTCGTCCGGCCACCGGATCAGCGCCTCGACGGCTTCGATGTTGCCGGTCTGCGTGTTGACGATCGGCTGGTAATGGAGATGGAAGTCGCGCCGCTCCACCGCGTGCCGAAGGCGGGTGGCGATGGCGAAGCGTTCCTGCGCACGGGCGTCCATCTCCGCGGTGAAGAAATGGAAGGCGTTGCCGCCCCGCTCTTTGGCCGAGTACATGGCCATGTCTGCCGCCTTCAGCAGTTGTTCGGGATTGCATCCGTCCCGCGGATACACGGCGGCGCCGATGCTGGCCGTTGCGAAGACGTCGCCGTTACCGACGAAGACGGGGTCGCGCAACACGCTCATCACCCGGCGCGCGGCGAACCCGGCGTCAGCGGCGGCCTCGAGGCGCGGCGCGATGATCAGGAATTTGTCGCCGCCGAGGCGGGCCACCGTATCGCTTTCGCGCATGGCGCAACGCAGCCGCTCGCCGACGACTCGAAGCAGCTCGTCGCCGGTCGCATGACCTAGCGAGTCGTTGATCTCCCTGAAGCGATCGAGGTCGATCATCAGGATCGCCGCCCTCGTGCCGTCGCGCTTGGCGTGCGACAACTCGTGCCGTAGGCGCATCATGAACTGAAGGCGGTTGGGCAGACCGGTCAGGTCGTCGAAGTACGCCAGCTCCTCGATGTTGCTCTGAAGCTCGCGGCGCATGGCGACCTCTCGGCGTAGCTCGGTGATGCGCCGCATGGCGAACACCAAGAAGGCTCCGCTCATCACGATGACGACGGCGATCAACTCGTCGACCTCGTAGTCCTCGTATTGCTCCATCCACTCGACGATCCTTTCCATAAGATCGAAGTGCGCCGAGGCGACCAGAGTGACGATCGTCAAAACCGAAATGAACAACAGGTCGATGGCGGCTCGACGGCCGCCCACCCCGTCCACGATCCTGGCGATCATTGCCCCGCCGCCAAGCTCAGGCCCCGGCACGGTCGCCTGGCGTCCGACGGCGGCTAGGGGGGAGCTTGCGTCGTGTTCAGGATGTGGCATGGGACGCCTCGTCATCGACGTCACGGATGCTCAGCAGTACGCTCCGGCTCCGATCGAGCAGGGAGATCAAACGGGCGGGCATCCAAAGGCCCGGGGCGAATGGGGGGCCCATCAAGGTATGCCTCAACTCGTCATCCAAGGTTGATTGCAGGTCCTGCGCGACGGGTTCGCCCGCGTGAATGGCGCGTTGAAAACCAACCCATGCGGTAAGCCATGCAAGTCTGGCGACCAAACGCGATGCCTCGCCTTGTATTCTCAGACGATCAACATGGCTTAAGGAGGCGATCTCCGATCGTAATTTGAACGGGTAGTAGCATTGCGCATCGACCATCAGGTCATTCATGTTGTCGTTGACGCTCTCGACTAAGGAAAAGCTGTTGCCAGAATGGACCAATGAACCCTCCATCACTTTCTCTTAAGGGAGGCGTAGCCTTGAAGATTTCGATCGGGCCGCGTGCGATGACGGATGTGGAGTGGCTTGCCAGGCGAACACTCATGTCTAATGGCATCGTCGAGACGTCTTGGAATTTCGCACATGGCCCGCATTTCTAGCTGTTCAGCCGAACGGCGTTGTCTGGCGTACGGCTGAACTGCCGGACGTGGAGAAGCAGGTTTCGGCTTCGAGCCAGAAGGAGCTGGAGTCGGGATGGGATCCAGATTTCAGGAGGATCCATTGACTGGGCCAGGACGTTCTCCCATTCCCGAGTTATCTCCGACCATTGCGGTGACGTGCTCGTTTCTTCTGACATCCCGGCGCGTTGGATCTGCAGCCATCCGCTCATCCAGGCCAATCGGAAGGTCAGTCGAAACGCCCCGCCCTGGACTTTCAGGCGATCGACTTCTTCCAAGGACGCGATCTCGGTTCTCAGCTTGAAGGCGCAGTAGCAGAGCGATTCGACAAGCAGCTCCGTGCTTTCGTCGTGAATTGATTCGATGGCGGACGCGCTGATGAGTGGTCGGGTCATTCATCTCCCCTCTTCTCTTGGTGCCCGCCACGGCGGGATTGTGATGAACCTCGAAGGAGCACAGCGAATAAGGCGCAACGTCTGGCGCGTTTCTTCGTTTCCTTCTTATCCCCACGCCGATCCAGGTGTCGCAGGCGCTGACGGGCCAGGCTCGACCGACCGCGGCGGTGGGGGCCGGGAGGCGTGGTCTCCCGGCCCCGTGTCGCCGCCGACGATTGACCGCCTTAGGCGGCGCTGCGCACCTGGGTGAGGAACTTGGTCATTTCCTCGGTGAGGCGCTTGGCCTGCTGGTTGAGGCCACCGGTGGCCTGAAGCACTTGGTTGGCCGCCTCGCCGGTGCTGCCGGCGGCATCGTTGACGCCGGTGATGTTGCGGCTCACTTCGTCGGTACCGCGGGCCGCCTCGGTTGCGTTGCGGCCGATCTCCTAGGTGGCGGCGTTCTGCTCCTCCACCGCGGAAGCGACGGCAGAGGACACCTCGGTGATCCGCTCGATCTGCTCGGTGATGTCGCGGATGGCGTTCACCGTTGATCCGGTCTGCTCCTGCATGGCCTGGATCTGCTGGGCGATCTCCTCGGTGGCCTTGGAGGTCTGATTGGCCAGGTTCTTCACCTCGCTGGCCACCACAGCGAAGCCCTTGCCGGCCTCGCCGGCGCGGGCGGCCTCGATGGTGGCGTTGAGGGCCAACAGGTTGGTCTGATCGGCGATGGAGGTGATCAGTTCCACCACCTCGCCGATCTTCTGCGCGGCGTCGGACAGCGCCTGCACCTGGGTGTCGCTGACCTTGGCCGCCTCCGACGCCTGCAGGGCGATCTCCGACTGAAGCTGCACTTGGCGGCTGATCTCGCGGATGGAGCCGGCGAGCTCTTCCGCGGCCGACGCCACGGCCTGGACATTGGTGCTGCCTTCCTCGGCGGCTGCGGACACGGCGGCGGCTTGGCGCGACGTCTCCTCGGCGGTGGCCGACATGTCGTTGGCGGAGGATTCCATGCCGTTGGCGGTGGAGGTGACGCCGTCGACGATGTTGCCCATGGTGGATTCCAGGTCGTCGGCGAGGCGCCGCATCATGTCGCGACGCTCTTCCTCGGCGCGTTGCTTGGTCTGCTCCTGCTCGGCTTCCAGCTCCTTGGTGCGAATGGCGTTGTCCTTGAACACCTGGACGGCGGCGGCCATCTTGCCGATCTCGTCGCCGCGATCCCGCGCCGGGATGTCCGCGTCGAGGTCGCCGTTGGCCAGCCCGCCCATGGCCGCGGTCATCGTCTGGACGGGGCGCGAGATGCCGTTGCCGAGGAGGTACGCAAATGCTGCGCCGACGCCGAGGGCGATCAGGCCGGCGACCAGGATCTCGATCTCGGCCGCGGTGATCTCGTCCATGGTCTCTTCACGAATTTCCTCTTCGAAGGTCGCAAGCTGTTCCTGCAGGCTTTCGGCATCGCGGACGATCTCCGCCGCGGCTTCGGCCATCTCGCCGTGGAACAGCGTGTGCAGCTCCAACCGGTCCTCGTGCGCTTTGTGGAACGCCGACCGGTAACGCTCGAACAGCCCGTTGAGTTCCTGATGCAGCTCTCTCTCGTGGGCCGTGCGCACGGCCTTGCCGAGCGCCTCCAGCGCGATGGCGAACTCCTCGATCTCGTGCTCGGCCTTCGGTGCGAACGACTCATCGTGCCGGTCGAGGACGATGTTGGAGTACGTCCACGCCAGCAGGGCGTGCTCCCGAGCCGTCGTGGCGTAGGTCACGGCGTCGGCGTTGCCCCTGGCGGCGGCTTCCTCGACGATGACGTCCAGGTCCTCGACGATCTTTTCGGCGGCCGGGTCCAGGTCGTTGCGGACCAGCGATTTGAACTCCCGCTCCAGCACCTCGGCCTTCGCGAAGTCCTTCATGTAGACCTCAAAGGCGTGCTGTAGTTTCTCCAGTTCGTGGCGATGGGCCTCGTCGGCGACATGCGCCATCGCGTCGGCCAACTCCGGCTCGATGGCTTTGGCCTGCGCGTGAACCGCGGCCGCATCCTCATCGTGACCGAGCAACGAGAACTCCCGCGCGTGAGCCCGCAGATCCAGGAAATGGGCCTCGATACGCGCGATCAGCGCGGCTTCCTCAACCGCACCGGCGTAGATATCCACATCATCGGCGACGATCGTGAAGCCGCGATAGGCGAAACCGCCGACGATCCCCGTGATCAGAATCATCACCGCGAAACCGGCGAGAACTTTCATTTTCACGGACAGCGTGCTCAGGAACTGGGCGCTGCCGATAGACACCTTCTTCATGACGTAACCTCTTATTTTCCTTGGAAATCATGACATTTCCCCCCGGTGTCGCGTCACCCGCTCTGCAGCAGGAACCGGCGGTTCAATGGTTGAACCGGACGCGCGTTGTTGGCGAACAGCGACGCGAACTGGGCGACCTGTCCCGCGGAGATCTCCACGGGATTCCGATAGACAGACCAGATCACCCGCTCCGAGCAGGGTGGCGTGGTAAGCGAGCCGAAATAGCGCAGGTACCGCCGGTCAAGGGGCAGCAGGGCGGCCGGGTTGAGGGTCGCCGACACGCGGACGTCCTGGCCAGCCCGTCGCGGCATGGCCCGCCAGATCGGCGCCAACGACGTGTTCTCGCTGCCGGGCCGCATGAATACGCCGAGCACGGCGAGGTCGCCGGACTCGCCCACGTGGACCAGATGCATCTCCATGTCGAAGGCGGTTCCGGACAGGAGATGCTCGCTCGGATGATCGAAATGGAACTGGACCAGCCGGAAGGTCTGTCCATCGATACGGACGGTGCTGCCCGACTGGGTGTTGACCTGAATGGTATGGCCGTTGTTGACCACGTGAAGCGGGGTCGGCCGATAGTCGACGAAAATCCCACCAAGGTCGCCGTCTACGGCGCCCGTCAAGTCGATGGGCGACTGCTGCAGGCCGACGCCGCAGACGCGGTTGGCCGGCGACAGATCACCCCAATGCTCGGGCGCGCCCTTGCCGGTGTAGCCCCAGTGGACGCCGTGCGGCTTGGCGGCGCCTTGGCTGCCGGCCACCGCCGGCAACGCCGAGACGCAGAGCGGGCAAGCGGCAACGGCGGACGACATTCGGGTGAGAAACGTACGACGGTTGATTTGGGGGGACTCGCGGATCGTGAACTCAAATGGATGGACGTCTCTATCTATGGTTGTCGGGCCAATTCCGTGTGGAAATCGGCGTCGGTTGATACAACCTTTCGTGTTTATAACTAACGGTTTTGCCTTCTTAAGTATAAACCACCTGTTTGCTACTTTAAGAAGCTGTTGCGCCGAGGTTCCACACCCGGATCAACTGATCCGTTATTGTCTGCATCACATGTTTTTCCTAATAACCCCTAAACTTTGCGGGGTTATGTTCCAATTATTTCGAAATGCGTCGATGCGAAGGAACTTCTGCCGACTCGAACGGAGCCCGGTTGGTCGTTTCGAACCGAGCGGCCTTATGCGGGTGCTGCAACCCGTTGATCCGCGGCGATTTCGTCAAATGAGCAGAGGTTGAGCCTGGGTGAGAGGCGTTCGATTGCGGGTGGAGGAATGAACCACGGTTTGGCGGAGGCGGGAGCCGGGAGTGTGGTCCCGGCCCCGTGTCGCCGCCGGACATTGATCGCCTCAGGCAGCGCTGCAATCATCAGTTTTCCATGCCCGAATTGGAGTCTTCCAAAGGTTTATTGTTCCGTTCAAATTCAAGAGGTTGATGCGCGCCGGGTCGGTTGTTTCATGGATATCCCATACGTTTTTGCGGCCATATTTCCCTTTTGTTTCCGAGTGTGTCGCGATGGTTAAGTTCCTGCCGGTAATTAGCGCGCATTCGGTTTATCGACACCAACCAGCCCGCGTTCCCCCGGCGAGGAGTACGAGGTTAGTCAGCAACTGACCGATCAATCCCTCACTCACGCAACCGCTGCCGGCCCGTTGATCTGCGGCGGTTCACACTCCTAAAACAGCGGATCGCACCGGCGACGGCCGGCTGCCTGGGATCGGATCTGTAGCATGGCGGGTGTATTGACCATTCTGACGCGTCACGCGCCGCTGGTGCTGGCGCTGGGAGTATTCGCCGGCCTGATCCTGCCCGACATGGCCGCGGTGCTGGGCCCGGTCCTGGCACCGTCGGTGTGGGGCCTGCTGTTCCTGTCCATGCTGCGCATCGACTGGCAGGGGCTCGGCGGGCTGGTGCGGCAGCCGGTGATGCTGATCGCCCTGGTGGCGTGGCTGCTGATCGCCTCGCCCGTACTGATGGGGGCGGGGGTGTGGGCCGCCGGCCTCGACGGCGGGCTGGCCACGGCGCTGGTGCTGATGGCGGGGGCGCCGCCGATCATGTCGTCGCCGGCCCTGGCGCTGCTCATCGGCCTCGATGCGCCGCTGTGCCTGGCGGCGATGATTGCCGCGACGCTGCTGGTGCCGGTGGTGCTGCCCATCGTCGCCGTCGGCGCGCTGGACTTGACGGTGGCGACCGGGACCGGCGACCTGGCGTTGCGGCTGGCGCTGTTCATCGGCTCGGCGGTTGCCGCCGGCGCCGCGCTGCGCCGCTGGCTGGGTGTCGGCTGGGTGGCCCGCAACGTGACGCGGCTGGACGCCGTCGCCGTCGTTCTCTTGCTGTTGTTCGCGGTGGCCATCATGGACGGCGTAGCGGCGCGGCTCATCGCCGATCCGGTCCACGTGTTGGGGTTCGTCGCCGCGGCATTCGCCGCCAACGCCGGGCTGCAACTGGCCGGCGCGGCGGCGTTTGCCCGGCTCGGGCGATGGCGGGCGTTGACGACGGGGTTCGTCAGCGGCAACCGCAACATGGCGCTGCTGCTGGCCGTGCTGCCGGCGGCGACGGACCCCGACGTGCGGCTGTATTTTGCGCTCGCCCAGATCCCCATCTACGTGATGCCGGCGTTGATCAGGCCCGTGTATCGGCGGCTGTTGGAGGGCTTCGATACGCCCTTCGACGGGCCCGGTTCGCGTTGACGGGCGGGCCGCCCGACCCCTACACTGATCCAATGGTAGGACCATTGTAGCGCCCGTATTCACGGGCGAGGCTCCCGCACGGAATCGGCAGGGAATCAGAGGGAATGAACGTCCATCGACCGCGCTTCGACCGCCCGCCGCTGATCGAGCGGTGGCTGCCGCGCTGCCCGCCCTACGTGGAGGTGAACAGCGTCGAGCAGCTTCTCCCGTATCTGGATGAGGTGGCGAAGCGTCCCTACAACCAGGGCCTCCACGCCGCGTGGGACCTGCAGCCCGGCGAGCGGGTTCTGCTGCGGGTGGACAACTGGCATCACCCGATGGTCATCGAGGCCTGCCAGCGCATCCTGGAGAAGTACGGCTGCCGCTACGAGATCCTGATGGCCGACAAGGGGCCACTGCCCGAATGGGAGGGCCACCACGAGGTGGAGTACTACTTGGCCCGCACCAAGGAGCTGGCCGAGTGGATGGACGAGTGGGAGCGGATCGAGCAGGAAGGCGAATACGACAAGCTGCTATGGGGGTACGGCGGGCCGATCCTGCGTGACGCCCGCATCAAGATCCAGCGGATGCCGTTCATCACCCCTGAGATGCTGGCCTCGCCGGCCCACTCCATGCCGTTCGAGCTGCTCGACGCCCTCGATCGCTGGACCTGGGACCGCATCCGCAACGCCAAGCGCATCCGCATCACCGATCCCGAGGGCACCGACGTTTCGTTCACCAACCACGACCGCTACTACGATTCGAAGCGCCAGTTCTACAATCCCGACCTAGTGTCGCAGACCTGGGCCGGCAACGAGAGCTTCGGCCGCACCTACCTGCCGTGCCACGTGCTGGCCAAGCCGTGGCTGTACGCGCCGGGGCTGGAGGACGGCACCGGCGTCATCGCCGGCACCGCCAACCACATCGCGCCGGTGGAATGGACACAGCTGGTGGTGGAGGACAGCAAGATCGTCGCCATCAACGAAGGCGGGCTTTTCGGCGAGAAGCTGCGCAAGCTGATGGCCGAAACCGAGGCCTACGAATATCCCGGCTTCCCCGGCAAGGGCCTGTTCCACTGGTGGGAAGCGGCGATCGGCATCAATCCGCACGTGCACCGGCCGCGTAGCGGGTTCCCCTCGGGCTGGGTCAACTGCCTTTACGAACGGACCCGCAGCGGCGTCATCCATATCGGCTACGGCACCATCATCTCCTCCATGGACGAGCGCCGGGCGGCGAAGATGGGACTGCCGGTGGGACACTGGCACCTGCACCTGTACTTCGCCACCGTCACCTGCGAGATGGTCGGCGGCGGCGAGGAAAAGATCATCGAGGACGGTCATCTCCTCGGCCTCGACGACCCGAAGATCCGCAAGATCGCGGCGCGCCACGGCGATCCCGACCTGCTGCTCGGCGGATCCTGGATCCCGGCGGTGCCGGGGCTCAACGTCGCCGGCGATTACTGGCAGCACTACGCCCAGGACCCGTTGAAGTGGGTGAAGGCGGAGCTGAATATCTGCGAGAACTGGCACCATCTGTTCATGCCCATGGTGGGGGCCGATCCTTCGCGCTGCCGCCACGGCCAGGCCGGGTGGGGCGTCGGCAACGACGCCGGCGGCTGCGGGCATCACCACGGCTAGGGCTGACGGTTCTTACGCAGATGGCCGGTGAAGGGTGACGCGGTCCACCGTGTGGTCGCGCACCGCGTCCACGTCCACGGTGACGCCGAGGCCGGGTCCTGAAGGCACCGGCACCATGCCATCCTCGGCGACGATGGGCGGCTTGATGATATCGGCGGCGTAGTACAGGTCCGATCCGGCCACGTCCGCCGGCATGCTGAAGTTCGGCAACGCTGTCACCGCCAGGTTGGCAGCGCGGGCGATGCCGAAGTCGTGCATGCCGCCGCACCACACCGGCACCCCGGCGGCGGCGCACAGGTCGTGGATGCGGCGGGCCTCGGTGAGCCCGCCCACGTGCGCGGGCTTGATCGCGATCACCCGGCAACTGCCGAGCCGGAGCGCCAGCGCCGCATCGCGGACCGAACAGATGCTCTCATCCAGACATACCGGCGTGCGCAGATGCCGCTGCAGCTCGGCGTGGTCCAGCATGTCGTCCCAGCCCAGCGGCTGTTCCAGCATCATCAGCCCCAGATCGTCCAGCCGCCGCAGAAGCGGCAGGTCGTCGAGGGTGTAGGCGGAATTGGCGTCGGCGATCAGCGGCACCTCCGGCCAGGCGCGGCGCACCCGGCGCAGGGTGTCCACGTCGCGCCCCGGCGCGATCTTCAGCTTCACCCGTCGGTAGCCCGCCGCCACTGCTGATCCGATGCGGGCGTCGAGCGTGCCGGCGTCCGCCTCGATGCCGAAGCTGACACCGGCCGCTACCGATTTGGCCGTGGCCCCCAGGCAGGCGGCCACCGATTGTCCGCGGTCGCGGGCGAAGGCATCCCACGCCGCCATGTCCAGCCCCGACTTGGCGAAATAGTTCCCGCGCACCGGTGCGCACAGGGTTTCGAGGTCCTCGGGCGTCGACCACGTGCGGCCGAGCACCGCCGGCACCAGGAAATCGCGCAGCACGTGCCAGACCGTCTCCACCGTCTCCGGCAGATAATAGGGGTCGGAGGGCACAGCGCATTCGCCCCAGGCGACGCCGTCGACGGTTTCCGCCTCCACCACCACGTGGTCGATCCAGTCGGCGGTATGGCCGGAGGCGACGAACGGTTCGCGGCGTCTGAGGCGCACGCGGTGCAGGGTGATGGCGTCGAAGCGCATGGTTACATCATTAGCTGTGAACAAAAGTCCTTCGCTTGGCGCTCAGTGTACTTTTGTTCAGTTGCGATTAGGAGAAATGGGGTCTTGGGGCGGCCCGGCGCCCCCATTTCGGGTGTCGCCAAATCGCAAGCTTTCGGACGGACTGGGCCGTAAGCTTGCGATTTGAGATTCCGTCTGATCCAGCTCGGATGCCGGATCAGACGGGAAACATCTTCAGATCCGCCCGTAGAGCCGCCTCAAGGGCGGATCTGTCCCTAAAACACCGGGGAAAAGTACACCGAGCCATAGGCGAGGGACATTTTCACGATCATCTACATCAGCGAGGGCAAGAACAGGGAGAGCTGCGGGAACGCCAGCAGCAGGGCCACCACCACGGCGTCGGCCAGCAGGAACCAGGCGATGCCGCGGAAGATGGTCTCCAGCGGAATGCGGTCGCCCACCACCGCCTTGATGATGAATACGTTGAGCCCGATGGGCGGGGTCACCAGCCCCACCTCCAGCAGCTTGACGACGATGACGCCGAACCAGATCAGGCTCAGCCCGTAGGCCTCGACGATGGGCACCGTCAGCGGCAGGGTCAGCAGGATGATGCCCAGGGGGTCGAGCACCATGCCGAGGAACAGGTAAAGCGCGACGATCAGGCCCATGACCAGGAACACCGAAGGTTCGCCCTGGGTGATCAGCGCCAGCACGTCCGACGGGATGTCGCTCAGGGCGATGAACACCACGAACAGCTTGCCGCTGATGGCGATGGCGAACAGCATCGCCGTCTGCACCACGCTTTCCTGAATCGCCTCGAGGATCTTCGCCGCATCGAGGCGCCGCGAGGCGAGGCCGAGGAACAACGTCGCGCCGGCGCCCACCCCGGCTGCCTCGGTGGGGGTGAAAAAGCCCAGATAGATGCCGCCGATCATCACCACGAACAGCACCAGCACCGACCAGCAGCGGCTCAGCGCCAGCATCCGCTCCCGCGCCGCGGCGGTCTGGTCCGGCGACGGCGCGTGGTGGGGCGCGATGCGCGTCCAGATGGCGATGACCACGATGTAGCCCACCAGCGACAGGAGGCCGGGGATCACCGCGGCGACGAACAGCCGGGCGATGGACTGTTCGGCGAAGACCCCGAACAGGATGAACAGGATCGACGGCGGGATCAGCGAGCCGAGGGTGCCGCCGATGGCCACCGAACCGGCCGCCAAGCGCTTGGCGTAGCCATACTGCAGCATCTCCGGCACCGCGATGCGGCCCATGGTGGCGGCGCAGGCGACGCTGGAGCCGCTGATCGCCGAGAAGTCGCCGCAGCCCACCACCGAGGCGATGGCCAGGCCGCCGGGCACCCGCGCCAGCCACAGCCGCGCCGCCTGATAGATGTCGCCGGTGAATCCGGCCTGAAAGGCCAGATGGCCGATGAAGATGAACAACGGAACCGTGGACAGGGCGTAGGAGTTGATGAACTCGAAGGGCGTGGTGGCCAGCAGCGAGAAAGTGGAGGGCAGGGCGAATTCGGTTTCCAGCGGCATCCCCGGCCGCCAGGCATAGATGAGAAAGATGCCCGCTGCCGAGACGCAGCCGAGGACCACTGCGATGGGCACCCGGATGATCAACAGGACGACGACGGTGGCGATCCCCCAGTAGCCGATCGCCGTGGATTCCATGGCCGGCTATCGCCGCCCGAAGAGGAGTGCGTTGGCGTCGGCGATCACCGACAGCACCAGGCGCACGGTGAACAGCCCGATGCCGGTGGCGAACACCACCTGGCCGGGCCACACCGGGATCCGCAGCGTGCCGTCGTAGTAGTAGCCGAGGTCAAAGGCCTCCGGCACCTTCACCGCCACCAGCCAGCCGAGCAGCGGAAAGAAGGTCAGCGCCAGGATGTTGCCGAACAGCCGGCAGGCAACGGTCACGATGGGCGGCAGCAGGTCGGTCACCACCGTTACCGCGATGTGTCCGCGGGTGGCCTGGACCTCGGCCAACGGCAGGGCGACGATGCCGATCATCATCAGGCCCACCAGGATCACGTCGTCGGGAATGGCGGCGTTGACGAAGATGCGGCCCGACACCGACGCCGTCACCGCCAGCGCCGCCACAAGCAGCAGCAGGCCGGCGGTGCGTGAACAGACCGTTTCGGCCAGCGAGACCCAGCGCGCGACGGGCGACAGCGAACGGGGGAGCCGCCCGCCGTCGCCCGCTTCGTGCGTTATTGGCGATCCCAAGGGTAGCCCTCGGCCTTCTGGCGGTCTTCCCACGTCTTCAGCAGGCCGCGGAACTCGCCCAGCATTTGCTTGCCCGGCATCCCCTTGGCCTTGGCCTTGTCCACCCACTCCATGCCCTTGGACTCGGCGGCGGCGATCAGCGCCTGACGCAACGAGGCCTCCGGCTCCACCAGGGACACCGTATGGCCGTCGATGCCCTTGGTCAGCTCCTCGCGGGTCTTCACACGCGACTGGTACATCAGTCCCGCCATGTGATCGACGAAGTCGGAACCCAGCTTGTCCACCATCGCCTTGTCGTCATCGCTCAGGCTGTCGTAGGTGCGCTTGTTCATCACGATGCCCCAGCCCAGTGACTGGCCGAGGTTCAGTTCCGACAGGTAGTCGGCGATCTCGTACTGCTTGTAGGCCTTGACCACGTAGTAGTAGCTGGCCGAGGCGTCGATGGCGCCGCTGGACAGGGCCTGATAGACGTCGGGCTGGCTCATGGACACGGTGGCGGCGCCCAGCGTGTTGAACGCGGTGACGAAGTTGCCGGTGGCGCGGATCTTCATTCCCTTCAGGTCCGCGGCGGTGCGGACCGGCTTGTTGGTGATGAGCTGCGTCGGGCCCGTGGTGAAGTGCGAAACGTAGTGCAGCCCGCGATCGCCGAAGTCCTTCAGCGCGGCGGCGTTGGTGGTCAGGAACTCATGGGCGGCCCGCATGGAGATCCATTCGTCGTGGTACTGCGGCACGTCCACCACTTCCAGTGAGACCAGCTTGCCGGGTTCGTACACGGCCACCACGGAGGCGAAATCGGCGGCGCCCTTGCTCAGCCCCTCGATGGCGTTCTTGGCGTTGAGCAACGTGCGCCGCCCCAGATCAAGCGCAGCTTCAGGTCGCCGCCGCTCCGTTCGGCGAGCTGCTGATTGAACCAGTCCAGGGCTTGGGCGCGAGTGCCCCGGTTGGGGCCGAACTCGGCGTAGCGAAGTTCGCGTGCCGCCGCCGTGTCGACCTGGGCGACGCCGCCCAGGGTCAGGACCGCGATCAGGATCGCGGCCGAGATGTTCCGGATCTGCATGATTCCCTCCCTCTGTTATGTCGTCCTAGTGTGGTGGACCGGAAGTTCGTACGATTTGTACGGCCGACACCGGGACGAACTTCCGATCCGTTAACCACACGAGAATCAATAAGTTATCTCAGTGTCCACTTGAACCCAAAGTTCGAAAAGCGTCGCCCCAAATATGCATCGAACTTCGGGTTCGGGACACTAGCAGGCTGCTGAAAAACCCTGGAAGGACTGCGTTGCGGGTCCGATCATCCGCATGGCAGGAGCCGCGGCGATGGCGATGCTGGGCGTATCGTCGAGCCGGGGCGACGAACCAGGCGGATGATCCGACCGCAACCCCTTGGGGAAACAGGACAATGGCCGAATGACGGCGTCGGGTGCCGCTTGTGATGTGCCCGGCATCACGGCGCGCCCTCCTCCTGGTCCTCGGCCATTGTCCATGTTTCGCAGCCTCTTCAGGGTTTTTCAGCAGCCTGCTAGCTCGTTGTCGCGAGTTTTGACGGGCATTCGTTTGGCGTTCAGTCCCCCTTGCTTCAGTCCCCCTTGCTAGTGGCGATGGCGAGGCGGCCAACACCGATGAAGTCTGCCATCGACGGGATCGCGAGCCAACGCCCTAGCCCTCTCAGACCGCGCCGATGCCGTGCTTCTCCAGCAGCGCGCGGACTTCGGGATCGTCGTCGTATACCTTCAGCCGGCCGTTCTCCACGCAGACCTCGTCGTCGATGTGGATGGTGGGCTGGATGGTCAGGTTGTCCAGGTGAATGCCTGGATTCACGGTCCGCGCCTTGTCGACGCTCATCCCGACCGCGGTGTGCAGGGCGCCGGCATGGCGATGGGCTTCCATGTGGGTGCCGTCGTCCAGGTAGATGCGGGTCCGCGGATTGAGACCGATCATCAGCTCTGCCAGATGGTGGGCGTCCGGCCCATAGCGGTCGGGCAGCGACTTGAAGAACCGCACCACCTCGGCATCGCCTTCGATATCCACCACCCGGCCCTTCTCCACCGTGTACTTCAACGGTGTGCGGAGGTAGCCCTTGAAGGTGTGGGCGGCGTCGAAATAGATCACGCCCTCCGCGGTCCACGCCGGCCACATGCCCACGACGCCGAAACCGCCGGCGAAGTTGCCGAACTTGTTGAACCAAGAGCCTTCGCCCTCGGGGTTCTCGCCCAGCGGCGCCACGGTGCCGTGCCAGCCCACCACGTTGTTGTCGGGATCGAGGATGTCGGCGCGCAGGTCCGAACCCTTGTCGCAGGTGACGCGGATGGTCTTGCCTCGCCGCCACTGGTCGGCCACCTTGCGGGTCACGGCGAAGATGATCTCGGCCGGGAACTTGGCGCCTTCGGAGGCCAGGGCATCGGTGGTGGACGACGCGTACATGCCGATGAACCGGGCGCCGTTGTTGTTGGCGGCGAACCGGGCGTCGGTGTGGCTGATGGTATAGGTCAGCGGCGCGAACACCACGTTCACCGACCGCATGGCGGCCGCGACCGGCGGCGGCGGCTCCTGATTCGGCAACCGCTGCGGCGGGATGATCATCGTCGACACCTTTGCGCCGGCCTCCCGGCATACGGTGGCGATGGCCTCGGCATTCATGAAGTCGGTGCCGGTGTCGGTGACGATCAGCACCTCTTCGTCGCGGCGAACGTTGGCCCAGTTGATGGCGCAGTTGCGCGCACCTTCGATCAGGTCCGGCAGATGCAGTGGTTTCATCGGTGAACGCTCCCCATACGCGCGTTTATGACCGGCGCCAACGCCCATCGCGACGCGGTGGCGAAGGTCGCCCGAGACCTTGATACGGCACTCGGCCGGTGCCTTATTTATTGGTCTAAGGTCATACCATTTTATGGGTTTCGATGGGGAATGCGTCAACAGAGGGCCGCCGGAACGGGTTCAATATGGTAAGGAAATGTCCTAACCAATGCGCGATTAACCGCGGCGTGATACACCGGGGGCCGAGCCGCGGCAGGCGGCTGCGACGAAGTGGGAAGTCTGAGGAGGGGATGGGAAAGGTCGTTTTCCGGCGTCTGCGGCGGCGTCATAAGGCCTTCGAAGAGGTCGCCGACGCGATCCGCAAGCTGATCCTGTCCGGCGCGGTGTCGCTGGGCGATCGGCTGCCGTCCGAGCGCGACATGGCGGAGCAGTTCGGCGTCAGCCGGGTGGTCGTGCGCGAGGCGATCCGGACGCTGGAGCAGGCCGGATTCGTGACCGTGCGCAAGGGCGCGCGCGGCGGCGTCTTTGTGGCCCAGGACTATGACCGGCCGGTCATCCAGGTGATCGAAAGCATGATCGCCGGCGGCGACCTGACCGGCGATCACCTGTTCGCCGTGCGCACCCTCATCGAGCCCTACGCGGCGGAGGTGCTGGCGACGTCCGGTACCGACGAGGACGTCCAGGCGCTGCGCGAGATCGTCGACGAGGCGGCGGCGGAGGTGGACCGGCAACAGGCCGCCGGCCGTCCGGTGAACCTGCGCCCGTACAACGTGCGGTTCCACCGCATGGTCATTCGGCGCTCCGGGAACCCGTTGCTCAGCCTGTTCGGCGAGACGGCGATGGCGTTGGTGGTCGATGCCGTGACCGCGGTGCCCAGCACCGAGATTGGCCGCCACCAGTTGGATTTCCATCTGCGTCTGCTGGACGCCATCGAACGTGGCGATGCCGAGGCCAGCCGGGCGATCATGCTGGAGGACATCGAGGCCCTGCGGGAACGGTATGTGGCGGAACGGGAGGCGACGGCGGCGCCGCCAGCGGAGGCGGCACCAGGTCGTCAGGACGTGGCGGCGGGCCGCGTTTCCACGCCGTCCGGACCGTAGAGCGCGTCGCGCAGCCGGTCGAGCAGGGCCGGGGTGATGGCATCGTCCTCCGGCAGGTCGTTGTCCCGGCGATAGCGGGCAATGGTGCGTGCCGTGCGGGCCCCTTTCACGCCGTCCACCTGGCCGGGGCGGAAACCCAGCCGCCGCAGCGCGAACTGCACGAAGCGAACCGTCGGCGCGTCGTACAGGCTATCCGCCTCCATGTCGGCGTCCGTTTCGCCGACGCCCATGACCACCAGCTTGGCCACACGATGCCATTGCAGGGTCGGAATGCGGTCGCCGATCCCGCGTCGAATGACGGTGGCGTCCGGGCGGCCCGCCAATTCGGCGCGGCGCATCCAGATCCACGCGAAATCACGATCGCTCGGCATGCCCACGCCCTCCGATCTGGCGACGCCCATGGCGAACAGCGCGTCGGGATGGCCGGCATCCGCGGCCTTGCCGATCCAGCGCATACCCCAGGCCGGTTGCGCATCGACGCCGCGGCCGACGATGTACGCTTGGCCGAGCCGATACTGGGCGCGGGTGTGGCCGCCGTTGGCGGCCAACTCCAGCCACATGGCTGCCGTCCCGGCATCGGCGTCCACTCCACGGCCCACCGCATAGGCGATGCCGAGCAGGTACTGCGCCTCCGCCTGGCCGAGCTCGGCGGCGGCGCGCAACGGCTCGAGGGCCGCGGCATAGTCCTGCGACACGCCGTCGCCGTTGATCAAGCGCTGTCCGCGGAGATACAGGGCCTGGGCGGTCACGGTCGCGTCGTCACCGCCGGCCGCCGGCGCCACGTCCACGGCCGGCAGGGCGCATCCCCCGACCGCCACGGCGACGACGATTATCGCCGCGCCAGCGACACCCGTGGCCGTCGAACGCCGGTTGCGGAACCCGAGACGCCTCATTGTGCGGCCTCTTCGTCGCCGGCAAGCTCTCGCGCGGCCTCGGCGAAGGGATCGGCGAGCACGGCGTCGGCCAGGACCTCCGCCTCGTTCTCGGTGGCCTCGGCCAGATCGGCCTCCGCCGCGGCGAGCCCTTCGCGGGCGTCGTCGAGGGCCGCACGCGCCTCCTTGATGTCGATTTCCGTCGCTTCGCCGCGCGCCACACGTGCCGCTTGGGCGGGCGTTGGACCCTGCGGCCCGGGAGCCGGCGGCGCGTCCGCCTGCACCTTCATCGCCCGTACCTGGGCGCTGGCCAGCCGGTCTTCGAGGTCCGCCACCCGGGCGCGCAGGCCGGCTGCCCGTTGGACGCGCCGGTTGGTGGCCGCGACGGCGATGCGGTAGGCATCCAGGGTGTCCGACGGCGCGCCGGCCTTGACCAGCCATTCGACGATACCGGCGCGATCGCGGCCCAGACCCGCATCCTGGGTAGCGGCCGGTGTTTCGCTCGCGCCCGGTGTCTCATCGGCGGCCATCGCCGGCACGGCGGCCAGCGTCACGGCCACCAGCATCGCCAACGCCGTACGATTTCGTGGGCCGCGGCGACCCAGGCTCGCGTCCTTGGCGTTTGTCATCACAACCATGAAGGAAAGGGAGGATGCAGCCTCTGTAAGAACCAATTGATGCTCACTAAAGATACATTTCTGTAAAGCTCTGGACAATAATGGATTTTACTTGTGATTTTAGTGGAAACTCGTGGCAAATTTGCACCTACGGCGTGTTCCCGGCCAACCGCGGAATGCCTGCTTGTGAACCGCCGGGACCTGTGCTCCCATCCGCCGCGGACCGAACACGAGAAACAGATCCGCAAAGCATGATCCACCGATGAGTGTATGGGGCAAGGTCATCGGCGGGGTCGCCGGGTTCGCCCTCGGCGGACCCATCGGCGCCATCGTTGGCGCCGTGGCCGGCCACGCCGTCGACAAAATTCGCGCCGAGGGGTCGGAGGCGCGACTGGAGCCGCCCACCGCCACGCGCCAGGTGGCCTTCTCGGTGGCCGTGGTGACGCTGGCGGCGAAGATGGCAAAGGCCGACGGCGCCGTGACGCGGGCGGAGATCGACGCCTTCAAGCGGATCTTTCATATCCCGCCCAAGGACATGAAGACGGTCGCCCGCATCTTCGACGAGGCGAAGCGCGATGCCTCCGGTTTTGAGCCCTACGCGCAGCAGATCGCCATCATGTTCCATCGCGACCGGGCGGTGCTGGAGGAACTGCTGGCCGGGCTGTTCCATATCGCCCAGGCCGACGGCGCGGTGCATCCGGCGGAGATGCAGTACCTGCGTCGGGTCGCCGCCATCTTCGGTCTCGAGACCTCGTCCTTCGAGCGCGTGCGCGCCGCCACGACCGGCACCCAGGAAGTCGATCCCTACACCATTCTCGGCGTTGCCCGTCAGGCCAGCGACGAGGAGGTCAAGCGCGTCTATCGCCGCCTGAGCCGCGAGAACCACCCCGATGCCTTGATCGCCAAGGGCGTCCCACAGGAATTCGTCGACAAGGCGACCGAGCGGATGGCGGCCATCAATACCGCCTATGACGAGGTCGCCAAGCAGCGCGGCCTCAAGTGACCCGCGATAGCGGCCCCGCGGCCGTCGACCACGGGGCGCCTTCGCCGCCGGCCGAGCGGCCAGCCATGGGCGCGCTGGACACCGGCGCGGTGCTCCTCATCGTGCTGATCTGGGGATTCAACTTCGTCGTGGTCAAGGTGGGGGTGAACCAGATCCCGCCGATCTTCGCGCTGGTCCTGCGGTTCATCCTGGTGGCGGTGCTGCTGGCGCCGTTCCTGCGCCCGCTGGGCAGCCGCTGGCGGCTGGTGGCCGCGTTGTCGGTGGTGTTCGGCAGCCTTCACTTCGGCCTGCTGTTCGCCGGGCTGAAGGGCGTCGATGCCGGCGAGGCGGCGATCGCCATCCAGCTCGCCGTCCCGTTCAGCGCGGTGCTGGCGTGGGTGGTGTTTCGCGAGGCGGTGGGCGTCTGGCAGGTGGCGGGGATGCTGGTGGCGTTCGCCGGCGTCTACCTGCTGGTGGGCCAGCCGGAGGTGGATACCAGCACGGTGCACTTCCTGATGGTGGTGGGGGCGGCGCTGGCCTGGGCCGTCACCAACGTGATCATCAAGCGCCTGGGCCGCATCAACGTCTTCGTGCTCAATGCGTGGGTGGCCCTGCTTGCCGCGCCGCAACTGGCCGTGGCCACGTGGCTCCTCGAGGACGGCCAGTGGTCGGCGCTCGCCGCCGCCGACTGGCGCGGGTGGGGTGCCATCGTCTACACCGCGCTGGGGCCCACCATCACCGCCTACGGGCTGTGGTACTGGCTGATCTCCAAGCATGACATGGGGCGGGTCATACCCATGATGCTGCTGGTGCCGGTGATCGCGGTGCTGTTCGCGGCGGCGCTGTTGGATGAGCCACTGACCCTGCGCGTCATCGGTGGCGGCCTGACCACCATCGTGGGAGTCGCCCTCATCCAGCTCTTCCCGCCGCGCCGCGCGGCCGCCGGAACCGGCGGATGATCGAGCGGCCCTCGCCCAATTGCGAGCCAAGGCCCGCCGGCCAGGTGGTGGACATGCTGGTGATCCACTACACCGGCATGCCGACGGCCGCCGACGCGCTGTCGCGGCTGTGCGATCCGCAAGCCAAGGTCAGCGCCCACTACCTCATCGACGAAGACGGCTCGGTCTACCGGCTGGTGCCGGAAGCCCTGCGCGCCTGGCACGCCGGCATCGGCCTTTGGCCGGAGGAGTCTTTGGTAGAGCCAACCGACTTCGACTTCGATGCCGGCCTCGCCGCCTATGGCTACGACGTGGCGGACCCGGCCGCCGCGGTGCACGCGTTCCAGCGGCATTTCCGTCCGGCCCGCGTCGACGGCCGCGTCGACGATGAAACCGCAGGCCGCCTGGCGGCGCTGCTGGAGCTGTGCGGCCAAGACCCTTGAGCCACCGACCTGGGCCGGGACCTTGCGGCACCCGCGGGCCGCGACTACCCTTTATGGAGTGTCAGACGGCCGGATGGTCGCCTTCGGGCCGCTTCGGCGGTGCCGGGGGAGGAAAGTCCGGGCTCCACGGAAACACGGTGCCGGGTAACGCCCGGCGGGGGCGACCCCAGGGAAAGTGCCACAGAAAGCAAACCGCCCGACTTTCGCGGCATGCCCTTGGAAGCGGGCAAGGGTGAAAGGGTGCGGTAAGAGCGCACCGCGTTCTCGGTAACGAGGACGGCACGGTAAACCCCACCGGGAGCAAGACCGAGTAGGGACGGCACGCCGGCCTCGGCCGGCAGGCGGGTTTCCGCGCCGCCGTCCGGGTGGGTCGCGCGAGGCGTCCGGCGACGGGCGTCCCAGATGAATGGCCATCCCCCGCGGCGGTTCGCCGTCGTGGGGACAGAACCCGGCTTACAGGCCGTCTGGCACGCTACTGCTTGGCACATCGCCGTCGAATCACACGAGAACATAAAAAGAACATCCGGATTGCCCGACCGGCGGTGGCGAAGTCGAAAAAGAACATTCAATGAACAAATGCCGGTGCCCGCTGTCTTCTCGGCGTGCGTGCCGCCACCGCTTTACCCTCTGTTGCACAACACTTGGCGTGCCCCTGTCCACTTCGACGGAATGACTTGATTTTCCCAAGTTTTACCGGTGTCTCCCATTGACGCCCATCTGTGACCATGATATCCCATCAAACACCATTGGATCGTCCGCCCACGGTGGCGATCCGGCTTGGCGGTCCGACGAAGGGAGGCGGCGGATCGCCGCGAATGGCCTGGGGGCGGCATGGCGCTGTTGGTCGGCAGACACGTCAACAAGATCGACCGCAAGGGGCGGGTGTCCGTGCCCAAGATGTTTCGTGATGCGCTCTCGCAGCAGAACGACGGCCTGCCGTCGCTGTACGTCTATCCGCTGTTCAAGGTGCCGGCCATCGAATGCTGCGGCGAGGCGGTCATGGGCCGTATCTCGGACAGCCTCGACGACCTCGACATGTTTTCCGACGACCAGGACGACCTTGCCTCAGTGCTGCTGGAAAGCGCCCATCCGTTGCCGTTCGACCCCGAGGGCCGCGTGGTGCTGCCGGCGGAACTGATGGAGCACGCCGACATGCAGGGCGAGGCGTTCTTCGTCGGCCGTGGCGCGCGCTTCCAGATCTGGAGCCCCGAGACCTACCGCGCCCACCGCGGCCAGGCGTTCGAGCGCGCGCGGGCGCGCGGCGCGACTCTGCGGCTGCGTCGGCCCGAGGACGAATCATGAGTTCCCCCGCCGCCGATCATGTGCCGGTGATGTTGGCGGAGATGTTGGCGGCCATCGCGCCCTGCGACGGCGGTGCCTACGTGGACGCCACCTTCGGTGCCGGCGGCTACGCGCGGGCGATTCTGGACGCCGCATCCTGCCGCGTCTGGGGCGTGGACCGCGACGCGGCAGGATGCGGCGTCCAGAAT
>Ga0209363_1000041_pt1 | contig 57141 bp, 51 predicted proteins | sample WorMetexBAHAMAS3_FD_187385 | JGI IMG/M metagenome (GOLD analysis project Ga0209363, IMG submission 187385) | Marine gutless worms symbiont microbial communities from Max Planck institute for Marine Microbiology, Germany - Inanidrilus exumae... | ecosystem: Host-associated > Annelida > Digestive... | reverse complement strand
GCGGCACGAACCATCCCCGATCTCTGGGACGCCATCGCCGACGCCATCGAAACCTTCGAATCCGACGAATGCCTCAACTACTTCGTCAATACAGGTTATGACCCGGTATAAATTGAACCCGCTCTAGTCGTGGTGGAGGACGCCACCGAGGCGTTGGGCGCCCGCTACCGGGGCCGACCGGCGGGAACGCTGGGGCACATTGCGTGCTTCAGTTTCAACGGAAACAAAGTGATCACCACCGGGGGCGGTGGCATGATCGCCACCCCTGACCCGGCGTTGGCGTCACAGGCCCGCCACCTGACCACCCAGGCCAAGGCCGACCCGGTGGAATACGTCACGACGCCGTCGGCTACAACTACCGCCTTCCCAACGTACTGGCCGCACTAGGCTGCGCCCAGCTGGAGGACCTGGACAACCGCCTCGTCGCCAAACGGCGGATTGCGGATCATTACGCAAAGGGGCTGGCCGGCATCGATGGCCTCAGCCTCATGACCGAGGCGCCGTGGGCGGAGAGCGCCTGCTGGCTGTCCGCCGTGCGGGTGGACGGGGACCGGTTCGGCATGGACAGTCGTGCCCTATTGGCGCGGCTGGCGTCGGACGGAATCCAGGCACGCCCCCTGTGGGAGCCCATGCACCGCAGCGTGCCTCACCGGTCCTGCCGGGTCCTTGGAGGCGGGACTGCCGACAGGCTGTTCGCCGACGCCCTGAGCCTGCCGTCGTCGCCGGATCTGACGCCCGACGCCCAGGACCAAGTGATCGCCGCTGTCCGCACCGCCGAGAATACCGTCCGCTCGGCCGCGGCCGAAGGCTTGCGTGCATGACCGAGCCGGCGAAAGCTCCATCCGTGGACATCTGGATTGATGTGCTTTGCCTGGCCGCGCTCTGGCGTGCCTGGCCACTCGCTCGCAGCAACGAGAGTGCGCGGGTTCGTTACCTGAATGTCTCGCGCACCATGCGCCCGCTGCTGCCGCTCGTGCAAAAGCTATTCAGCGGTCGCCTGGAGGCGATAACCAACGATGCCTTTGAGCTCCCGACGGCGGAGGGCCGATGCCTCTATGACCGGGTGACGCGAGCTTATTGGACACTATGGGACCACGCTCGCCCCCGGCTGGGGATCGACGCCGCAGCGGAGGCCTTCGCCGCCCGGCATGGTACGGCTCCGCACAAGGTGGTTACCCATCTTGCTGAGCGCCTGTACCCCACGTTCCGGCGACCGGCGGAGATGGCCGAGCTGGCAAGGACTGCTTGCGCCGATCGCTGGTTCCTCGTACTGGCCGGCAGTCCTTTCGCCGCGGCACTGGCGGAGTCGGAGACGGGAGGCACAGTCCTCACCTATCCGACAGGACTCGTTGGGCCACAGCTTGTGCCGCGGGCGCGGCATCACTCGGATACCGTGATCGCCCCGACCTATGGGCACGGCAGCGTGGCGATTGCGGTGCGGGTCGCGTTCCGCATCCTGGGGACCGCGATGGCCGCGTTTTTTGTCCATCCGCTGTTGCGGTTGATTCCCGATCAACGGCAACCAGCGGCAGCGGTCCGCACTACGGCCGTAGCCGTCCGCCAAACCCAGCGACGACGCCACGCTTTGGGTCTTTCGGACCTCGACTGGCTGCGGGATGCGACTGTGGATCCCCACCAAGTGATCTTCGTGCTGAAGGACCGCATCGACAATTCGTGGCGGCGCGACTTGCGTGCGCAGGGCATTACCGTCGCTTGGCTCACGGCCAATCCAGCTGCTCTGGTGCGGCTCTTGTGGCGCGGCGAGGGGCGGTCGGCGCTGTTGTTGTGTCCACGCCCGAAGGGTGTCCGGTGGGGATTGCGTCACGCGATGGAAACGCTTCGAACTCCTTCGCATGGGAAAGACCGGTCTGTTCGATTGGCGTTGGCCGAGTTGGCCTTCGACGCGGCGTGGCATGCTCATCTGTTCGCTGCCCACGGCATTCGTGTTCATGCCTCCATGGAGGACGTGAACCGAGACAAGATGACGGTAGCCGTGGCAGTAGAGCAATTGGGCGGAATTACCATCGGCGCGCACTGGAGCTATCGCTATTTGTTTGAGTGCGTGAACGGTCGCGCCGACGACGTTCTGTTCACCTGGGGCCGGGCAACCCGCGATGCGTTGACCCGTCGCACGGCTATCGAACGGACCTATGAAGTCGGCTGCGCCACCGACGCGGCGTTCCGTGTCACGGCACCCATTACCGAAGAACTGGTGGCCGAGCATGGCGAACTCTTCCGCCTCGGTTACATGGATCAGGCGATCCTGGCCGACGTGCATACCGGTCCGGACGCCCATCGCCGCCTGTGGGCGGTTTTCGAGCGACTGTTGGCAAGGCACGAGAACCTTGTGATCCTCTGGAAACCCAAGCGCCCGGAGGAGGCCATCGCCGAAGTGCGGTCGGTGTATCCGGGCATCGACCGGCTGCTGTCGGCAGAGGGCGTCGTCGTGGTGCGCGACGACGATGGTGGACGCGCTCGGCCGCCCGACGTGGGCAAGGCATGTCACGCTGTGGTCGGTCTTGGCCTCAGCACCGCCGCCATGGAGTGCGGGTTGGCCGGCGTCCCGGCCCTACATTATCATCCCATCGGCTTTCCCGACGATGCATTCGATGCGCTGGCCGCCGGACGGCTGGTGTTTCACGACGACGCGGTGCTGTTCCAAGCGCTGGACGACGCCGTTGCCGGCGGGCGGTCGCTGCCGAATGATCCTTCCATCTACGATGTCGTCGACGCCTACCGCGACGGCCGGGCCTCCGAGCGTATGGGTCGCATCGCGTCGTGGTATGTGAAGGAAATAGACGGCGGCACGCCGCGTTCGAGCCTTCACAAACGGGTTTCGGACCGGGTCGCCGCCAGCAGTCTGCTGACGGCGTCGCCGCCGATCTCCGCCGCATGAGTGCACCGACCACCATCGCCATGATCCCGGCGCGGGCGGGCAGTGAGCGACTGAAGCTGAAGAACCTCAGGCTGCTGGCCGGCAAGCCGGTGATCGGTCACGTCATCGAGGCCGCGCGGGATTCCGGCGTGTTCAGCCGCATTGTGGTGAACGCCGACCATCCGGCGTTCGGCGACGTCGCCAAGCGGTTCGGTGCCGAGTTCTACCTGCGGCCGGCGCCGCTGGGTTCGTCTGAGGCCCGATCCGATGACGTGGTGGCCGATTTCATGGGCCAGCACGCAGGCGACGTGCTGGTGTGGGTTAACCCCATCGCGCCGTTGCAGCCGGCAGCCGAGATCCGCCAGGTGGTCGGCCACTTCAACGATGGCGAATTCGATTCACTGATCACGGTGAAGGACGAACAGGTCCACTGCGTGTTCGAGGGCCGCCCGGTGAACTTCGACCCCCACGAACTGTTCGCCAAGACCCAAGACCTGACCCCGGTTCAGCCCTTCGTCTACTCGCTGATGATGTGGCGCTACGCTTCCTTCCTCAAGCACTATGCGGCGCACGGTTACGCGCTGTTGTCGGGGCGGCTGGGGTATTACCCGGTGGGCCGCGACTCGACGGCGATCATCAAGCGCGAGGAAGACCTGCGCGTCGCCGAGGCGCTGATCGCCGCCCGCAGCGGGGCCGGCGCGGCGGAGTACGACCACGCCGCCGACGAAATCGTGGCCGCGGAGGCGCCGTGCGCGTGACCACGGCGCTGCTGTCGCCGCGCTTCACCGATGACGGCCGGCCGTACGTGCAGCTCGGGGCCGACGCCCGCGAGGCGGTCGCCGATGTGGGTGACGCCCTGCGCCGCCGCCCGTCGGCGACGCTGGCGGTCCGCGAGCGTTGCCCGCTGTGCGGCAGCGAGGCGGCGACGATGATCGCCGCCTAGGATCGCTATGGCCTGCCCCGCCGGACCCTGGTTTGCGACGCCTGCGGCCTGACCTTCGCCGGCACGGCGATGACCGACGCCTTCGCCCGCCGCTACTACGCCACCGTGGCCGGTGCCTTGAAGATGGACGGCCTCACGGCCGAGGCCTTGTTCGAGCGCCGCACCGCCCCGGGTGCCTATGCGTGGACTCGTCACGCCGTTGTCGGCCGCTGGCTCGGGGACGCGTTCGACCGCTTGAACACGGTGGTCGAGATTGGCTGCGCCGACGGCTGCAACCTGCTGCCCTATCTAAAGGACGGACGCAAAGCTATCGGCTGTGACTACGACGAGCGGCGGCTGGCCGTCGGCAGCGCCGCCGGTCTGGATCTGCGAGCGGGCGGAGTCGAGGTGCTGCGCGAGGCTGGGGTTCGAGGCGATCTGGTGGTCCTGTCCCATAGTCTAGAACACATGGTGGACGTGGATGCGGCGCTTCGCGCGGCGCGGGAGGTAACCGCCACCGGCGGATATCTGTTACGTGGAGGTCCCCGGCTTGGCCGGACTGATCCGACGGCGGGACGAATGGCAGGCGGAGGACGGCTATCAACCGTCTCATGATCTACTCGGCTATCTGCAGTTCGAACACACGATTGATTTCGAGCTTCGCACCCTCGACGCCTTCGCCCGGCGGGCCGGCCTGATGCGCGTGGAGGGCGACGAGATCGTGCGGGCGTTGTACGCGGCGGCGGAAGGCGCGGAGGGCGACGCCGAGGGGCCGGCCGACGAACTACGCGGCGCAGCGGTGGTCGCGCGGCTGGCGGCAGTGGAACGCGATTGGGCCGAGGACAACCCGGCCTGGAAGCAGGCCCTCCGACCCCTCGTGCAGCGGTTGCGGCAGGTGCGAGGGAAAGCCTCGGCTTGACGGTCGGCAGCAACGGCCTGGCGCAGAGTGTCCTGGTGGTGGGCGGCGGGATGTACGTGGCAGGCCGCGGCGTCGACGGCTATCGCGGCACCATCGGCCCGGCACTGCTGGAAGCACGTCGCCGCGGCGTCGTTGGCCGTCTTGCCGTCGCCGCCACCCGTATCGACACCGCCCGCGACGCGGCGGATCGGCTGGCGACGCTGGGCCGCGATATGGGGGTCGATGGAACGATTGAGATCTTTCCCGAGGATTCCACCGACGACAATCCAACGGGCACCGCATTGGCGGCGTTCCGTCCCGATGCAGCGGTGGTGGCGGTTCCCGACGACAACCACGCGGCAGTTTGCGTACCGCTCATCCACGGCGGCGTCCATTGCTTGGTGGTCAAGCCACTGGCTGGGACCGTGGCGGACGCCCGGACCATGGCGGATGCTGCCGACCGCACCGGCGTGGTGGCGCAGGTGGAGTTCCATAAGCGGCTGGACGAATCCAACCTGTTGCTTCGCAGCGCGGTCAGCGAAGGCAGGCTTGGGGACCCCCTGTACGCCGTGGTGGAGTACAGCCAGCGCAAGACCATTCCCCGCGATGTGTTCCGCGGCTGGGCGACGCGCACCGACATCTTCCAGTATCTGGGCGTGCACTACGTGGACCTGGTGCATTGGGCCACCGGGTTCCGGCCGGCGCGCGTCACCGCCTGGGGGCAAAAGGTGTACCTCGCCGAGCTCGGCATCGACACCTGGGACGCCATGCAGGTGGTGGTAGAATGGATCCAGCCCGACGGCCGGCCGTTCGTCTCCACCCACATCAGCAACTGGGTGGACCCCGATCGGACATCGGCCATGTCCGACCAGAGGATCACCATCGTCGGCACCGCCGTCGCTATCAGGCCGACCAGAAGCACCGCGGCGTGCAACTGGTCACCGACGACGCCGGAGCACAGGATCTCAACCCGTACTTCACCGGCGTCTGGCAACGCGACGACAACGGCATCACCTTCAACGGCTATGGCATCCGGTCGATCGGCCGATTTCTTGACGACGTTATCGACGTGCGGGCCGGGCGCGTCACCGCCGCCGAACTGCAAGGCGTTCGCCCCACATTCCATGACGGGCTGATCTCAACCGCCGTCATAGAGGCAGCGCGGTATAGCATTGCCGCCAGCGGCACCCCGACCTCCGTGCCGGCGGCGTGACCCGCGTTTCTTTCGACACGCTGTGTACGTTTACCCGCGGAGTCTTGGATGCGGCCGGTCTGGATGCATTCTCCGCCGAGGCAGTGACCACAGGCCTGTGCGAAGCGTCGCTGCGCGGTGTCGATTCCCATGGCGTACGGCTGCTGCCGCACTACGTGCGCTCGGCCGAAATGGGACGCAAGAACCCACGCCCGGCGTTCACCTTCGACCGGCCGTTTCCCGCCTTCGGCACCCTGGATGCCGACAACGGCTTCGGCCACGCCGCGGGGATGAAGGCGGTCGACCACGCCGTGGAGATGGCCGCGGAAGCCGGACTGGGAGCGGTCGCCGTGTTTAATTCCAGCCATTCCGCGGCGATGGCCAGCTTCGCCTTGCGCGCCGCACGGCAGGGATTCATCGGCGTGGCCTTGACCCACGCGGATGCGTTGCTCAAGTCGCACGACGGGACGCGGGCGTATTTCGGCACCAACCCGGTGTGCGTTGCCGCGCCGCGGCAGGAAGACGAGCCGTTCTGCCTGGATATGGCGACCAGTGGCATTACCTGGAATCGGCTTCTGGTGCTGCGCGCCCTGGGCGAACCATTGCCCGACGGAACGGGCGCCGACGCAACGGGCGCCGCGACCCGGGATGCCGACGCAGCCACGGCACTCATGCCGCTGGGCGGCACGGTGGCCGGCTACAAGGGCGTCGGCCTGGCGTCTGTGGTGGAGCTGCTGTGCGGCGTGCTGACCGGAATGGCGTTCGGCCGGGAGATCCCGGCCATGTACAGCGCACCCATGGACCGGCCGCGGCGCCTGGGACAGTTCTACCTGGCGATGCGCATCGACGCCTGCCTGTCCGCCGACGCGTTTCGCGAGCGCCTCCAGCGCATGTGTGACGAGTTGCGCGACGAACCGGGGCGCGACGGCGCCAACGTGCTCGCGGCCGGCGATAAGGAGATCGCCGAGGCGCGGCGCCGGCGCCGCGTCGGTGTGCCACTGGACAATCCCACGACCGAGGCACTGCGGCGGGTCGGCGACACCTTCGGGTTGGTCCTGGAAACCGTATGAACATCTGGTTCCACACGCCGCCTGCCGGGCTGTCTGACCTTTCGCCGTTGGTCCCCGGCCGCTATGCGCCCGACCCGGCGGACGCGTCCGCAGACTCGGTGGTGCAGATCACCGAGGCACCCGTACCGAATCAGGTGGCGGTGGCTTGGCTGGTGCCCGCCGGCCTCGGCGGCTGCACCGAATTGTTGCGATCGCTGGCCGCCGACGACCTGGCGGTGGCGGTGACCGCGGCGCGCGGCCTTTCGCCGAGCCTCGGCGAGATGCTAGTGGGCAAGGTTCTGCGGTACGGCATCGAACCGGGTGAGCCGCTACATTTCGGTCATCTCGACGACGGGGCGATGGGATGAGCGACGGCGTGTCGGTGGTGGTCCGGGCCAAGAACGAGGCAGCCTGGCTGGCCTCATGCCTCGGTGCGGTGCGACTTCAGGATCATCCGGACGTGGAGATCATCGTCGTCGACAACGAGTCCACCGACCATACGGCCGCCATCGCTGACCGCTACCAGTGCCGGGTCCTGACGATCAGCGACGCCGAGTTCAATTTCTCCCGCGCGCTGAACGTGGGCATTGCCGCGGCCACCCGTCCGCTGGTGGCGATGCTGTCCGGCCACTGCGTCCCGGCGGACGAGCAATGGCTGGCGCGCCTGGCCATGCATTTCCGCCGCCCTGACGTGGTAGCGGCCTATGGCCGCCAGGAACCGCTGCCTGACACCACACCGGTGGACAAGCGCGACCTGTGGATCACCTTCGGCCTCGACCGCAAGGAACAGCGCCGCGATTACTTTTTCCACAACGCCAACTCGATGATCCGCCGCGCGGTGTGGGAGCGCACGCCGTTCAAAGAGGCGATCCATGGCGTCGAGGATCAGGACTGGGCGAAAAAGGTGCTGCGCGACGGCAACCGCATCGTCTACGAGCCGACGGCGCGGGTGTTCCATCACCACGGCATCCATCACGAACGCAGCGAGGAGCGCGCGGCGCGCGTGGTGCGCGTGATCGAGTTGATCCAGCAGGACCGTACATGAGGAGGGCGTGGTGAAGGTCGTCGGCGTCGTCCCGATTCGTTACCAGGACTGCTGCCGAGCCGACGGCAGTCCTGCCGCGACCTTGGACGGTCGGCCGGTATGGGCGCACACCCTGGATCAGGCGGTGGCGGCCCGGTCCCTGGACCGCGTGATCGTCGCCCACGACGACGATCGATTCCTTGCTCACCTGGCCCCGTGGGCGGACCGGGTGCAGACCCTGTACCGACCGGAGACTCTGAGCGACCACGCTCGACGTTCTGGCCTTCGTCGCCGAGCACTTGGCGGACGCTGAGCCCGACTACCTGATGCTGCTGGAGATCACCCATCCGCTGCGGCCCCCCGGTGTCATCGATCAGGTGGTCGCGACACTGGAAGGGCAGCCGGCGGATGCTCTGGTGACCTGTCGGCCGGTGCACTACACCTTCTGGCGGCAAAACGAACACGGCGTGGTCCAGCGGATCGCCGGTGCCGGCGACCGCGCTCAGGTCCGCATGTACCAGGAACTGATCGGTATCGGCTCGCTGTTCCGGCCGGCGGTGCTGCGGGCCGGCGACCCCTTCGGCGGCCGGGTGGACATGGTGCCCATCGACCGGTTCTGGGCCACCGTGGACGTGCGTGATGCCGATGGCCTGTGGCTGGCCGAACGTTGCCTGGAACGCGAAATTGACCGGCATTGACCACGCCCAGCCGCTGGCGGTCCTCTACGATGCCGCCGATGCCCGGCGCTTCCGTCGCGATCGGCCAAGGACGCGCGCCGTACTGGCGTTGACGCCCGACGCCTTCGTCGGCGCCACCGATTTGGGGCGGCCGCTCATTCGCGGCGACTCGAACCTGGGGGATGGCGGCCACCGACGGATCGTCGCCCGACTGCGCCACGCCGGCCGAAATCTCGATGCGGCGCTGGCGGCAGAGCCTGGGCTTGGGCTCGCGGCCCGCGAGACGGCGCGCCACATCCTGCATCTGGTGGCTGCTACCGCCTGGCGGGCCTGGCTGGAGATCGGCACCGACGGCCCGTGGCTGGTCGCCGGACAGGGCGGTTGGGAAACGACGGCCGACCGCACTGCCGCGCATCGCCTGCTACTGCGGCGATTGGCGGGCGCGGCGGAGGCGGTGGTTGGTCGCACCGAAGCGCCGCCCCTTGCCGCGCTGGCGCGCCTGCTCAACCGATTGGCGGCGCGACGGCTGGCCGGCCGCCGGGCGATGCTGATCACCAACGAGGGCTACGGCTTAGGCGCGTTCGCCGCCAAGGCGGCCGAAGGCGGCATCCCCTGCGTCCACATTCGCGGTGCCGCCGGCCGCTGGAGCGATCACGCCCATGCCCTGCGGGCGCTGTATCGCGGCAATCAAGCCGCCGGCGTCCCCACCCTGGTGGCGATCCCGCAAGCGAAGGCCGATGTCCTGGCCGCCGCGCATCGGGCGTTGGCCACCATCGACGACCCGGTGGCGGAGCGGGGCGTCGCCGCGTTCGAAAGGCTGCTGGCCTCAGAGGTGGTCATGGCCGAAGCGCTGGCGGCCGAAATGGCCGCTCTGGTGCGGACCGTGGCGCCAAGAGTGTTTGTCTCCTACGGTTCGCGCTGGCGTGACCAGTCGGCGCTGGGCGAAGCCGTCGGGACGGCGGGCGTGCATCGGCTGCTCATCTCCCATGGCAGTCACACGCCGCAGGCCGATCCCTTTGCGCGCGCCGAGCACGCCGTTCTGGCCGACGGGATGCTGGTGAGCCCGTTGGCCGACACCACGGTGGTGCAGTCGCCGCACGCCGAACCGGTGGCGCGCGCGTTGGCGCCGGCCCTGCCGCGCATTCGCAGCCGGCCGCTGATGTGGGGCCATCGCCCGCTGCCGGCGGCGCCGGCACGGTCGGGAACGCGACGCATTCTGCACGCCGGCACCTACAAGCTGATGACTCGCTGCCGACCGTACATCTACGAGACGTCATGGGAGTTCATCGACGGGCTCGCCGCCCTGGCCTGCGCCGCAACGGCCATCGATAACGCAGAACTGGTCATTCGCATCCGTTCGGCCCCCGAATGCGGGATCGAGACGTTGAAGACCCTGCTGCCGTCCGCCGACAACGTCCGCATTCGCACCGGCGGATCGTTTCTGGACGATCTGGCTGCTGCCGACGTGCTGGTCAGCTTCTCCTCCACCACCATCGAGGAGGCGCTGCACGCCCGCCGGCCTGTGCTGCTGTGGGGCGGCTCCCTGCGATACCGTCACCTGCCTGCCCGCAGCAAGCGACCGACGCCGCAGGACCGCGCCGCCGTCTACGCGCCGGAGCGTCCCGAAGACCTGCCGGGATTGCTGGATGCGGTGTTGCAGGCGCACGCGGGTAAACCGCTGACCGATACCGAGTTGGCCGCCCATTGCTGGCCCGGCCAGGCCATGGAGCCGGGTGAATTGCTGGCAGCGGCATCGGGTTCCCCGCCACCACCGGCCGAACCGCGGGCCGCGGCGCAATGACCAATGCGACCGGGCTGCAAGACGCCTATCACGCGTCGCTTATGGAGTTCAACGAATCGGCCCTCGCCCGCGAGCGGCATTTCCACGAGCGGCCGAAGCCACTGCAGATGCGGGAGATCGACACCGTGGCCCGTCTGCTGGGCGACCGCGGGACGTTGGTCGACATCGGCACCGGCACCGGCATTGTCGCCCGCACTGTCCATCGCTGCGGCCATCGGGTGATCAGTATCGACGCGGCCCGCACGGAGCGCCAGAAGGGTGCGCTCAATCGGCTGATGGCCCTGGGTGTCGAGGGGTGCTTCGCCGCCGTCGGCGAGGAGCCCACGGGACTGGACGACAGCGTCGCCGACGTGGTCTTCACCGGCGACGTGGTCGAGCACCTGCCGCATTCGCCGCAACCGTTCATGGCCGAGGTGTTCCGACTGCTGCGTCCCGGCGGCTGGTGCATCCTGACCACGCCCAACGCCGTGCGCCTGCCGGTGCGGCTGCGGGTGCTGATGGGCTACGGCAACTGGGTGCCGCTGGACCTGCTGTGGTCCATGGGCCGTAATGACGGCCACCATAAGGAGTACGTCCGCGACGAGCTGGCCGAGCTGCTACACCGCTCGGGCTTTGCCGACGTGACCGTACAGATGATCGAGGACACCCTGCGGCGACCGCAGATCATCCGCTCGCTGGCCGACGTGCGGACGCGCAACCGGTTCGCCGACGAGGCGGTACGCGACGGCCATTTTAATGCCGCCAGCCCCATGGAATGGGCGCGGGTTGCCATGGCCGGCGTCACAGCGCTGCTGCCGGGCCTGCGGTCGTCGATGATGGGCATCGGCCGCAAGCCGGAAACCACACGAGGCAAGACGCCATGACCACCGCCGAACCGCTCGCCAAACCCGTTGTCCTCGACTGCACGCTGCGGGACGGCGGCTACTACAACGCCTGGGACTTCGATCGCCCGGTGGTGGAGCGCTATCTGGCAGCCGCCTCCGAGGCCGGCGTGCCCGTCATCGAGATCGGCTTCCGCTCCATGCCGCAGGAGCAGTTTCTCGGCGCCTACGCCTACTCCTCCGATGCGGTGCTGGAAGACCTGCCGCTGCCGGCGGGAGCGGAGATCGTGGTGATGGTCAACGCCAGCGAACTGCTGGCTCATGACGGTGGACCGGTGGCGGCGGTGGACATGCTGTTCCGCTCGGCCGAGGTATCGCCGGTGAGCCGGGTGCGGCTGGCCGCCCATTTCGACGAGTTAGCGGCGTGCGGCGACATCGCCCGGCGGCTTAAGGACCTGGGTTACGGGGTGGCGGTGAACCTGATGCAGGCCACAGGGCGAAGCGACGACGCCCTTGCCGAGGCCGCCGCCCAGGTGGCCGATTGGGACGCCGCCGACGTGCTGTACTTCGCCGATTCCCTGGGCACCATGACGCCCGACGATACCCGGCGGATGGTGGCCGCCTTGCGCCGCGGCTGGCCGGGGGATTTGGGCATCCACACCCACGACAACCGCGGCCAGGCGCTGGCCAACAGCCTCGCCGCCATCGACGAGGGTGTCGCCTGGGTGGACTCTACCGTCCTCGGCATGGGCCGTGGCGCCGGCAACACACCCACAGAGTACCTGCTGCTGGAACTGGCGCGGCGGGGGGACAACCGGTTCCGACCCGACGCGCTGTTCAGTGTGGTCGCCGGGGATTTCGCCGGACTGCGTGAGCAGTACCGTTGGGGCTGCAATCTCTTCTACTACCTGTCGGCCATGGAGGGAGTGCACCCACTTACGTGCAGCAGATGTTGGCTCACGAACGCTATGGATCGGAGGACATCGTCGCCGCCATCCGCGCGCTGGGCGAAGGCCATGGGGGACGCTATAGCGGTGCCAGCCTGCACGGCGCCGTGGCGCGCGCCTACACCTCGGCCGACGGCGCCTGGTCCGCCGACGGCTGGGCGCGCAGGCGGACGGTGCTGCTGCTGGCAGCGGCGCCGGGCGCTGAACGCCACCGCGACGCCATCGCGGGCTACGTGCAGCGGGCCGGCCCGATCGTGGTGTGCCTGAACCACGCACCGTTCTTCCCGCCCGAGTTGGTGGATGCCTATGCCTGTTGCCACCCCACCCGGCTGCTGACGCTGGCCGAAACCTACCGGCAACTCGGTCGGCCGGTGATCGCGCCGATGGCGGCGACGGTGGATGGAATGCGTGATCTGCTGTCTGAGGATTCGGTTCTCGACTACGGAATGGCAGTGGAGCACGGAACCTTCCACATCGGTCCCCATGGCTGCACGGTGCCCGAGCCGCTCGTGGTGCCCTACGCGCTGAGCGTTGCCGCCGCCGCGGGTGCCGAGCGTATCCTGCTGGCCGGTTTCGACGGCTACCAGGCCGACGACCCGCGCCATCGGGAGATGAACGACCTGCTGACCATGTTCGGGACAGCCTCGGGTGGGGTGCCGCTGATGGCGGTGACACCCACCACCTACGCCGTGCCGCAGGGCTCCATCTACATGCCGGATCTGTGACCGTGCGTCCGGCGGTGGTGATCCCGGCTCGGTACAAGTCGTCGCGGTTCGAGGGCAAGCCGCTGGCGATGATCGACGGCACCCCGATGATCGTGCGGGTGTGGCAACGGTGTGCCGCAGCGGTGCCGGCGGACGACGTCTACGTGGCCACCGACGACGACCGCATCGCCGATGTCTGCCGCCGGGCGGGCATTCGCGTGCTGATGACGCCGGACGACTGCTTGACCGGCACCGATCGCGTGTACCACGCCGCCCGGCAGGTGGCCGCCGATACCTACATCAACGTTCAGGGGGATGAGCCGCTAATCAACCCGTCCGACATCCTGACCGTGCTCGCAGCGGCACGGGAGGGCGGCGATACGGTGGTCAACGCCATGTGCCCCATCGCCGAGGAGCGCGATTTCCGCAGCACCACGGTACCGAAGGTGGTGGCTCGCCCCGACGGTCGCCTGATGTACATGAGCCGGGCACCAATCCCCACCGACAAGGCGCAAGGGTTCGTCACGGCGATGAAGCAGGTGTGCATCTACGCGTTCACCGCCGAGGCCCTGGGCGCCTTCGCCTCGGCCGGCCGCAAGACACCGCTGGAAGCGATCGAGGACATCGAGATCCTGCGGTTCCTGGAACTGGGCTATGAGGTTCGGATGGTGGAGGTCTCGGGTGCCTCCATCGCCGTAGACGTGCCCGAGGATGTGGCGCGGGTGGAGGAGGCCCTACGTGCCGCCAGTTGAGGAATACCGCAGCGCGGTCTTCGACTGCGACGGCGTGATCCTCGATTCAAACCCCATCAAAATCGCCGCGTTTCGTGACGCCCTTGATGGCGAGCCGGCGGACCTGGTGGAGGCATTCATCGACCATCACCGGCAGACTGGCGGGGTCTCGCGCTACCAGAAGTTCCGGCGGTTCTATGCTGAGGTGAAAGGCGAGGCGGATCCCCGCGGCTCCATTGACCGAGCACTGGAAAAGTTCGCGCGGTTCTGCCGAACGGCGTTGGCCACCTGTCCCGAGGTCCCCGGCGCCGCCCGTCTGCTGGCCGCGTTGCACGGCGCGGGCGTAGCCGTTTCGGTCAATTCGGGCGGCGACCAGGACGAGGTGCGCGAGGCGCTGGCTACCCGCTGCCTGGATCGCTATTGCGCGGAAATCCTCGGTAGCCCGGCGACCAAGCTGGAGAACATGCAGACGCTCCAGGATCGGGGACTGCTGAAACCGCCGGCGGTGTATTTCGGCGACGCACGAACCGATCTCGACGCGGCACGGGCCTTCGGTCTGGATTTCGTCTTCGTCACCTGCTGTTCGGACTGGGCCGAGGGGGCCACCGAATGCCGCAGCCAGGGTTTGACGGTGGTCGAATCGCTCGCGGCAATGGTGCCGGAAGAAATCCCGTGACCTCTGTTGCGATGGATACCGCGCTGGTGCTACTGGACGATGGCGCGGCCTGCGGCACGGAGAACGCCACGGTGGTCCATTGGTCGCGACCCGACGTGCCGGACGGCCAACTGTCGCTGCCGCGACTTGCGAACCGCGAGGCGGACGAGACCAAGCGAGAATTCCTGGCCTGGGTTCATGACCTGGGTGCCTTGGACATCGACGGGCGCACCGTCGCCGAGCGGTTGATGGTGCGCGATCGGCTGTCGGGGTGGTGGCTCGGCCTGGTCGCCGAGGCGTCGCCGATGAAGTGCCCGACCATCTTCGAGGTGTTCAAGCTGCGTGCGCTGGAACGGCTGACCGGACGGCTGGGCACGACGGCGTTGGTCTACGCCGGGCGCGACCGGGTTTTGGCCGGCGTGCTGAGCCGATGGTGCCAGGAGACTGGGCTGTCGTTCCGCTGGGTCCGGGACGGCGACGCGGTTCACCGGCCGCGCCGCGCCCTGGGTCGGCGTGCACGCGGCATCCCTCACGCCTTGCAGGCACTGGCGTTTCTCGCCGGCCGCTGGTGGCAGCGGTTCCGGCGGGTACGGCCGCCGACTGGCCAGATCCGGCCCAGTTCGGATGGTGACGCCCTGATGGTGACGTTCTTTCCCAACGTGGACGCGGCGGCATGGCGCGAGGGACGGTTCCGCTCGGCCTATTGGCAGGGCCTGCACGACGTCCTTGATAAGCGGCCCGAGAACGTCCGTTGGCTGTGGCTCTACAACCCGTCGAACCAGATGTCGCTGGACGAAGCGGCAGCATTCCGCGACCAGTTGAACGCGAACTCGCCGGGCGGGCCGCGATTCCATCTGCTTGAGGAAGCCCTCGACGGGTTGTCGGTCGTGGCGGTGCTCGGTGCCTGGCTGCGGATGGCTGTCGCCTCGCTGGGGCTTCGGGCGGCACCGCACCATTTCCGCCTGCCGGGATCGGCCATCGACATCTATCCGCTGGTTCGAGCCGACTGGGTGGCCAGCCTACGTGGCATTGCGGCCATGGATGCCGCGATCTTCCTGGTGGGATTCGAGCGGCTGCTGGCCCGTTGTCCGCGTCCAGACTGGGTGGCGTACACCTTCGAGAACCAGCCCTGGGAAACGGCGCTGGTGGCCGCGTGTCGGGCGCGGGGCGTTGAGCGCGTCATTGCCCACCAGCACGAGGCGGTGAAGCCCTACAACTTGCGTTTGTTCGCCGACCCGAGGACATATTCGGCGAGCGGACCGGCGGCCGTTCCGCTGCCGGACGTGCTAGCCGTAGGCGGACGCATGGCGGAACAGGCGTTTCGTGCCGGTGGTTGGCCGGAGTCGCGGCTGGCACTGGTTGAGGCGCTGCGATTCCAGGGTCTGGGTGGGGAAGGCGGCAGCGCCGGCGGTGGTGGCCGGCGCCTGCTGGTGGTGACGGGCTATCTGGCAGCGGAAACCCGTTACCAACTTGGCCTGCTGGCCGGGGCCGTTCGTGCCGGCGCGTTGGACGGCGCTCACATCCGCATCAAGCCGCACCCGTTCCTACCGGTGGCGCCGATGCTGGAGGCGCTTGGCCTGAACCAGGGCGAACCGCCGATTGAGGTGGTGGACACGCCGCTCGGCGAGTTGTGGCCGGAAACCGACGTTGCCGTCTTTGCCAATTCCACCGCGGCGGTTCTTGAAGCAGTCTATGCCCGTGTGCCGTCCATCGTCTGCACACCGGCCGACGACCTCGACTACTGCCCCCTCCCTGAAGACGATGAGGTGGTGGCACATGTCGAAGACGCGGACGGCCTGGCGGCCGCGCTGACCGTCGCGTTCTCGGCGCGGGAACGCCCGAAACCGCCGGAGGACTTCTTCGTGATCGACCCCGCGCTCCCGCGATGGCGCGCGCTGCTGGCCGGAAGGATGCACGAAACGGCCGCCGAGACCGTCCAGGCTGCCCAATGAAGGTGGTGATCCTGTGCGGCGGCAAGGGGACGCGGATCCGCGACGTGGCCGATCACATCCCCAAGCCGATGATTCCCGTCGGGCATCGGCCGATCCTGTGGCACATCATGAAGTACTACGCCCACTGGGGTACAAGGACTTCGTGCTTTGCCTGGGTCATCTGGGCGATCAGATCCGGGACTTCTTCCTCAATTACCGCAGCAGGGTCAGCGACTTCACCATCGACTTTGCCGACAACGGCGCCGTGCGGCTGCACAACGCCCAGGACGAACTGGACTGGCGAGTGACTCTGGCGGAGACCGGTGGCGACACCCTCACCGGCTCGCGGGTCAAGCGGATCGAACGCTACATCGGCAACGATGCGCACTTCATGCTCACCTACGGTGATGGCGTTGGCGATATCGACCTTGCGGCGCTGGCCCAATTCCACGCTGAGCGCGATGCCGTGATGACCGTCAGCGGCGTCCGGCCGCCCGGCCGCTTCGGCGAGATCGTCGATGCCGACGGTCGCGTCACCGAGTTCAACGAGAAGCCCCAGGCCACGGGCGGCCGCATTTCCGGTGGCTTTTTTGTCTGCCGCCGGAAGCTGTTCGATCACCTGGATCCCGGACGCGACGATCAGGTTCTCGAAAGCGGTCCCATGCGTGCCTTGGCCCGCGACGGGCTGCTGTCCATGTACCGGCACGACGGCTTCTGGCAGTGCATGGACACCCACCGCGACTACCTGCTGTTGAACGATCTCGCCGCCGGAGAGAAAGCGCCGTGGATGCTATGGTGAGGGCCGAGCGGTTCGCTGCGTTGCGGGGGCGTCGGGTGCTTGTTACCGGTTCCACCGGCTTCAAGGGCGGCTGGCTGTGCGCATGGCTGCTGGAGTTAGGTGCCAAAGTCAGCGGTTTCGCGTTGCCGCCCGAGCCCGAGGCGCCGCTGTTCGGCCAACTTCGCCTCGGCGAGCGCATCGATCAGCATTTCGGCGATATCCGCGATGCCGCCACGGTCTCTGGCGTATTCGACGCCGTGCGTCCCGAGGTTTGCATCCACCTCGCCGCGCAGGCCTTGGTGCGGCGGAGCTACGCGGAACCGAAGCGCACCTTCGACACCAACATCGGCGGCGGCGTCAACCTGCTGGAAGCGGTGCGGACGGCGCCGGATCTGCGGGCGCTGGTGTTCGCCACCTCCGACAAGTGCTACCGCAACAAGGAATGGGTTTGGGGCTACCGCGAGAATGACGAGCTGGGCGGTCCCGATCCCTACAGCGGCTCAAAGGCGGCGGCGGAATTGGTGTTCGGCGCCTACCAGGAGTCGTTCCTCACCCAGCGCGAAAAGCTGGGTGCGGCGACGGTACGCGCCGGCAACGTCATCGGCGGTGGCGACTGGTCGGCCGACCGGATCGTCCCCGACGCCATCCGCTCGCTGGTCGCCGGCCGCCGATCCGGGTGCGCAACCCCGCTGCGACGCGCCCGTGGCAGCACGTCCTGGAACCGCTGGCCGGCTATCTCACGACCGCCGTGGCGCTCCTCGAGGCACCGAATCGGTTCGCCGGCGCGTGGAACTTCGGACCGGACATGGTCAACGTGCGCACGGTGCGGGAGGTGGCGGAACACGCCGTGCGCACCTGGGGCGACGGCAGCGTGGAAGTTGATCGCGAGACCGATGCGCCTCATGAGGCGCAGCTTCTCTACCTGGATAACGCCAAAGCCGGCGTTTTTCTGGGCTGGCGCCCGGTGTGGGGGTTCGAGGACGCGGTGAGCCGCGCCGTTGGCTGGTATCGGCAGGTTCACGACGGCGCCGACCCGGTAGAGGTTACGCGCGAACAGATCAGGGCGTTCCTCGAAGCCGGAGCCGAAGCGCACGCATGATCGACGGCGTCGTCGTGCGGCCGCTCAAGGTGTTCGCCGACGAACGCGGCGCGGTACTGCACATGCTGCGCGCCGACGAACCTCACTTCGCCGGGTTCGGCGAGATCTATTTTTCGTCCGTCCATCCCGGCCGCATCAAAGCGTGGCGCGTGCATCGGCGGATGACCGTGAACCTGGCGGTGCCTGTGGGCCGTATCCGACTGGCGATGTACGACGATCGCCCCGGCAGCCCCTCCAACGGGCGCGCCGACGACCTGGAAATGGGCGGCCAGGACTACTGCTTGGTGACGGTGCCGCCCGGCGTGTGGACCGGATTCCAGGGCCTGGGGACGGTAACCGCGCTGATCGCCAACTGCGCCACCCAGCCCCACGACCCGAACGAAGCTGACCGCCGGCCGGAGGACGACGCCGCCATTCCGTACCGCTGGCCACCCGCATGATAGGACTGCCACACCGCCGATGACGTCGACGCGTCCCGCCGGCCCGGTTGTGGTCACTGGAGTGTCGAGTTTCATCGGACTGAATCTGGCCCGCGCCTTCGCCGCGGCTGGTCATGTGGTGGTTGGCACTCATTCCCGTCCTGTGGACGCCTACGACGGCATCGCCGGCGACCGGCTGAAGGTCCTGGCTCCGCACGTCCGGTTTGCGAAGGCTTGACCTGGACGATGGAGATCAGGTCCACCGACTGATCCAGATGGAATCGCCGGCGCTGTGGGTGCATCACGCCGGCTACGCCCGCGATCATGGCTCGCCCGATCACGACCTGGCCGCCGGTCTGAGGGTGAACGTTCTGGCCTTGGACACCGTCTACCGCGCCCTCGCCGGCTCCGCCGCCGGGGTCCTGGTCACCGGCTCGTCCATGGAATACGCCGCAACGCCGATGCCGAATCGTGAGGACGACGCCTGCTGGCCGGATACGCCTATGGCCTGGCCAAGCTGGCGGAGACGCTTGCGGCGCGGCAGCTGGCCGAGCGGTGGAACGTGCCGACGCGGGTGGCCCGCGTGTACCTGCCGTTCGGCGCCTCGGACAATCCATCCAAGATGATCCCGCAAGCGGTGGCGGCACTGCGCGATCAACGTCCCATGGACCTGTCCCCGTGCACCCAACGCCGCGACCTGATCGGCGTCGGCGACCTGTGCAACGGCTACCTGGCATTGGCTGCCGATCTGCGGCGGGGCCGCTTCGAGATCTTCAATCTGGGCAGCGGTGAAGCGATAGCCTTGCGCGATTTCCTGCTCGCCATCGCCGGGCGGCTAGGTGCCGACCCTGCGGTGCTGCGCTTCGGCGCGAGGCCGATGCGGCCCGGCGAACCGGAGGTCAGCGTCGGCGACAACGCCAAGGCGCGTCATTGGCTGGATTGGATGCCGCGACCCTTGGAACAGGCGGTGGACGAGGACCTGCTGGGAACCGTCGATGCCTGAGCGACGCCCCATGGCGACGCCGCCACGGCTTTCCGTGCTGATGTCGGTGTACAACGGCGGGCCGTATTTGGCTGAAGCCGTCACCAGCGTGTTGTCTGGCCCGTTTGCCGACCTGGAATTCGTCGTTGTCGACAACTGCTCGACCGACGGCTCGGTGGCGTACCTCGCCGGCATCGACGATCCCCGCCTGCGGCTGATCCGCAATGCCGAGAACCTGGGCCAGACGCGCGCATTGAACGTGGGTCTCAGGGCCTGCACCGCGCCGCTGGTGGCGCGACTGGACGCCGACGACGTGTCCCTGCCCGACCGCTTTGCCGCCCAAGCCGAGGCGTTGGATGCCGCCGGCGATCTAGTCCTGGTTGGCGGGCAGGCCCTGCGGATCGGTGCTGATGGCCGAACCTGGGGCGCGACGCGGCTGCCGACGGCGGCGAACTCCATCGTCGCGCAGATGATGGTCGCCAACTGCTTCGTTCATTCGGCGGCGATGTTCCGCCGCGACGCGGCGCTGGCACTGGGCGGGTTTCCTGAAGACTTCGCGGTGGCGCAGGACTACGCCCTGTTCTCCGCGCTCATGCGCGTCGGCGGCCGGCTAGTCAATCTGACACGGCCGGTGGTCAAGCTGCGCACCCATCCGGAGCAGGTGATGGCGGGCGCCCTCGGCGAACGGGAACGCGCCGAGACGGCCTTCATCGTCGCCGAAAACCTCGCCTGGCTGCTGGGCGGACCGACGGATCCGGAGCTCGGCGAGACTTTACGCCGGCTTTGGTCGCGCGGACGCGAACCGACGCCGTTTCCGCCCGATCCTGCGGCGCTGCCGCTTTTAGAGGCCATCTTTCGTCATCCGCGCCTCGACTCGGGGCAGCGGGCATTGCTGGCGCTGTCGATCCTCGGCGGCCGCTGCGATGGGCGCTGGGACGTCCGTCGGCTATTACTGAGTGTCGTCCTCCGCGAGAGGCCCACGGCGTTGCTTGACCGTTCGGCGCGGCAGTGGGCCGGACGAGCGCTCGCGGGATCGCGGGCGGCGTGGCGTAACCGGCGTCAGGCCGCGCGCGGCACCAGCAACGCGATCACCCCGGGTCGGCCGTCTCGCTGAGCACGGCGACGCTCACCGCCGTCGCCAGCCCCAGGCTCAACAGCCACCAACTCTGCCAAAGGCCGTAGCTCGAGGCGGCCATGGCCAGCGCGCATGCCGTTTGGCCGGACGCCAGCGCCGCCGCGGAACGCGAAAGCCGGCGGTGACTGGCAACCCACATCGCCAGGGCGGCAATACCCGCCAGTGCCGCCGCCCCGATCACCCCCAGTTCCACCCATGCCTGCAAGGCCGCGTTATGGGGATGAAGCGGCAGCCGGTCGGCAAGGACCGGCTGTTCCACATGCCCCTCGACGCGTCCGATGTCGTCGTTGCCGCCCGGCAGCGCGCGCGATGCGTTCATCCCCCACCCGCGCCACGGCTGCTCGGTGATCCGCTCGGCGGTAAACGACCAGATGTAAAGGCGGTGCAGCAACGCCGTCGGCATGTCTGGCCAAGCGCGGACCACGGCCTCCGGTGGCGCAACATGGACCGGCACCAGCGGTCCGGTCATCACCCCAATCGCCGCAAGGGCGGCCAACGCCGGCCCAGCCACGCGGCGGGACGCGGCGACCCATCCAGCGGCGATCTGTCCCATGGCGGCGGCGGCCAGTCCGGTCAGGTATCCCGATCCCAAGGCTGCCAGGACCGCCACGGTAATAGGTGCGGAGGTCGCCCAAGGCCCCGTCGCCGGACCATCAGTGCCGCCGGCCAAGCCAGCAGCAAGGCCACCGTGGCGGCGTTCTTCAGCCAAGTGAACTCGGGCGGAGACTGCTGCGGCAAGGTACGAACGGCGTAGCTGAGCCAGGCGCCAGAGGCGAGATCAAAGGCCAGCAGCGCCATGGCCAGGGTGAAACCAACCACCAGTGCCCAGCCCACCCGGCGTCGCTCGCCCACCGTCAGGACACCGGCGGCAAGGATCAGCAGCGCGGCGGCCAACAAACTGCCGGCCAGCTTCATCGCGCTGACGCCGGCGTCCGTTGCGTTCGGCGCCCACGCCGCCGAGATCGCCGCCCACACCACCACCCCCGCCATGATGATTGTCACCCAGAGCATTGCGCCTGGAGTCCGGCCGCGCCACGGGTGTCCGCGACGCCACACCGCCCAGGCTCCCACCGCCGCGGCAGCAAGGGCGACCGGCGTTACCGCCTTGCCGCCGAATACCGCCACCATAGGCGCCAATGCCGCGGCGCCGGCTAGACCGTATCCTGTCCAAGCGGCGGCGGTGTTCGCGGAACCGGAGGTCCGGGATGAGTCAGACGGTGTGTTCACGGATGCGGATCCGGCCCCAAGGTTGCCGGTGGGCGTCGATCGAGGGATCAGGATGATAGGCATCCCCACCGCGGAACGCCAGGACGCCGGCGGACCCGGCTGCGCCCGATGCTAACGGCGAACCGCTGACCATGTGCGGGCTGGCCGGCAGCACGGCGGCGACGGCTGAGGTGCTGGAAGCCATGGCGGGGCGCCTCATACATCGCGGACCAGATGATGAGGGCGTGTGGCTGGACCACGAGTCGGGGTTCGGGCTCGGCTTCCGGCGGCTGGCGATTCTGGATCTGAGCCCCGCCGGTCATCAACCGATGGAATCGCCCGGCGGCCGCTACGTGATCGCCTACAACGGCGAGATCTACAATTTCGCCGCGCTGCGGCGCGAACTGGAAGCGGCCGGCGAAACCTTTGTCTCCAACGGCGATACCGAGGTTCTGCTGCGGCTGCTGGCCCGCGATGGGCCGCGGGCGTTGGACCGCCTGGTGGGCATGTTCGCCTTCGCCCTGTGGGACCGTGAACGCCGTTCCCTGTTGCTGGTGCGCGACCGGCTGGGCATCAAGCCGCTGTTGTACGCGCCGCTGGCCGACGGCGGCATCGCCTTCGCCTCGGAAATCGACGCGCTGAGGGCTCATCCGGGGATCAGTCTCGGCATCGATCCCGAAGCACTGTCGGCATACCTGGCCTGCCTTTACGTGCCGGCGCCAGCCACCATCCACCGAGGCATCCGCAAACTGCCGCCGGGACACATCCTGGAATGGCGCGACGGAACGACCACCACTCGCCCCTATTGGGCGCCGCAGGTTGCCGGTGGACGCGCGCCGAGTGTCGACGACGTTGTAGACGAGCTGCTACCGCCGTTACGGTCGGCGGTGGTCGGGAGGATGGTCGCTGACGTGCCGGTGGGGTGTTTCCTGTCCGGCGGGATCGACAGCTCGGTGATCGCTGCGCTGATGGCCGAAGAGGCCGGCCACCAGGGCGCCGATCCCATCCACACTTTGACCATGACCTTCGCCGAGTCGGCCTATGACGAACGTCAGCCCGCGGCGGAAGTGGCCAGCCATGTGGGCAGCCGCCATATCGAGCTGCGCGCCGGGCCAGGTCTCGCCGACCGCCTGGGCACGTGTCTGACGGCGTTCGGCGAACCGTTCGGCAACCCCACCGCGTTGCTGGTGGACGGGTTGGCCCAACAGGCGCGCCGCCATTTCACGGTGGCGCTTGCCGGCGACGGCGGCGATGAGGTCTTCGCCGGCTACCCGCGCTATCAGGGTGGCTTGCTGACACAACGCTATCGGCGGCTGCCCGAATGGCTTCGCCGTCGCGTGCTGGCGCCCGCCGCCGGGCTGATCCGCGAAGACCATAGCGGACGCCATGCCTGGCGCCGGGTGCGGGAGTTCCTGGCCCACGTCGATCTGCCCGACGCCGAGATGTATGCGGCATGGGTGGAGTACTTTGCACCGGCCGAACGGCAGGCGCTGTTGGGTCTGTCGGCTCCGCCGTCACGGCCAATCGCATGCCTGTACGGCGAGGCAGCGTCCACCGATCCGCTGAACGCCATGCAGCAGTGTGATCTTCTGTCCTTTCTTCCGGGCAACCTGCTCGCCTATGGTGATGCCATGACCATGCGCCACGGCCTTGAGTTGCGGCTGCCGCTTATCGACCACCGGGTCGTCGAGTCGGTGGCGACTCTGGCGCCCCAGCTGCGCATCGCCGGTGGCCTGAAGACGCTGCTGCGGGCCGTGGCCCGGCGGCTGTTGCCGACGGACATCGTCGACCGGCCAAAGCGCGGGTTTAATCCGCCGCTGGGGCGTGTCGCTGCGTGGCGACCTCAAGCATCTGGTGGAAGAGCGGATCACGCCGTCTCGTATGGTGGATGTGGGCCTGGAGTGGCCGGCCGTCGATGCCCTGCTGGCCGAACACCGGCGCGGACAGCGCGACGTGGCGTTGAAGGTTTGGGCGCTGGTGGTCCTCGATACCTGGCGCGAGACCGTCGGAACTGTACGGTTGGTGCAATGATCCGCGAGCGCCTGGCCCTGATCCGCGAGTTGCCGCCCGCCATCACGGGCCGGATCGCCGCCGAGACGGTGCAGCGGTTCGTCGCCGATGTCCGCCAGCGGGCGGCCGATGGCCGGCGCCGGACGTTTGCGACGCAGCCGCCGCCGGGAGCGCTGCGGCCGCTGGTGGAAACGATTCCGCTGGACCTGTTGCGCAAGAACGCCGGGTGGATCCGCCTCGCCGCCGCCAACTACTGCCGGCACCGGTTCGACCTGCTGGGTTCCGGGTGGATGGACACCGCTCATGGGACGGCCTGCAACGGAGTCGATGGAGTGATCTACGGCCCCCACCCCAAGGTGGAGGCAGATCCTGACGGCCGCTGGCTCGGCGGAAGGGTGAACGACGCCAATCTGGGCGAATGCCGGCGGGTGTGGACACTGGTGGATCCCGGCTACGAGCCCATCGACTGGCAGCTGGACGTGAAATCGGGCTTCCGCTGGCGGGAGGACACGTGGTCGCGGGACGCACCGTTCGGCCGGCTGGATAACGTGGACATCAGGGTCCCGTGGGAACTGGCGCGGATGCAGCACGTGGCGACACTGGCCTGGGCGCACGCGCTGGCCCGCGCCGGCGACGAGGGGCTGGAGCCGGCGGACGTCTATGCCCGCGAGTTCCGCAATCAGGTGCTCGACTTCATCGCCACCAACCCGCCGCGCTATGGCGTCAATTGGCGGTGCACCATGGACGTGGCGATCCGTGCCGCCAACTGGGTCCTGGGGCGGGACCTGTTCCGCGCCGGCGGCGGCTCGTTCGATGCCGGCTTCGAAACCCTGTTCAAGCGCAGTCTGTACGACCATGGCCGGCATATCGTCAGAAACCTGGAATGGCGCGGCGGATTGCGCGGCAACCACTATCTGGCCAACGTGGTGGGCCTGCTGCTGATCGCCGCCGCCCTGCCGCGCAGCGAGGTGATCGATGCGTGGCTGGCGTTCGCCGCGCAGGAGCTGGCGACCGAGACCCGTCATCAGTTCCACCACGACGGTGGCAACTTCGAGGGCTCCACAAGCTATCACCGGTTGGCGGCGGAGATGGTCGCTTTCGCCACGGCGGTGGTGGTCGGCCTGGACGGGCCGCGGCGACGCACCCTGACCGGCGCCAAGCCATGGCGCCTACGGACCCAGCCGCACCGACCGCTTCACCCGCAAGGCAAGGCACCGGGCACCGATCACTTCTCGCGCATGGAACGAGTGGCGGAGTTCATCGCCCACACTGCCCGGCCCGACGGCCGCATGCCGTTGATTGGCGACGATGACTCCGGTCGGTTGTTCAAGCTGCACCCGGCGCTTGAAGTCCAGGCGGCCAGTAAGGTGATCGCCGGCGCGTGCAATCTGGAGGGCTACCGCCATCCCGACAACGGGCCATATCTGAGGGAGCGGGCGGACGATCATCGCCCGACGTTGGCGGCTTTGGCGGCGCTGGTGGATCGCCCGGACCTCGCCGCCGTCGCCGGCGACGGTTGGATCGACGCGCACGTCGCCGCCGGGCTGGCCGGCCACGCATCGGCTCCCACGTCACTGAACACCGCTCCGGCGCGCGGCGTTCGAATCAATGGCGGCGCCGATCTGGCTGCATCGAAGCCCGCCGACCCGCCGCGCACAGTGGTCATCGACACGGGAAAGCCCGGTCTTCGGCGTGGTCTCACCCGCTTCGGCTATCCCGACTTCGGTATCTGGGTGTTCCGGTCAGAGCGGCTTCACCTGGTGGTCCGCTGCGGCCCCGTCGGTACCAGTGGTGGCGATTTCCACGCCCATAATGATCAGCTGGAGATCCTGTTGACCGTCGACGGCGAGGACTGGCTGTGCGATCCGGGCAGTTATCTGTACTGCCCGCCCCGCCTGCGGCGTGATTCCTATCGCTCCGTCGCCGCCCATCCGGCACCGCGGATTGACGGATTGGAGCCGGCATGGCTGGATCTCGGCGCCTTCTGGATCGGCCGAGAATGCCAAGGCGTCTGCCTGCACTTCGACAACGACGGATTCGCCGGCATGCACCTCGGCTATGGTCGGCCGGTGCGCCGCGACGTGGCCGTTGGTGATTCGACGATCACCATCGAAGACCGCGGCGTCCCGCTCACCGAACCCGCCGTCATTCGCTGCACCGACCGACAGGCTGCCCGTCGTGCACTCGGCGGGCGGATCGCAGCATCGCCGGCGTACGGATGGCTTTCGCCCACCGACGGGAATGCATAGACCCTCGGGCAGATCATCGTGACCGGTCAGGTGCGCGAGAGGACGAACTGCCGCTTATGCGACGCAGCGGACCTTGAAACGGTCCTGTCGCTGTTGCCGACGCCGGCGGCCAATGCTTTCGTCCGCGACCTCGCACCGCCCGCGGCCGACGACGCCATACCACTGCAGCTGGACCTCTGCCGGCGGTGCGGACACATTCAATCGCGATTCGCTCCGGATCCCTATGCTCTGTATGGGCGCGGCATCGACCGTCATGCGGCGTCGCCGACGACGATGCGCCGGCTGGGCGGGTTGGCGGACGATGTCATCACCCGATTGCGGCCGGCGGAGGGCGCGCTGGCGGTTCATGTGGGTGCCAATGACGGCTCGCTGCTGGCACTGCTGGAAGATGCCGGCCGCCGGACCCATGCCATCGAGCCGGCCGTCGACGCGGCGACGGAGGCCAGTAACCGAGGTATCTCGGTATTTCCCGGTTTCCTGGCGCCGCCTATCGCCGCGCGCATGGTGGAGGAACGCGGCCCGGCCTTTGCGGTGATCGCCACAGAGGGTTTCGGCCCGGCGCTTGACCCGACGCAGATGATCGAAGGCGCCAAACGACTGTTGGCACCGGATGGCGCGTTGGTGCTGGAGCTGCCGGCGGCGGCGGCGCTTCGCGATGAAGCGGCGTTCGATCTGGTTTCCCATCGGCATCCCGATTACGGCGCCATCGGCCCGGTGGCACGGGCGTTGGACGCCCACGGATTGACACCGTTCGCCGCTCGATTGCTGCCGACTCCGGATCGGCGCTTGCGAGTGTTCGCCCAGATGCCGGGCGGATTGTTCGAGGACGATGGTTCTGTTGCTGCTGCCGAGGCAGCGGACCAGGCATCGGGGCTGGGAACGGCTGTTGGCTGGTCACGTCTTCAGGCGCAAGTGGACGCCATTGCAGGAGAGGCCCGCCGCCGCCTGCGCGAGCTCGCGGAGGCGGGCTCGATTATCGTTGGCTACGGCACCACTGCGGCGGCCACGACACTGGCCCATCAGCTCGGTATCGACCGGTTCATGATGGCCGCCATCATCGGCGACGAGACCTGGAAGCAAGGACTGCTGACACCTGGCCTCCGCATACCCGTGATTCCGGCCGGCGAGCTGGCCCGACTCAAGCCCGACTGGATCGTCGTCCTGGCACGCGACGATGCCGAGTCGATCGTCGAGCGATTGACACCCATGTGCGCTTCGGGAACCCGGTTCCTGCTGCCTTTCGATCCCGCCGAGGCCGTGTAACGAACCCAAGCCGCGGCGGCGCGGCACGGTCCCGCCGCCGATCTTTTTGTCAACCGCCCGGCGGTCGGCTATACACGGCTCGCATGGGGGTGGCAGCACTGATTTCCGTGCTGGTGGCCGTATTCGGCGCCACGTTGCTGTTGACGGGCCTTGTTCTGATCGCCCTGCGGCGCCGTGCCATCCTCGATCATCCCAACACCCGAAGCAGTCACACGACGCCCACGCCACGTGGCGGCGGATTGGCCGTCATCGCCGTGACGCTTACAGCCTGGCTGGGCCTCGCGTCGATCACCGGAACGGTCTCCACGGAATTGCTCGTCGTTTGTGCGGCGGCGGTCGTGTTGGCGGGCGTATCGTGGTGGGATGATCTGCGGGGCCTGCCGGCGGCCGGCCGTTTCGCGGCTCATGCCGCGGCGGTGGCCGCGGTCATGGCAGTGATCGTGGCCGGCGACCGGGCGTCGATCCCGTTACCCGTCGGCGTTACCGGCGGCATCGTCGTCGCCGGCATCGGCGTGGCCTGGCTTTGGTTCGTCAACCTATTCAATTTCATGGACGGCATCGACGGACTGGCGGGCGGTGAGGCATTTGCCGTGGCTGCGGGAGCAGCGGTTGTGGCCGCGGTCGGGTTCGCCGCTTTCGACACCGTGCTCCTCGGCGGGACTCTCGCGGCAGCGGTCTTGGGCTTCCTTGCCTGGAACTGGGCTCCGGCGCGCATCTTTCTCGGCGACGTGGGCAGCATCCCGCTGGGCTTCCTGCTCGGCTGGCTGATGCTGCGACTGGCTGCCGACGGCGCCTGGGCAGCCGCATTGATCCTTCCCTTGTATTTCCTGGCCGACGCTACACTGACGCTGCTGCGCCGGACGCTCCGCGGGGCTCGGATCTGGGAGGCTCACCGCGAGCATTTCTATCAGCGCGCCGTGGATCGGATCTGGGAGGCTCACCGCGAGCATTTCTATCAGCGCGCCGTGGATCGGGGCTGGAGCCACGACGCGGTGGCCCGATGGGTGATGGCGTTAAACCTGGCACTCGCGGGGCTGGCCGTGGTGTCAGTGTCGGGTCATCCGTGGCCCGCCATCGCCGCGTCGGTGGTTCTCGTGGCATTGCTGATGGTGACGTTCGCCGGCAGCCGGGCGAGGATCAGGCGATGAAGATTCTCTATTCTGTCGGAGAACTTTCCTCCCGAAACCAACGCCGCGGCGACCCGGGTGTTCGAGCGCGCCTGCTACTGGGTGCGCTGGGGGCATCAGGTGACGGTCATCACCACCGCCCCCAACTTCCCCGAGGGACGGTTGCTGCCCGGTTATCGCAACCGCTGGCGTCAGGATCACACCATGGATGGCATCCGGGTCGTCCGGATGAAGAGCTACATCGCGCCCAATCGCGGCGTGGCCCGGCGGTCCCTCGATTTTCTGAGCTTCGGAGCCACCGGATTGTGGGGTGCGCTGACCGAGGAGCGCCCGGACGTGATCGCGGCCACTTCGCCGCAGTTCTTCGCCGCAGTAGCCGGCTACGCCGCGGGTGCCCTACGCCGATTGCCGTTTGTGTTCGAGCTTGGCGACCTCTGGCCGGCGTCCATCGCCGCCGTGGGCGCGGTCCGTCAATCGGCGGTGCTGAGGATGCTGGAGCGACTGGAGCTGTACCTTTACCGCCGGTCGTCGGCGGTGGTCGCCCTGACCCCGGCTTTCAAGGACAACCTGGTGGCGCGCGGGGTGCCGGCGGAGAAGATCGCCGTGGTGATGAACGGGGTGGACATGTCGCGGTACGCGCCCCGCCCTCAAGATGCCACATTGGCGCGACAATGGGGCGTGGAGAACCGTTTCGTGGTCGGCTATCTGGGAACCCACGGCATGGCCCATGCCCTCGACAACGTACTGAACGCCGCCGACCGGCTGCGCGGCGAGCCCGATATCCGCTTCTTGTTGGTCGGCGCCGGTGCCGAACGCGACCGTCTGTTGGCCGATGCGAGGCAGCGCGGCCTCAGCAACGTGGTGTTCCAAGGCGCACAACCCAAATCCGCGATGCCGGACGTGTGGAGCCTGTGCGACGTGGCGTTGGTGCACCTTAAGGATTCGCCGGTGTTCGCCGAGGTGATCCCATCGAAGATCTTTGAGGCCATGGGCATGGGGCTGCCCGTGCTGCTCGCGGCACCCGAGGGTCAGGCCAGCCGTATCGTGCTGGATGACGGCGCCGGCGTCTGGGTGCCGGCCGAACGACCCGAGGCGCTCGCCGACGCGGTGACGGCGCTGCGGGATGACGCGGACGCTCGACAGGCGCTGGCGCAGGCGAGTCTCGCGGCGGCACCGGGCCACAGCCGGGAAGCGCAAGCCCGCCAGATGCTGCGGGTCCTCGAACTGGCCGCCGCCGGACAGGGCCACCGTGCCGGCGTCGAACCGACCACGGTGGCGGCCGGCAGCTCATGACCCGGGTGCTGGTCACCGGGGGCACCGGATTCATCGGTCAAGCGGTTTGTCCGGCACTGCGCGCGGCCGGCTATCAGGTGTCGGTGGCGACCCGCAATCCCCGCATTGCCGAACCCATGCATGGCTTCGAGGTACGGCCCATTGCCGGGGTGCGGGCGGGAACCGACTGGAGCGCGGCGATGCGGGACGTGGATACGGTGGTCCACCTGGCGGCCCGGGTCCACATGATCAATGATCCCGCCGCCGATCCCTTGACCGAGTTTCGCCGCGTCAATACCGAAGGGCCCCGGCGGCTGGCAGATTACGCGGCGGCGATGGGCGTGCGTCGGCTGGTGTTCCTCAGCACCGTCAAGGTGCTCGGCGAGGCGACGCCGTCGGGCACAGCGTTTACCGAAAACGATCCGCCGGCGCCGGTGGACGACTACGCCCGCTCCAAGTGGGAAGCGGAGCAGGCGTTGGCCGCCGTGGCCGCGCGCGGCCGGCTGCAGGTGGTCGTTCTGCGGCCGCCGCTGGTGTATGGCCCGAACGTCAAGGGCAACATGCTGGCGCTGCTGGAACGCTGCCGCAAGGGACCCGTGCTGCCGCTGGCAGCGGTCAACAACCAACGCAGCCTGATGTACGTGGCCAATCTGGCTGACATCATCGTCCGCTGCGTCGGTGTCGAGGCGGCGGCGGGCCGCAGCTACCTGGTACGGGACGGCGACGACGTGTCGACCCCGATGCTGATCCGCACGCTGTCGCGGGCCATGGGCCGGCCGGCGCGGCTGTATCCGGTACCCACCTTCCTGCTGCGTGCGGCGGGCCGCGCGGCCGGCCGCCAGGCGGCGGTAGACCGCCTGACCCAGTCGCTGTGTGTGGACGATTCCCGCGTCCGCCGGGAATTGGACTGGGCCCCGCCGTTCAGCGTGGTACAAGGTTTGGAGGCCACAGCGGCGTGGTTCACCAAACGGGGTACCGCGCGATGAGCCGGCGGGGAAAACCGTTGAGCCGAGTTCTGATACCGGCCCGCGGTTGGTTGGTGTTCGCCCACGATATCGTGATGGCGGCGGTTTCCTACGTGCTGTCGCTGTATCTGCGGTTCGGCAACAATCTCCTGACCGCGGCTTCGCCGCAGACCCTGGTGCAGAGCACGGTCGCCTTCACCGCCATCGCCGCCACCATCTTCATGTTGATGGGGCTGTATCGCGGCGTATGGCGGTACGCCTCGCTCAACGACATGATGGCCATTGCCCGGGCGACGACGCTGACGGTTGTCGTGTTCGTCCTGGTGGTGTTCGTGTGGACGCGGCTCGAGTCGGTGCCGCGGTCGGTACCGTTCATCAACTGGTTCGTGCTTACGGCCCTGCTCGGCGGGCCAAGGTTTTTCTATCGTTCGTTCAAGGATCGACGGCTGGAGTTCAAGCTGGCGGCCTATGCCGGGCGGCAAGTTCCGGTGCTGCTGGCCGGGACCGGGGATGGCGCGGAGCTGTTTCTTCGCGCGCTGCGCCACGGGCCGCAGCGGCCGTACCGAGCCCTGGGCATTGTCGCCGAGAAGCGCAAACGGGTTGGCCACCGGATCCACGGCGTGCCGGTGCTTGGGACGCTGGACGACGTGGAGGCGGTGGCAGCGGACCTCAAGGCGAGGGGCGATCCGCCCGAACGACTGATCCTCACCGAGGAAGAAACTGATGGGGCCACGGTGCGGCGGCTGCTCGATGCCGCCACGGCGGCGGGCATGACGGTGGCGCGTCTGCCGCGGCTCACCGATCTGCGCAGCGGCATTAGCGACGACGTGCAGGTGCGTCCCATCGCTGTCGAGGACCTGCTTGGCCGACCCCAAACACCCCTGGATCGTGACTCCATGCGCCAGCTGATCGCCGGCCGGCGGTTGCTGGTGACCGGCGCCGGCGGCAGCATCGGCGGCGAGCTGGTGCGCCAGATCACCGCCTTCGAACCGGCGGCGCTGCTACTGTTGGATCACGGCGAATACAATCTCTACCAGATCGAGATGGAGGTGCGCGACCGGCACCCAGACCTTACATGCCCGCCGGTCCTGGCCGACGTGCGCGACCGGGCGCGGGTGCGGGCGATCTTCGCCGCCCACCGGCCGGAGTTGGTGTTCCACGCCGCGGCGCTGAAGCACGTGCCGATGGTAGAGGCGAATCCCATCGAAGGCGTAATGACCAACGTGATCGGCACCGTGAACGTGGCCGATGCCTGCGTCGAGACGGGCGTCGCCGCGATGGTGCTGATTTCCACCGATAAGGCGGTCAATCCGTCCAGCGTCATGGGCGCCACCAAGCGCCTGGCCGAGGCCTACTGTCAGGCGCGTGAAGCGAGGCGCAGCCGCGATGGTTCGACCCGTTTCCTCACGGTGCGGTTCGGCAACGTCCTCGGATCAACCGGGTCGGTGGTCCCGCTGTTCCAGCGCCAGCTTGCCGACGGCGGGCCGCTGACGGTGACCCATCCGGACATGAAGCGGTTCTTCATGACCGTCCGCGAGGCGGTGGAACTGGTGTTGCAGGCGTCGGCGCTCGGCCTGCGCAGCGGTGTGGCCGACGGGCACATCTTCGTCCTCGACATGGGCGAGCCGGTACGGATCCTTGATCTGGCCCGACAGATGATCCGCCTCGCCGGACTGCAACCCGAAACGGACGTCGCCATCCGGACCACCGGCCCGCGCCCCGGCGAAAAGCTCTACGAAGAAACGTTCCACGGCGGCGAAACCACGGTTCCGTCCGACGCGCCGGGAATTCTCCTGGCGGCGCCACGGATCGTCGATCGCGAAGCGCTGGCGCCGGCGATCGAGGCGCTGCGCCGGGCCTGTGGCGGTGACGATGCCGACGAGGTTCTGGAACTGCTGCGGCGGCTGGTGCCGGAGTCCCAGCCGGGCCAGGGACCGCGTCCGCGGGTGGCTACGGCCTGAGCCTGCATAATTCCTGAGACGCCGCCATCCGTATTCTCACTGTTGGCGATTCCTTTTTTGGGGCTGGGGGGCCTGGATCATGACATCACCGATACGCCGCGCGCTGATTTCCGTTTCGGACAAGGACGGATTGGTGCCGTTCAGTCGCGAACTGACCGGGCGCGGCGTGGAGATCCTTTCCACCGGCGGAACCTCGCGAGCCCTCGCCGATGCGGGAATTCCGGTGATCGAGGTGGCCGACTACACCGGCTTTCCGGAAATCCTCGACGGCCGGGTCAAGACCTTGCAGCCAAAGATCCACGGCGGTCTGCTGGCGCGGCGCGATGATCCGGCGCATCAGTCGGCGCTCACGGCCCACGGAATCCAGCCCATCGACCTGCTGGTGGTGAACCTCTATCCCTTCGAGGCCACGGTGGCCGCGGGTGCGGCCTTTGACGATTGCGTGGAGAACATCGATATCGGCGGCCCGGCCCTGATCCGTGCGGCGGCGAAGAACCACGCCGACGTTACGGTGGCGGTAGAGCCCGCCGACTATACGACGATTATCGCGGACATGGACGCCAACGGCGGTGCCACGTCGACGGATCTGCGCCGCCGCTTGGCCGCCCGCGCCTACGGCCGCACCGCCGCCTATGATGCCGCCATTGCTGCGTGGTTCGCCGAGCAGGAGGACGACGCCCTGCCGGAACGGCTGGTGATTGGCGGCACTCGACGGCAGGTGCTGCGCTACGGCGAGAACCCCCATCAGACCGCGGCGTTCTACGCCACGAGCGACGGCCGGCCGGGCGTCGCATCGGCCGAGCAGATCCAGGGCAAGGAGCTGTCGTACAACAACATCAACGACACCGACGCGGCCTTCGAACTGGTGGCGGAATTCGAGCCGCCGGCGGTGGCCATCATCAAGCACGCCAATCCGTGTGGTGTTGCCGTCGGCGACACGCTGGCGGCGGCCTACGCCAAGGCCCTGGCCGCCGATCCGGTCAGCGCCTTCGGTGGCATCGTCGCGGTGAACCGGACCCTTGACGCCGCCATCGCCACCGAGCTCGCCAAGATCTTCCTGGAAGTGGTGATCGCCCCGGAAATCGACGATGAGGCGCGCCGCATCCTCGCCGACCGCAAGAACCTGCGGGTGCTGGCGGCCGGGCAGATGCCCGATCCGGCGGCGCCCGGTCTGACGCTGCGGTCGGTGGCCGGGGGACTGCTGGTACAGGGCCGGGACGCGGACCTGATGGACGCCGACCTGAAGACGGTGACCAAGCGGGCGCCCACCAACGCTGAGATGGCCGACCTTGCCTTCGCATTCCGCGTATGCAAGCACGTGAAATCGAACGCTATCGTCTTCTGCCGTGACGGCGCGATTGTCGGCGTCGGCGCCGGTCAGATGAGCCGGGTGGACTCGGTGCACATCGCCGCCCGCAAAGCCGCCGAAGCGGCAGCCGCGGCGAACGAAACGGAGCCTCGGACCCGCGGCTCGGTGGTCGCGTCCGATGCCTTCTTCCCGTTTGCCGACGGCCTGGAAGGGGCGGCCGACGCCGGCGCCACGGCGGTGATCCAACCTGGTGGCTCGGTTCGCGACGAAGAGGTGATCGCCGCGGCGGACGCTCGCGGCATGGCGATGGTGTTCACCGGCATCCGCCATTTCCGCCACTGACCAAGGCGGCCAGAGGTCAGCCCCTTCGGTCGGGTGCCCGAACCGGCAGCAGCAGCAGCATGCCGACGATGAAGAACACCAGCACCGTCGACAGGCCCACACGCTGGCTGCCGCTCAACGCCGTCACCCATCCGAACAACGCCGGTCCGACGAAAGCGGTCGCTTTGCCCGATAGGGCGTAGAGGCCGAACATCTCCGTCACCATGTGCGGCGGCGCGATGCGGGCCATCAGCGAACGGCTGGCCGCCTGTGCCGGACCGAAGAAGATCCCAAGCAGCAGCGCCAGCACCCAGAACCAGGTCTGCGATTCCACCATCAGCAGGCCGGCGCCGATGGCGGTGAGCGCGATCAGCGAGATGAAGATGGTAGGCTTCGGCCCGATCCAGTCGTCGATCCAAGCAAACCCGGCGGCTCCCAGACCGGCGGTCACGTTCATCGCGATGCCGAAGATCAGCAACTGATCGAAGCTCATGCCGAAGGTCACGGCGGCGTAGATGCCGCCGACCCCGAACAGCGTATTGAGACCATCGGTGTAGACCATCCGCGCCAGCAGGTAGAGCAGCACCTGCCGATAGTGGCGGGCATTACGAACGATCCCGGCAAGCGACGCGAGACCCCGCCGCACCGCCTCTCCGGCACTGACGCCTGTGGATTTCACGTCCGGAGTGAACAGGAAGAACGGCACCGAGAAAAAGCCGAACCACAGGGCCACGAGCAGCACCGTTGCCCTCACCGGTTCCGCCGCGGCCGCTTCCAACCCGAATAACGGTGGATCCGGCTGAATCAGCACCACCAGAGCGACCGCCAGGCAGACCAGCCCGCCGATGTACCCGAGACCCCAGCCCCACCCCGATACCCGACCGATCATCGCCCGCGGCGCCAGTGCCGGCAGCATGGCGTTGTAGAACACCATGCCGGTCTCGAAGGCGAAATTGGCCAGCGCGGCGAACGCCAACGCCCAGATGATCGACGACGGCTCTGGCCGTGCGAACCACAACAGCGCCGTCGAAACCACACACAGCGAAGTAAATGCCAGAAGCCATGGCTTGCGGCGCCCGGAATGGTCGGCGACGGCGCCGAGGATCGGGCTCGCTACCGCCACCGCCAGTGCCGAGAGGCTCATGGCGTAGGCCCATTGGCTGGTCCCGGTGATCTCGTCGACGGCCACCGCCTTGGCGTAGTAGGCGGCGAACACGAAGGTGGCGATGACCGTGGGAAAGGCGGAATTCGCCCAATCGTAAAGGCACCAACTAACGATCGCGCGTTTGTTCGGCGCGACGGACTCTGGGTCTGGGTCGTCTGTCACTGGACCTCGGTCAGCGCGCGCAGCCGTCGGCTGGCCACCGCCAACATGGACAGGTCGATGGGGCCGGCCGACTCCAGCTCCGCCAGCACCGACCGGGCGCGCTCGACGCTCGGTCGACAGGTGGCGCTCCACGACTCGATGGCATCGATGTCGTCATGGCCACCGACCTTCAGGACCCGCTGGACCACGTGGCGCTGGTTGTCGAACAGCTCGTCCATGACCGCCGCCACGGCCAGTTTTTCCCAGTACGAGGTCGGGGTCCGGCTTTCCGCCTGCTCACGCAGCCATGAAAACCCGAAGGTCTCGCCGACGGCGAAGTATAGCCGTGCCACGTCTTCCATGGGGATGCCGTGGCTGGCCGCGATGCGGACGATGTCGCAGGCGGAGACCATGACGCCCAGAGAGGCGGCGCGTTCGGCCAGGTCCTCCGGCACCTCGGCCTTGCGGTAGGCTTCCGAGCGGGCCGCCATCTGGGCGTTGCGACGGTCCGGCAAGACAGTGGCGATGACCGCGCCGAGATGCGCGATGCCGTCGGCGAAGGCGGCGATGTTACCGCTGATATCGAGCGGCGGGCCGCCGTTGCGCAGGAACCACATGGTCGCCAGCTCGATCAGCCGCTGGGCATCGCGGTGCAAGGCCATCTGGACCCGCGCCGGGACGACATTGTCTAACGCCTCGATAGCTTCCCAAACCTCGCGCAAACGGAACACGTCGCGGCTGATCAGGTAGGCGCGGGTGATGTCCATCGCCGGCATGCCGGTCTTTTCCCGCAACTCGATGACGAAGGTGCCTCCGACGCGGTTGATCAGGCTGTTGGTGATCGTTGTGGCGATCAACTCCCGGCGCAGCCGATGACCGGCGATCCGCTCGACGAACTGCCCAGCCAACGCTGACGGGAAATAGCGCACCACGTCTTCCGCCAGGTGCCGGTCCTCGGGCAGGTCGCTGTCCAGCATCTCGTCGTAGAGCCACATCTTGCAGTGGCAGAACAGGACCGCGACCTCCGGCCGGGTCAGCCCCTGGCCGGCCGCGGCGCGCTCGGTTAACGCCTCGTCGTCGGGCAGCATCTCCACCGTCCGGTTGAGCCCGCCGCGCCGTTCAAGCATCCGCATCAAGCGAACCTGCTGGTCCAGAACCTCGGCCCCACGCGCCGCGATAAGGCTGATCGCCTGCGTTTGCAGATAATTGTTGCGCAACACCAGGGACGCCACCTCGTCGGTCATCTGCGCCAACAGGCCGTTGCGCTGTTTTCCGGTCATGTCGCCATCGGCGATCATCGCATCGAGAAGAATCTTGATGTTGACCTCGTGGTCGGAGGTGTCGACGCCCGCCGAATTGTCGATGAAATCGGTATTGATGCGGCCGCCGGCCTGGGCGAACTCGATTCGACCGAGCTGGGTGAGGCCCAGGTTGGCGCCTTCGCCGACCACCCGGCAGCGCAGTTCGGCCGCATCCACGCGCAGGCCATCGTTTGTCCGGTCGCCCACATCGGCGTGGTTTTCGTACCGCGACTTGACGTAGGTACCGATGCCGCCGAACCACAACAGGTCCACCTCCGCCTTGAGCAGCACGCGGATCAGTTCCGCCGGTGTCAGCCGGTCGGCCTCGATGCCGAAGGCGGCCTTGATCTCGGCTGAAGGGCGCAGTGTCTTCGCCCGCCGATCGAAGATTTCACCGCCTGGCGACAACTTGGCCGGGTCATAGTCCGCCCACGACGAACGGGGCAACTGGAACAGCCGCTCCCGCTCGACGAAACTGGTTTCTGGATCGGGATCCGGATCGACGAATATGTGCAGGTGGTTGAACGCCGCGACCAGCCGGATGTGACGCGATAGCAGCATCCCGTTGCCGAACACGTCGCCGGACATGTCACCGACACCGACCACGGTGAACGGTTGGCTCTGGGTATCCAGGCCGACCTCGCGGAAGTGGCGCTTCACCGACTCCCATGCGCCGCGGGCAGTGATGCCCATGCCTTTGTGATCGTAGCCCTGGCTGCCGCCTGAGGCGAAGGCGTCGCCCAGCCAGAAGCCATGCTCCGCGGCGAGTGTGTTGGCGATGTCGGAGAAGGTGGCCGTGCCCTTGTCGGCGGCGACCACCAGGTACGGGTCGTCGTCGTCCCACCGAACCACGTCGGCCGGCGGAACCAGCCGGCCCGCCGCCAGGTTATCGGCGATATCCAGGAGGCCACGAATGAATGTCCGATAGCATTCGATGCCTTCTGCGGCCAGGGCCTCGCGGTCCGCCGGCGGGCGCTTCACCACGAACCCGCCCTTGGCCCCTACCGGCACGATCACCGCGTTCTTCACCATCTGCGCCTTCATCAGGCCCAGCACCTCGGTACGGAAGTCCTCGCGGCGATCCGACCAGCGGATGCCGCCGCGGGCCACCTTGCCGCCACGCAGATGGATCGCCTCGACCCGCGGCGAGTAGACGAACACCTCCACCAGCGGCCGCGGCAGCGGCAACTCGTCGACACGGCGACTGTCGATCTTGAACGCGACGTACGGTTTCGGTTCGCCGCCGTTGGAACGCTGGTAGGCATTGGTCCGCAGCGTGGACTCGATGGCATTGACGAACCGGCGAATGATCCGGTCCTGGTCGGCGCTTTCCACACGGTCGAGATCGGCGGCGATCTCCTCGCGGATGGTTTCGGCCCGTGAGACCGAGTCCTTCTGTGCCTGGGGATCGAACAGGCAGGCAAACAGCTCGACCATCCGCCGGGTCAGCGCCAGATTGCCGGCCAGCGTCTGTTCCATGTAAGCCTGCGAGAAGGCGATCCCTGCCTGCCGCAGATACTTGCAGTAGGCGCGGACGATCACCGCTTCGCGGCAGCTCAGTCCGGCCTCCAGCACCAGGCTGTTGAAGCCGTCGTTCTCCACGGCGCCGTGCCACACATCGAGCAGAGCGTCCTGGAAATTGGCGCGCACAGCACCGAGGTCGACGGCCTGGCCCGATCGGGGCTCGACGCCGAAGTCGTGAATCAGCACCGTCCGCCCATCGCCAACGTTGGCGCGCACCGCATGCGGCACCTCATCGATCGCGATAAGGCCGAGGTTTTCCAGCATCGGCAGGATCTGCGACAGGGGTACCGCGCCGTCGGCATGGAACAGCTTGAACCGGAGCTGGTGGTCGGCAGCGCCGAACGGCCGATAGAGCGTCATCCCGAGGTCACCGGATTCAAGGCTCTCCTCGATGTGCTCGATGTCCGCCACGGCCTGTTCGGCGTTGAAGCGTTCCTCGTAGCCGGGCGGAAATGCATCGGCGTAGCGTTGTTGAAGTTGCTGCCCGAGCTCCTCGCCGTGGGCGACGATGAGGGCTTCTTCCAGCCGATCCGGCCAGGTACGGGCGGCGTCGACAATCGCCGCTTCCAGTTCGTCCGCATCGTAGTCGGGGATTTCGCCCGGGGTGGTCTGGACGATCAGGTGGAGGTGCGCGAACGGCGAGTCGCCCAGGGACGAGTGATGGCTGGCGATCTCACCGGCGAAGGCACGCTCGAGGATCTTCTGGATCGTCGTCCTGAGGTCGGTGGAGTAACGATCGCGCGGGACATAGACCTGGCAGGCGATGAAGCGCTCGAAATCGTCGCGGCGGAGGAACAGCGCGACCCGCTGGCGTTCCTGCAGGTGGAGGATGCCGAGACTGGTCCTGAGCAGATGCTCTTCCGACACGTGGAACAACTCGTCGCGCGGAAAGGTCTCCAGGATGTGCAGCAACGACTTGGCGTCATGGCTCTTCGGCAGCAGGCCGGCACGCTCGAAAGTCCGGGCGATCTTGCGCCGCAGCACCGGGATGTCGCGCAGGCTGCGGCTGTAGGCCACGGAGGTGAACAGGCCGACGAACAGATACTGGCCAATCACCCGGCCCTCGGCGTCGAACCGCTTGACGCCGATGGAGTCCATCAGCACCGGCCGATGGACGGTGGACATCTGGTTGGTTTTGGTAAGCACCAGCAGGTCGGGGCGTTGCACGAACGCCTGGACCGCCGGCGGCATGGACGCCAGGTCACGCAGTTCGTGGAACACCGTGGTTTCGGGGTCGCGTAACAGCCCCAAGCCCGAGTCCCGGACCACGGAGATCGTTGCGTCGGCGCCGCCGCTGGCGAAGGCGTATTCGCGGCAGCCCAGGAAGGTGAAGTGGTTGTTGTAGATCCATTCGAGGAAGTCGCGGATCTCGTTGACCTCGTCCTCGCCAAGCCACTCGGCGGCCGGAGCCAGTCCGTCGATGACGCCACGCAGGCGGGCGCGCATTCCCGCCCAGTCCGCCACCGCCGCCCGCACGTCCCCGAGCACGGATTCGATGGTGTCGGCAATCTCGGCAAGGGCTTTGCCTGAACGTTGTGTTACCTCGAAGTGCATGAACGATTCGACGGGCCCGACATCGTCCGCGTCCGCATTTGCCACCTTGGTCGCCGTACCGTCGGCACCCCGATGCACGCGAACGATGGGATGAATGACAAGGTGAACCGCCAGCCCCTGACGTGACAGCGCCGCGGAGACCGAATCCACCAGGAACGGCATGTCGTCGGTGACCACCTCGACGACGGTGTGCTCGCAGTGCCAGCCGTGCTCCTCCAGAGTGGGGTTGTAGACCCGAACCTTGGTTGTCTCGGCCTCACGGACCTGACCGAGGCGCCAATGGGTGAATGCGGCGCACAGAAGCGTCTCGGGGCCTTCATCGTGAATGTCGTGATAGGGGACGTTGGCGTAGTAGCGTTCGAGCAGACCGCGGAAGGGAGCCGCAGCTTCGGTGCCGAGGCGGCGATCGGCGGCTTCAACGATCTTGTCGATCAGATCGGCGCGGTGAGTTTCAGCGTAGAAGGGCATGGGTCGGTTCTGGGCTCGGGAGACGGGAACACCAACCCCGACGCGAGGCTGCGCCGGGACGCGGACCTTTAATCAACCCTTAACCCAACGACTATACAGTGCCGACTTGCGCAATTGGTCTTACCTCCCTTCCAAACTCGGGCCGTCGATCGGCTCTTTTTTTTGCCCTATTGACTCTGGTCGTGCGGGATTCCTTCCCGTCCGTCACGTTTCTGGCCTGAATCCGCCGTCGCCAGGACCCGCAGAGTGTCGGCAATCAGCGCGTCGATGTCCAGGTGCAGGAATGACCGGGGCTCGGCCTGGGCGACCCCCGCCTGGCCGTCTCGAAGGGACCGGACGCCGGGAAAGACGGTGACACGGGGGTCGAAGCCGCCGTCGGCATCCCGCTCGGCATAGATGTGGGCTTCCATGGCCCGACCGCCGCGCGAAGGCTGGCCGCCGTCCGTCGGATGATCCGCCGCCATACTGTCCTGAACCTCGGCGATCCGCCGCCGGTCCAGGAGCTCTCCCGCGACTCGCGCGGCAGCCTGGGCCGACACGCCGAGCGCGGTCAGTTGTGCCATGACCCGAAGGCGGGCGATGTCGGCCGCGCGGTACAGCCGCCGTCCCGAGCGGCCGGGCCTGTCGGCAGTCAAGCGAACCAGCCCTCGATTGTTCCAGTTCTGCAGCATGGTCGGGCTGAGGCCGGTAACAGCCACGGCGTCGGCCTGGGTGAACCGCGGTTCATCCGCGTCCGGCGACGGCGATGCGTTTTTCGACGGTGGCAGATCGGACATGGTGCATCGTACTCCCCTACTCACGAAATCTGCGAGCGGCTGATGATGTCAAATGATACTGGACATTTCCCAGAAATCCATACCCCGACTGACCATCCATCGCACGTGAGGGCGTCCACGGACCAGGGCCGCAAACCCCGACCATTATCGGTGGCCCATTGAATTCGGATGTTGTTGGTCGTGCTGGATCTGACGTGCGGTGGACGAACACGATCCGCCGCGGGACTCGGCAGATAGCGCGGAGTAGGAGGGAGCTGCCGGCCGGCTTGACGATGTCCAATGACATTCGTCATCATCAAGGTCGGCCCGGCCGGCCGATGGACGCTCGCGCGCCCGCCTGACCAATATCCTCTGATATTCGTGAGTCGATACCCGCCGTGGCAAACATCGGCACGTCAGCGCCGGTGACCGGAAGGTATCGGTGATTGGAAAAGCGGATCGGTGGAAGATAATGGAGCGGGCGATGAGATTCGAACTCACGACTTCAACCTTGGCAAGGTTGCGCTCTACCCCTGAGCTACGCCCGCGAAAGCGCTGATGATAGTACGGTTTCAGTTCGCGTTTGCAAGGAGATTGTCGGCGAGCGCGACCCCACCTGCGGGCCTTGTCCCGTGGAACGCAGCCGATTATGGTCCGCGCCATGCCGGCCACCGAAGCGGACCTGATGACGCGTTTTGAGGCGCTGGGGATTGCCACCACGACGGTGCGCCACCCGGCGGTCTTCACCGTGGACGAAAGCAAGGCACTCCGCGGCGACTTGCCGGGCGGCCACACGAAGAACCTGTTCCTCAAGGACAAGAAGGGCAATTTGTGGCTGGTTGTGGCGCTGGAAGGCCGGCCCATCGACACGAAAGATCTGCGCCATCGCATCGGCGCTGCCCCCCTGTCGTTCGGTCGACCAGACCTGCTGCTCGAGATCCTGGGCATCGAACCCGGATCGGTAACGCCCTTCGCGGTGATCAACGACACGGAAAGCCGCGTCACCGTCGTCCTGGACGACGGGCTGATGGCGTTCGACCAGCTCAACTTCCATCCCCTCACCAATACCGCGACAACGGTCATCTCGCCCGCAGACCTGGTATCGTTTCTGACCGATACCGGGCATCCACCGCGCATCGCCGCGTTGTAGGCAGGGCCTTCAACGGCCCGTTTGACCCTTGCGGTGCGCGCACTTAGCGGCCATCTTTACCGATGACGCGTGGGGACTCCGACCAGACAGGCGATGGCGTTCATTCTTGATCCCAATCAACCGGCGCCGGCCGCAGGCGCCGGCGGCGCGACCGACGTCATCAAGGACGCCGACACCGCGTCGTTCGTCCAAGACGTGGTCGAAGCATCGATGCAGGTGCCGGTCATTGTTGACTTCTGGGCGCCGTGGTGTGGGCCCTGCAAGCAGATGGGGCCGATCCTTGAAAAGCAGGTGACGCAGGCCGGCGGGCTTGTGCGGCTGGTGAAAGTGAATGTGGACGAGAACCAGGCACTTGCCGCCCAGTTGCGCGTCCAATCCATACCCACCGTCTATGCATTCCTCGGCGGTCAACCGGTGGACGCCTTTGTCGGCGCCCAGCCGAAAAGCCGGATTCGCGCGTTCGTCGACCAATTGACCCGCGGCGCCGACGCGCCGCTGGAACAGGTCCTGGAGCAGGGTCGTCAGGCACTGGCAAACGGCGACGCGGCGGCAGCGGCACAGATCTTCCACGACGTTCTGAGCCATGACACCACGAACCCTGGTGCCGTGGCCGGTTTGATCCGCAGTTTGGTGGCCGCCGGCCGGAGCGCCGAAGCGCGGCAGTTTGTCGACGGCCTCGACCGGTCCCTGGCGATGAACGGCGAGGTACCTGCCGCAGTGTCGGCGGTGGACCTGGCCGAGCAGGGCGGCGGTGACGAAGCTGGGTTGCGACGCCGACTGACCGAAAACCCGGCCGATCATCAGGCCCGGCATGACCTCGCAACGGCGTTGTACGGGAGCGGCGCGGCGGAATCGGCGATCGATGAGCTGTTGGAGCTGGTGCGCCGCGATCGCACTTGGAACGAGGACGCGGCACGCCTGCTGCTGGTCAAGATCTTCGACGCGCTCGGCCCCGGCCATCCCCTGACCGCGGCATCGCGGCGCAAGTTGTCGTCGATCCTGTTTTCATGAGCGACCGGACCCGCGATCCGCGGTTGAGCGGTCTGCCCGACGAATTGCCGATCTTTCCGCTGGCGGGGGTGCTGCTGCTGCCGCGCGGGCACTTGCCACTGAATGTCTTCGAGCCGCGCTATCTCAACATGACCGAACACGCGCTCGGCCACGGCCGCACCATCGGCATGGTGCAGCCCCGGCACGGGGAGTCCGAGACGGTCGGCGATTCCGCGGCGGTTTACGACGTGGGCTGCGCCGGGCGCATTGTCTCATTCGCGGAAACCGCCGACGGCCGATTCCTGGTGACACTGCGTGGCGTATGCCGGTTCCGCATCGTCACGGAACTGGAACTGCGCCGAGGATTTCGGCTGGTCACACCGGATTTCCAGCCCTTCCAGAGCGATTTGGAGGAGGAGGCGCCGCCGCCGGTGGACCGGAACCGGCTGCTTGGCGCAGTACGGGCGTACTTCGCGATGAAATCCATCGATGCCGACTGGTCGGCGATCGAGGACGCGGCGGCCGACGCGTTGGTCACGTCGCTGGCGATGATCTGCCCCTTCGAGCCACGCGAAAAACAGGCTTTGCTTGAGGTTCCCGGCTCGTCGGAACGGGCCGAGCTTTTGGTCTCGCTCATGGAGATGGCCGTCCACGCCGCCGACCGGATGACCGACAACGCCCGCCATTGACCGACGCCGAGGACTGTAATCCCGCATGCCGCCGACCACCGCCGATCCGAAGCTCCTCGAGGTACTGGTTTGCCCGCTGACCAAGGCGACGCTGCGCTACGATGCCGAGGCTCAGGAGCTGATCAGCGACGCCGCGCAACTGGCATTTCCGATCCGTGACGGCATCCCGATCATGCTGGTGGACGAGGCGCGGCCGCTGAGTGACGAACCGAAGCCGGCGCCGCCCGGACAGCTTCCATGACCGCCCCCCTCGGCAATCGTCATCGGCCGGTGGAGATCCGCGTCAAGCGGGAGGAGCGGTCGCTGGAGGTCGACTTCGATGACGGGAAGTCTTTCAGCCTGCCGGCGGAGCTACTGAGGGTTGAGAGCCCGTCGGCCGAGGTCCAGGGCCACGGCGGGCCCGAGGGCAAGACCATCGTTGCCGGGCGCCGGCACGTTGGGATCATCGGCGTCGAACCGGTGGGCTCCTACGCCATTCGCATCAAGTTCGACGACCTGCATGATACCGGCCTGTTTACCTGGGACTGGCTGTACGATCTGGGCACCAACAAGGACGAGGTCTAGCAGGCCTATCTGGACGCCCTAGCCGCCAAAGGTCTGAGCCGCGATCCCTAAAGAGCCTGCCCACGCATCAGACGCGGCAATTCACCCACAACGCCCATGGCATGGCGCATGAAAAGCCGCTTCAGCGGCGGCAACCGGTCCACCGCCGCCAGCCCCAGCTCCCGCGCCAGCCGGATCGGCCCGACGTCATTGGAGAACAACCGATTGAGTGCGTCGGTCATGGCCAGCATCAGGGCCGTATCGAACCGCCGCCAGCGGCGATAACGCTCAAGCACCGGGCCACTGCCCAGGTCGAGGCCGAGCTGCCGGGCTTCCAGGAGCACTTCTGCTAACGCCGCTACATCACGAAAGCCCATGTTGAGGCCCTGTCCGGCGATGGGGTGCATGCCGTGGGCCGCGTCACCCACCAACGCCAGCCGGCGACCGACGGTGGTCGCCGCGTAGTGCAGCGACAGCGGATAGCTCCACCGGGGACCGACCACCTCCACTTGGCCGAGGAAATCGCCGAACCGTCGGGCCAGTTCGGCAGTGAAGCCGCTCTCGTCCAGCGCCATGATCGCCGGCGTCCGGTGCGTGTGCTCCGTCCACACGATGGACGCGCGGTTGCCGTTGAGCGGCAGGATGGCAAACGGTCCGGCCGGCAGAAAGTGCTCGTGGGCGACGTTGTCGTGCGGGCGTTCGTGGGCCACGGTACAAACGATAGCGGTTTGGGCGTACGCCCAGCGCGTCACCGGAATCCCGGCATTGACGCGGGTGAGCGAGTCGCGCCCGTCGGCGGCCACTGCCAGCTGCGCGCTGACGCGGGCGCCGTTCGCCAGCCGCGCCTCCACCCCCGCAGCTGTGCGGTCCAGCGATACGACCTTCGTCGGCGCCAGGAGACGAACGCGGTCCAGCGTCTGCAAGCGCCGAAAAATCGACCGCCGCAGATAGCGGTTCTCCACCATATGGCCAAACGGCTCATCGCCGATGGCATGGTGATCGTAGTGCAGGAACAGCGGTGAATCGCCGTCGCTGACCCGGATGTCCAGCATCGGACAGGCCTCGTCGCGCACGTCGTCCCATAGGCCCACCTGCTCCAGCAGCCGCCGCGACGACAGGGCGATGGCCGAAGCGCGTCCGTCGAACCGCGCCGCCAGTAAAGCCTCAGGCGGCGCCGCCTCGACGACGGCAACCCGGAGTCCGGTTTCCGCAAGCGCGCAGGCTAGTATCCCTCCGACCAAACCGCCGCCGACGATCAGCACGTCGCTCACATGCTCGGTCGCCGGTTCGGACCCTTTGCTTCCCGATTCCATCCTCGGATCCGCTCCTTTCGCGTTTGCGTTCATACGGCGGCATTCTGTTCGCTTCTGCACAAAAAAACGGCAGAGAACTGATTCTGCCTGACGTTTGTGCGTTTCGTCGGCGAGATGCGTCTTAACGCAACGCCACACCATTGCCCGGATCGCTAGACGGTTCAATACCTTCGGGCCTCTGACAGCAAACCGGCACGGTTCTTGAGTACCTGCCAAACCGAGTGGCGGACGCCCCATGGTCGTGCGCCCGGAAGTCGTTTGTTGAGGGCGGCCGGCACGGGCCGGTCGGTATCGGCGAGATCCGGCCCGCCGGGCGGGCGCCGGCACAGAATAGGAAGGTTCGAATGAAACTGATCACGGCGATCATCAAGCCGTTCAAGCTGGACGAAGTGCGCGAGGCGCTGACGCCGCTGGGCCTGCAGGGGATGACCGTTACCGAGGTAAAGGGCTTCGGCCGGCAGAAGGGCCAGGCCGAAATCTACCGCGGGGCGGAATACGCGGTGAACTTCCTGCCAAAAGTCAAAATCGAGGTCGCGGTCAACGACGACCTGGTGGAAAGCGTGACCGACGTCATTCAGAACGCGGCGCGTACCGACCGCATCGGGGACGGGAAAATTTTTGTCTACGACATGGAAAAGGCCGTTCGCATCCGCACCGGCGAAACCGACGCGGAAGCCCTGGCTTAGGAGGACGATCGATATGATTCCAATCAATACCCACCTGAAGCGGGCTGCCGTGGTCGGCGTCGGGGCCGGTCTTGGAACACTGGCCCTGGTCGATCCGGCGTTCGCCGAAGACTCGGTGACCGAAACTCAATATGTCTTCAACACGCTATCGTTCCTGATCCACGGTTTCCTGGTGATGTGGATGGCGGCCGGTTTCGCGATGCTGGAATCGGGCCTGGTCCGTTCCAAGAACACCGCCACAATCTGTCTCAAGAACATCGCCCTCTATTCGGTGGCTGGCCTCATGTACTACCTGGTCGGCTACAACCTGATGTACGACGGTGTCGACGGTGGGTTCTTCGGCTCCATCAGTTGGTGGACCGGCGATAACGCCGACGCGTTGGCCGGCAATTTTGACGGCGGCTACGCGGCCGAATCGGACTGGTTCTTCCAGATGGTGTTCGTCGCCACCGCGGCGTCCATTGTCTCCGGGGCCCTGGCCGAGCGCACCAAGCTGTGGTCGTTCCTATTGTTCGCCGTGCTGCTGACGGGCCTGATCTATCCGATCCAGGGTTCGTGGCAGTGGGGCGGCGGTTGGCTGGCGGAGATGGGCTTCGCCGATTTCGCCGGCTCGACCCTGGTGCACTCCACCGGCGGTTGGGCGGCCCTCACCGGCGCCATCATCATCGGCGCGCGGAAAGGCAAGTACGGGCCGGATGGCCGCGTCAATCCGATGCCCGGTGCCAATCTGCCGCTGGCGACGCTGGGTACGTTCATCCTGTGGCTCGGCTGGTTCGGGTTCAACGGCGGCTCGCAGCTCGCCCTCGGGACGGCTGCCGACGCCATCGCCATCTCCACCATCTACATCAACACCAACATGGCGGCCGTAGGCGGCGTGTTGGTGGCCATGGCGCTGTGCCAGATCATCTACAAGAAGGTCGATCTCTCCTTCGCCCTGAATGGCGCGATCGCTGGTCTGGTGAGCATCACCGCAGGTCCGGACACTCCGACCATGGGCTCGGCCTTCGTCATCGGCGGCGTCGGCGGCGCCATCGTCGTGTTCCTGGTTCCGCTGCTCGACAAGCTGAAAATCGATGACGTGGTCGGCGCCATCTCGGCCCACCTTGGTGCCGGTATCTGGGGCACCATGGCGGTTCCGTTCACCAATGCCGATACTAGCTTCGTCACCCAGTTCATCGGCGTCGCTGCCATCGGCGCGTTCGTCCTGGTGGTCAGCGCCATCTTCTGGCTAATCATCAAGTTCACCATCGGTATCCGGGTGAGCGACGAAGGCGAGGAGATGGGCCTCGATCGGGCCGAACTGGGCATGGAGGCCTACCCCGAATTCGGGCGGGGGTCCCAGACGGTCTAGTTCTCCCACCGTCGATTCCCCCAACTGGGCCGGAAGGATCCCCTTCCGGCCCAGTTTTTGTTCTCGATCTCGGATTCATCATCGGGCTCTAGGCATGCGGGCTGAAGACCGCGAATGCCTATTTTTTCGGCATTATTGATCAGTTCGGCTAAATTGGCAGCACTTGGCTATGGCGAAGGCAGCGCCAAGAGCTGGCCGTCCACGAGCCTTTTTGAGCCTTCGCGGGAAGCGCTGCGTCGTCCCGGTGTTTGGCACGCTGTTTGAGCAGTGACCGATGCCGCCGGTCCGGTCGGTGGACCTCTCCGTCGACACCTCCGCCCGTTGAAACCCGATGGAGGGGTCCTCCGCCCGAAGCGGTGGCGAGTGCTTCGGCTGCCGATCGTCGCCTCGACGGTGCAGCAACCGATGCGGTAAGCAACTCAACTGCTCCAAGGAGAGCCTCAGATGACAACGATACTGAAAGAGTCCCGCCGCAAGGGACTCGGGGGATCGACCCGTTCCATTGCCGGTGCCGGCGGCCTGGGACTATTGATGCTGATCGCCGGTGCCGGCCCGGCGCTGGCCCAGGACGCCCAGCTGGACAGCGGGGACACGGCGTGGATGCTCACCTCCACGGCCCTGGTCCTGATGATGACGATCCCCGGCCTAGCCCTGTTCTATAGCGGAATGGTGCGGAAGAAGAACGTACTGGCGACGGCGGTGCAGAGCTTCGCCACAGCGGCCTTGATGAGCGTGTTGTGGATGATCATCGGCTATTCGCTGGCGTTCAGTGACGGCGGCGCTCTGAATTCCGTGGTTGGCGGCTTCGGCAATGTGTTCCTGAGCGGCATCGAAGTGGACTCGTTGACCGGCTCGATCCCCGAATCCGTATTCATGACCTTCCAAATGACCTTCGCCATCATCACACCGGCGCTGATCACCGGCGCGTTCGCCGACCGCATGAAGTTCTCGGCGATGCTGCTCTTCCTCGGCGCGTGGATGATCATCGTCTATGCCCCGGTTTGTCACTGGGTTTGGGGCGGTGGCTTCCTCGGTGATGCCGGCGTCCTCGACTTTGCCGGCGGGACAGTGGTGCACATCAACGCCGGCATCGCCGGTCTGGTAGCCGCCATCGTGCTGGGCAAACGGCGCGGCTTCGGCACCGAGAACATGGCACCGCATAACCTGACGCTCAGCGTCATCGGCGCGTCTTTGCTGTGGGTCGGCTGGTTCGGCTTCAACGCCGGCTCGGCGGTGGCCGCCGACGGCGCCGCCGGCATGGCCATGGCCGTGACGCAGATCGCCACCGCGGCTGCGGCGCTGTCTTGGATGTTCACCGAGTGGCTGCTGCGCGGCAAGCCGAGCGTCCTTGGCATCGTGTCCGGCGCGGTCGGCGGACTGGTGGCGATCACGCCGGCCTCCGGGTTCGTTGGTCCAATGGGCGCGCTGCTGATCGGTATCGCCGCCGGCATCGCCTGCTATTGGGGCGCGGTGTGGCTGAAGAACGCGCTGAAGTACGACGACTCGTTGGATGTCTTCGGTGTCCATGGGATCGGCGGCATCGTCGGTGCGATTTTGACCGGCGTGTTCGCCGTGGAGGCCATCGGCGGCACGCCCGGCCTGTTGGAGGGCAATCCGGGCCAAGTGTGGACGCAGATCGAAGGGATCCTCGCCACCATTGCCTATTCCGGCGTGGCATCCTGGATCATCCTCAAGGTCGTGGACCTGACCGTCGGGCTGCGGGTGGACGAAGAGGCGGAAATTGCCGGCCTCGACCTCAACCTGCACGGCGAAACGGTACATTGACGGCAATTGCCGGGCGCGACGCCTTATGTTGGTTGACGTGCCGGCTGTGAAGACCCCGGGGGGCGGCTTGAGCCGCCCCCCGATGCCGGAGTAGCCTCCGGCAATGCTGAACCCACGCCTGGACCGCCTCGGCCTCTATCCCTTCGACCGACTCCGCGACCTGTTGGCGGACGTATCGCCACCGGCCCACCTGCGGCCCTTTGTCCTGTCCGTGGGCGAGCCCCGGCACGCGCCGCCGGCCTTCATCTCCCGCATTGTCGCCGAGCACGCAGCCGACTGGAGTCGCTATCCGCCGCTGGAGGGAACCCCGGAATGGCGTGCCGCCGTTGCCGGCTACCTGGGTCGCCGATACGACCTGTCCGACGGCGCGATCGACCCCGATCGGCATCTGTTGCCCGTTTGCGGCACCCGCGAGGCCCTGTTCCTGGTGGGCGCCCTGGCCGTTCCGGCGCGCAAGTCCGGCCGCAGACCGGCGGTACTGATGCCGAACCCGTTCTACCAAACTTATCTGGCCGCCGCGGCGCTGAGCGGCGCGGATCCGGTTTTGCTGCCGGCCACACGTGACACCGGCTTCCTGCCCGATCTGGAGGCGCTGGATCGCGACACCCTCGACCGCACGGCGGTGATGTTCCTGTGCTCGCCGGCCAACCCGCAAGGTGCCGTGGCCGACGCGACGTATCTCCGCCGCGCCGTCGAGCTGGCGCGCCACCATGGGTTCGTGCTGGTGGTGGACGAGTGCTACGCCGAGATCTACGACGGCATTCCGCCGCCGGGAACCCTGGCGGCCGCCGGAGGCGAGTTCGACAATGTGCTGGTGTTCCATTCCTTGTCGAAGCGGTCCAGCGCCCCCGGCTTGCGATCCGGGTTCGTGGCTGGAAACGCCCGGTTGATTGCTGCCCTCCGGCGCCTTCGGTCCTATGGCGGGGCGACTGTACCGTTGCCGCTGTTGGCCGCTTCGGCGGCGCTGTGGCGCGACGATGCCCATGTGGAGGCCACACGAGCCCTCTATCGCGCCAAGATGGACGCCGCCGCCCAACGGTTCGGTGATTCGCTGGGTTTCTATCGGCCGGCGGGCGGGTTCTTCCTGTGGCTGGACGTGGACGACGGCGAGCGGGCGGCCCGCTCGCTGTGGACCGAGGGCGCCGTGAGAGTGCTCCCCGGCGCCTATCTGGCTCAGGATCAGGGCGGAAACGACCGCAACGGGGCAAATCCGGGCTCCCGGTTTATTCGCGTCGCCTTGATCGACGATTTGCAAGACACCGAAGAGGCCCTTGACCGCATCGTGAAGATTGTGCGTTAACCTCCTGAGAGGTTGACGATATTATCCGGTTGTCATGGCTCGCTCGTTGACAGACGGTCGCCCGCCGCTGCTTTCGCCGGCCGTGGTGGCTTTCCTGCGGCGCCGCGCCGCGGAGGTGGCGGGTTCCGCTTTACTGATCGCCGGCGCCGCCGTTCTCGCGGTGCTGATTTCCTATGAGCCAGCGGACCCGTCGTGGAACCATGCCACGGCAGGAGTCGCCGCCAATCTGCTGGGCCGGCCGGGTGCCGTTACCGCCGACCTCCTGTTGCAGACGGTGGGCCTCGGTGGTGCCGTCCCCGGCGTCGTTTTGGCGGTGTGGGGATGGCTCACCATACGCAAGCGGCCGCCACGCCGCCTGACACTGCGCGCCGCCGCGGCACTGTCGGCGATGCTGCTTCTGGCCCCGTGCTTGACGACCCTGCCGGTGCCGGCCCCGTGGCCGCTGTCCGCCGGACTGGGCGGCGCTGGGGGCGCGACCTTGCTGGTGCACATCACCACCGTGGCGGAAGCCGTCGAACCGGCGGCGTCGGACCCGGCGCTCTACGCCACCATTGCGGCCGCGGTCCTCGGGGCCTTGGGCATACTGGCGCTGTTGGCGGCGCTCGGGCTGTCGCGGTCAGACTGGCGCCGGATCGGGGGTGTTCTCGGGCGGAACCTCCTGCTTGGCGCCCGGGTGATCGGACGGGCTGCGACCGGGGCAGCCCATTTGGCGTGGCGCACCGCGTATGGATATCGCCAGCCAGCCTTCGATGAGGCCGATGTCGATCTCGACTCAAGTGCCCCGGAACCAGCCGGCCGTCGCCGGCGAACGGTGGCGCGCACGGCCGTGGCGGTCACGAACGTGGTGGAAACGCGAAGCTCGAAGCCGCGATCTGGCCGGCGGGCCGAGGCAGATCGCCAGCCGGCGTTCGAATTCGGCGACGAGGCGGGGTATCGGTTGCCGCAGTTGCAGTTGCTGGACACACCGCCGTCCGACCACGGGCGTGAGGCGGTCAATCGCGAAGCGTTGCGCGAGAACGCGCGCCTGCTGGCGACGGTGCTGGATGATTTCGGTGTGCGCGGCGAAATCGGCAAGGTTCGCCCGGGACCGGTGGTCACCCTGTATGAGTTGGAGCCTGCGCCGGGCACCAAGACCGCCCGCGTCATCGGGCTTGCCGACGACATCGCCCGATCGATGAGTGCTGCCTCGGTCCGGGCCGCCGTGGTGCCGGGGCGAAACGCCATCGGCATCGAGCTGCCCAACCTGCACCGGGAGATGGTGGTGCTGCGGGAGCTCCTGGCCTCTGAGGCATTCGAGCGCAATGCCGGCAAGCTCACCCTGGTGCTAGGCAAGGACATCGGCGGTGCCCCGGTGATGGTGGACTTGGCGCGGATGCCACACCTGTTGATTGCCGGCACCACGGGCTCCGGTAAATCGGTGGCCATCAACGCGATGATCCTGTCGTTGCTGTATCGAATGCCACCCGATGCCTGCAAATTCATCCTCATCGACCCGAAGATGCTGGAGCTGTCGGTGTACGACGGCATTCCGCACCTGCTGTCGCCGGTGGTGACCGAACCGTCGAAGGCGGTGGTGGCGTTAAAGTGGACCGTCCGCGAGATGGAGGAGCGGTACCGCACCATGTCGCAGTTGGGGGTTCGCAACATCGCCGGCTACAACGCCCGACTGGCTGAGGCGGCGCGCACCGGGGAAACACTAGTGCGCCGGGTGCAGACCGGCTTCGACGCCGACGGACGCCCGGTGTTCGAGGAACAGCCGCTGGCCGGCGATCCGATGCCGTTCATCGTGGTGGTGGCGGACGAGATGGCGGACCTGATGCTGGTAGCCGGCAAGGATGTGGAAACCGCGGTGCAGCGGCTCTCGCAGATGGCTCGCGCCGCCGGTATTCATCTGATCATGGCCACCCAGCGGCCCTCGGTGGACGTGATCACCGGAACCATCAAGGCCAATTTCCCCACCCGCGTCAGCTTCCAGGTGACCTCCAAGTTCGACAGCCGCACCATCCTCGGCGATTCAGGCGCCGAACAGCTGCTCGGCCAGGGCGACATGCTGTATATGGTGCCCGGTGGTCGAGTGATCCGGATACACGGGCCGTTCGTCTCCGACGAGGAGGTGGAGTCGGTGGTCGGCTTCCTCAAAGCCCAGGGCGAGCCCCAATACCTACCGGCGGTCACCGAGGAGGAAGACGAGGCGTTGCCGCTGGACGGGTTCTCCATGGGCAACGCCGGTTCCGGCGACGATCTGTACGATCAGGCGGTGGCGTTGGTGGCGAGGGAGGGCCGGGCCTCCACCAGTTTCGTGCAACGCCACCTGCAGATCGGCTACAACCGTGCGGCACGGATGATCGAACAGATGGAGGCCGATGGTGTGGTCAGCAAACCCGACCGGGTGGGACGACGCGAGGTGTTGGTGGGTGATCACGGCGGCTGAACGGGCCATGGGCCGTCAGCGCCGGTGGTTGCTATGCGTCGGTGCCTGGATCGTCACCGCGTTTCTGGGTGCGTTGTTGATTTCCGCGCCAGCGACTGCGGCGGTCGCGCTGACCGACAAGCAACGCGCCGATATCGGGCGCATCGAATCCTATCTGAACAAGCTGAAAACCATGCGCGCCCGCTTTCTGCAGGTGTCGTCCACCGGCGCCACGGCCGAGGGCAGGGTCTACGTGGCACGGCCCGGCCGGATGCGCATCGAGTACGAACCGCCGGTGCCGATTCTCATTGTCGCCGACGGCACGTGGCTCATCTACTACGACAAAGAACTGGAACAGGTGAGCCACGTACCGCTGGGATCGACGCCGGCCGACATCCTGGTGCGTGAGAACATCGCGCTGCTGGGCGACGAACTGACCGTCACCCACTATGAGCGCGGCGCCCATGCCATCCGGGTCACGTTGGTGCGGTCCGACGACCCCATGGAGGGGAGCCTGACCCTGGTGTTCAGCGACCGGCCGCTGGCGCTGCGGAAATGGACCGTCGTCGATCCGCAGGGGGTCGCCACCCACGTGACGCTGATGAACGCACGCTACGGTGTCGACCTGGAACCGGAGCTTTTTCGCTTTCGCAATCCGGAGTTCTTCGGGCCGCCGGATTGATTGTCCGTATTGCGTTCGGATCGCCGCCGATTTTCGCGCCATGCGCCTGACGCATAAGAGCAATGCGTCAGGCGCAATGGAGGTGCGGGTAGGGAGAGCCCATTTGCATGGGTGGCAGTCTGTGGCTTTTTCGAGCCGCCGCTGCCGGATGGTTCCCCTGCCATCCAACTTCTCCCGCGTGCGGGAGACCTTAGCGCCCGGTTATCCCCCTGACCGGGCGCTTTTTCCGTTCCTCGCCGGCGTCAGGGAACCAAACGATAGCCGCCGGCCTCGGTCACCAGGATCCGGGCCTGCGAGGGGTCGCGTTCGATCTTCTGCCGCAGCCGGTAGACGTGCGTTTCCAGCGTGTGCGTGGTAACCCCGGCGTTGTAGCCCCAGACCTCGTCCAACAGAACGTCACGGCTGATGACGCGGCTGCCGGACCGGTAGAGATACTTGAGGATCGCTGTCTCCTTGTCGGTGAGCCGCACCTTCTTGTTGGTGTCGTTGTCCAGCAGGATCTTGGCGCTGGGCTGAAAAGTGTAGGGGCCGATGGTGAACACCGCGTCGTCGCTTCGTTCGTGCTGCCGGATGTGGGCGCGCAGCCTTGCCAGCAGGACACCCAGGCGAAACGGCTTGGTGATGTAGTCGTTGGCGCCGGCATCCAATCCCAGGATCGTATCCGCATCGGTATCGGCGCCGGTGAGCATGATGATCGGGGACTTGATGCCGTTGCGGCGCATCAGCCGGCAGACCTCGCGGCCGTCCATATCCGGCAGCCCGACGTCGAGGATGATGACGTCGAAGTAGTCGGACTTCGCCTGTTCCAGCGCTTCCGCCGCGCTGGCCGCCGTGGTCATGGCGAACTCCTCGTGGAGTTGCAACTGCTCCCGCAGCATTTCCCGCAGGGCGTCGTCGTCGTCGACGAGCAGGACCCGTTTTCCTGCGGTCATGTCCATCTCCGTCATCGCGTGCACGTGGATTGCCGCCTGCCGCGCAAACATACCGCGTTCTGAACCGATGACAACCGGTGGTCGGCCAGCGACCGGCGAGCCGTCAGCGGTGGCAGAACGTGCTTCCGCGTGCCCAGCGGCGGCGGTATGGTCGGCGCCTCGAAGATGTTCAGGAGATGGCGTCGCCGATGCCCACGCGCCCAGAACTCAAGCCGGTCCCGGCCAGTCGCGATCCTTTGGCGCGACTGACGGTGGAGCGTGCCGTTTCCGAGCTTCGGCGCGGTCGCCCGGTGGCCATACGAGCAGGCCGCGGCCGCGCCGGCATTGTTCTCGCGGCCGAGGCAGCCAGCGCCGATGGAATGGCCGAGTTGGAGTCCATGGCGCAGGCATCGCCGAGGTTGGCAATCACCGGACGACGCGCTGCGGTGCTGGCGTTGTTCGAGCCTCGACCGTCGGTGGTCATTGTTTCGGTCGCCGGCGGTGGTCTGGACCCCGACCGGGTGCGGGACCTTGCCGATCCGCTGTCTGGTGTCTCCGTGCCGCCGCCGTTCGAGGTGGAGGTTGCAGAGGCCGATCGGTTCGGCTGCGAGAGCGCCGGCGTGATGCTGGCGAAAACCGCTCGGCTGTTGCCGGCGGCGGTATGCGCCTCTATTCACGACCCGGCGGCGGAGGACCTCGATGCCTGGGCCGGTCGTCACGACCTCTTGCTCGTCGATGCGGGGGACGTGTTTCAGTACGACGGCGCGACGGCGCGGGCCCTGCAGCCGGTCAGCGAGGCACGGGTGCCGCTGGACGACGCCGAAGACACGCGGATCATCGCATTTCGGCCGCGCGACGGCGGCCTGGAGCACCTGGCGCTGGTGCTGGGACGGCCCGATACCACGAAACCCGTTCTGACGCGGCTGCATTCGGAGTGCTTCACCGGCGACCTTCTCGGGAGTCTGCGGTGCGACTGTGGCGATCAGTTGCGCGGCGCTATTCGGGCCATCGCCGAAGCCGGCGGCGGCGTCCTTCTATACCTAGCGCAGGAAGGCCGTGGCATCGGACTGGTCAACAAGCTAAGGGCGTACGAGCTGCAGGATCGCGGCTTCGATACCATCGACGCCAACGAGCAACTGGGATTCGATGCCGACGAACGGGTGTATCGGCCGGCGGCTCAGATGCTGCGCCGGCTGGAGATCGCACAAGTCCGGCTGTTGACCAACAACCCGGCGAAGGTGGCCGGTCTCGCCAGGTGCGGCATCGCCGTCACCGAACGGGTGCCGCACGCGTTTCCCGGCAACCGCCACAACGAAGCCTACCTACGCACCAAGGCGGTCCGCGGCGGGCATCTGTTCTAGCAAGCCGGCAGAGTTTGCCTAGCGCAATGAGCGCGACATGCCGGCATGACATGCCGAACGCCCACAAAGCCCTTTGAAACACAACACATTTGCGCCGCCCGCGTTGTGGCACGCCGCTTGCTGTCCCATGGACAAACGATGATGGGACAGGCGCCATGGACGATACCGGCCCGTACGATCCGACCACCGATCCATACTATCGGTCGAACCCGTCCGGCGCGGCGCCATCCGGCCGGGGCTTCCAGCCGTTCGGCAACGATGGCCTAACCTTCGGCGACATTCTCGATGTGATCAATCCGTTGCAGCATATCCCGGTGATCAGCACCCTCTATCGATCCATTACCGGTGACGAAATCGACCCGATCCCGCGGGTCGCCGGCGGCGCGTTGTTCGGCGGCGTGATCGGAGCAGTGGCCTCGCTGCTCAACGTGGCCATAGAAGACTCCACCGGCCGCGATGTGGGCGATCACCTGCTGGCGCTGGTGGATACCGAACCGGCGGCCGGCGATACGCCGACGGAACCGACGCAGTTGGCGGCTGTCGATTCCCCGGTCCGTGAGCACTTGGACGTCCTGGAGTGGGCCCGCCGCGAGGCGCCGCAGGTGGCCGTGGCTAGAGCGGGTTCAATTTATACCGGGTCATAACCTGTATTGACGAAGTAGTTGAGGCATTCGTCGGATTCGAAGGTTTCGATGGCGTCGGCGATGGCGTCCCAGAGATCGGGGATGGTTCGTGCCGC
>Ga0209363_1000040_pt1 | contig 57588 bp, 60 predicted proteins | sample WorMetexBAHAMAS3_FD_187385 | JGI IMG/M metagenome (GOLD analysis project Ga0209363, IMG submission 187385) | Marine gutless worms symbiont microbial communities from Max Planck institute for Marine Microbiology, Germany - Inanidrilus exumae... | ecosystem: Host-associated > Annelida > Digestive... | reverse complement strand
CTACAACACGGCGAGACCGCACAGCAGCCTCGGATACCGGCCACCCGCACCGGAGACCGTCATCCCGGGAAGGCCTGATCGGGCCTCCGTTGTGTGGGGACTACAGCCCCATCAGGCCTTCCCTGCAGACCACGGACTAACCTAAAACTTGGTACGACGCATGGGGGCGGGTCAAGGCACGGGTCGGGTTCTGCTTGATCTGCGGCGTTGCCTTCAGGTGATCGCGATTGAACCGGCGCAGGTGACCGGCATCGTAAGCGCGCCAGCCTGACCAGGGCCCCCTTTCGCGGATTTCCAATTGCGGCGGCGGCAACACCGATCTCCCATCAACAGGCAGGACCTTTGAAAGCAACCGATACGCCCGCCATGAAAGCCTGTTGCCAACAGAGGGTGTCCACATAGGAATCAGAAATCAGACCGCGCGTTTATTCCCTGATTACAGGCGCCGCCCAAGGATACTGTTGAACCGTCTCATGTCACGTCCTTCTCAGTATCGACAGTGGAGCTGGCCTGAGCCCCGGTTGCCATGCCCCATTGATCGACCACGCTCGTCGCAACAAGCGGGCATCCGGTCAAGCGTGCGGCACGGCCGAGCAGATGCGCAGCCACCGGTGCGGTGAGCAGCAGAAACGCGATGGCGGCCAGGGCCTTCAGCCAGATCGTCCAAGTCCCGGCCTCGATCGCCACCGCCAGAACGATCAACCCAGCCCCCAGAGTGCCTGCTTTAGTTGCAGCGTGGGTGCGCATATACAGGTCACCAAGGCGCACAAGGCCGACCCCGGCTATCGCGGCGAACGCGGCGCCGAACAGCAGGACGACGGAGACCAGGGCATCCAAGATCATGGCCGACCTCCGGGCGCCAGTGTCGCCTCGGTCGACTTCGCAGCCGCTTCCATGTCCCGCTCCCATCGACGCTCCAGATAGCGCGCAAGCGCCACCGTGCCGAGAAAACCAATCAAGGCCAGCGTGATGGCCACGTCGAGGAAGGCGCTTTCTCCCGTGACGATTGAGAAAACAGACCCGAAGCACAGCAAAAGGATAGACATCAGGTCCAGGCCCAGGACACGGTCCGGAAGGGTCGGGCCACGGAGGATACGGAAAATCGCGCCACTAAGAGCCAGCGCAAGCAGAGCGAAAGCCACCTCGAACACGAAGGGGACAACCAGACCGCCGTTGCTCATGGAACTGCCTCCATCACCCGGCGTTCGAAATCCTTCTTGATCGCGTCGACCTCACTCTGCACCGAGGAGACAAACATCAAGTGCACATAAAGGGTTCGGCGATCATCGGAAACATCCAGGGTCAGCGAGCCCGGGGTCAGTGAGATCAGGTTGGCCAACACGGTGATCTGGGCGTCGGAGCGGCAATCAAGGGGAACCGCGATGATTCCGGGCTCGGCCTGCGAGCGCGGCCGGATCACGTCCTTGGCGACGCGGATGTTGCACAGAGCCAGTTCGACCAAGAAGAAGCCGGCAAGCGAAACCTGCGAGCGGAGGCGGGTCAAACTCATCCTCATGGCCGCACCTCCGCCGTAGCGGCCTCGCCGAGAACGGCTGTGAGGTAGGCAGCAGGGTTGAGAAGGTCGTCGGCCGCTCGCTCGGCAAATGCCAGAAACGGCTCAGTCCAGAGACCCACGACGATGGTGATTGCCGCCAGCACCGTTATCGGCAGGGTGAGCAGAACCATGTGTGCGGCGGGAACCCGGTCCGGCAACGCCTCGACCGAAGCGGGCCGCGGCTTCCAGAACGCTTGTGTCCAAATCTTGGTCATGGAGTAGATCGTCAACAGTCCGACGAGCAGGGCAACGAAGGCGATCACATACTCGTCTACCTGGAGGCTCGCCTGAAGCAACAGCAACTTGGCCCAGAAACCGGACAGCGGTGGAAAGCCAGCGAGGGAGAAGGCAGGGATGAGAAACAGTATGGCCAGGAAGGGTTTCTCTCGATACAGGCTGCCGAGATAGGCGAGTTCGAAGGAACCACCGACCCGGTGCATGACCCCGCTGACCAGGAACAGGTTGGCTTTCACGACGATATGGTGGACGAGGTAGAACACCGCTCCGAGCAGGCCGAGAGGCGTGTAAAGGGCGACGCCCAAAACCATGTAGCCGATCTGGCTTATGATGTGGAACGATAGGATTCTTCTCACCTCGTTTTGCGCCGCAGCCCCGAGCACCCCCGTAAGCATCGTCAAAGCCGCGATAACCAGCAGGACGTTATGGGTCAGCTCCACGTCCTGATTGAAGATCAGGGTGAACGTCCGAATGATCGCGTACACGCCGACCTTGGTCAGCAAGGCCGAGAAGATCGCCGAAACCGTGACAGGTGGAGTGTGATAGGAGGCAGGCAGCCAAAAGAACAATGGGAACACGGCAGCCTTGATGCCGAAACCGACCATGAAGAAGATAGCGACCGTGGTTAGCAGGCCCTTGTCTTCCACCTCACGGACTGCGAAATGCAGGTCGGCCATATTGAGGGTGCCGGTAAGACCATAGAGAAGGCCGATCGCCATCAGAAATGAAATTGTTGAAATCAAATTGATCGCAACGTATTTCACCGCCCCGTCTTTTTGTGCTCTTTCACTCCCGAGAACCAGCAAGGCAAACGAGGAGATGAGCATCACCTCGAACCACACGTACAAATTAAAAATGTCGCCCGTAACGAAAGCGCCGCAAATACCGCCGAGAAGCAAATGATAGAAGGAATGGAAGCCCAGCCGTTCCCGTAGCGCATCCATGTCGGCAAGAGCGTAGATACCAACGGCGACAGCGCAGACTCCGGTGATCACCACCATGATCGCGCTCAGGTGATCCGCGACCAGGGTGATTCCGAACGGAGCGTCCCTGTTGCTGACTTGGGTGGCAATGGCGCCGACATCCCAGACGGCGACCAGTACGGCAATCGCCGCGGCGAGCAGAGACACCGATCCGGCAAGGCTCACGCCGCGTTGCACCGAACGATCGTGGCGCACCGCAAACGCCAGGACAGCGCTGACGAAGGGGATGAGGATCGGCAGGACGACCCAGCCAAGTCTTGGTCATGCTGCGCCTCTCAGCGGCGCTTCGCCTTCCGATGACGACGGGTCCGCGGCATCCTCAACGGGCTCGGCGACCCGGATCCGGTCCGTGTCGAGGGTGTGGAACGTGGCGTAGGCGCCCGCCGCCAGGGCCAGCGCGAACGACAGCAGCCCGAACCCAATGACGATCGCCGTCAGGATGAGTGCCTGGGGAAGTGGGTTGGCGGTTAGCGTAGCCGGCGCGTCCAGGCCCGCCGGCACGATCGCTGGCAAGCCGCGGGTCAGTCCGCCGGCGGCAAAAATCAATAGGTTGGCAGCGTTCCCGATCAGGACCATTCCGAACAGGAAGCGCACCAGGTTGGGACTGAGCATCAGGTAGACGCAGGCGCCGAACAGCACTCCGACGAGGACAGAAACAACCGCCTCCATGTCAGTCTTCTTCCTCCTCCGCCTCGAGCGTCGTGACCAGGGTCACCACCGCGCCGACCACCACGAGGAACACCCCAACGTCGAACAACAGCGGCGTGCCCAGCGGCAATCCGGGCGTCCAAAGGCCGGTGAGAAACGGAACGCCCGCGAACGCAGAGATGAAGCCGGACAACAGCGTGGCGGCGATGCCAATCATGACAATGACCCGCGGGTCGATCGGGGCGGCGGCCAGCAGAGCTTTTCGCCCGTAGGCATAGTCGGCCAGGATCGCCGCGATCGCCGCCGCGAGGCCGGCCACGAAACCACCACCCGGGAGGTTGTGCCCGCGCAGCAACAGATAGATGGCGAACGCCAGCATCAGCACGATGATAGGGCGGCCCGCCGTGCGAAGAATCAACGTGCTCATGGACGCTCCTCCTGCGGATTCAACCTCCGACGCAGGGCCATGACCAGGGCATACACAGCGAACGCCGCAGTGCCGACCACAATGATTTCGCCAAGCGTGTCGAACGCGCGAAAGTCCACGAGTATGACGTTGACGATGTTTCCGCCGTGGGCCTCGGGCACGCTGGTTCGCGCAAAGAAGTCGCTGAGCTTTCTGTCGGGCGGCGTCGCCGACACGACGAACGTCGCAGCCGCGACGACGCTCCCTCCGAGCGTGGCGACGGAGGCATCGCGGAAGCGGACCAAGGTCGAACGCTCGGCGATCCTGCGGATCGTTGGCAGGCGCAACAAGACGATGGCGATGATGACCACAAACAGAATTTCGACGAGAATCTGCGTCATCGCGACGTCGGGCGCACCGTTAAACAGGAAGATCAGCGACACGCCGCTGCCGACAATGCCGAGAGCGCAAATCGCCGCAATCCGTGAGTGTGTCGAAGCGGAGACGAGCGAGCCGACGACGATCGCCGCAACGATGATCCACTCGTACAAATGGAGATCGGGCCACGGCACAGCCGGCCAGTCCTGAACGTGCGTGACCAGCACCACGCCGACCCCGACCGCGGACGTGGTAAACACCACCAACAGGTACTGGCGCAGCAATCCACCTTGAAGCCAGCGCGTCTGCACGGTGGCGACGACTACCAGTCCGGCCATGATGTGATCGTAGATGCGATCGAAATCGAGCGGAAATCGATCGAGGGCTATGGCGATCGCCCGCCGCAGGTACGGATACGCCAGGTACATGGAGATGCCGGCCACAAGGGTCAAAACCGACAGCAGCAGCGGCAGATTCACGCCATGCCATAGCTTCAACGAGATCTCGGCAGGGCGGTTCAGGATTGCTGCGGCGGCCGGCCGCAGAAGCGCCTGGTCAACGTCGGTCAGTATCAGGCCTAGGAGCAGACCAATGCCGGCAAGTGCCATCGGTCCGATCTCCATAGAGAGCGGCGCTTCGTGCGGATGGCTCGCAGGCAGCCGCAGCCACCCGAAGAACGACGTACCGCCACCATGCCTGCGACAACGATCATCAGGGCATTGGCGGCGACAGCGGCACCCACCACGAGCTACGGCCCGGATGCAATCGCAAGCGCGCCTTCGTATGCTGCCTCCTTACCAATGAAGCCGAGAAACGGCGGAAAACCAGCCATGGACATTGCCGACACGCCCGCAGCCACCGCCGTCAGCGGTAGAACCCGCGCCAATCCGCCCAGACGGTCGATCTGCCGGGTACCGGTGCTGTGGTCAATGTTGCCGATGACCATGAAGAGAGAGCTCTTGTACAGCGCGTGTACGAGCAGGAAGGTCATCGCCGCGGCAATCGCCACATCGTTGTCAGCGCCGAGGAACATGGTGAGTGTGCCCAGCGCCATTAGGGTCGTGTAAGCTAAGGCCAGCTTCAAGTCGGTTTGGCGAACCGCCAGCACGGACGCCCAAACAGCGGTCACTGCGCCGACGATGGTCAGGGTCCAAATCCACTCGGGCGTGTTCGCGAGCACCACGTGAAAACGGGCGAGGAGGTAGATGCCCGCCTTCACCATCGTTGCCGAATGGAGATAGGCGCTCACCGGCGTTGGCGCGGCCATGGCATTGGGTAGCCAGCCGTGAAACGGTATCTGCGCCGATTTGGTGAACGCGCCGGCCAGGAACAACACCAGAATGGGCAGATAAAGGTCGTGATCCCGGAGCAGGTCACCAGACGCCCGAATTGCGCTGATCCGCCAAGTGCCCACGATGTCGCCGACAAAGACAAACCCGGCTAGCAGGGCAAGGCCGCCAATGCCGGTAACGAGTAGCGACTGGAGGGCGTTGCGACGGGCCTTCTCTTCGTTGTCCCGAAAACCAATCAACATGAACGACGAGACGGTCGTCAGCTCCCAAAACACAAACAGCGTGATCAGATCGTCGGCCAGCACCAAACCCAGCATCGAGGCTTCGAAAAAGCCCAGCCAAACAATGAACCGGACTAGGTGCGGGTCTCCACGGAGATAGGTACCGGAATACAGGGCGATGAAAATCCCGACCCCGCTTATGAGCAACGCAAACAGGAGACCAAGACCGTCGATGTAAAACGCCGCCTCTACTCCAAGAGACGGCACCCAAGGCCACACCAGTTCGACTGCCCTACCGGCTGAGACTTCGGGAACAACCGCCGCGAGTGCGATGGTTGTGGCGACCGATAGGGCGACCAGAGCCCAAGCTGCCGCGCGACCAGCCGTGGAGGTGTCCGTGGCTGCCGGCAACGCCATCCGTCACTCAGGTCTGCTGGATTGGGAAGAAGGCACAGTGAGGTGCCACTTCCCACGGGCGGTTCTCGCTGCCGCCGTGCCGTCCGCAGCGGTGATACCCATGCGGTCGCTTTCCCGCGCGTCCGGATCGGCGTCAGTTTCCGCGCGATCCATCTCGTCGGCCGCCCGTCGACGAAGCAACATGTCCTGACGACCACGAAAGGCGAAGCGCCAGTCCTGGCCGATGGCGAGTTTCAACCCCTCACGACGGTTTTCAAACTTGAAGGCCATCCGGACCTCGGAAATGGACACCACCCCACGTGCCGAGAAAAGCGACGCAAATGCACTTCAGGGAGAGTCTCTTTGTTGCAGCGCAGCATCTATCTGTCAACTCTATTTTCGCACTGCAGTATGCGCGTATCGCGGTCAATGATAGCGCCGGCCAACGGCGAACGAGGCGACTCCGGGACTGGCTGATGCTGCTTGTGTACCTAGTGGATGAAATCTGACACTTGGCACCCATACGACGGCGACCCACGTTCATCGGGCAAGGCGGGGGATGCGCCGTGATGCTGGAGCATCACAAGCATCACGCAACGTCGCCCGTGAACGCGCGCCGACGCCCCAGGGGTCCCGTATCCCGGCTTTCCGGGGCGTCGAGTCCCCTTGACGATGTGCCCGCATCGCCTGCGGGGTCTCTCCTGCCGGGAAACCGGGATGCGGGATCGTATGAGTACCAAGTGTCAGATTCCATCCACTAGTTTAGGTGTGAACCGTTTCCGGCCGGGGTGAGAGCGCTCCGGCCTGCGGCAGCCGACGCGTCGGCGACGCTTGCCTCTCCGACCGCGCCGCCCGGGGCTTGGCGATGCGCTTTATCAATCGCTTCATGACCCATGCCGAGCGCCATTCGGGACCCAGCGGCGCCCTGTCACGCACCACCCATTCCGGTGACATGGTGCTGTGGGTCATTCTGCTGCTGGTGGCCTACCTGCTGGTCTATCTGGTTCAGGTTTAGAGCCCCACTGGCTTTTCTCCACGGCCTTGCCCCACGGTGGATCAGGGGCGGTGGCGAAGGCTCCGCGTAGGGCTTCCCCCCAATAGCCACAGAGGGATTCGAAGTAGGCGTCATCCGCCTCGATGCGTTGGCGGTACGCAACCCGCAACGTATCGCGGCCGTAGATCACAAGATCGACAGGGGGCGCCACGGAAATGTTCGACTTGATGGTGGAGTCGAAGGATATCAGCGCGCACTTGGCCGCCGCAGCGAGACTCACATTGGGGGTCAACGCCCGCTCCAGAATCGGCTTGCCGTACTTGGTCTCGCCGAGCTGGAAGTAAGGCGTGTCGTCGCCCGCCTCGATGAAGTTGCCGGCCGGATAGACCAGGAACATTCGCGGGCGTTCGTCGCCGATCTGGCCACCGACGATCAGCGAGGCGTTGAACTCCGAACCGTGGGCACGAAGGTACTCGGCATCGCGGTCGTAGACGGCGCGAAGGCAACGCCCTATGGCCTGCGCCGCAAAGAACATGGAATCGACCCGCAACAGGCTGCGCTCGGCGTCGTCGGTGCCGAGACTGCGTTCCATCATGCTGACCACTTCCTGGGTCACCGCCAAGTTTCCGGCGGTCAACATCACGATCACGCGATCGCCTTTGGCCTCCACGACATAGAGCTTGCGGAAGGTGGACACGCTGTCGACGCCGGCGTTGGTGCGGGAATCCGCGGCAAAAACCAAGCCGTCATCGAGAAGGATGCCGAGGCAGTAACTCATCTGCTTACTCCGCGGGGACGGCTGCGCGGCGGGGAGCGGCGCGCGAGTACCCGATCGGGGTTCCCTTAAGGCCTACTGCCCATCCTTGAGCACGTTAACCCGGACGCTCATGTTCTCCTCGCCGCCGCCGCTGCGCATCCCGCGAATGGGGGCGGCCCCGGCATAGTCCGCCGCCACCGCCAGTCGGACGTAGGCTTCGGTGGCGGAGACGTTGTTGGCGGCATCGAACGAGATCCACCCCAGGTCGTCGACGAAGGCTTCGGCCCAGGCGTGGGTGGCCACGCTCTCACCCTCGCTGGGTAGCAGATAGCCGCTGACGTAGCGAGCAGGAACTCCGAGCACCCGGCACCCGGCAATGAACAGATGGGCATGGTCCTGACAAACCCCCACTCCCTGGGCCAGGGCCTCGGCGGCGCCGGTCTCCACATGCGTGGAGCCCGGCCTGTACGACAAGGCTTCGTGGATGGTCATCATCAGCGCGTGCAGTGCGGCAATCGGCCCCTCATCTTCGGCCCGTTCGGCGATGGGGAGGGCCAAGGCTCGAATGGCGTCGTCCACGTGGGTGAAGCGAGATTCACGAAGGAACATCACCGGCGGCAGACCGTCATCGGCCGGCACCACACCCGCCGTGTCGATAGTCTCCACGACACCCCGGACAATCACCGGGGTCTCGCTGTGGGTTCCCTCCTGCACCGATACGTGGGTCAAGTTGCCGAACCCGTCGGTCCATGCAGTCAGGCGACCCGCGGTGCTGAGGCTCCATTGCTGCACGATCTGCGACCCGTCCGCCCGCGGCGTCAACCGCAGATACTGGATGCTGTACTGGGCCGGGCGGTTGAAGCCGTAATAGGTCTCGTGCTCGATGGCGATTCTCATTGCATCACCAGCATGAACTCGCGCCCGATCAGGCCGTGCAGTTCGTTGTTGCGGCCGACGAAGTCCATCAGATAACGCGGCAACCCGGAACGAAGGATGCCGTCGATGCGGGTCGACCGCATCCGGTTGTTGATCCCCAGGGCCAATCGGGTGCAGGCGGCGTCGCTGCGCTGGCGCGCCAGGATTTCGGCGGTCTCGTCCACGCAGGCGAGTAGCGATCGCGGCATGTCGTGGCGAAGCACCAGCAGCTCCGCCACTCGCCGCGGTTCGATCACCCCGTGATAAACCTCGCGATAGGCCTTGAAGGCGCTGAACGATCGTAGCAGCGCCCCCCAGCGGTAGTAGTCCTCGACGGTGATCACCTTTCGCCCGTTCGGCATCAGGAGCCGCCATTTCACCGCCAGACAACGGGCGGTGTTGTCGGCCCGTTCGATGAAAGTGCCGAGGCGCGCGAAGGTGAAGGCGTCGCCCCGCCGCATGGTCCCGAAAACGGCGCCCCGGAACAGATGCGAGCGGTCCTTGACCCAGTCGAAGAACTCCGGAAAGCCCCGATCGACGATCTTCGGGTAGGACATCGCCTCCAATTCCAGATAGGTCTCGTTGATGCCCTCCCAGACTTCCGAGGTCAGCTCCGGCCGCGTAGCGCGGGCGTTTTCCCTGGCCATGCGGATGTTCGACCGGATGCTGTTGGGGTTGTCGGCATCGAGCGTCGCGAAGGCGATCACCGAGGCCGGCGTGACGTTATCGTAGCGTGCGCCGAAGTCGGCGATGTCACCGACGATTTCCAACGGTGCCTGCCAGTGGGCGCCGTGGTCCTCGCCTCCGGCCGGCATCAGGGACATGTGGTGGGTGCTGGCCAGCAGCCGCGCCATGTTCTCGGCCCGCTCCACGTACCGGGCCAGCCAATAGACGTCGTTTGCCGTTCGCCCAAGCACCGATATCTGTTGCCTGCCTCGTTATTGGGCCTTCAGAACCCACGTGTTCTTGGTTCCGCCCCCTTGGGACGAGTTGACCACCAGTGAGCCTTCCGCCAGGGCCACGCGTGTCAGGCCGCCGGGCACCACGTTGGTGGTTTCGCCGGTCAGCACATACGGCCGCAGATCCACGTGCCGGGGCGCAATGCCCGCGGCCACCAACGTGGGACAGGTGGACAACGCCAAGGTGGGCTGGGCGATGAAGTTGCTCGGATCGGCAAGGACGCGATGACGGTAGGCCTCCCGTTCCTTCGCTGTGCTCGCCGGCCCCACCAGCATGCCGTAGCCGCCCGCGCCTCCCACTTCCTTCACCACCAGTTCATCCAGGTGATCGAGGACGTAGGCGCGTTGTTCCAGATCGCGCAGGCTGTACGTGGGCACGTTCTTCAGGATCGGCGTTTCGCCCAGATAAAAATGAATGAAGTCGGGCACATAGGTGTACACGGCCTTGTCGTCGGCGATGCCGGTGCCGATGGCGTTAGCCAACGTCACCTGCCCGTTGCGGACCACCGACAACAGACCCGGAACGCCGAGGAACGAGTTCGAGTCGAACGCCAATGGATCGAGAAACGCATCGTCCACACGTCGATAGATGACGTCGACCCGCTTTCGGCCCTTGGTGGTACGCATGTAGACAGCGTCGTCGATAACGAACATGTCCTGCCCTTCCACCAGCTCGACGCCCATTTCCTGCGCCACAAATGCGTGCTCGAAGTAAGCGCTGTTGTGTTGGCCGGGCGTCAGGACGACGACGGTGGGCTCGCCCACATGCGACGGGGCGACGGCGCTCAGGCTGCGCAGTAGGAGCTCCGGGTAGTGGTTGACCGGTGCCACTGCGTGTCCCGAAAACAGCTCCGGGAACAGACGCATCATGGTTTCGCGGTTCTCCAGCATGTAGGAGACCCCCGAAGGCACGCGAACGTTGTTTTCCAGCACGTAGAATTCGTCCGCATCGGTGCGAACCACATCGATCCCGGCCACGTGGACGTACACTCCGCGCGGCACATCCAGTCCTAGGGCTTCGGGCCGGAAGGCGGCGTTGTTCAGGATCAGCTCCGGCGGCACGACGCCGGACTTGAGAATCTCCTGATCGTGGTAGACGTCGTTTAGGAAGGCGTTGATGGCCCGCACCCGCTGAGTCACACCCTTGGCGACGATCGCCCATTCCTCGGCATCGAGAATGCGCGGAATGATGTCGAAGGGAATCAGGCGTTCGGTGCCGGCTTCGTCGCCATAAACCGCAAAGGTGATGCCCAGACGACGGAACATCAGGTCGGCCTGATCGTATTTCTCACGCAGACGTTCGGCGGAGACCGTGTCGAGCCAAGCGCCGTAGGCCCGATAGGCATTGCGCAGCGAACCGTCAGGCGCCCTCATCTCGTCGAAAGCCCCCTTGCCCGCCATCCGTCCTCCTGCCTGTTTCGACGTCATGTAGAGTTGCGGCCGGCGACCGCTACCCCCCCCCCTGCCTGCTGATAAGGTGGGCTTGCAAGATCCGCGCCAAAAGACCCAGCTTCAGGCCTCGCTATGCGTGAAGGGGTATTTCGGCTCTGCCACAACGGCTTATGGATGAGCGCCTGATCCGAGAGAGGAACAGTCCGGACGTCCCGCCGAGCAAACTGCGGATGATTTGATCAATGTCCGTCGATTGCCTTTTTCTTGGGCATGAAACGAGTGGGCGGCCGCCGGTGGTACTTGCCACTCCGGGACGCGGCACCCTATGTTTGCAACTGGCTCGTAATCCCAACCAGGGGCGGAGGCACAAAAATCGTTGCCGCGCCGGTGAAAGACCCGCTTGGAGCCCCCAACTCGGGACTCTGAAGACAAATAAGACCGGGAAACCGAATGAACAGGAGGGAGTGGAGACGATGAAGTCCGTTCTGAGCAAACGCTCGTTGCTGAAGGGCGCGGCCGCGGCCGCCGTTGTCGCCGTGTTCAGCACGGCTGCGGTGGCGCAGGAGCGCTCCTACATTCTCGCGACCGCCACCACCGGCGGCACCTACTATCCGGTGGGCGTGGCGCTGGCGACCCTGACCAAGGTCAAGCTGCAGCCGAAGCAGAAGATCTCCATGTCGGCGATCACCTCAGCCGGGTCGGGCGAGAACGTCAAACTGCTGCGCGAAAACCAGGCGCAGTTCGCCATCCTCCAGGGCCTGTACGGCGCCTGGGCCTGGACCGGAACCGGCCAGGTTCGCGCCGATGGCCCACAGAAAGACCTCCGTTCGGTCTCCATGCTATGGCAGAACGTCGAGCACTTCGTCGTCGCGTCCGAATTCGCGAAGAGCGGCAACGCCAGCGACCTGACCGGCCTCAAGGGCAAGAAGTTCTCCATCGGCAAGCGGAATTCCGGTACCGAAGGTTCCGGGCGGACCATCCTCGGCGGCCTCGGGATCGACCCGGACGCCACCTTCGACATGGTCTACATGGGGTACAACCCCAGCGCCGATGCGTTGCAGAACGGCACCATCCAGGGGATGAACATCCCCGCCGGTCCGCCGGTCGCCGGTGTCACGCGCGCCGCCGCTGCGTTGGGCGACAAGATCCGCGTACTGGACTTCACCGACGAGCAAGTCGCCAAGGTGAACGAGGCCGCCGGACTGGAACTGTGGACCCGCTATGTGATCCCGGCCGACACCTATCCTGGCCAGACCGCAGCCATCAACACCATCGCTCAGCCGAACTTCCTGGCCGTCCGCGCCGACGTGGACGAGGAGGCGGTCTACAAGATCACCAAGACCATCTATGAGAACCTAGCCTTCCTGAACGGCATTCATAAGGCCACCAAGGCCATGGCGCTGGAACGGGCCATCGCCGGCCTACCGTTCCCGCTGCATCCCGGCGCAGCCAAGTATTACAAGGAACAGGGCCTGACCATCCCTGACCACCTGCTGGCGGCCATGTAGGAACGCGATCGAAGGGGTGTGCCAAGCACCCCTCCGCCCGCGCCCGAAGGCGGAACGAGGGGGGTTCCGTTGGCCGAAAACGCATCGGGAACCGGCCCGTCGTTCGAGACCGAAGTCGGCGAATCCCAAGCCACCATGCGCGGACCGGGCTCGCCCGCCGCCCAGATCGTGTTCTGGGCCGGCGTCGGCGTTTCCCTGTTCCACGTCTATTTCAACACCCTCGGCACCCTGTCCGAGCTGTGGACGTCGGCGATCCACTTCGGCGCCTTCGGGTTTCTCTGTGCGCTCACCTACCCGTTAATCGCCACCGGCAGGCGCCAGGCAACCCGCACCGTTCTAGCCGTTGACGGCCTGCTGGGCGTCGCCGCCGTCGTCTGCGTCGCGTACCTGATTCTCAACGAGCAGGCGCTGTTCGACCGCGGCGTCCGCTTCGTGGCCTCGGACTGGGTGGTGTCCATCCTCGGTATCCTACTGGCCATCGAATTCACCCGCCGGACCACCGGTTGGATCATTCCCATCATGATCGTCATCTCGCTCACCTACGTGGCGTGGTGGGGACGTTATGTGGGGGGCGTATTCCAGTTCCCTGGATTGACGCTGGAGACGGTGCTGTTTCGTAACTTCTTCGGCGCCGACGGCATGTTCGGCACCATCGCGCGCATCTCCAGCACCTATGTCTTCATGTTCATCCTGTTCGGTGCCTTCCTGGTGCGGTCCGGCGCCGGCGAATTCATGATCAACCTGGCACGATGCGTCGCCGGTCGGTTCATTGGCGGGCCTGGACTTGTAGCGGTGTTCGGCTCCGGGCTGATGGGCTCCATCTCCGGCTCCGCCGTGGCCAACACAGTGTCCACCGGCGTGATCACCATTCCGCTGATGAAGCGCGCCGGGTTCTCGCCGCGGTTCGCCGCCGGGGTGGAGGCCGCATCCTCTACCGGCGGCCAGTTGATGCCTCCGATCATGGGCGCCGGGGCGTTCATCATGTCCAGCTACACGCAGATACCCTATCTGGACATCATCGCGGTCTCCGCTCTGCCGGCGTTGATGTACTTTCTGTCGGTGGCGTTCTGGGTCCGCATCGAGGCCCGGCGCCTGGGCATCGTCGAGTCCGTCGACGCCGACACGCCGCGTATCGGCCAGGTGATGCGCGAGGGCGGCCACTCGCTGATCCCCATCGCTGTCCTGGTGGGCCTGCTGATCTACGGCTTCACGCCGACCTACGCGGCCGGTATCGCCATCCTGGCGGTGGTGGTGGCTTCTTGGCTGTCGCCGCATCGCATGGGGCCGCGGGCGATCATCGAAGCGCTGGCCAGCGGGGCCCGCAACATGACCGGCACGGCGGTGCTGCTGGTGGCGGTCGGCCTGATCGTCAACGTTCTCGGCACGACGGGGATCGGCAACACCTTCTCGCTGATGATCAACGATTGGGCCCACGGCAGCCTGTTCATCTCCATCGTCCTCGTGGCGTTGGCCTCGTTGGTGCTCGGCATGGGCCTCCCGGTCACCGCTGCCTACATCGTCCTCGGCACCCTGTCGGCGCCGGCGCTTTACGATCTCATCGTCCACGGCAACCTGGTGGACATGATTGCCGCCGGCACTGTGCCGGAGGCGGCCCGCGTGGCGTTCTCGCTTGTGGATCCCAACGCGGTGACGGCCCTCGCCCAACCCATGTCACACGCGCAGGCCGAGGCCCTGGCGGCCGCACTGCCCCCGGATCTGAAGCCGTTGGTCCTGGAATCGACTCTGCAGCCGGCGGTGCTGACCGCGGCGCTGTTGTCGGCCCACATGGTGATCTTCTGGCTGTCCCAGGACAGCAACGTGACGCCGCCGGTTTGCCTCACCGCCTTCGCCGCCGCAGCCATCGCCCGCACGCCGCCCATGTCCACGGGCCTGATGGCCTGGAAGGTGGCCAAGGGCCTCTACATCGTTCCGCTGCTGTTCGCCTACACGCCGTTCCTGGCCGGCGACATGGCCACGTCGGTCGAGATTTTCCTGTTCGGTACCGTCGGCATCTATGCGTTGACCGCGGCCATCGAGGGTCACGCGGAATCCCGGCTGGCTTGGCCCTGGCGGGTGATGATGGCCGTCGCCGGCGTCGGACTGCTGTGGCCGTTGGGGCTGTGGTGGCACGCCGTCGGGGCGACGGCAGTCATCGCTGTGGTGGTCCTCACTGCCCGCTTGGGCCGTAGGCAGGTGGCGGAAAGCTAGATCAGAGTGGATTACGATCCCCGCCCGGAGCATCGGCGCCCGGCGACCATGATCGCACCTGCACCGGCCGGCCGCTCTGGGTGCGCATGATGCGCGGCTTGATGACCTCGGCCAACGGCGGCGCGGTCTCCGACCTGAGGAATGAGTCGCGGATGGCGTCCAGGGGTATCGCCGTCCCGGGCCCGCGCCGATAAGCTTCGATGTATGCCGGGGTTCGCTTGGTGATGGCGGTCAGGTCATCGCTAGCCATCGAACCGAAGCGCCGCCAGACGCTGCCCAGCAGAGTCTCCACGTCGCCGGGCAGGAAGATATCCACGTCCAGTTCCGGCCGGCCACGTGACATGGCCGCGTGGACATTGGGCTCGACGGGACCCAGGTCGTCGGCGACGAACACCGCGGGCATCAGAGCGCGTCCACCATGGATCACGGAATAGTAGGCCTGGGCCAGAAACAGCAGCCGCTGCAATTTCTGCGGCTGAACGTGCTCGCCGACTTCCTGAGCCGTATCCATCAGCCAAAAGGCCACGTCGAAAGCCGTGTTGACCGCTGCACGCATTGCGTCCTCGATCCAGTCCTAGTGCAGGGGTGCATTCAATGAATGCACCGTGGCTGCACGCAAATCATTGTTTCGAGTGCACATCTGACCCATTCGACTGAATCAATCGAATAGGTCTGTGCACTAGAGGCGACCTTGCCTCTCCCGACCGGCAACGATACCGTCCGTCAACGAAGAATCGATTAACCGGCGATCTCAGGTCAGCAAGGTCGCCTCGTAGGCTGCTCGCGAAGCTTAGCTGGACCTCGCCGCCGATGACCGACCAGCAGGAGCCGGACACGGCCCACCACGACCACGGCGGACTCCCCGTCTGGTTCTGGGCGCCGGTTCTTATCGTCGCCATGGCTCTGCTGTGCGCCGTGTTCGGGATTGAATCATGATCGCGTCCGCTGGTGGACGACGCAGGCCACCGATCCTTCGCTGGCCCGCCGTCTGGATCGGTGCCGTGGTGTTCGCCCTCGCCGGCGCGATGGTTGCCGTCGTGCAGCATCGCACGACCGTCGCCGAGCACGTCATCCGCAACGCGCTCACCGGGCTTGGCCTAACCCCCGTGTCGCTGACGGTGGACGCCGTGGGCCTCGAACGGATTGTGGTCAGCGACATCGGGATCGATGGCGTCGATCCCCTCCTCTTACGGCGCCTGGAGGTCCGTTATGCCGCGGCGGACCTGTTGCGCCGTCGGGTGGGACAGGTCCACGCTTCGAAGCTTGAGCTGCGTGGCCGATACGCCGAGGGCCGGCTGTCGCTCGGCCCGTTAGACCGAGTGCTGGATAAGCCGGCGGACGACGTCTCGCCCCCGGTGACCCCGTGGACCGTGGCAACCCTGCGGCTGACCGACGCCACGATTGTCCTGGTGAGTCCGCAGGGGACTCTACGCGGTGCCTTCGGCGGTGACGGGATCGGCCTCGGCGACGGGCGGTACGAAGTGAGCCTTTACGGCGAAGGCCAGCTGACGCTTCCCTCGGGCGACGCCGTTCCCTTCGAGGCCACCGCGGCGGTGCTGGCGGGACCAGAGGCCATAGAACGACTGGCCGTCGACACTGAGATCGTCCGGCCGCCGATCCCCGGACTGGCCGCCCTCGACGCGCGTGTTGAGGCGTCGCTCGTGGATCGCGCTGCGACCTTGCGCACCCATGTCCGCACCAGCACCGGCTTCATTAGCCTGGCTGTCGACGGCGAACTGCCGGCGGAGCCCACCCTGGCTGCGCTTAATGCGACGGTGCGCATTGACGCCGAAGCGCCGCCGATTCCTTTTCTTGAGGCCCGAACGGCACGGCTGCGAGCGCGGATCTCGGACGGCACGCTCGCCTTGACAGGCGGGCTGGAGGCGCGGGAGGGACGCATATCGATCGAGGCCGAAGGGCCGGTTCCCGACCAGCCGCAGGTTGTGGCGCTCAGGGGCCGGGCCATGGTGACGGCAGCGCTAGCCGACCTTGCCCTGCCTGGCCTGCCCGGACCGCTGGCGGTAGACGGGATCGTGGCGCTTGGCGCCACAGCGGAGGGCATCGCCATCGCCGTGCCCGAAAAGCCCTTGCGTGCCAGCCTGGCGCTGGCGGAACCCGTGTCCATCCGGATCGAGCCGCAGGATGGCGACCTGCTTACCCTGCCCTGGGACGTGGCCGCCGGCGCGCCGGCCGCACTCCAGGGTTCGCGCGCGGTTATCGGCGCGGTGGGCGAGGAATGGGCGCTTACCGGCCTCGCGGCCGTCGCCCGGATGACCGAGCCGTCCACGGGCCAAACCGTTCTCTCCGTCAACGAGGGGCGGCTCAGCCACTTGGGCGAGCCGGCGCTGGTCGCCCCGTTGGACCTTACGGGACAAGCAACGAAAGCGGGAGAGGACATCCGGTTCGCGTGCGATCTGCGCGGCGCCGACGACCGCCTCTCCCTGACGGCCGAGGGAACCGTTGATGGGACCTCGGGCGATGCAGAAGGACGGTTCGAGCTCCGGCCTTTGCTGTTCGAACCGGAGTCCTTGCAGCCGAAGGACATCGCGCCCCGCCACGGCCGGCTGCTGGACAAGGTGAGCGGAGTCATCAAGGCCGGCGGGCGCGTGTTCTGGCGCCGGGGCGCGCCGAGTTCCGACATTCGCGTGGACCTGCAAGACCTGTCCTTTCGCTACGGCGACATCGGTGTGCTTGGGGCCCGCAGCACCGTCCGCGTCGATCGGCCGTGGCCGCCGCACACCCCACCGAACCAACGGCTTCGCATCGCCCTGATCGATGCCGGATTGCCACTCACCGACGCCGATGTGGGGTTTCGGCTCGACGATGAAGGGCGCCTGCGCCTGGACGAGGTGCGGGTATCGGTGCTTGGCGGTCGGGTGGCCCTGGCGCCAACGTTGCTCGATCCGAAGCAGGATCGGCAAAGCACCACATTACAGGTAACGAGCATCGACCTAAGCGCGGTGCCCGATCTGGCCGAGTTAGCCGATGCGCATATGACCGGGAGTCTGAGCGGCCGGGTGCCGGTGGAATGGAGCGCCGTTGGGTTGAGTGTCCGTGGCGGCCTCCTGGAGGCGGATGGCCCCGGTCAACTTCGCTACACCCCAGCCGAGGCCCCCGCCGCGTTGCAAGGTGGTGGCGAAGGGGTTAGCCTCATGCTTGAGGCATTGAAGATTTTCGGTACGACAGAATTCGTATCGGCCTCGACGGCGAAGCCGGCGGCGAGTGGATCGCGGCAATTCTAATTGCGGGGAAAAATCCATATTTCATGGATGGGTATCCGTTTGAGTTCAACTTTAACATCAGTGGGAGTCTGGACCAGTTGGTGCGCGACAGCATAAGTGGCCTCACGCTTCCCGAACGCCTGGGCGAGGGCCTCTCGCGAGGCGACCGGTGATGGCCGTACCGATGTGCCGAGCTACGGGGATGGCCCTCGCAGCGATCGCCCTGCTGGGGTGTGAACCGACGGTCCGGGTGGAAGCGCCGAAGGAGCCCATCGTTATCAACCTGAACGTCCGCATCGAGCACGAGGTGCGGGTGAAGGTGGATCGGGAGCTCGAGGACCTATTCGAGCAGGAAAAGGACTTGTTCTGACCGTGATGGACCGCCGATCACTTTTATTTCAGGCCGCCGGCGTGATGATTGCCGGAGGGGCGGTTTTCGCCTGGTTCGGGGTTTCCCCGGCGGCTGCCGACGCCTTGGATGACGCCAAGGCCGCGGGCCTCGTCGGCGAGCGGCCGAACGGATTCCTGGGATTGGTCCGACCGAACGCGCCTTCGTCGGTACGGGCGATGGTGGACAGCATCAATGCCCAGCGTCGCGCCCGCTATGCCGATATCGCCCGGCGCAACAACGCGACGGTTCGCGATGTGGGCGTCCTCGCCGGCCGCAAGCTGATCGGCAGCGCCCGGGCGGGCACGTATGTCATCGACCCCAGTGGCGCCTGGAGACGCAAATAGCCGTTCGGCCGGTGGCGCCGACGACGCGGCGCTCAGCGACGCCCTCGATTGGCTCGATGGCGGCCGTGCCGTAGCCCTGGCGACGGTGGTGGCCACGTGGGGTTCGTCGCCCCGGCCTGCCGGCAGCTTGCTCACGGTTAACGAGGACGGATCATTCAGCGGCTCCGTCTCCGGCGGCTGCATCGAGGGCGCGGTGGTGGGCGAGGCCCTCGAGGTCATGGCCGGCGGTGCCCCGCGCCTGCTCGATTTCGGCATCAGCGACGATAGCGCCTGGGAAGTCGGGCTGGCGTGCGGCGGCGACGTTAGGGTGTTCGTCGAGCGCGTCGACAACGCCGAGATGGTGCAGCCGCTGCTGACCGCCCGCCCCGTCGCGAGAGTCGTCGACCTGAGCACCGGCGATCATGCGCTCGTCGACGCCGATGGTGTTCGGGGACCTCTCGCCCTCCAGCCCGCGGTCTTGTCGGCCGTCCGCCAATCGTTGGCCGAGGATCGCAGCACCCGACTGGACGCGGAGAATGCAGAGCTGTTCGTCGCGGCATTCAATCCGGCGGCGCGGATGGCCATCGTCGGTGCGGTGCACGTTGCTCAGGCCCTAGCGCCCATGGCGGCGACAGCCGGTTTCGACGTGACGGTGATCGATCCGCGCCGGGCATTCGGCACGACTGAACGATTTCCAGGCGTGCGCGTGGTGGCCGACTGGCCGGACGAGGCTTTGGCGGCGATGGCGCCCGATGCCCGCACCGTGGTGGTAACCCTGTCGCACGATCCGAAGCTGGACGACCCGGCCCTGGAGGCCGCGCTGCGTTCCGAAGCGTTCTATATCGGCGCGTTGGGCAGCCGGAAAACCCAGGCGGCGCGACGGGAGCGGCTGAGCACGGCCGGCTTTGCCGCATCGGACCTGGCGCGCATTCATGGCCCCGTGGGTCTTGATCTCGGCGGCCGCAAGGCGGCGGAAATCGCCGTCGCCATACTGGCGGAGGTGATCGCCGTCCGCTACGGCCGGACCCCGACCCGATGAGCGTCGAGGCCCAGCCCATCCTTCCTGCCGACCGTTCCGAGCCGGTGCCGGCGCTGGACGTCATGGCCCTTAGAGCCCAGTTTCCCGCCTACGCCGGCGGCCACCTGCCGCCGCACTACCTGGACAATGCCGCCACGACCCAGGTGCCGCGACCGGTGATCGAGGCCGTCGCCGAGCACGACGGGCGCGGCCGGGCCAACGTGGCGCGCGGGGTCTACGCGCTGGCCGAGGCCACCACCGCCGCCTTCGAAGCGGCTCGCTCGAGCGTTGGCCGGTTTCTTGGCGCCCGGCCCGATGATGCGGTGGTGTTCACCGGCGGCGCCACCCAGGGGATCAACCTGTTCGCTGCGTCCTTCGGCACCACGCTTCAAGCCGGCGATGAGATCGTCGTATCGCTGGCGGAGCATCACAGCAACCTGGTGCCCTGGCTGCGCCTGGCCGAAGTCAGCGGAGCCACCGTGCGGCCCCTGCCGCTGACCGACGAGGGAAGGATCGACGTCAACGCCCTGCCGTCGGTGGTCAGCGACCGCTGCCGACTGATTGCCGTCACCCACCTGTCGAACGTCACCGGAGCCGTCACCGATCTGCGTACGATCGCCGATGTAACCCGGATGGCGGGCGCTTTGTTGCTGGTGGATGGCGCGCAGGCGGCGCCTCGCGGACCGTTGGACCTGCCGGACCTCGGCGCCGACATCTACGTGTTTTCCGGCCACAAGGTGTACGGCCCCACCGGCGTCGGCGTGCTGTGGGCTCGGTCCGGCGTACTCGATACCCTTCCCCCGGCCGCTACTGGTGGCGGCATGGTCCGCACCGTGGCCTTCGATGGCGTCACCTTCGCACCGCCACCGACACGCTTCGAGCCCGGCACACCGCCCATCACTCAGGCGGTCGGCCTTGCTGCGGCGCTGGACTGGCTCACCACCATCGACGCCGATGCCGCCGTTGCTCATGACGCGGCCCTGACTCGACGAATGCTGGAGGGGCTGGGCGCCCTGCCCGGCGTGCGCATCCTCGGCCCGGCCGACGGGCACATGCGAGCGGGTGTCGTGTCCTTCGACGTGGCCGGCGTTCATCCCCACGATGTCAGTCAGATCCTCGATGAGGCAGGCGTCGCCGTTCGCGGTGGACACCACTGTGCGCAGCCGCTGATGGCCGCCTTCGGCGTCATCGGCTGCACCCGTGCCAGTCTCGGCCTGACCAACGACGCATCCGACGTGGATGCCCTGATCGCCGCCGTCGACACCGCAATTGGGAAGCTCCGGTGAACGACGACCTCTACCACGAAGCCATCGTCCGGCTGGCGCGCGACGCCACCGGCCGCGGCCGCCTGGACGCCGCCGACGGGCGGGCCACCGTCGACAACCCGCTGTGCGGCGATCGGGTGACGGTGGAGGTGGCGATCGCCGATGGACACATTGCCGCTGTCGGCCATCAAACGCGCGGCTGCGTCCTATGCGAGGCTGCGGCGGCGGTTATCGGGCAGGGGGCGCCCGGCGCCACGCCGTCGTCCATCGACGAAAGCGCCGCGACGCTTCAAGCCATCCTGAGCGGCGGCAATGCCGAGGCAACCGGTCGTTGGGCGGCGCTCGCCGCGTTCCGCCCGGTGGCCGCGAAGCGTAGCCGCCACGATTGCGTGCGGCTGCCGTTCACGGCCCTCCGTGAAGCGATGGCCCAGGCGACCGAGCAGGCTACACGTAGTACTCGCGGAGCGGCGGGAAGCCGTTGAAACCCTGCGAGGCATAGACAGACGTGTATGCCCCGGCGCTCAGCAGTTCGACGGCATCGCCGGCTTTCAATGCCAACGGCAGCGTATACCGGTAGCGATCGTACAGCACGTCGGCGCCGTCGCAGGTGGGCCCGGCAATGACCACCGGTTTCTCCGGCCCGCCATCGTGCGGCGACCGAACGGGATAGCGAATGGCCTCGTCCATGGTTTCGGCCAGGCCGCCGAACTTGCCTACGTCGAAGTAGACCCATCGTTCTCCGGCGTCGTAGCTCTTGCGCGAGACCAGCACCACCTCGGTGCGGATGACGCCCGCCTCGGCGGCAACGCTACGCCCCGGCTCGACGATCATCTGCGGCAGGTCGTTGCCGAAGTGCTTCGTCATGGCCGCTATGATGGCGCGTGCGAAGTGGTCCATGGATGGCAGCCGATCGCCCCGATAGCGGGCCGGAAAGCCGCCGCCCAGATTGAGCATGCGCACGTTGACGCCGGCGTCACGCAGATCGGAGAACACCATGGCGGCGCGGCCGATGGCCATATCCCACTGCGTCGGATCGGTCTGCTGTGACCCCACATGAAAGGAGATGCCGTGTGGGTCGAGCCCCTTGTCGGCGGCGCTCAGCATGAGGTCGCGGGCCATATCCAAGGCGCAGCCGAACTTCCGCGACAGCGGCCAGCGGGCGCCGTCACTGGCAGTGAGAATGCGGCAATAGACCTTGGCACCGGGAGCCTCGTCCGCCAGCTTCTCCAACTCCTCGGCGCTGTCGAAGGCGAACAGGCGCACGCCGCGCTCGAAGGCACGGGCGATGTCGCGCCGCTTCTTCACCGTGTTGCCGTAGGAGATACGCTCCGCCGGCGCGCTGGCGTCCACGCACTGTTCCACTTCCTCAGCGCTGGCCGCATCGAAACTCGAACCAAGGCCGACCAGCGTTTCCAGCACCGGCCGGGCCGGATTGGCTTTAACCGCATAGTAAATCTCGGCCACGGGCAACGCCGTTCTCAGGTTCTGGTAGTTGGCCGCGATGGCATCCAGATCGACCACAAGACAAGGCGTCGCCGGACTTCGGGCGGCGAGAAATTCTTCAATCTTCGGAGTCATCCACGGGTTCCCTCCCGTCTGCGTTCTTCGGAAACCGATTGCCCCCGCCTCAATGCGAGACGGCGGGCCGGGCACGATCAGCGGTTTTCGTTTAAACCGCGCGCAGACTGGAGTGAGGGTTCCTGCGGCCGAGCAGGCTCATGTACGAGGGGCGATAGCCGCAATCGTCATCCATCACGGTCAACACGGCCTGCAACCCCCTCAGCGGAAAGCATGGTCACCCTGCCCACCGCAAATCACTCCCCCCGTGGGAGCGCGAGGCGAGAGTTATACCCGAAATTCTTGCCTGTGGACAACAGCCGGCGAATCGGCCGGCATGCTGGACTGGCGCGTCAGATGAGTCCGGCCAGCGGCGATGAAGGGTCGGCATAGCGCTTCTTCGGCATCCGGCCGGCCAGATAGGCCAGTCGACCTGCTTCCACGGCCAGTCGCATGGCGTGGGCCATGCGGATCGGATCCTTGGCCTCGGCGATGGCCGTGTTCATCAGCACGCCGTCGCACCCCAGCTCCATGGCCACCGAGGCGTCCGAGGCGGTGCCGACGCCGGCATCCACCAGCACCGGCACAGTCGCCTGCTCGACGATGAGCCGGATGCCCACCGGGTTCTGAACGCCGAGACCGGAGCCGATCGGTGCCGCAAGCGGCATGATGGCGACGCACCCCATCTCCTCCAGCCGCTTGGCGAGGATCGGATCGTCGCTGCAGTAGACCATGACCTTGAAGTCTTCCTTGATCAGCAGTTCCGCCGCCGCCAGGGTCTCGGTCATGTCGGGATACAGGGTCTTCTGATCGCCCAGGACCTCCAGCTTCACTAGGTCCCAGCCACCGGCCTCGCGTGCCAGGCGAAGTGTGCGCACCGCATCCATGGCGGTGAAACAGCCGGCCGTATTCGGCAGATAGGTGTAGCGCTTCGGGTCCACGTAATCGATGAGCATCGGCTGCTTGGGATCGGTGACGTTCACCCGCCGGACGGCGACGGTGACGATCTCCGCGCCCGAGGCGCTGATGGCCTCGGCCGTCTCCTCGAAGTCCTTGTATTTGCCGGTGCCCACCAGCAACCGCGAGCGGAAGGTGCGGCCGGCGACGACGAAGGTATCGTCCTCAGGCATGGTCGCCGTATCGGGCGCGCCGCCGCCGATGAAGTGGACGATCTCCAACCTGTCGCCGTCGGCCACGGCGGTCGACCCGTATCCAGCCCGGGGAACGATCTCCAGATTGCGCTCCACCGCCACCTTGCGCGGGTCGAGACCGATCTCGTCCAGCACCTCAGCCACGGTCAGCGCCGACTCGAAGTGGCGTTGTTCGCCATTGATGGTCACGGTCATGGGCTCAGGTGACATGATCGGCAGCCGTCGCTTCGGCAGAATTCGGTGGGGCCGCAGCCGGGTTACGCTTGCCTGGGTTAACATAATGAAAGCTCGAAGTTACACAAGTCCGGCCGCGTGCTATAAGCGATCGCCTTCATCCCGGGCCCCCACACAACGACATCGACATCATCATGCCGACACCCCGAACTACCCGCGCCGTCGACACCGGGCTCATCCGCGAACTCGCCGAGCTGCTGGACGAAACCGGCCTTTCGGAACTCGACGTGGCCAAGGGCGACTTCCGCGTCCGGCTCGCCTGCAACGTAGCGCCGGCCGCGGCGATGGTTCCAGCCGGACAGCCGAGCGTCGGCTCCACGCGGGCCGAGGAGTCTGCCGCCCACCGATCAACCCGGCGTTCTGGCGTCGCCCATGGTAGGCGTGGTCTATACAAGCCCCGAGCCGGGTACGCCGCCGTTCGTCAACGTGGGCGACACCGTGGCCGCCGGCGACACGGTGCTGTTGATCGAAGCGATGAAGGTGTTCAACCCCATTCAGGCGCCCCACGCCGGCCGCATCGCGCGCGTGTTCGTCGCGAACGGCGTCCCGGTGGAGTACGGCGAGCCGCTGATGATCATCGAGTAGGCGCTCGTGTTTCACAAAGTGCTGATCGCCAACCGCGGCGAGATTGCGCTCCGCATCCTGCGCGCCTGCCGGGAAATGGGGACGCAGACCGTCGCCATCCATTCCACCGCCGACGCAGACGCCATGCACGTGCGTCTCGCCGACGAGTCCATCTGCATCGGACCGGCGCCGGTGGCGGACAGCTATCTCAACGCCCAGTCAATCCTCACCGCCGCGGCGATCAGCGGCGCCGAGGCCATTCACCCCGGATACGGGTTCCTTTCAGAGAACGCCGACTTCGCGGCGATGGTGGAGGAGCACGGGTTCGTCTTCATCGGCCCGTCACCGGAACACATCCGGATGATGGGCGACAAGATCACCGCTAAGACCATGTGCCAGGACGTAGGCATCCCGGTGGTTCCGGGTTCGGATGGTCCCATCACGGACGAAGACGAGGCGCACGCGGTGGCCGAGTCCATCGGCTACCCGGTGCTGATCAAGGCCACCGCCGGCGGTGGCGGCCGCGGGATGAAGGTGGCCCGCTCAGCGGAAGAGATGTCGCACGCCCTGTCCACCGCCCGCGCCGAATCCCAGGCCGCGTTCGGCCGTGGCGACGTCTACCTGGAGAAGTACCTGACCCGGCCGCGCCACATCGAGGTGCAGGTGCTCGCCGACCTCCACGGGTCTGTCGTGCATCTGGGCGAACGCGACTGTTCCCTCCAGCGCCGTCACCAGAAGGTGGTGGAGGAAGCACCGTCGCCGACACTGAATGTGGAGCAACGGGAGGAGATCGGCCGAGTCGCCGCCGAGGCCACAAAACGCCTCGGCTACCGCAGCGTCGGTACGTTCGCGTTCCTGTTCGAGGACGGCGAGTTCTACTTCATCGAGATGAATACCCGGCTGCAGGTGGAGCACCCGGTGACGGAGATGGTCTGCGGCCTGGACCTGGTGCGCGAGATGGTGCGTGTCGCCTCCGGCGCGCCCCTCGGTTACGGCCAGGAAGACATCCAAATCCGCGGGCACGCCATCGAATGCCGGATCAACGCCGAGGATCCGGACACCTTCGTTCCCCGGCCGGGACGAATCGCCGATTATCACGCGCCGGGCGGGCTCGGCGTGCGGGTGGATTCGGCCTTGTACTCCGGCTACAGCGTGCCGCCACACTACGACAGCATGATCTCCAAATTGATCGTCTACGGTGCCAACCGCAGTGCCTGCCTGATGCGTCTGCGCAGGGCCCTGGCGGAGTACGTGATTGACGGCATCGCCACCACCATCCCCCTGCACTAGCGACTGATGCAGGAGCCGGAGGTCATTGACGGCCACTACGACATCCACTGGCTGGAGCGGTTCGTGGGAGGTGATGACTAAACCGGTCAGTGGGCCCCGACCGCTGACGCCGCAGGTGCTGATCGAAGCCTACAGCCATGGGATCTTTCCCATGGCGAAGGCGCGAGACTCCGACGAGATCTACAGGGTCCACCCGCAGATGCGCGGGGTCCTGCCGCTGGACGCGTTTCACGTTCCGCGCTCACTGCGCAACGCCGTGCGCCGGAAAGCGTTCCAGATCCGTTGCGACACCGCTTGCGAGCGGGTGATCCGCGCCTGCGCCGAGCCCCGGCAGGATGATCAGGAAACCTGGATCAACGACGACGTGATCCATGTCTTCACCGAACTTCATCGCCTCGGTTACGTGCATAGCGTGGAGGCCTGGCGCGACGAGCGCCTAGTCGGCGGACTTTACGGCATGGCGCTGGGCGGGGCGTTTTTCGGCGAAAGCATGTTTTCCGCCGCCACCGATGCCAGCAAAGTGGCGCTGGTGCACTTGGTGGCGCGCCTGCGTCTCGGTGGCTTCCGGTTGCTCGACGTGCAGTTCGTCACCGAGCACCTGCGCCGCTTCGGCACCGTCGAGATCCCTGCCTTCGCCTATCACCGCCTGCTGGCGGCGGCGCTGCCGGTGAACGCCGTTTTCTATTCGGAGCTCGGCGAAGCAGAAGAAGCCTCGGCGTTGGCGACGGTGTTCTCGCAGTCGATGACCCAAACGTCATAGACCGGGTGCTCCATCGCCGAGAGCGCCGGGCTCGACGCGAACATCCAACCGCGGAACAGGTCCGCCGCCGGCTCGCCGGGACGCACCTCCCAGATGTCGATGAATACCGCCGACTCGGGAGGCTCCTCCGGTGGCCGCTTGTCGCAGGTACGGACCACCAGTTGCAGGGTGCCGAACCGCACCGATTGCCCCACCGGCGCCTCGATACGCGATATGCGCGCCGTCACCTTGTCGAGGCCTTGCAGGATCGCCGTGTCATAGGGCTCCGCGACCGCAGGGATGGCGACCAGGATTCCAAGCACCATGCCCGGAACAGCGGCGGTCTTGGGGGAGCGACTACTCATCGGCGTCCTTATACCAATCTGCACCGAAGGCCGCGAGGAGTCCGTCGCGAGCGGCATGGTTCCCCTCCGGCGACGAGCCGGCCGTGAAGACGCCCCCGTCAGGAATTAAGCGGACCGAATAACCATAATATCACTACGTCTTTAGATTGTCTGGCAATGTCGCTATCGCGTTTAGCGTATGTTAACAGATTCGATGTAAACCGAAGGTCTGCTTAAGCGAATCCTTGGGTGTTCCTGGCTCAACGCTCGATTGTTTCTTTTGAAGGTTGATCAATTATCGCACGTCGAAGCGACCTCAGCGAATCGAATAAGAGCCGGAAACCCTCGGATCTGCAGGCAAGAAACGAAGACCGTGTCGGCGCACGCGCGTCATTTCGATTGGCACACGCCGCAACAGAAGTCGCGGTTCCTAGGAAAGAGGCAAACACATGAACGTGCTTAACCGCCTACGTATCAATACGAAGATTTGGATCGGTTTCGGCCTCGCCCTGGCCCTCCTCCTGGTGGTCAGCGGCGTGGGTAGCGTCGCGCTGACGAGCGTTGACGACGGCTTCGGCGAGTATCGCGGACTGGCCCGCTCCACCAACGCGGTGGGTCGGGTTCAGGCCAACATGCTGATGACCCGAATGAACGTGAAGGACTTCATCATTCGCGGCACCGAGGAGGAAGCGCAAGAGGTCCGCGACTACGAGGCCAAGACCCTGGACCTGACCGACGAGGCCTTGGACATCGTCACCGACGAGCACAGCCTTGAGGTCCTGCAGACCATTCATAAGGACGTCGAACACTATGTGGAGAGCTTCTCCAAGGTGACCGAACTCCAGGCCCGCCGCGACGAGCTGTTCAATGGCACCCTCGGCACCGTCGGACCGCAGATGGAGCGCGACCTCTCGGCGATTATGAAAAGCGCCTACTAAGACGATGACGTGGAGGCTGCGTATCGGGCCGGCGAGACCCTGCGCAACCTCCTGCTCGGTCGGTTGTACGTGGTCAAGTTCATGGTCGAGAACGACCAGGCTTCCTACGACCGCGCCAAGAAAGAGTTCGCGGCGATGAAGACCAACGCCGATACCATGCTTGCCCACCTGGAAAACTTCGGTCGCCGAGAACTGACCGAGAAGGTGGAAAAGGGATTGGAGACCTACACCGCTGCGTTCGACGAGGTCTACACCACCATCAACGCCCGCAACGCCATCGTTACCGGCGAGCTGGACGTCATCGGTCCGAAGATCGCAAGTGAGGTCGAGGACATCAAGCTGACGGTCAAGGACCGCCAGGACGACCTGGACCCCGCTATGGAGGCCAAGATTGAAACCGCCGTGTGGACGACGGTCGTGGTTTCGCTGATTAGCGTATTGTTTGGGCTCACCGCCGCTTACCTGATCGGCAACGGGATCTCCAAGCCCATCGTCCGGATGACCGGAGCCATGAAGTCGCTGGCCGACGGCGACCATAACATCGACATCCCCGCCCAGGCGCATCGTGACGAGGTGGGGGAGATGGCCGCCGCCGTCCAGGTGTTCAAGGACAACATGATCCGCAGCAAGGAGCTGGAGGCGGAGCAGGAAGAGACCAAACGCCGTGCCGCGGAGGAACAGGAAGAGATGAAGCGGCGCGCCGAGGAAGAGCGTCGCGACATGATGCGGCGCCTCGCCGATGATCTGGAATCCACCATGGGCGACATCGTCGCAGGCGTCACCTCGGCGGCATCCACCATGGAAAACTCCGCCAATGACATGTCGGCGACGGCCGAGGAAACGTCGCGCCAAGCTTCCGCCGTGGCCTCGGCCGCCGAGCAGGGCAGCGCCAACGTCCAGGCGGTGGCATCGGCCGCAGATGAACTGGCCGGCTCGATTGGCGAGATCAGCCGCCAAGTGCAGATGCAATCGGAAATCGCGGCAAAGGCCTCGCAGGCGGCTCAGGCCAGCGACACCCAGGTCCAGGCACTGTCGGACGCCGCGCAGAAGATCGGCGAGGTGGTGGAGCTGATCACCTCCATCGCCGATCAGACCAACCTACTGGCCCTCAACGCCACCATCGAGGCGGCGCGTGCCGGCGAGGCCGGCAAGGGATTCGCCGTGGTGGCCAGCGAGGTCAAGAACCTGGCCAACCAGACCGCCAAGGCCACGGACGAGATCAGTCAGCAGATCCAGGCCATGCAGGAGCAGACCGGATCAACGGTGGAAGCCATCCGCGCCATCACTCAGCAGATCGAGCGGATTACCGAGGTGTCCGCCACCGTCGCCTCGGCGGTGGAGGAGCAGAATGCCGCCACCCAGGAGATCGGCCGCAACGCCACCGAGGCCGCCCGCGGCACCGGCGAGGTGACCGAAAACATCAGCGGCGTCAACGAGGCCGCGAACAGCACCGGCGCGGCGGCGGGTCAGGTGCTGGAGGCCACCGGCGGCCTCAACCAACAGGCCACGCGGCTGACCGACGAAATGGCGAAGTTCCTCACCCAGGTGCGCAACGCCGCCTAAGGAAGACAATCGCCGGCGGCGATATGGGGCCGGGACCACTCTCCCGGCCCCACCACCGCGAACGCCATGCCCGCCTGGCGGGCGTCAAGAAACGAGGCGACCTCGATGACCGCGGCACCCGTCCGATTCCCCTTCGTCGAGGCCGTCCATGAAGAAACGCTCACCCTCCTGATCAAGGCCCTGGTTTACTGCGAGTTCAAGCTGCCACCCGAGATCGCGCCCCTCGAACCAATCGATCGGCTGAGGATCGTCGGCCACGCCTACCGAGTAACGTCGCGACTGGCGTGGGCTACCGCCTGGGTCGCCTTCCACCGCGCGGTTCTTGCCGGTGAGACGATCACCGAGGACCAAAGGCCAACCATCGAGGCGCGTTGGGCCGGAGTGTGGATAGGCTCGCACAATCTCGCCGACCTGAACGTCCCCGGTGAGCTCCAGTCTCTTCTTGATCGGAGTCGGGGATTGGTACTTCGAGTGCTGAGGATCGACAGTGCGTGCCATCTGCGGCATGGTACTGCAGATCCGCCGGACCACAGCGGTCCCCGTCTATGGCATTGACGAGCCGCTTAGCCGCCCCACGGCGGCCGGCTCCACGTTAAGACCACCTTCCTTCCGATCCGTTTCTTTGAGCACAGAAGCGAAGCCTGACGTAGTCCACCGCCCATGTCCCGTCCGGCATTTGCAGGGCGCCTGCCGCGGCGGCGCGCACCTCGGCGATCAACGCCGGCCGGTCGGCCTCGCTCACGAGGTCAAGGAACGGTGCGGCGAAGGTCTCCAACCAATCGCCAAGGTCGCCCGGCAGCGGCGTCGGCCGATCGAACAGCTCGATGGCCTCCACCACGAAGCCGTGGCGCTCAAGGATGTGCCGGAAGTCCTCGGCGGAGGGAAACACCCATGGCCACGCCGCCTGGCCGTCAATGCCGCGGACGTTGAGCGCCGCTAACAGCGCTTCTGCCACCGCCCGCACGTTGCCCTCGCCACCCATCTCGCCGACGAAACGCCCGCCCGGGACCAGGGCCCGACGTACGCCGGCCACCACCGCGTCCAGATCGCGCATCCAATGCAGCGCGGCGTTGGAGAACACGGCGTCGAAGGCATCGTCGAAGTCAAGGCCGGTCCCATCCATGACATGCGCGTCGAGACCACGCGCCTGGCAGGCAGCCACCTGCTCGGCGCTGGCGTCGACACCCACCACGTGAGCGCCGGCGGCAACCAGGGCCTCGGTCAACGCGCCGTCGCCACAGCCGAGGTCGAGGATGTGCTCGCCCGCCCGAGGCGCCAGCAGGTCGAGCACCGGCGCCCCCAGGTCGGAAACGAACCGCGCGTTCCGGGCGTAGCGGTCAGGATCCCAGTGTTGATCGGCCACGGGTGTCGGCTAGCAGGCCGCTAACGTGAACCGCCGCCGGTGGCGAGGAAGATGATCTCGCCCACCTGATCCTCCAGCGAGCGGAAGTTGCGGGTTTCGGTAACCCGGCCGCCGGCGGGGATCGCCTCGGCTTCGTTACCGGGCTCCAACCTCACGTACAGACCGCCGAGCAGGCCCTCGCTGGCGATGGACGCCACGGTATCCGACGGCAGCTGGATGTGGTCTTCGATACTCATAGTGACAATGGCGTCGAAGGTTTGCGGGTCAAGGCGCCGGCTGGTCACGGTGCCCACCTTGATACCGTTGATACGCACGTCGCTGCCGGCGGTAAGCCCGCCAATCTTGAAGAAGGCCGCGTCCACCTGATAGCCGTCGGTACCGCCGATGTTGGCGGTGGAATAGGCGAAGTAGACGAAGAGCCCAGCCACCACCAGGACCACGGCGCCGAGAACGGTTTCGATGACGTTGCGGCCCATAATCTAGTTCCCGCTGTTGGGCTTGGTGCCCCGCCGGGCGTGGGCCTCGGCGATGATCAGGTCCAGAAGCTCGGTCACCACCACGGCGTCCTGAGTAAAGGAAATCACGTCGCCGTCCACCAGCAGCCGTTCTTCGCCGCCGGGGTCGAGGACCACATGCTTGGAGCCGAACAGGCCGGCGGTATGGATGGCGGCAGCCGTATCGCTCGGCAGCTCTACGCGCGGGTCGACGCGCAGGCGAACCCGGGCGCGGAAATCTTCGGTAAGCGCCACCGCTTCGACGGCACCGATCTTGACTCCACCGAGCTGAACGTCGTCGCCCACACGCAGGCCGTCGATACGATTGAACATGGCGTCGACCCGATAGCCCGCTCCGGCTGGCACCGAGCCCGTGGTGTAGGATACCGCCAAGGCGCCCGCCAGAGTCAGGAACGCCACGGCACCAACGACGGTTTCCTTCACCTCAGCTCGACGCACCAAATCCTCCGACGTGGAGTTGTGGACTGGGATGTGGCCTACCGCTCGACACCAATCACTCGGGCGACCACGGCTCGTAGTCGCCGGTGGCCGGCGCCCGCTCGCCGCCGCGCAAGTCGTGGCCCCGCGGGCGGTAGGCGTGGACGGTGCCGGTCAGATTCGGCAGGTGCTCCTTCTGCCACGGCCGCATCTGGGCGGCGCTCTCCGACAGCGGGTCATCCACCATGTGATGCAGCCAGGCATGCCATTCCGGCGGCACCTTGCTGGCCTCGGTCTTGCCCCGGTACAGGACCCAGCGCCGCTCGCGCCCGTATCGCGGCATCCGCCGGTTGCGATAGTAGCGGTTACCGAACATGTCGGTGCCCACCAGTTCGCCCCGGAGCCAAGTAAAGATATGAGTGCCGATGTCCATGCCCAGACCGCCTCTTGGGATCGCCTCTTGCCGATGCCCCATATGTGGCCGGCCGCACTATGACAAAGCAACCTCCGGGCGTCCAGAGACGTCCGTACCAGAGGCCGGCAGCCAATCGGTCCTCACAAATTTCGCCAGCCTTGTGAAGCTTCTGTCATACGGTTCTGATTCTTCGACGATTTCTACTGATGTGCCGGCAGCCATCGATGTGAAAGCACTCACTCTTGTTAATCGCGAATCGCTTTCCCGCCCCTCAACGCCCCGAAATCCGCCGATTCCGCCTCGGGTCGGCGCACGCCCGGCGAAACCCGGGCGCCCGTCATGCGCCCACCGAGCCCGCGGCGGAGCCGGACCACGGGCCTCGTGGAGGATGAAGACCTGCGCTTAAGGACCTGAGAGTTCCTTGCAATTGGCGATGAGAGCTGTCGCTCGGAGAAGTTCCACTTGCGTGGCATTTGCCATTTTGCTGCGAACCCCATATGTTGCGTCGAAGCGCCCATCGTGACCACAAGGGGTGCGAACTCGCCGGCATCGGCGGGGCGACAGGGGCGATTAAGCCAAAGCAACAACCGACCGAGCGCAGGAGGTCCGCATGCGGATGACGCGGCTGTTCACTGAGTCCGACCGATCGCCCTACGAAGCGATCGAATTTCGGACGACGCAGAGCGAAATCCGCAATCCCGATGGGTCTGTCGTTTTCCGCCAGGACGACATCGAGGTGCCGGCGTCCTGGTCGCAGGTGGCGAGCGACGTGCTGGCGCAGAAGTACTTCCGCAAGGCCGGTGTGCCAGCACGCCTGAAGCCGGTGGAAGAGGCGGACGTGCCGTCGTGGCTGTGGCGGCGGACGGCCGACGCCGCGGCACTGGCCGACATGCCGGAGGACGATCGGGTCGAGGGCGAGACCTCCGCCCGTCAGGTGTTCGACCGACTGGCCGGCGCCTGGACCTATTGGGGCTGGAAGGGCGGCTATTTCGACGCCGAGGCCGACGCCCGCACGTTTTTCGACGAGATGCGCTACATGCTGGCCACCCAAAAGGGCGCACCCAACTCGCCGCAGTGGTTCAACACCGGCCTGCACTGGGCCTATGGCATCGACGGTCCGGCCCAAGGGCATTTCTACGTGGATCATCGCACCGGCGACGTGGCGGCATCCGAATCGGCCTACGAGCGCCCGCAGCCGCATGCCTGCTTCATCCAGAGCATCGCCGACGACCTGGTGAACGAGGGCGGCATCATGGACCTGTGGGTCCGCGAGGCGCGGCTGTTCAAGTACGGCTCCGGTACGGGCACCAACTTCTCGGCGCTGCGCGGCGAGAACGAGGCGCTATCCGGCGGTGGCCGCTCGTCGGGCCTGATGAGCTTCCTCAAGATTGGCGATCGCGCCGCCGGCGCCATCAAATCCGGTGGCACCACCCGGCGCGCGGCGAAGATGGTGGTGGTGGACATCGACCACCCGGATATCGAGCATTTCATTTCCTGGAAGGTTCGCGAGGAGCAGAAAGTTGCGGCCCTGGTCGCCGGGTCGCGCCTTGCCGAGCAGCACCTCAATGCGGTGATGTCCGCTTGCCACACCGGCGGCAACGGCGACTTCGAGGCCCGCTTCGATCCGAAACGCAACAAGGCGTTGCGTCAGGCGGCCCGCGAAGCCCGCAAGGCCATGGTGCCCGAGGCCTATGTCCAGCGGGCCATCGCCTTCGCCCGCCAGGGCTTCACCGAGATGGCGTTCCCGGTGTTCGACACCGACTGGGATTCCGAGGCGTACATGACGGTGTCCGGCCAGAACGCCAACAACAGCGTGCGCGTCACCAACGCGTTCCTCACCCAGGTGGAGCGCGACGGCGAGTGGACGCTGGTGCCGCGGACGCGGCCGGAGGCGGCGAAGACAGTGCGCGCCGGCGAGCTGTGGTATCAGATCGCCGTCGCCGCTTGGTCGTGCGCCGATCCAGGCCTGCAGTACGACACCACCATCAATGAGTGGCATACTTGCACCGCCAGCGGCCGCATTAACGCCTCCAATCCGTGCTCCGAGTACATGTTCCTCGACGACACGGCGTGCAACCTGGCGTCGCTGAACCTGGTGGCCTTCCAGCGGCCCGACGGCTCGCTCGACGTGCCGGCCTTCGAGCACGCGACGCGGTTGTGGACCGTGGTGCTGGAAATCTCGGTGATGATGGCCCAGTTCCCGGCGCGGCGGATCGCCGAACTGTCCTACCGCTATCGCACCCTCGGCCTCGGCTTCGCCAATATCGGCGGCTATCTGATGGCCGCCGGCGTTCCCTACGACTCGGACGCCGGACGCGGCGTATGCGGGGCGGTCAGCGCGTTGATGACCGGCGTGTCCTATGCCACCTCGGCGGAGATGGCGGAAGAGATGGGTCCATTTCCGGGGTACGTCCCCAATCGAGAGGCGATGCTGCGGGTGGTCCGCAACCACCGGCGCGCCGCCCACGGCAAGACTGCCGGCTACGAGGGCCTGTCGACCCTTCCCGTGCCGCTAACCACCGACCATCAGCCCGACGCCCCTCTGGTCAACGCAGCCCGCGCCGCCTGGGACCGGGCGCAGCGCATGGGCGAGGCGCACGGCTTCCGCAACGCCCAGGCGACGGTGGTCGCGCCCACCGGCACCATCGGGCTGGTAATGGATTGCGACACCACCGGCATCGAACCCGACTTCGCACTGGTCAAGTTCAAGAAGCTGGCCGGCGGCGGCTACTTCAAGATCATCAACCGGCTGGTGCCGAAGGCGCTGCGTCGGCTCGGCTACGGCGATGAGCAGGTGGAGGCCATCATCGGCTACGCCGTCGGCCACGGCACCCTGGCCGACGCGCCGGGCGTCAACCACGACACTCTGCGCGCCCGCGGCTTCGACGACGAGGCGCTGGCAGCCATCGAACGCGCCGTCGGCGACGCCTTCGACATCCGCTTCGCGTTCAACAAATGGACGCTGGGCGAGGCGTTCTGCACCGACACGCTGCGCATTTCGCCCGACTCACTGAACGACGTGTCGTTCTGCCTGCTGACGTCGCTCGGCTTCAGCCGCGAGGAAATCGACGCCGCCAACGTTCACGCTTGTGGGGCCATGACCCTGGAGGGCGCGCCGCACCTGAAAGACGAGCACCTTCCGGTGTTCGACTGCGCCAACCCCTGCGGCCGAACCGGCGTGCGCTTCCTCTCTGTGGAAAGCCACATTCGAATGATGGCTGCGGCGCAGCCGTTCATCAGCGGCGCCATTTCCAAGACCATCAACATGCCGCACGCGGCCACCGTCGATGATGTGAAGCAGGCATACACGCTGTCCTGGCGACTTGGGTTGAAGGCCAATGCCCTGTATCGCGACGGCTCGAAGCTGTCGCAGCCGCTGTCGGCATCGGTGCTGGATGCCGAGGACGCCGCCGATCTGGCCGAGGACGTGGCCGAGGCGCCGGCCGCGGCTCGCGCCGAGCAGGTGGCCGAACGCATCGTCGAGCGCATCGTCGAACGCCGGCTGGTGGACCGCCAACGCCCGCCCAACCGCCGCAAAGGCTACATCCAGAAGGCGTCGGTGGGCGGCCACAAGGTCTATCTGCACACCGGCGAGTTCGAAGACGGCCGGCTGGCCGAGATCTTCATCGACATGCACAAGGAAGGTGCCGCCTTCCGCTCGTTGATGAACAACTTCGCCATCGCCATCTCCATTGGCCTGCAGTACGGCGTGCCGTTGGAGGAATTCGTCGATTCCTTCGTCTTCACGCGGTTCGAACCGGCGGGAATGGTCGACGGCAACGACACCATCAAGATGGCGACCTCGGTCGTGGACTATATCTTCCGCGAGTTGGCGGTCTCGTATCTGGGCCGCTCCGACCTCGCCCACGCGGAACCGGCGGACTGCCTGCCGGACGCCACCGGGCGGGGCAGCGGCGATGATGCCCTCGACCCGGCGACGGACGCCCTGCCGGTGGTGCAGCGGTTCACCAGTAAAGGCTATGTCCGCAGCCGCTTCACCGTGCTCAGCGGCGCCGCCGGTGGTGGCGGCAACGGCACCGGCCCTGCCAATGGCGGTTTGCTAGCGGCCGATGACGGCGCAGAGGCCGAACCGGTGGTCATCGCCACATCGAGCGCCGCTCTGGATCTGCACGCCGGCCAGCCGGCCGCGGAAGCGACGGTCGAGACCGTGAGCGTGGCCGGTATTGCCCTGCCGCCGGCCGACGCAGGTGTGGGTCTAGCCCGCGAGGCGCGGCTGAAGGGTTATGAAGGTCAGGCATGCGACGAGTGCGGCAACTTCACCCTGGTGCGCAACGGAACGTGCCTCAAATGTGTGACTTGCGGCAGCACGAGCGGATGTTCTTGATGCCGGATACCTACAGAGCTTCCTCCCCGGGAACCTTGAGGCGCGCCTTGGGACACGCCTGTTCCAAGGTCGCCTCGTCTCTGTCGCGGGGAGCGGCCGACAGCATCGCCGAAAGACCGTCGGCTTGAGCGTCGGCTGGGATCACGTCTGCGGGCGGTTTGCCACCTTTCTGCTGTCGTTGCAGCCGGCCCCGGAAGAACAGCGTGCGGCCCGAGTCGCCGCGGCGTCGGTTGCCGACCTGCTGGATCGCCGATTCCGCCGGCCCGATCGCGACGGCCCGGCCAACGGCGATAGTTTTCATGTGATCGGTGGGCACAGCAAGGGCACCGCGGTGCGGCCGGCGAAGACCATTGATCTGCTCTACGTGTTGCCCGATCGCCTGCGGTCGGAGGCAGGACCGCGTCGCGACGGCCGGATCGGCGACCTGACGCCGCTCGGCCGCGACATGTTGGGCGTTCTCAGCCTTCGATACGCGGCGGTGAAGATGGCCCGCGAGGGGTGGCTGGCGGTCTCCGTGGACCGGCGCGACGGCGGCCCCATCGGCGTTCGCGTCGTGCCGGCATTCGCCTGTGGGTCGGGTGGCTATCTCATCGCCGCCCACGGTCTCGGACCGGGCCGCGGCCCGTGGCGCCATGCCGATCCCGCTGCGGAGGGCGTCGCGCTGCGTCGCGCCGACGCCATGAGCGGCGGCAAGGCCAGCCATCTGGTACGCATGGGCAAGGTATGGCGAACCGCGAACGCCGTGCCCATGGGCGCCTTCGCCCTCGAGCTGCTGGCGGTAGAGTTCGTCACGCTGTGGACTTATCAGCGGCGCAGCCTGCTGTTCTATGACTGGCTGGTGCGCGACTTCTTCTTCTGGCTGTCCGCCCAGGCGGGCCGCGAGTTGGACGTTCCCGGCGGTTGGCAGGCCCTGGATACCGGTGATGGCTGGGCTTCGGCCGCCGAGGAGGCCTACGAGCGCGCCGCCGCCGCTGCTGCCCTCGAGCGGGACAACCGGGCTGATGAGGCGCTTAGCCTATGGCGGCAGTTGTTCGGCGCTCGCTTCGACGATCCGCTGCGTCCCCCGCCGGCGCTGGGCGCGTGGCCTTGGCAGCCGGACGAAACCACCATCGCCGCCACCGGCTGACCGCGTTCGCTTGACGCCCTCAGTGAACGATCCCGATCTTGCCGAAGTGACGCCCCTTCGCCATGTGGGCGAAGGCGGTCGGTGCGTCGTCGAAGGCAAACACCTGATCCACCACCGGGTGCAGACGATGGCGGTCCATGGTGCGGCACATGGCCTCGAATCCGTCACGAGAGCCCACGGTGACGCCCTGGAGCCGCAGGTTGCGCATCAGCACCAAAGGTAGCGGCAGACCGGCGTCGGCGCCGGACAGCATACCAATGAGGTTCACCCGGCCGCCGACCCGTGCGGCGCGAACGGATCGCTCCAAGGTGTCGGCGCCGCCGAGCTCGATCACGTGGTCGCAACCCGCGCCGCCGGTCATCTCCTTCGCCACCCGATCCCAGTCGGGCGTCGTTCGGTAGTTGATGGTCTCGTCGGCGCCGAGCTGGCGAGCCCGCGCCAGCTTGTCGTCGCGGGACGAGGTGATGATCACCCGTGCGCCCATGGTGCGGGCGAACTGCAGGGCGAACAGCGCCACGCCGCCGGTGCCTTGGACCAGCACCGTATCGCCCGGCTTTGTCGGGCCGAATTCCGCGAGGGCGCTCCACGCCGTCAGCGCGGCGCAGGGCAGGCACGCGGCCTCCACGTCGCTCAGGGAATCGGAAACGCGGGCCACCGCCTGCTGGTCGATGCACACCAGCCGCGCCAGCGCACCGTCGATGGGGCCGCCCATGGTGGTGGCCATCTTTTCCGGCGTCGGCTCGCCGCCGATCCACAGTGGAAAGAACATGGGCGACACCCGATCGCCGACAGCGACCCGCTCCACCCGTTCGCCGGCCTCGATGACCACGCCGACGCCGTCGGACAGCGGCACCAGCGGCAGCTTGACACGCGGGCCATAGTGGCCGCGGGCCACCACCAGATCTCGGTAGTTCAGCGACGCGGCCCGCATCTCCAGCAGCACGTCCGTCGGCCCGGGCTGCGGACGCGAACGCTCCACGCGGCGCAGGTGTTCGAGCCCGAACCCCTCGCCGAGTTCCCAGACGTCCATGCGGATTGCCCTCCCCCCTTCTATCTTTCGGCAGGCTCGACGCACGTGGCGTCGAGAATGGCCCTGAAAGCCGTGGGGCTGAACCGTCCCGCCTCCGCCACCATGGCGTTTGCCGTGCCGGCGGCGACGGCCAGGCACAACGCCTCCGCTGCCGGCGCGCCGGCACCATAGGACGTGGCCAAGCCGGCCAGAAAGGCATCGCCACTGCCCACCGGGCTGACGGCCGGGACCGTCGGTGGGACCGCCCACCAGGCGCCCTTTCCATCCACCATCACCGCCCCGGCGGGACCGAGCGTGATCGCCACAACCTCAATGCTGTGTGAACGCAATTTTCTAGCCGCATCAATTGCCTCCCGTGGTCCTTTGATGTCCGACTCGAGAACGACGGCAGCCTCGGCTGCGTTGATTTTCAGCCCGTAGGGTCGCGCCGCGATGCCCGCGTTCAATGCCGCCCCGCTGGTGTCCAGCCAGACCGGCGCCGACTCGCCCGCCGCCGAGACCAACCCGTGGAGGCCGTTCTTTGGCGTGTTGGGCGGCAAGCTGCCGCTGATGCAGACCGCGTCGGTACCGGATGCCGCGGTCGCCGAATCGACAATGAATCGCCGCCAATCCTCGGACTTCACCGATGGTCCCGGCTCGTTGATCACCGTAGCCTCTCCGGAATCGCCGACAACGATGACGCAGGTCCGGGTTTCCCGGTCGCACCATGTCCAGTGCGCAGCCAAGCCCTCGGCCGCCGCCGACTCGGCGGCAAGCCGTCCGGCGTGCCCGCCGAGAATCCCCGAGCACGTGGCCTCGTGGCCCAGAGAAACCACCGCACGGGCCACGTTGATGCCCTTGCCGCCGCACCCGGCCACCACGCCCTCCGCCCGCCACACGGCACCGGCGTTGAATCCCGGCACCGAGAGGGTGCGATCGATGGACATGTTGGGCGTCACGCAGAGAACCCGCATAACAACGATGTGTGCCGACAATCATCGCGCCTGGCAAGGGAGGGTTTGTTACGTGCCGCCGGTCGCCCCTTGCGCCGCCCACGGCCGGTTGGAATAGTGGCCCGCCGCGGAACAGCGCGGAGCCCTTTTATGCCATCCACCAACCCGGTCCTTTGCGGCTCCATCGTTGGACGCCCCGGCGTATTCGGCGTGGTGATGCACACGGCGGCCTATAGGGCAATGAACCTGAACTACGTCTATGTCGCCTTCGGCACGGACGACACTGCCGGCGCCGTGGCAGGCATGCGCGCACTCGGCGTCCGCGGCCTCGGCGTGACCATGCCGCATAAGATCCGAATCATGGAGCATCTGGATGTGGTCGAGGAGACCGCCCGGGCCATCGGCGCGGTCAACACTGTGGTCAACGACGACGGCCGCCTGACCGGGCATAACGTGGACTGGCAGGGCGCGGTGGACGCGTTCGAGGAACGCACCGCCCTCGAGGGGAGGCGCGCCGCGGTGGTGGGCGCCGGCGGCGGCGCTCGCGCCATCGCCTACGGGCTGATCCAGGCCGGTTGCCGGGTGAGCATTTTCAATCGCTCCGCCGAAGGCGGCACGGAGCTTGCCGAGGCACTGGGTGCAGACTTCGGCGGCCCGCCGGACGGGCTGACGGCCGCTCCCGGTTTCGATGTGCTGGCTCATGCGACCCCGGTGGGATTCCATGACCCCGAAGCCATGCTGGTACCCGAAGCAGCGCTGACGGCCGACATGGTGGTCTTCGACGCGGTGCCGGTGCCGAAGGAGACACGCCTGCTGCGGACGGCGGCGGCGCGTGGGGCCAGGACGATTCCAGGCGTCCGCATGCAGCTCCATCAGGCGGCACGGCAATTTGAGCTGTATACGGGAAAGACACCGGATTTGGCGGTTATGGAACGGGCGCTGAAAGACGCCCTCGCCGCTCGCTGACGGGCTCTCCCCCGCCCCTACACTTGGCGGCTGCCCCTCAGGGGCGCTATCGTGACGCGGGGACACCAGGGAGGAGACACCGCCAATGGCCGGGTCTATCGAGGGGCGACTCGCGGAACTGGGGATCGCGCTTCCCGAAGCGCCAGCGCCGGCGGCCAACTATGTCCCGTTCGTGGTGTCGGGGACGCTGGTGTTTGTTTCCGGCCAGATCCCGGTTTGGGAGGGCGAGCTTCGCTACACCGGCCGGGTGGGCGATGATCTTAGCGTCGATACCGGATATCAGGCGGCGCGGACCTGCGGGCTCAACCTGCTGGCCCAGGCGCGGGCGGCGTGCGATGGTGACCTCAACCGCGTGCGCCGGGTGGTCAAGCTGGGCGGGTTCGTCGCCTGCGCGCCGGACTTCACCGACCACCCGCAGGTGATCAACGGTGCCTCGGACCTGATGGTGGAGGTGTTCGGCGATGTCGGCCGCCACGCCCGGTTCGCCGTCGGCGCTCCGGCCTTGCCCTTGGGTGTGGCGGTGGAAGTGGACGGCGTTTTCGAGATCGCCTGAACGAAGGTACGCGGCGCCGACAAGAGCCCTTGTTCTACGGCCTTCCGCTCCTCATGTGCCACAAAGCCGGAGTTCAATCTGGCTGAACCCGGAGTGATTCCGCGGCCCATGCCCGACGATTCAAACACTGTCAGTGTCCGCGTTCTGGACGGCGTTGCCGACGTGCCGGTCGAGGAATGGGACGCCTGCGCCGGCGGCAACGACCCGTTCGTTTCCCATGCGTTCCTTCACATCCTCGAGGAATCGGGCTGTGTCGGCGACGAGACGGGCTGGCTGCCGCGGCATCTGGCAATCACCGGAGACGATGGCACCCTGGTGGCCTGCGCGCCGCTGTACGTCAAGGGGCATTCCTACGGCGAGTACGTGTTCGACTGGGGCTGGGGCGAAGCCTACGAACGCGCCGGCGGTCGCTACTACCCCAAGCTCCAGGCCGCCGTGCCGTTCACGCCGGTGACCGGGCGCCGCCTGCTGATACGTCCGGGAGCCCCGGCAAAGCTGGCGGATTCCTTCGCCGCCGGCATGGTCGAGCTGGCTCGACGCATGGGTGTCTCGTCGCTGCACGTCACGTTTCCCACCGAGGCCGAGTGGCGGCGCCTCGGGGAGATGGGGTTCCTGCTGCGCATCGGCCAGCAGTTCCACTGGTTCAATCAGGATTACGGGAGCTTCGATGGTTTTCTCGACGCGCTGAGCTCACGCAAGCGGAAAGCGATCCGCAAGGAACGGCGGGGCGTGGCCGAGCATGGCATCGTCATCCGCCCCCTGACCGGCAGCGACATTGAGGAACGGCATTGGGACGCCTTCTTCGGCTTCTACACCAACACCTCGGACCGCAAGTGGGGGTTCCCGTACCTCAACCGCGCATTCTTCTCGCTGCTGGGCGAACGCCTCGCGGATCGTGTGGTGCTGGTGATGGCCGAAACCGCGGACGGCCGCCCGGCGGCCGGCGCCTTGAACCTCCTGGGCGCCGATGCCTTGTACGGCCGCTACTGGGGCTGCGCCGAAGCCTACCGGTTCCTCCACTTCGAGGCCTGCTATTACCAGGCCATCGACTTTGCCATTGCCAACCGCCTCACCCGGGTGGAGGCCGGCGCCCAGGGACCGCACAAGATCCAGCGCGGCTATCTGCCGCAGGCCACCTACAGCGCCCACTGGATCGCTGATTCCGGCTTCCGGCGCGCGGTGGACAATTTCCTGCAAGCGGAGCGGCCGGCGATACTCGAGGAGATCCGGCGGCTGATAGCGGAATCGCCGTACCGTTCGGAAGGAGCCCGCGAGGCGTAAACCGCGCTTCTGCCGTCAGCGCGCAATGGCGCCCACGGGTTCGGACCCCGCCGCGTCGTGAGCCGTTCGGCCGTCCTGCCACGCCGCGAGCACGACGTCAGCGGTGGTTTCCGCCACCGGAGTCCGAGGCCGTGGCGCTTCCCCGTCCACGTACGCCGGAAACAGAACGTCGATGAATCCATCGGCCTGATGAACCAGGGCGCGCGCTTGCACCTGTGGATGATCGGGGACCTCCCGATAGTCCAGGACCGCCTGATAGCAGCAGTCTGCGGACAGCAACAGGGCGTTCCAATGATCGCGCGGCTGCGAGGCGAACAGCGCTGCAACCTCGCCGATCAGGTCGGTCTGCGGCAGCGGATCGCCCTGCCGCTCCACCCAGTCAGGTCGCCCGACGGCGGTGCAGAAGTTGGCCCAGAACTTGGGTTCCAGGGGGCTGAGCGAGACGAAGCGGTTGTCGGCGGCGCGGTAGAGGTTGTAGCACGCCGCCCCCCCGTTTATCACCCCGGCGGCGCGGTCGGGCGGCATGGTCAAACCCGGCCCCTGCCACGACAGCATGGCGTCCGCGATGCCGATATCGAGATAGGCGCCCTTCCCGGTGCGGCCGCGGGCGACGAGGGCGCCCAGGATGGTGATCGCCGCCTGGGTCGCCCCGGCGTGGTCGCCTATGGGCGGATAGGTGATGGTGGGCGTCTCGGCGGTGCCGGAGACCGCCAGACCGCCGGAAAGCGACACGTACGAGATGTCATGGCCTGAGGTGAGTCGATCGGGACCTGTCTGGCCATAGCCCGACAAGGCGCAGTGGATCAGCCCCGGATTGACCGCTTCCAGCCGGTCGTTGCTGAAACCCAGCCGTTCGAGTACGCCGGGGCGGAATGATTCCAGCAGCACGTCGGCGCCGGCAACCAGATCGGCGAAGGCCTCCGCGTCGGCGGCGGTCTTGAGATCCAGAGTCAGCACCGTCTTGCCGGCGTTGATCATCGCGTAGAACGGCGAGGTGCCGGGCTGACCCTGGGGGTTGAGATGCTTCAGCGGATCGCCGGCCGGCGGTTCCACCTTCACCACGTCGGCGCCCATGTCCGCCAACAGGCGGGTGGCAAACGGCCCCGGCAGATACTGGCTCATGTCCAACACGCGCGTGCCGGACAGAAAAGCCTTCAGCATGGATGATATCCCCCTCGGCCGGCCGGGTTGGCTCCCGCGCCGGGATAACTCAGACCGGTTCGGTGGCCTTGGAACGTGGCTTCTTGCGACGTGGTGGTGGCGGTGTTTCACCGGGGTCGGGATAGTCAAAGACGATCCGCTTGTCCTTGATGGACGCCCGCACCACGCCGCCCCGCTCCAGGCGGCCAAACAGCAGTTCCTCGGCCAGAGGCTTCTTGATGTGCTCCTGGATCACCCGGGCCAGGGGCCTGGCGCCGAAGCGTACGTCGTACCCCCGCTCCGCCAGCCACTGGCGGGCCTCGTCGGAGAGGTTGATAGTTACCTGGCGGTCGGCGAGCTGGGCCTCCAACTGGATCACGAACTTGTCGACGATCAGCGCCACGATGTCGGGCGTCAGGCCGGCGAAGCCGATGATGGCGTCCAGGCGATTGCGGAACTCCGGCGTGAACGTACGTTCGATCACTTCCAGGTCGTCGCCGATTCGATCCTGGCGCTCGAAGCCCATCGCCGGCTTGGCCAAATCGGCCGCCCCGGCGTTGGTGGTCATGATCAGGATCACGTTGCGGAAATCGACGCTCTTGCCGTTGTGGTCGGTAAGCTTCCCGTGGTCCATCACCTGCAGCAGGATGTTGAACAGGTCCGGATGGGCCTTTTCAACTTCATCCAGCAGCAGCACCGCATGGGGCTGTTTGTCGATGGCGTCGGTGAGCAACCCTCCCTGGTCGAAACCCACATATCCCGGCGGCGCGCCGATCAGCCGCGAAACGCTGTGCCGCTCCATGTATTCGGACATGTCGAAGCGCACCAGATCGATGCCCATGATCATCGATAGCTGGCGAGCCACCTCGGTCTTGCCGACGCCAGTGGGGCCGGAGAACAGGTAGCAGCCGATGGGCTTCTCCGGATCGCGCAGGCCGGCCCGCGCCAGCTTGATGGCGCTGGCCAACGCGTCGATGGCCTTGTCCTGGCCGAAGACCATGGTCTTGAGGTCGCGCTCCAGGGTCTTCAACGCCTTGTGATCGTCGGACGAGACGCTCTTGGGCGGAATACGGGCGATCTTTGCCACCACCTCTTCAACGTCCTTCACCGTCACCGTCCGGCGGCGGCGATGAGGTGGCAGCAGCATCCGCGACGCGCCTACCTCGTCGATGACGTCGATGGCCTTGTCCGGCAGCTTGCGGTCGTTGATGTACCGCGCCGAGAGCTCCACCGCCGAGCGCAGCGCCTCTGCCGTGTATCTCACCTGATGATGAGATTCGAAGTAGGGCTTGAGCCCGCGCAGGATCTTCACCGTGTCCTCGACGGACGGCTCATAGATGTCGATCTTCTGGAACCGGCGGACCAGCGCCCGATCCTTTTCGAAGTGGTTCCGATATTCCTTGTAGGTGGTGGAGCCCATGCAGCGAAGATTGCCCGCCGCCAGGGACGGCTTGAGGATATTGGAGGCGTCCATGGACCCGCCACTGGTGGCCCCCGCCCCCACCACCGTGTGGATCTCGTCAATGAACAGGATGGCGCCGGGCGTCGCTTCCAGCTCGGCGATGACGCTCTTCAGCCGTTCCTCAAAATCGCCGCGATAGCGCGTCCCAGCAAGCAACGAGCCCATGTCGAGCGCGAAGATGGAGGCATCGCCGAGCACGTCGGGCACCTGTCCCTGGACGATTCGCTGTGCCAGCCCTTCGGCGATGGCGGTCTTGCCGACGCCGGGGTCGCCGACGAACAGCGGATTGTTCTTGTTGCGTCGGCAGAGGATCTGGATGGTTCGCTCGATCTCCGCATCGCGGCCGATCAACGGATCGATGCGGCCCTCGGTCGCCTTCTGATTGAGGTCGACGCAGTAGGCCTCCAACGCCTCGTTGCCCTTGCGGGGAGCCTTCTCGCCCGCGGGCTCCTCTTCGCCGCTGGTGGATCCGCCGCGCCGCGGCTTCTCGCCCGGCACCTTGGCGACGCCGTGGGAGATGTAGTTGACCGCGTCAAGCCGCGTCATGTCGTGCACTTGCAGGAAATAGACGGCATGCGACTCGCGCTCGGAGAACAGCGCCACCAGCACGTTGGCGCCGGTCACCTCCTCGCGGCCCGACGACTGCACGTGAATGACTGAACGCTGCACCACGCGCTGGAAACCGGCCGTCGGTTTCGGCTCCGCGACCATCGCCGCGCGAAGGCCCTGCAACTCGTTGTCGACGAATTCTTCGAGATCCTTGTGGATCTGCGCCACGTCGACGCCGCAGGCGCGCAACACGGCGACAGCATCCTGGTCCTCGGTCAACGCCAGCAGCAGGTGTTCAAGGGTGGCATACTCGTGCCGCCGCTCCGTCGCCAACGCCAAGGCGCGGTGGAGGGTCTGCTCCAGATTTCTCGACAACATGGAGATGGCTCAATCGCCTCCGTCGTCCTTTTCGATGGTGCACTGGAGCGGATGCTGGTGCTTCCGTGCCAGATCCATCACCTGATTGACCTTCGTCTCAGCGACCTCATAGGTAAACACGCCGCAGAAACCGACGCCACGCTGATGCACATGTAACATGATACGCACGGCTTCTTCGTGTGGTTTGCCAAAAAACCGCTCCAGGACATGTACGACGAATTCCATCGGCGTGTAGTCGTCGTTCAACATTAAAACCTTGTACATGGATGGTTTCTTGGTCTTCGGACGAGTCTTGGTGACCACTCCGGTATTGGGAGTGCCACCGCCATCGGGTTTGCGAGGATCGCTCATTCCCGCCTCGTCCGTTCTCGTCCGCTCGGGAGCCCTACTGCAGGCTTCGTTACCCGTGCCTCTCGATAATCTCTCGCAGCGCAGGCTTCGCGCGCATGCGGCCGCCGGCCCGTTTCGTCCGGCTTGCCTGCACCGAGTATATACTAGGAAGCGAAGGGGCGTAAAAGACCCGCAGCGCCCGGCAATGCCAATCGCGTGTCCTGCCGGGGGACGATCGCCCGGGACGTACGGCTCAGTCGCGCAGCGTCCGATCGAGGGTGTCGAAGGCCTCCTCGCCGCGCCGCCGCAGCGGTGCCGCGCCCTCTTCTGCCGCCTGCACGCCCATGTTGGTCAGCAGTCGGACGCAGCCGAACGCCCGGTTAACGCGGGCGGGCGCCACCAAGGCGATGAGGCGCGCGGCCTCTCGCGGCAAGCGGCAATTGGATACGGCCCGCAACGTGGACGCTTCCACATCAGCGGCCATTCGCAGAGTCGAACCCCAGGTTCGAGCCATCGCCGATGCGCCGCGTGTCCACACCGCAACGGATTTCACTGTCGCGGCGGCGACGCCAACCGGAAACATCGACCAATCCCAGACGGTAACACCCTGACGGTCACCTGCGGCCGCCTCGACCTGGATCGTGTCGTCGACCTGCGAGCCGCGGATCGCTTCGTGTGCCATCACCACCTCATCTCGTGGGGATTGTCGTCTCAGGAGAGTCCCACAACCGACGTCCACCGTCGGCATTGGTGCCTTCGCTGCTGAGTCGCGTTATTGTGCAAGAGGGTAACCGACCGCCCGGCCCTGCTCAAGGTCCTCAAACGCGGGCCTGCTATGGGATTTGCACAGGGCTCAAGGCCCTGTTCTACCGATGATCGCCGACCCAGCGCCTAGGGCGCTCAGTCTTCTTCGGCCCCCTCCCGCGCCACCGGACGACCGACCAGCACCGGCGTACGTTCCCCTTCGCGGAGAATGTCCAAGTCCTCGTAGGTGGCCGCGGAAACCTGCGGTCGGGCCTGTTCCTCCTCGGGTCGCCGATCCGGCGGTGTCACGATACCGCCCGAGATGACCATCTTGATGGCTTCCTCGACGCTCATCGACAGCGGCACCACGTCGCGCCGTGGCACAAACAGCAGGAAGCCGGACGTGGGATTGGGCGTGGTCGGCAGGAAGATGTTGATGGTCTCCTGCTCGGTGAGGTTCTGCACCTCGCCTTCGGTTCGCCCGGTGATAAAGGCGATCGCCCACAGACCGCGCCGCGGATACTCGACTAATACCGCTTGGCGGAACGCGGTGGATTGCTGGGCAAGCACCGTTTCGATGATCTGCTTGATGGCGCCGTAGATGCTGCGCACCACCGGCATCCGGGCAAGGATGCCCTCATAAAAGCGGACCACCAAACGGCCGAGGAACCCGGCGGTGAGCGCGCCGATCAGCGTCAATCCGACGACGACGATCAACAGGCCCAGGCCCGGCAGACCGAACGGCAGGTAGGTGGTGGGATTGTAGGCCGCCGGAATCAGCGGCGTGACCTTGGCATCGACGAAGCTGATGAACAGCCAAGCGAGATAGAACGTGATGGAGATGGGCGCGGTGATCAGGATACCGGCGAAGAAGTACGCCCGCAGCCGCGACCACAGGCCCATGTGAACCTCGGCTGGCTTTCCCGACTCCGCCGGGCCGTGCCCGGACGTCGCCGGGTCCAGCGTGGTGTCGGGCGTTCCGTCCTTCGATCGGCGTCGACGCCTACTCATGAGCCGAAAAACCGCATCAGTTCGTCGCCCGTCTCCTCAGGTGCTTCCTCGGCAAGGAAATGGCCGCAGTCAATCGCCCGACCGCGTACGTCGCTGGCGCGCTCGCGCCACGTGGCGAGAACGTCATAGTGTCGTTCCATTAAGCCCCTGGCGCCCCACAGCACCAGAAGCGGGCATTCGATTCGCCGATCCATATCGGCCTCGTCGTGCTCGAGGTCAATGCTGGCCGCCGCGCGGTAGTCCTCGCACGAAGCATGGATGCACGCCGGATCGCTGAAACAGCGGATGTACTCGCTCAGCGCTTCGTCGGTGAAAGCGCTCAGACCGCCACCCCACTGGTCGAGTTTCTTGCGCAGATAGTATTCCGGATCGTGGCCGATCAGCGCTTCGGGCAATCCACCCCCCTGGATCAGAAAGAACCAATGGTAATAGCCGGTGGCAACCGCCTGATCCACGGTGGAAAACAGTTTGTGCGTCGGGATGATGTCAAGGACCGCCGCCCTGATCACCTTGTCAGGGTGGTCCAGAGCCATGCGGTGAGTGACGCGGCCGCCACGGTCGTGGCCGGCGACGAAGAACCCCTCGAAGCCGAGGGTAGCCATCACCTCCACCTGATCTCCAGCGGTCGTCCGCTTTGAATAGGCGGCGTGCGTTTCGTCCGACGGGGGCTTGCCGCTGTCCCCGTAGCCGCGCAAATCGGTGGCGACCACGGTGAACTGCTCAGCCAGTCGCGGCGCCACCTTGTGCCACATCACGTGGCACTGCGGATAGCCGTGCAAGAGGAGCAGTGGTGGACCGTCGCCGCCGTAGAGCGTGCGGATCGTCGTGCCCGAGGTCTCGACGTCCTGCTGGCTGAATCCTTACGAACATCCCCGCTCCCGCCGCCCTGATGTGGAGGCTACCACTGCTGATCTCCGCCGCGCCCGGACTGGCAAGGCACGGCGGCGCCATCTTATAAGACAACCGTGTTCAGGCAAGCAGCCCCCGTGGAGTGGAGCTCGGCCAAAGATGGATCGCCGTTACCCTTCCGCGCCGCAAGTGGGCGTCGCCGCCGTGGTTTGGCGCGACGACCGGGTCTTGCTGGTCCGCCGGGCCAGGCCGCCGCGGAAAGGCGAATGGAGCCTGCCCGGTGGATTGCAGAAACTGGGGGAGACGGTGTTCGAGGCCGCCTGTCGCGAGGTGCTGGAGGAAACCCGTGTCCGCGTGCGCGGGATCGGTCTGGTCGACGTGGTGGACCTGGTGGATCGCGAGCCGGACAACGGCCGGATCGTCTACCACTACACGCTGGTTGACGTGCTGGCGGAATGGACGGACGGCGAGCCGGTCGCCGCAGACGACGCCGCCGAAGCGGCCTGGGTCGCCGCCACGGACATCGCCGGCCTGGGGCTGTGGTCCGAGACCGAACGGGTGATCGCCAAGGCCCGACAGATGTGGCTGGCCAGAAGGTCGTTTTCTTAAGGGGGAAAAAGGCTTTAGCCCGGATTTCTCACCAGGATCGGGGTTCACGCGGTCTCCGCGGCCCGACAGGGCAGGAGATCGGCGCAGCGCGATGCGGGGACATCGGGCAAGCCGCTCGACACACCCTGTCGGGCCGAGGTGGCCGCCCTGAGGGTCGCGGTCCGGCGGCCGCCCGCGGCGTCGCGGCGCTCGAACGATGTCCCTGCATCGCCCTTCGCGTCGCTCCTAGCGGATCAACACGCCGGCCCCGCGACGTGGACCTCGACCCTGGTGAGAAATCCGGGCTAATCTCCCGCCCTCATCCCTTGAGCCCTACTAGGGTACTCCGCCCATGACCGTCCATCTGCTCGTCTCCATTTCCTGTCCGGATCGCGTCGGGCTGGTCGCGGCGATCGCCGGCCACCTGTTCGACCTTGGTGGCAACCTGGGTGACACCACGTTCGCCGTGCTGGGCAGCGCTGCGGAGTTCATCTCCATGGTGGAGGTACCGGAGGACACCGACGCCAAGGCGCTAGAAGACGGACTGCAGGGCATACCGGAACTGGCGGCGGCGCAGATTTCGGTCAGCCCGTTTCCCTACGCGCCCGTCCACGGACCTTCGGCGAGGGTTACCCACCGGATCACCTTAAGTGGCGGCGACCGTCCGGGACTCGTCGCCCGCCTGAGCGAGGCCTTCGTCGCGTTCAAGGCCAACATCGTGCGCCTGAACGCCGAGCGCATTCCGGGACCGGCCGGCGTTCAGTACGCGGTGATCGTCGACTTGGCGATTCCGGGAGACAACGCCGATGCTTGCCTGGCGACGGTCGCCAACACGGCCGGCGGACTGGGCTTAGCCTGTCATTGGGAATCAGTCTAGGCCGTCGGCGACGGCACAAGCAAAAAATGGTGTCCCGTCAGCCCGCTACGCCACGTCTTTGATTTTTTCTGCGAGAAAATCCGTGGCCTGATCCGCCGGCAGTGGGCGGCTGAAGAAGTATCCTTGAACCTCGTCGCATCGATATCGTCGCAGCAGCCGGAATTGCTCTTCGGTTTCCACGCCTTCGGCGACGATACGCCGGTTCAAGGTTCGGCCCATGGTGATGATGGTGCGGATAATCTCCGCGTCGTCGGCGTTAGAGGTGATGTCGGCAACGAAAGCCCGGTCGATCTTGATGGTGTCGATGGGGAACCGCTTCAGATAACTGAGGGACGAATATCCAGTGCCGAAATCGTCCATCGCAATCTGTATGCCCAGATCATGCAGCGCCCCCAGTGCCAGCACCGACTGCCGGGCATCGGCCATCAACAGGCTTTCCGTGATCTCGAGCTCCAGGCTGTCGGCGCCGATGCCGGCATCGGCAAGGGCGGTTTCCACCACGCTGACGAATGACGCTTCGCGCAACTGCCGGGCCGACAGGTTGACCGCAATGCGGATGGCCGGGAGGCCGTCCTGCCGCCATCGCCGGTGCTGCCGGCACGCCGAGTCCAGGACCCACGCGCCCACGTCGACGATCAGCCCGGTCTCTTCGAGAACCGGGATGAACCGAGCCGGCGAAACCATCCCCAGTTCCGCGCTCTCCCACCGCAGCAACGCTTCCACGCCAGTGATCCGGCCGGTGCGTATCTCCACTTTCGGCTGGTAGTGCAGCGAGAACTCCTTGCGTTCGAGGGCGCGGCTCAGGCCCGCCTTGAGCGTCAGCCGCTCGTTGAACTCCTCGCTGAGATCGTCGGTGAACTGGTGGAAGTCGGCGCCACCCCGCTCCTTGGCGCGGTGCATGGCGGCGGTGGCGTTGCGCAGCAGGCTGTTGGTATCGACGGCATCGTCCGGGTGCAGTGAGATCCCGACACTGGCCGTCACCACCGTCTCCTGGTTCTTCATTCCATACCGGCCGCCCACCCGATCGAGGATCCGCCGCGCGACCATCAGCGCCTGATGGGTGTCGGCCAAGTGCGGCAAGGCAACGGCGAACTCGTCGCCGCCGAGCCGCGCGATCACGTCGCTGCCGCGGACGACGCCGGTCATCCGCGCCGCCGATTCCCGCAACACGTGATCGCCGGCTTCGTAACCGAGGGTTTCGTTGACCAGTTTGAACTGGTCCAGGCCGACAACCAACAATGCCAGCCGGCCGCCCTCCTCGTCGCTTTCATCGACGGTCTCGTGCAGCAGGTCGAGAAGCATGGCCCGATTGGGGAGGCCCGTGAGCCCGTCGTAGTCCGCCGGGTGGCGGAGCGCCGGCCGCCCTGTGGATCCGCGGGTCGCGTCTCCCACCACCGCGACATAACGCCGCTCCTCGTCGTCCTCGCCGCTCAGCACGGAAATCCAGACCTCGTAGCCGCGCTCGCGACCGTCGGTCTCGCCTGCGCTCAACGGGCCGTGCCATTGACCAAACCGTTCCAAAGCCTCGGTGATGGCCACCGCAACGTTGGCTTGATCATTGTTCGGCCCCAACAGCGGCATGGTGCTGCCGATCAGCTCGGCGGCGGGCAGATCCACCAGTTCGGCGAACGAGGGATCAACCGCGACGACGCGAAGCGCGTGGTCGGTAATGGCGACGCCGACGCTGGGCGCGCCTACCTGTCGGCTCAAATGCCGGGAAGGCTCGGGCATGCGTCGCCGACGTCCGGTGGGTTGTCGCCCTTTGATGTTCAAGTCGCCTCCGGGTGGTCTTCCGGCAACTCATCGCAACGCCGGGGACCGGGCTGACCCGCCGTTCACGCGACGGCCCCATGGAACGCCAGCGATCGCGGGTTGCATGCAGGCTGCAAAACGGCCAATGGGATAGCATATTCCCGACGCCGGCGCATGGAAATCCTCGGCCGGACGCCTCACCAGCTCGCCACGACGCCCCTTCAAACACGGCGAACAAGGCCGTTGACAATCCCCCGGCAATGGCGTCTAAAGGCTTCGTTCCAAAAGGAAAACCGCGGATCATTGACGTCGCGACACGACCCTTCCGGCGCGCCGGGGACGGGTGTTGGGCGGCTGTCCGCACCGCGCAAGTGACGGCGACAGATGCAGATCTACCTGCCCATCGCCGAGATGTCGGTCAACGTGTTCCTGATCCTCGGCATGGGCGGCGCCGTCGGGATGCTGTCCGGCCTGTTCGGCGTCGGTGGCGGCTTCTTGATGACCCCGCTACTGATCTTCATCGGCATTCCGCCGGCCGTTGCGGTCGCCACCGAAGCCAATCAGATCGTCGCCTCCTCGGTCTCCGGCGTCCTAGCCCACTGGCGCCGCGGCAACGTAGACGTGCGCATGGGCTTGGCCCTGTTGGTGGGCGGCATCGCCGGATCCACCTCTGGTGTCTGGCTGTTCTCCTTCCTGCGCGAACTCGGCCAGATCGATGTGGTGATCAAGCTGTCCTATGTGGCTTTCCTGGGCATCATTGGCGCGTTGATGTTGGTCGAGGGCTTGCGGGCGATGGCACGCCGCTCGTCCAGACGCCCGGCGGCGCCGAAACTGACCCGCACCTGGCGCGACGCATTACCCTTCAAGATGCGGTTTCGCCGCTCGCGACTGTATATCAGTGCCTTGCTCCCCATCGGCATCGGCTTCTTCGTCGGCGTCCTGTCGGCGATCATGGGTGTCGGCGGCGGCTTCATCATGGTGCCGGCGATGATCTATCTGCTGGGCATGCCCACGTCCGTCGTCGTCGGCACCTCGCTGCTGCAGATCATCTTCGTTACCGGGAACGTTACCGTGCTGCAGGCGACCTTCAATCAGACGGTGGACGTGGTACTGGCCCTGCTGCTGTTGACCGGCGGCGTGATCGGCGCCCAGTTCGGTGCGCGCTTGGGCGGCCTGCTGCGCGGCGATCAGTTGCGCGTGCTGCTGGCCATGATGGTGCTCGCCGTCTGCGCCAAGCTCACCTTCGACCTGGTGACGACGCCGACCGACCTCTACTCGATCGGCGTCGCCGTGGGGCATCCATGAGCAGGTTGCGCCGAGTCGCGGGGCTGCTGGTCACCGCCTACATCCTCATCGTCACGCCCACGCCGCCATCTGCGGATGTTCTGGTGGCCGACCTGTCGGAGCACCTGGTCGCGATCACCACGGGGTTCTCCGGGACCACGGTTCTGCTATTCGGCGCCATCGACGGAGAAGGAGACGTGGTGGTGGTGGTCCGCGGACCGGAACGTCCGGTGACCGTTCGTCGCAAGGATCGCGTGGGCGGCGTCTGGATCAATCAGGACGAGATGACATTCGTCGGCGTCCCGGCCTTCTACGGTCTCGCCGCCAGTCGGCCAATCGAGGACGTCGCCCCCGAAGCGGTGCGTCGGCGCGGGCAGATCGGCGTTGAATACGTCCGCTTCACGTCCGTGGAGGAGACGGTCGATCCGAACGAGATTACGGCCTTCAGGCTGGGGCTGATTCGCAACAAGCAGCAACAAAACCTGTATGCCCGCGAGCCAGAACCCATCACCTTCCTGGGCAATCGGCTGTTCCGAACTGATATCTACTTTCCCGCCAACGCACCGGTCGGGCAGTACGTGGTCGAGGTGTTGATGATCCGCGACGGAGAGGTGGTCAGCGGCGGAATCACCCCGCTGGTGGTTAGCCGTCTCGGCTTCGAAGCCCGGGTGTTCGACTTCGCCCACCGGCACTCCCTTGCCTATGGCGTTCTTGCCATTCTGATCGCTGCGGTGGCAGGATGGTTGGCCGGTGTTGTGTTCCACAAAGGCTGACGGTTGATCATCGACGACAAACCGGACGAAGGCTCCCGCGACGAGATCGCGCGACCGGAACCCCCGCGCACTTTTCTATGTGTTGTCGACGACAGCGATGAAGTGCGCCAAGCGCTGCGCTTTGCCTGCCGCCGCGCCCATCACACCGGCGGGAGGGTCGCGCTGCTGTACGTCATTGAACCGGCGGAGTTCCAGCACTGGATGGCGGTCGGTCAGCTCATGGCCGACGAGCGGCGTGAGGAAGCCGAGGAAATGCTCCAGGTGGTCGCCTCGGTGGTCAAGCAGCGATCCGGCCGCACCCCGGTCATCTACATCCGCGAGGGGAAGCTCACCGACGAGCTGATGAAGCTGATCCGCGAGGAGCCCGACATCTCGGTGCTGGTGCTTGGTGCCGACACCGCGCAGGAAGGCCCAGGGCGGCTGATCAGCCACGTGGTCAAGAGCATCGGCAAGCTACCGATCCCGGTGACCATCGTGCCCGGCGGTCTCAGCGACGAGCAGATCGACGGAATTTCCTGACTTGGCTGTGAACAAAAGTCCTTCGCTTCGCTCAGTGTACTTTTGTTCAGTTGCGACAAGGAGAAATGAGGGCTTGGGGCGGCCCGGCGCCCCCATTTCCGGTGTCGCCAAATCGAAGCTTTCGGGCCGATCCGGCCGCAAGCTTGCGATGTGAGACTCGGTCTGATCCGGCCTGCGTGCCGGATCAGACGGGAAGCAGCTTCAAATCCGCCCGCCGAGCCGCCTCAAGGGCGGATTTGGCAACACAGCACCGGGAAAAAGTACACCGAGCCAAAGGCGAGGGACTTTTTCACGATCAACTCCTGACGTTTCGCCTCAAGCCGCTGGGCGCAGATCGGCGATGGCCTGGGCGTAGTCGTCGGTGCCGAACACCGCCGTACCCGCCACCAGGACATTGGCGCCGGCATCCACCAGCAGCCGGGCGGTCTCTGGGTTCACCCCGCCGTCCACCTCCAGCTCGATAGGCCGATCGCCGATCATTGCCCTGAGCCGCCGCACCTTTTCCACCTGGGCCTCGATGAACGCCTGGCCGCCGAAGCCGGGATTCACAGACATCACCAGGATCAGGTCGACCCGGTCAAGCACGTAGGCCACGGCCGATTCCGGCGTCGCCGGATTGAGCGACACCCCCGCCTTCTTGCTCAGCCCGCGGATGACCTGCAGGCTGCGGTCCAGATGGGTGTCGGCCTCGGCGTGAACGGTGATGATGTCGGCACCGGCCGCCGCATAGTCCTCGAGAAACGGCTGGGCCGGATCGATCATCAGGTGCACGTCGAAAGGCTTCTCCGTATACGGCCGGATGGCCTTGATGATGGCCGGACCGAACGTCAGGTTGGGCACGAAGTGACCGTCCATGACGTCGATGTGGACGTAGTCGCATCCATCCCTGTCGATGGCGCGCACCTCTTCGCCCAAGCGGGCGAAATCGGCGGACAGGATGGATGGTGCGATCTTGATGGCCGGCATCCCTTCCCTGCTCCTCGCCTTGCGCCGCGTTTCCACCGGGCCGGCGGCTACCCTCGGTCTCGCATCAGCCGCGATTTCTGGCGTTGCCAATCGCGGTCCTTGACCGCCTCGCGCTTGTCGGCCTTGCGCTTGCCGCGCGCTAGCGCCAGATCGACTTTGGCCAATCCGCGTTCGTTGAAATACACCGACAACGGCACCAACGTCATGCCCTCTCGGCGAACCGCGCCAATGAGTTTGTTCAGTTCGCGCCGGCGCAGCAGCAGCTTGCGAGGACGGCGGGTTTCGTGCCCGAAAGTGCGTCCCGACTGATACTCGGGAATGTGCGCGTTGAACATAAACAGCTCGCCGCCCTTCTCGCCCGCGTAGGCCTCATTGATGGACGCCTGACCGAGGCGCAGCGATTTCACCTCGGTCCCGGCCAGAACGATGCCGGCCTCGAAGCGTTCCTCCACGTGATAGTCGAACCGTGCCCGCCGGTTTTGCGCCGCGACCCTCGAATCGGCCTTCTTCTTTCCCCGATTCTTGCCTGCCATTCGCCTAATTCAGCAGGCCGACGTCAGCCATGGCTCTCCGCACGGTCTCCTTGCTGGCGGCCGACAGCTCCGCCAGCGGCAGTCGCGCCTCGGCCGAGCACCGGTTCAGAAGGCTGAGCGCGTACTTCGCCGGGCACGGATTGCTTTCGCAGAACAAAGCCTTGTGCAGCGGCATCAGCCGGTCGTTGATGATCAACGCGCGGGCAGCATCGCCGCCCTGCCACGCCCGATGCAGCTCGGCGCACAGCGCCGGCGCCACGTTGGCGGTGACGGATATGCAGCCATGACCACCGGCGGCAAGGTAGGGCAGCACGGTGCCATCCTCGCCGGAGAGCTGGCAGAAATCCGGACCGATGGCCAACCGTGTGTCGATGGGCCGGGTCAGGTCCTGGGTGGCGTCCTTGACCCCGACGATATTGGGCAACTCCGCCAGGCGGGCCATGGTCGCCACCGACATATCGATCACCGAACGTGGCGGGATATTGTAAATAATAATCGGCAAATCAACGGCATCATGGATCGCCTTGAAGTGCTGATAGAGCCCTTCCTGAGTCGGCTTGTTGTAGTACGGCGTGACCACCAGTGCCGCGTCGGCGCCGGCCTGCTTGGCGTAGCGGGTCAGGTCGATGGCTTCGGCGGTCGAGTTGGAGCCCGAACCGGCGATGATGGGCACGCGACCGGCCGCGGTCTCGATGCAGACGTCGATGACCCGTTTGTGCTCGTCATGGCTCAACGTCGGAGATTCGCCGGTGGTCCCACAGGGCACCAGACCGTCGGTGCCTTGTTCGAGGTGCCACTGGACAAGATCACGGTAGGCGGATTCATCGAAAACGCCGTCCCGGAACGGGGTAACCAAAGCGACAAAAGAGCCTCGGAACATGAAACTACTCCCTCGAAGCCCGCTGATACGGGCCGCGGTGCCGGACATTAGTGCCTAATCGGGAAGGAGTCATGGGCTTTCAAGGCCCTGCGCCCCATCGGGCCGATGTGACGCACGTCACTTGCCGGCCGATGAAACGATACCTACAGTCCAGCGGGGGCGATGGGCAGCGGCACGTCGCCCTTCCGACAATTGCAACGGTCGCGTCTTGAGGGGGACGGATCTGTTGACTGGACGCCCGGCACGGCAACTCCTTCCGCCCCTTCTCCTGGCGGTCGCGGCGTTGATGGGGGCCCCCGGCTCTTCGGCGGCGGGATCGTCCGACGCTGCCACGACCTCCGTGGCTGCTGCCAAGGCCTTCTTCCAATCGGTCGATAAGCGCCAGTGGGCGACCGCCAAACGCCACGCCGTGCGCATCGAAGATCCGCTGATGGCCGAGGCTGCTGAAAAACCCGATTCCGGCGGTGTTTTCGGTGTCCGCTATTGGTAGGAGCGGACGTTTTGCCGCCGCCTCGGTTCGACGCCGAGGCGGTGCTTTGTTCGGTTGGCCAGGGTTTCGGATT
>Ga0209363_1000039_pt1 | contig 57672 bp, 49 predicted proteins | sample WorMetexBAHAMAS3_FD_187385 | JGI IMG/M metagenome (GOLD analysis project Ga0209363, IMG submission 187385) | Marine gutless worms symbiont microbial communities from Max Planck institute for Marine Microbiology, Germany - Inanidrilus exumae... | ecosystem: Host-associated > Annelida > Digestive... | reverse complement strand
GTGCCCCACGTAACAACCAAAATGGGCCGTTCTGCGTAAGCTCTAACGCAAAATGTGATCGGTCTCGAAGACAAAAGTATCAAAGAACAAAATTAAACCCAGTCGGGGTCTAATGCGACACAGTCTGAAAGGCCGGGGCGACGTTCGTCAGCCCCTTCGTCGGCCGTCTCGATGATCTGTCCCAGGATGGCCTGGTGCTGGTCGAACAGATCGTTGAAATATACAGCAATTACGCCTTTGATACGGAAATTATCGTCGCCAGCGTGAGAAACCCCCTCCATGTTCTGGATTCTGCTTTAATGGGAGCCGATATCGCGACCATCCCGTTTGGGGTGCTCAAAAAACTGGCGGCTCATCCCATGACCGACAAGGGATTGAAAGCATTTCTAGATGACTGGAAAAAAGCAAAAAAGTAAGAAATCAGAGGTCGGATGTCCGGGGTCGGATGTCTGATGGCAGAGGACAGAGGGCAGATGGCAGAAGACAGAGGGCAGATGGCAGAGGTCGGAGGACGGATGTCGGAAGACAGGTGTCGGGTTTCAGGTTTCTGGGATAAAAGGATCTCACAGAGCTCACAGAGTTCTCAAAGAAAAAAATAGTACTAAGCTAAAGAATAAGGCTCAAAGCTTGGTGAGACTGGCCAACGTGCTAACGGGCCCACGGGCCCACGGGCAGACGGGCAAACGGGCCAACGGACTAACCCTTCGACAGGCTCAGGACAGGCGGGCAAACCGGCAAACCAGCCCGCGGCCGAACGGTATTCGCTTATGACATCCGGTGATAAGACAAAACAATTACTCTTGAATCCGAATACATTGACATTGTTTCGGGTGATTACGGTCCCGGCCATCGTCCTATTGCTGATGTATCCGAATCGATTGACCACTTTTCTGGCGGCGATTCTATTTAGCGCCGCTTCGATTACCGACTATTTCGACGGTTATCTGGCTCGACGCAGCGGACTGGTGACCAACTTTGGGAAAATTATGGACCCGGTAGCCGACAAACTGCTGGTATCCTGCACGTTCATTATGCTGACATCATTGGGATGGGTACCGGCGTGGATTGTCTGTGTCATCATCGGGAGGGAAATAGCGGTCACAGGTCTGCGAAACATCATTAGCGAAAGCGGAATGGATGTGTCGGCATCGAGTCTCGGAAAATACAAAACCGGTTTTCAGATTGCGGCCATTATTCCCCTTTTGTTCCATTATCCCTATTTTGGGGTTGATATGCAGACCATCGGGAGCATCTTTCTGTGGGTGGCCTTAATCTTGACGATCTGGTCGGGGGTGGATTATTTCATCCGCTTTCGGCGCCTGCTCCAGACCTGAGGGATTTTCTGTTGACAAAACCGGAATGTGGAATTAAATGTATTGCTTCAGCTGAGCGGGAATAACTCAGTGGTAGAGTGCGACCTTGCCAAGGTCGAAGTCGCGGGTTCAAATCCCGTTTCCCGCTCCATTTTTTTGGCGGCATAGCCAAGTGGTAAGGCAGAGGTCTGCAAAACCTCCATTCCCCAGTTCGAATCTGGGTGCCGCCTCCAAGATCGAATAAAGGGGAAAACTGAAAGGTTTTCCCTTTTTATTTGGGTGATCTTAAGATCATCTGTGATTCTTGAATTCAATCGAGTGATAATCCCAATTTCTCAGGTTTAATCAATTTGAATCCTCGGACCCTCTTTCGCAGCTAATTCACAGAGAAACTGCAGTTTAGTCTCGATATAATAAATGCCATAACTGCAACAAAATAAGGAACATTTTTAACCATGATTGCAGAAATCATTGCCACAGGCGACGAAATTCGGACTGGCGCTCTGGTCGATAGCAATTCTGCGTATATTGCAGACCAGTTGGAGGCCCTCGGTATCGATGTGCTTCGGCACGATACAGTGGGCGACGATATGGACCTGCTTTCCGCTTTGTTTCGAGAGGTCGGAGAACGGGCGGACCTCGCCGTCGTTACCGGGGGACTGGGTCCAACCATTGATGATCTGACAACAGAAGCTGCCGCCAGGGCAGCGGATGATCAACTTGTTCTGGACGAGGTGGCGCTGCAGGATATCCTCCGCTTTTTTAAAAACGAAACCGCCCAATGACCGATTCCAACCGGAAGCAGGCAATGTTGCCCAGTACATCCCAACGGATTGACAACCCGTTGGGTACGGCACCCGGCTTTTCCATGCGCATCGGTGGATGTGTATTCTTTTGCCTGCCGGGGGTGCCGCCGGAAATGAAACGCATGCTTTCCGACGCTGTTTTACCCAAATGCCGAGACCTCCTGGGACGGAAACAAGAGGCTTCACTCATTCAGACCATCTCCACATTCGGTCTGCCGGAATCGACCACAGGAGAGCGTCTCGAGGGCTTTGGCGAACAGTTCCCCGATCTAAAACTGGGGCTGCGGGCAAAATTCCCGGAGATCCAGATCCGCCTTTATGGACGCCATGAGGATGGAGAAACATTGGCGAATCACATGGGGGCGGCTGCCCAATGGGTTCAAGAAAAAATCGGGCACCGCGTGTTTTCCCTGGAGGGAGAGTCAATGCCGGCGGTCATCGGCCGACTCCTTTGTGAACGGCAAGAGACACTGGCAGTTGCCGAGAGCTGTACCGGTGGCCTCATATCCCATTGGTTGACGAATGTCGCCGGGAGCTCAGGATATTTTCTGCTGGGCGCGGTCACCTATGCAAACGAATCGAAAATGTCTGTTCTGGATGTTTCTGCGGAAACCCTGGATCGATATGGCGCCGTACACGAGAATACCGTTCGTGAGATGGCCGACGGGGTTCGACAAAGGGCAGGCGCCACCTACGGCATCGCCACCAGTGGTATTGCGGGCCCGGACGGTGGAACCCGAGAGAAACCGGTGGGAACTGTCTGTATCGGTATCTCGACTCCGGAGGAATCTAAAGGTTGGCGTTACTTCTTTCCGTTCGGAAAACGGCGGATGAACAAACAGATTTTTGCCATGTCGGCCCTGGACTTGTTGAGACGAAAGTTGATGAAATTGGATGCCGGTGGACCGGGATTCTGGGTGCTTAAGGACAAATAAGAGCTGAGAGCTGAAAGCTCAAAGCTGAAAGAATTGGGGCCAAAAGCTAAAAGCTAAAAGCTGAAAGTTGAAAGCTGAAAGAGGACAGATGTCGTATGTCGTATGTCCGAGGTCGGAGCCTCTGATTTTGGATTCTCGTTCATAGTAGCTTCGACAAAGGCTTGAAATCGGAATACGGGCAAACGGGCTAAACGGGCTAAACGGGCTAACCGGCAAACCGGCCCACGGGCGGACGGGCAAACGGGCGGACGGGCAAACCGGCAAACCGGCTAAACCGGCAAACCGATCAATGGACTTATGATTGTTCTGAATCTCCTATTCGTTCTTCTGGGCCTATTCATGATGTATTCCATCATCACCCTGGTGTTGATGGTGGTTGTTCATCAACTGCCCCGAAGACCTGTTTCGGATCCTCCGGACTGGGGAACGGTCCAGGATTCCCGGATCCCGGCAGTGGACGGTGGGTTTCTGGAGGTTTGGCGGATTGAACCGGAGATGCCCAGCCGGGGGATTGTGGTACTGGCCCATGGTTGGGGAAGAAACCGGGACCGGATGGTCCGGCGCGCTCGAATGTTCGGAGAATGGGGTTTTACCACCGTGCTCCACAGCGCCAGAGATCACGGCCGTTCCAGTCGAAAACGGTTCATGAGTGCACCCGCATTCGCGGATGACATAACGAGCGTGATGGATTGGATTGGAGAGCCAGTATTTCTATATGGCCATTCCATGGGAGCAGCCGGTGCCATAATCGCTGCCTGGCGACGGCCGGAAAGGGTGCGTCTTCTCTTTCTGGAAGGTTGTTACGCCCATACCAAGGAAGCGTTGTTGAGCCTATATCGATGGTTTAACCGGTATTTTGGCGTTTGCCTGGCACCGGCGGTGCTCGTCTGGATGGACATCATTCACCGGGCCAACATCGACAGCGTGAGTGCGGCATTGCTTGCCCCTGAAATTGACACACCGGTGATGTTGATTCATGGCGCAAAAGATCGCCGATTTCCGCTAAGCTTTGCCGAAGAGTTGCGCCGATGCTTTCCCCAAGGACCTGCACCGTTGTATGTTGCGCCCGGGGCCGGTCACAGCGATTCCAGCCGTACTCCGGGGTATGTCTATGCCGTCAAAGCATTTATGGAACTGAATTACAAATCCCCCAAAATGAATGCCTAAAACAGAAAATGCCTAAACATCGATCAACAGAAAGGATCCATGGATTCCAGGATTCAAGGGGTCAAGTGAAATGCCAAGAGAATGATAAAAAACAGAAATCCAAATTCAAATTATGATCGAATAAACTAAAATTGAAGAACTCAACGGCTACATTCTTCGATGTTCAGCGTTGGAAGTTGGATGTTCGACGTTCATCTTTTAAAACAACTCTTGACCCCTTGGATCCTTGAACCTTTTCTTACGCCGCTTTAAAAAGTTTGACGATGTCTATCCCAGGACCTGAGTTTTGATACGACGAACCGACACCCTCATCCTTGCAGGTTGGCTGATTGACGGCAGCGGCGGACCGATACTCAAAGACATGTGTTTGTCCGTTCGAGATGGTCGCATCCTGTACTTGAGAAAAATGGAACGTTCCGATTGGGAGCATCCCAATGGCTTGGATCTTTCAGATTGTACCCTCCTGCCACACCTGGTCGACAGCCATGTGCACCTGTTTATGTCCGGGAGCGATGATCCAAAAATTCGGGAGCGGCAGCTGATATCCGAATATCCGGCCACTCGAAAGGTCATCGAGGCACACCTTCAAAGCCACGAGGAATACGGTGTGATGGCGGTCCGGGACGGGGGAGACCGATCTTCTCACGTGTTGCGCTATGCTGGCGAGGTGGGCGATTCCAAACGGATTATCATACGTAGCGCCGGAATGGCGTGGCGACAGACGGGCCGTTATGGATCACTGATCGGCAGAACGCCGCCGGAGGGAATGACCCTTGCAGAAGCCATTGGCGCGGAAGACAACACTGCGGATCATGTCAAGATCGTTAACTCCGGCCTAAACAGTCTGACAGATTTTGGGAAGACCACACCGCCACAATTCAACCTGACGGAACTGAGAGCTGCCGTGAAAACGGCCGCCCGGCGAGGATTACCGGTGATGGTCCATGCCAATGGCCCGGAGCCGGTGGACATCGCCATTGAAGCCGGGTGCCGGTCCATCGAACACGGATTTTTTATGGGGCCTGAAAACCTGGCCAAGCTCACCGAGCGACGAGTGTTCTGGATCCCCACCGCCGTGACCATGAAAGCCTATTCGGAAATGCTCGGCCCCGGTGACCCCGCCAGGGATGGGGCGCTGCGGAATCTCGAGCACCAGCTCGAGCAGATTCGGGAGGCTCGCGCACGTGGGGTTCGGGTGGCGGCCGGATCCGATGCCGGAAGTCTTGGAGTAGACCACGGCCCGGGTGTCATAGAAGAGATGAGACTACTGGTGGAAGCCGGATTCTCCCTCGGCGAGGCAGTTCAGTGTGCCTCTGGGACCGGAGCCAAACTTTTGAACCTGGCAGGAAAGGGGATTCTCGCTGTTGGACAGAGGGCAGATTATCTTGCGGTACAGGGCCCTCCGGAAAGTCTCTTCGATCAGCTCCAGCGAAAAACTACTCTCGTGCACGCCGGAACTTCTCCACGAAATTCGCAAACGGACGAATGAACTCCACCCGTTTTCTGCCCCTTGCACGGAAGATTTCCTGAAGGGACAAGTGGGGATCCTTGACCGGGTTTCGCAAGTACAAACGGATGGCATCGATACGGTCCGTGAGCTCGCTTTCCACCCGGGCCCGAAGCGTTTCTTTCTTGGACAGAATCTGTTCTTTGATGCCTCGCGGTGGTACCATCTGCCGGAATTTTTTCTGTTTGTAATCGATGCGGAGCTGAATGAGATCCAGCAGGATAGATTCGTAATCGGAATCCAACCAGACCACCTCAGGGACCAGATCGCCGAAGTGAGTCACCCCCAGCACATCCTTATTCTGGTTCCAGTAAGCCATCAGGAATTCCATTTCCAGATCCTTATAGTTCTGGAGGGGCATGTACATCCGACGCAGATGGAGCAGCACTTTTTCGGTTTTCTTTTTATGCCCGCCAATGATAACCGAGCCGCCGACTTCTCCCTTCTTCACACCCTTGGTCCAGGGAGCCCCTGTGATGCCGAAATCGTTATACACCGGAATATGCAAAAGCGCCGATAACGTGTTCAACGCTAAGGCGTAACCGGCGGAAGGGCCGCCCACGTTGTATGACGCGGATAGCAATTGGTGATGAATGGTGTATTTTTCGAGAAATTCACCGAGCAATTTGGGGATACTGATTTTTGGAGCCAGGCCCTGAAGATAATTTTTCACCATGGTCAGGGCCTCTTTGGCAGACTGCTGCGTCATCTGAACCGCCATGTCCAGTTCTGCAGCAGCGGAGCTGGAGGACGATACCGCACCCGTCACCAAAACCTTTTCCGCTGTCAAGCCATAGGTCAGGCTGGTGGCGATGGGCAGCAGCATTCCGGAAACGTCATTGGCACCTACACCAATGATAAAACCAACCTGGGGCTCCTGGCTCAGCTCAGCTTCCAGGAACTCATCCAGCTGGACCTTCCCCTTTTTCACAGGGCTCTCGGAGATTTCCCGCCGGGCGGAAAAGAGGTGCGGTTCCACCAGGGGATATCCGTCCTCCGACTGGATTGGTTCTAGAAGGGAGATGATTTCCTCGTATCGGCGCTCAAAGGTGGAGGGATCTTTTTTGGTTTCGCTGCGCAGTTCATCCGGCGTCCCTGCCGCATCCAGAATCCCGATCAGTGTTTTGTAGTTAAATTTGATGAAGTTCTTTCTATTTTCCGGGGTTTCCTGGGGCAATGTACGATATCGCTGGAGGACTTCGTATTCAGCCACTCTCAGACTTAATGCTTTCTCCACGAAAGCGGCATAATCGGCCGGCGTGTGGCAGATACCCTTGGCTGACTCAATGATGGTTTCCTCGTCCAGGCCCTGTGCCAGGGGGATCCCATTAAGGCTGTTCGTTATGATTTCGGAGATATCCTTGTCACTGAGATGTCCTGAAATTTCCAATACTTTCAATCGTTTGGAACGAATCAAGGCTGGGTCCAGAATGTCGAGCCGGTTGGTAGTGAGGGTGGTGAACACCCGATGAAGTGGTATTTCACCGTCGATGATATTGAGAAAACGGTTGGTTAATTTGTCTGATGGGGATCCACCGGCACCGCTTCTTTTCGGGGCCAGCGCATCGCCTTCGTCGAAAAAGACAACCGACGGTGCTATCATTTTGGCGATGTCGTAAATTTTTTCCAGATTCTCGATCGCCCCGTCGATGGGATTTACAGGGTCCTGGAGAGCGCTTGGGCTGGCCGAGATGTCGTGCACATCGCTGTTTTCGCTGAGCCAGGCACGCACCAGAAAGGTTTTGCCGCTTCCCGGAGGACCATTTAGAACGACCCCTTTCTCATCACTGACACCGTAGAATAGGCTGTTGTTGGCCATTTCCGAGAACGTGTTCTTTACTTTGCCGACATAGGATTCCCATTGCACCTGCCGGTCCATCCGGTCGACAAACTTCTTATAAAGATCACCAAAGGAATTCTTGGCGACCAGTTCAAATGCCTGGCGAATCAGAACGCTGTCTGAAAAGTAGTCCTTGGAGAAGTCTGTTTTAATTTGAATCACCGACTGAATCAGTTTTCGCACATAGGCCGGAATGATTTTTAACGTTCGTTCGGTGAATATTGTGTAAAGTCTCTGTACGATCTCATCCAGGTCCTCACGGGAAATGCACTTGATGTCCCAGCTGCATTGGGTGTCCTCGGAGACGCCCACATAAATATCATTCCGTTTGAGTTCCAGCCGAACGATCTCCTTGAGATTATCCGGGTTTTTCCAATATTCGGAGATCTCGATGATAATGCCTTTTTCAACAAACCGACGATAGATGGCGGAATCAAAACGTTCGGGCTGATCGGTGGTGGCCAGCAGGAGACAATCTCTCTGGCCGTTGATAATTTCATCTATGACGATATTGGCGGTATCGATCAGTGTCCGTTGTTGTCTCTCGACACCGGATTGTCGACCGTCTGCTTTCCCAAAGGCACTGTGGGCCTCCTCGACATGACGGATCGACGTTTTTTTCGGGTCCCCCATGGCTTTTTTAAAATAGTTGCCAGGTTCTCCGGCAAGCGCCGTTTGGTAATCATTCGGCGTGACCATGGTGTAATCAACCATCACCCCCTGTTCTTCCAGCTTGGAGAGATTTCGGCCGATTCGACGTTTCAGAATTCGACGTAGCACGGGGATTCGGGAAAGGCTCTTGTAAAACTTTAACTTCTTGCGTCGCTCTATCTCCATAGAGAGCGTGAAGTCCATGTCATCCAGTGATTTCCAGAACGGCTCGTCCGCGAGCAGCTCTTCCTTTTTCTTTCCCAGGTCAATTTCCGGGAGCACCTCGTTCCCAAAAATAACGCCTTCAACGGCCTCTATCAGGGTAGACGTTTTTCCGCTGCCGCTGGGGCCGGTGATCAGAACCACAGGTGCTTTCGGAACCTCCGGATCCGAAAGATACTCTTTGCGGATATGGGAACGGTAAATTTTTTCAAATAGATTTCGAAGCTCCCAGGGGACATGAACGTCCGTCAACTCTCGTTCCAGCAATGACAAGAGATACGCATAGTCCCGGGATGAGACCTCTTTCTCGAGAATCTTGTTCCAGGCATCCTGCGGGTTGGTCTGACCGGATATTTCAAACCGACGCTGCCAATCAGTCAAAATTTCCGGGTCCTTCAGGATCTGAAACGTTCTGTCCGGTGCTGCCATGAACAGGGATATTAGGGAGTCCGAGATCCGGTTGAGAAAATTAGAAGATGGTTTGTACTGGTTTAGCCGAGATCGCATGAACGATTTGGTTTCATAGGGCCAAGACGCTACGAGTTCCTCGATTTCCTGAATCCGCGGTTCAGGAAGCCGAACATAGACCTTCTCTTTGGTTTTGGATCTCGCCATGGATCAGTCTTTCGAGTTTTCCGGGGACGCTCCAGGAGCGGGAAGGGTCAGCGCCGGCGTCCCCTGGGTGTTTTGAATCACTACGGTGTGCTGGCCCTCCTGGTTTTTTTCATACGCCGTGGCCCATTTTTGTTGGGTTAAAAATTGGAGCAGGGCGGTGTCCGTTGTCCCGTCTTTTCTCCCAACGGCACCCTGAAGAGACTGAATACCGTCCAAGTAGGCCGCATAAAGCTTCCGGATGCGACTCGCTTCCTGGTCCGCGGCATAGTTCTCGGCTTCTGCGATGAGTTCCCGACGTTTTTTCTCCTCAGTGGCAGCTACCAGTTTGTCTCCAAATCGGGTCTCTTTCAGTACAAAACTGACAATCTCGATCCCGAATTTTTCTTCCAGTGTAGGGCCCCCTTCATTGATCGGCCTGGATTTTAATGCGGTGAATATTTCTTCTTTGATCTTTTCCCGTTCACTGACCAAATTATCTACCGGTTGGGCCTGGAGGATGTCTTTGACAATGCCGTCGTAGTCCCCCTGTAATATATTCATGGCTTCAAGGTTCTCGATAGCCCATGTTTCAAGATCCCGGATTCGATAGGTCATCACCGCGGAAGTCCATAAGGCGACGTTTTCTTTGGAAATAATTCTCATCGGATCGATGCTGCCGGCCAGGTATAACAGCTGGTTCATCAATGACACTTCCTGCTCTATTCGGGTAAAAAACGGCAGTCGAACATGCCAGCCCACTCCGGTGACGGCCTCCCGCTTCCCACCGAATTTCTCCAGAACAACAGCGTAATTCATTTTAACCTTATAAATGGTCTTCGTGGCATAAACCAACGCTGCCAGCCCATAGATGAGACCGCCGATCATCAGGACCGCCAGAGTTCGCCTCAGCACTTTTTTAACGAAGGCTCGTCTTACGAATCGTTTTGAAGCATCTTCGGCCATGGGATATCCTTTTTTTCCGGTTCAACTCAGCAAAATAATTTTCTCACCACAGAGGCACGGAGGACGCAGAGACTATTTTCTTTTTTACCCGATCGGGAGATACCGATCGGGCAAAATCAATGCTGGAGTTCGAATTGCCCCTTGAACCAATCGGTCGCTCTTTGGATAAATTCGCGCTGCTGATCCGAATCGCTCATCCGGTGATCGCCCCCCGATTGAATCCACAACTGCTTTGGGGCGCGAGCACACTCATGGATTTCTCTGGCATCGGAGACCGGCACAATCTCGTCCGCATCTCCATGAATCACAAAAATGTGTCCGATACGAGACAGACGGTCGGAAATATCGAAGGTCAGCATTTGCTCGTCCAAGATGATTCCGGTCTGCCTTTCGTGGGTCTCCGTATTAATGGTCCGGCTTCGTACCGGTGTTGCCACTGTGACCAGTGCATCCACCGACACGGCACTGGCGACCGATATACCGACAGCACCGCCATAGCTGCTGCCGAACAAACCGACGCAGGAACCAATGGGCTCGTTATCCCGAAGGTACTTCAGGGCGGCCCGTAGATCATCACATCGCGAATCTAAAGAGGTAACTTTGTGAAACGTACCGTCGCTATCACCGCATCCGCGGTGGTCAAATCTGAAATATGCGATTCCGGCAGCCTTGCATGATTCGGCCAGAGCGATCTGTTTAGGGGAACGGCGTGTACTGAGAAGACCATGTGATCCGATCACGAGCGGTGGATGGTCGACTTCCGGTAAGTGCAGTGTTCCCCGTAGTCTAAAACCATCGGCCCGTAACGTGACGCGTTTGACGTAACCCATCGTAAACACACCTGTCATACGATTTCAAATCATTTTTCAAGACAACCCGGGTATCGTGATCTCTTGATGTCACGGCTTGCAAGGATACGTAAATTCACATACAAGACGATTTTATCGGTTATAGAATAAGCATAATTTTTGTTTTTTGCATATCAAACCTGCTGGCGGAAACCAATGAAGGTGAAAAAAGGAACCATTGTCGAATTAACCATCACCGATATTGCATTTGGCGGGAAAGGATTGGCCAAACCGGACGGCTTCGCCGTGTTTGTGGATCGTGCCATCCCGGGGGATGTGGTGCGTGTTCGAATCGTCCGGAAAAAGAAAAATTTTGCCGAGGCGCGCATTCTGGAATTGATCCAACCGTCATCCCATCGTGTTAAAGCACCATGCCCGTATGTCGGCTGGTGTGGCGGGTGCAAATGGCAGGATGTCCATTATGAGGCCCAGCTCCAATACAAACAACAGCATGTGGAAGACGCCTTGCGTCACATCGGCTTGATCGATCAGGTGCCGGTACATCCGACTATTCCATCCCAGGATCTGTTTCACTACCGGAATAAAATGGAGTTTTCATGCTCCGACAGGCGGTGGCTGCTACCTGAGGAAATGGATCAGACGGACATTGATCGGACGTTTGCCCTGGGTCTCCACGTTCCGGGGACGTTCTCCAAAGTGCTCGATACGCGCATCTGCTACCTGCAGCCGGAATTGGGAAACGAGATTCTGGAAGTGGTCCGGGACTACATGAAATCATCCGGACTTCCCGCGTATGGGCTTCGCTCCCACACCGGGTTTTGGCGTTTTCTCGTGCTTCGCCACTCACGGGCGTATGATCAGTGGATGGTGAATATCCTGACCGCCACCGAGAATCCGGATGCAGTATCTCCCCTGGCCGAAAAACTGAGAACCGGATTTCCCGAGGTGGTGTCCGTACTGAACAACATCACCGCGAGAAAGGCGGGTGTTGCCATTGGCGAATTCGAAGTAATGCTTTCCGGGAGTAACACCCTCAGAGACCGGATTGATGATTTTGAGTTCGAAATTTCTGCAAATTCATTTTTTCAGACCAATACCCGAGGGGCGGCGGTGCTGTATGATACCGTACGTCGATATGCTGAGCTTGGAGGAGGGGAGACGGTGCTCGATCTTTACAGCGGCACCGGTACGATCGCCATTTTTCTTGCCGCATCGGCAGCATCGGTTGTTGGAATTGAGATGGTCGAGAGTGCTGTGTTGGATGCCGAACGAAACTGTCGCCTAAATAATATCGAGAACTGCCGGTTTATCAGAGGGGATATTCGGCAAGCACTATCAGAAATTTCGGTTGCGCCGGACGTAATGATTATCGATCCGCCACGGGCGGGCATGCACAAAGATGTTCTAAAGCAGGTTCTGAACCTGGCTCCGCAAAAGATCGTATATGTATCCTGTAATCCGGCGACCCAGGCCAGAGATCTCGGGGTGATGAAGGAAAGCTATTCCATTCATGAGATTCAGCCGGTGGATATGTTCCCCCACACGTATCACATCGAGGCGGTGGCACGGCTTTCGAAGAGATAGATACCCGTTGGCCCGTTTGCCCGTGGGCCCGTCTGCCCGTAGGCCCTTGGGCCCATTGGCCGGTTTGCCGGTTAGCCCGTTTAGCCCGTTTGCCCGTATTCCGATTTCAAGCCTTTGTCGAAGCTACTATGAACGAGAATCCAAAATCAGAGGGGCCGACCTCGGACATCCGACCTCCGACCTCCGACATCTGTCCTCTTTCAGCTTTTAGCTTTTGGCCCCAATTCTTTCAGCTTTCAGCTTTGAACTTTCAGCTGTTTCACCTTTCACCTTTGAACTTTCAGCTCAAGCATCCAAAATCACTTGAGTTGTTTTTGGAAGATATGGGGATTTCGGGGGTGGCGAACAAATTTAAATTCGGAGTCGGGCAGCTTTTCGTGGCTTCCGATTATCAGATATCCGGAGGGTGCAAGGACCTCTGCGATCTTCTGGAATGCCGGAACTTTTAGACAGTCCTGATAATAGGTCAACAGGTTGTTCCGTAGAAACAGCAAGTGGAATGCGGCATCCGGAGGATCTGAGAGCAGGTGATAATATTGCCATTGGATACTCGATGTAAACTCTGGCTTCACTGCATACCGATGTCGGCGGATGGGATCGAAACAGCGTTCCCGGAGATCGTCGGGGACCTCTCGCAAACTGCTGGCCGGATAAACGCCGGTCTTGGCACGATCCAGGTTTTCAGGATTTAAATCGCTGGCGAGAATCCAGAGGGCGGCCCGGCACCGTTTCGATCTGGTGAGATGGTCATGGATAATTTTCAGGCTATAGACTTCTTCGCCTCCGGCACAACCTGCGGACCAGGCACGGATTACGGGGATACCGCTGGCACACAGTCGAAGCAATATGTCTTCCTCAAGAATCCGCCAGAGATCGCGATCCCTGAAAAAACGGCTGATCGACACCGACATGGCTCGTTCGCATTCCTCCCGAATACCCGGCCTGGCATCCATAAGTGCTATATACTCAGACACATTACGACAGTTCACCCTCTGCATGTGGCGAAGGATACGTTTTTTAGCCCCTTTTCTGACTTTTCGGTAGCCCTTCCAGGAAAAGGAAAAGTAGTCCAGGAGTCTTTGAAATTGGGTGTCGTCCATAGGGGCCGCCTTTGGAATGCGGATCTCGGAGTGTGGAATTCGGATTTAATGAATCGGCTCGGACTATCTGAAATTTGTGATATGGGAATAAACATATCATGCTTGAACCTATTGGCAAATAAAGGGAGGGTTGGCATGACCAAGACCTATGATCCAAGAATGCATACCGCCGAACATATTCTGAACGCGATAATGGATCGAACCTTTGGATGCGGGCGGTGTTTCAGTGCCCACATCGAAAAGAAGAAATCGAAGTGTGACTATCACCTCTCCAATGGGGTATCGGAATCGGATATCCGCGGAGTCGAAGGGGCCGTTAACAAGATCATCCAATCCGATCTTCCGGTAACAGAGGAGTGGATCTCCAGAGATCAGGCCGAAGCACATTATCATGTAGAGAAACTACCGAAAGATGCCGGGGAAAGGGTTCGCATCATCCGTGTCGGGGATGCAGATGCCTGCCCCTGCATCGGTCCCCATGTCGCGTCCACCCGTGCCATCGGACCGTTTCGTATTACGTCGCACACGTTCAAGGACGGGGTACTGCGGGTCCGCTACAAACTTGCAGACCCGAGTTTCGCCGGATAAAACACGATGACCTGGTTTTGGCTATCCCTCTTGACGGCCATGGCGGCCGCGTCCCAGGACGCCTGGATCAAACGGTATTTTTCCGATTTGAACCCCTATGAAATGGCCGCCATTCCCATGTTCTACAGCATTCCATTTTTCGTCGTCTTCCTGCCCTTTGTCACGGTGCCGCCGCTGGATCGGATATTCTACCTGGCCGTCATTTCCTCTCTGCCCATCAACGCCGTTGCATTTGTGCTATACATGAAAGCCATTAAAATTTCTCCGCTGTCTCTCACCATCCCGTATCTGGCCTTTACTCCAGCGTTCATGATCATCAGCGGCAGCCTCATTTTGGGAGAGATGCCGAATCACTGGGGGATCCTGGGCATTGCGGTAACTTGCGCAGGGGGGTATGTCCTGAATCTGGATGGTTCCCGCGGCCATGTTCTGGACCCGCTGGCAGCTGTTTTTCGTGAGACCGGTTCATGGATCATGTTGATTGTGGCCTTTCTCTTCAGCTTCGCGGCTGTTATCGGAAAACTGGGCATTCAGCATTCATCGCCCATGTTTTTCACGGTATCCTTTTTCCTGATCTTCGGTGTTGTCATGATTTGTCTCCTACTGAGTGCGGGCCAGGTGCGGCCGGTACTGTTCAAGGATCACATTCCCAAAGGAATGGTGGTAGGAGGAATCCTGTTCCTCCATGCCGTACTGCACGGTTTCGCCATTTCAATGGCAAAAGCGGCTTATATGATCGCCATCAAACGGTTAAGTATCCTGTTCAGCGTGCTGTTGGGAGGGATTCTGTTCAATGAGGCATCCATACGGATTCGAATCATCGGCGCGGCGATGATGGTAGTTGGAGCAGCTATAATTGTTATTCTGGGAAGTTAACGTTACGACCAGCGCGCACGGATCACATTGATGATCCGACCGATGGAGGCGGTCAGTATCACGAGGAAAACGAGGAAAGCCAGAGGGATGACCAGGGCCGCGCTTAACTTCACGACAAACAGAAGAACTGGAATCAGAACAAATACTATCAAACACACCAGAACAAGGGAAAGACATCCGGTGACGAAATCCCTCGTAAAACTCGACGCTTCCAATTCTGGCGGTGGAATGACAGGCTCACCTTCCGGTAGTGTCTCCTCCTGTCGTTCCTCCGGTGTTTCAATAATATCGTTTGTCATTGATCTCTATCCTGAAAATCCTGTTTGTCCCCACAACCTGTCGTATCGAGTCTCAGGTTGGTCCGGACGGTTTCTGTGTCAGGTGATTCCCTGTTGTCGCTGACCATTTGCGGTTACCGGAGTAGTATTAGTTGATCAGCGACACCCCTGATAACGGCGGTTTCAGAATGATTTCTTTCGCGGGCTGTCCGATGATCCTTTTCACTGGGGCCATCGATGGAAGAAAGAAGTTGATGCGCGACAAACGCGTTCCCTTCGGCCGTCATATGGTTGTTAAAAAACTGCTCGTATCGATCGGGTTGCGTTTTTCGAATATGAACCAGTTTCGCCCCGAGATCAACGATCTCCATCCCGCTCTCCGGAGTGCAATATTTCAACAGTGATTCAATGCGTTCAAACTCCTGAACGAAAAGATCCTTGGTATATTGAATCACGACCAAGACTCTTTTAATGCCGGTTTGACGGGCCATCGTGACCAACTCCCCCAGGAGCAGGCAGGCCACCCGGTTTCCATTGGTGTGAACCCGCCGGGCACTATAGAATTTCTTCCACGTCACTCCCATCAGCCACCAGTGGGGACAGCACTTCATCATTTGTCGATGGACTAAATAACTTCTGCCCAGCAGGGAACGAAAGTTCCCCTCATGGGCCTCATGGGATGGCCGTGGTACCGGAACGTTTTGCAACACCAGTTGATCCCCCTGGACGATAAAATACGGCTTGTTCGCGCCCGTCCGGGCAGAAAGTTCGCACCGGCCGATATCATCCGCAATTATTCCGACAAGCAGCACCTCGGGACGATAGATTTCCGCCAATTGTTTAGCGCGAAGAAATGATTGATCCAGGCCGTATCCGAATACTCCGCCATTGATGACCGGTCGCTGGAGCAGGCGCTCCAGAGCGGCAGGCCATGTCTCCGAGTCCGACACCTCATCGCCAAAGGTAAACGAGTCACCCACCGCCAGTATCGGCGATGTGTCGGACCAATTCCCGCTCCGCGTCCCGTTGGAGCGGATTCCGTTTTCAAGAATGGTCACCTTTTTGCCCCATACGTTATTTACTGATGTAACCCCCTCTTGGGGTATCCATCCCAGAAGCGGATCGAAATCACTTGGGTAGGCAGATTTGAACAGCGTACGTTCCTCGCCCAAAAAGTTGATGAACCGAAACTCACCGTCAACCACCCTGAAACCGAACTCCAGTATGATGCACGTTGTCAGAATGCTCATCACCACGAGAGCAGTGTTAATCAACCTCTGTTTCACGGAAATGTCCTTGGGTTTCGAGTCCCCGTTTTTCGGCTCTGCAGTACCGATACACCCATATATACCACAATCGATGGGGAATCGAAATCATCCAGCCGTTGCGGTAGATCTCGAGACGGGAAGGGCCAATGAAAGCAGACAAACCCCCCGTTTTTATGGTAACATGGCGCTTTAATCGAAGAGGTCATACACAGCCGTCACCTCGTAATTTCATTGGACCAGACCATCTTGCTCGAAAGATACATCACGGACTATTGATTGCGAAGGCCGACTCTATGCCAGATTCGTCACCGGTTTCTCAGAGGCCCCGGATCACGCTGTTGATCTCGCTGCTCATCTTTACCACTACCCTCGGAGTCTACTTCAGCGCCTGGGACTATCCGTTCATTAGTCTGGATGACCATCTGTATGTCATGGAGAATGCCCATGTTCGCCTCGGCCTGTCCTTAAAGTCTCTTAACTGGGCGTTTACAGAAGCTTATCGCCACGCCAACTATTGGATCCCCTTGACATGGGTGTCCTTCCTGTTCGATTGGGAGCTCTATGGTACTTGGGCTGGCGGATACCATCTTACCAACGTCTTGTTGCACGCCCTCAACAGCGTCTTGCTTTTTCTGTGGCTCCATAAATCCACCCGGATGCGGTGGCGCAGTGCTGTCTGTGCCCTCTTGTTTGCCTTGCATCCTCTCCATGTCGAATCCGTTGCCTGGGTGACTGAGCGCAAGGATGTATTGAGCACCTTTTTCTGGATGCTGGGCCTCTGGAGCTACTCCGGTTATGTTGAAAAGCCTGGGGTATTTAATTATGCGGCGGTGTTGGTTAGTTTTTGTTGTGGGCTGATGGCAAAGCCTATGGTGGTCACCTTTCCATTTGTCCTACTGTTGCTGGATTTCTGGCCGTTACAACGCACTGCCCTGCAGAAAAAAGAATTAGAGGGGAGCCGGCACCCAAAGATTATTTATAGGCTTCTGAAAGAAAAGATTCCCATGCTTGCCATATCTTTCGTAGCCGTGGTGGTGGTATGGCAGACCCAGGAAAAGGGTGGGGCGATCGTCTCTCTCATGTCCTTGCCTCTCGAGATGCGGGTTCGGGCGGTGCCAGTATTCTACGTCGGCTACCTGTATAAAATGCTTTGGCCTTTCGATCTGGCCCTGGTTTATCCGTATCCGCCGGTTACGCCACTTTGGAAGACGATGGCATCCGTAACCGCTCTTTTGGGCATCACCTATATCGCTTTCAGATGGCGGCGATCCAGAACCTATTTGGGGGTTGGATGGCTCTGGTATCTTGGCACGTTGCTTCCCGTAATTGGCTTGGTCGCTATCGGACCACAGGGTATGGCGGACCGGTACACCTACATTCCGCTTATTGGCATCTATTTTGCCGTTGTCTGGGGGTTGTCGGATATTCACATTTTCTCTCGCCGAATGAGATCCCTGGCGACAGGCTGTGTGGTACTCGTATTCAGTGCCTTGGCGGTATTGACCATAAAACAGATTGGTTATTGGCAAGGTTCCAAGACCCTGTATGAGCACACATTGGCCACCACCGAAAACAATTGGTTTGTGCATAATCTGTTGGGAATGGAGTATGAGAAAGCCGGAGATCTGATCGGTGCTGAAAAACAATTCTCCGCTGCCCTTGGGATTATTTCAGATTACCCGGGTGCTCTTCTCAATCTTGGACGTGTTCAGAGAAAAATGGGAAGACCGGAGGCAGCGCTCGCGTCCTATCAAAGAGCCCTCTTAAACCATCCAGATCATGCCAAGTTGCACAATAATATGGGAAATCTGCTGGTGGCTCTGGGAAGGCTTGAAGAAGCCATCGCCCATTATCAAAAAGCACTCAACACAAAGCCGGACTATGCCATGGCCCACTATAATCTGGGAAGTGCCCTTGAAAAACAAGGCCGTCTGGTTGACGCTGTGGGCCACTATCTGGAAGCGATTCGATTGGATCCGTTGCTGTTAATGGCTTACAACAATATGGCGATCGCCATGTACCGTCTGGGTGATACGGCCCGTGCAGTGGAAGTCCTAAAGGAAGCACTCTCAATTGATCCTGGATTTCAAAAGGGTCGCCGAAATCTTGAGTGGATGCAGAAACAATGAGATATTGTCGGGGTGCCATCCGAAACCGGCAATTAGGCTCAAAAGGATACCGTCCTATGAACCAACATTCGCCATGACCCCATAACATGATTGCGAAATTCTGTTCCGAAGTGGCCATTTAACATAAAATATTGTAATATAACAGCGGGTTGAACGATTGTCGCTCCTAAGAATCAGGTTTGGTTTCCGATGGGTCGGATAAAAAATTTTCTAAAAAGTGGGTTGTTGGTTGTGGGCTCGGTGTTGCTCACCATGGCCCTGATCGAAATATTCCTGATCTACGTCAAGCCGGTCTATATTCATACCATCACAAGCAAACATTATACGTCTTCGCTGAATCCCATATTGGCCTACGAACCCAGGCCGTTGGTAAAAGACCACAATGCCGACGGCATCCGAGCCGATAAAGAATATCTGTATCATAAACCGGATGGGGTCTTCCGGATTGTTGTGATTGGGGACTCAATTGCATACGGCGTTGGCGTCAAGAGCGAGGAGACCTATGCCGCGATTTTGGAGGACATGCTGAACCGTCAATCAGACCGATCACTTCGCTACGAAGTTATCAACCTGGGGGTTCCTGGCTACCGCATTACGCAAATCATCGAACGGCTGAAAACAAAGGGATTGAAGTACGACCCGGATCTTATCATTTATGGATACTGGCTAAACGATATATGGTTTGGAGCCAATCCGAATGAGTTTCGTCTGATGAATGCTGCTTTTGACGGCATTCATAATCCCGGACGGCTGGTGTTGACCGATGACATCTCAGAGCAAGGCATAAAAAATTTTTTGCTGCGGTCTCAGATCTCCCGCCGGGTGATTTTGATGTATCGAAGCATGCAGTATAGAAAACTGAAAGAAAAAGCAGAAACCATTCGCGATACCGGCGGAGAGGAATTTATTCAAAAGTACCTCCCGGATGAGATCGCTTCCCTGTTTCAAAACTTTCGGAAAGAGATTGACGATGGGCAGTTAAAGGACATCAAGGGATATGACCCCTTTTATGGCCTGTACGCAGACTATTTCAATTTTGTCCAGTGGAACAATGAACTCAAAGCGTTTGCAGCGCTATCGGAGCAGCGGGATATCAAGAATCTGTTACTGATCACGCCAGTGATTACCGATTCTTCAGCGACCACGTACCACTGGCAGGCGTTGCACGAATTTATAGCCAACACAGCTGCTGTTTATAACATTCCGAGCATTGATCTGCTCGAGGCGTTCTGCAGCCGTAGTCCCGATGAGATCGGCACCGGGGACGTCGTGCATCCGAATGCCAACGGGCACAACGTTATAGCAGCGCATTTGTATGCCTACCTGATCCAGCAGGGGTTTTAGATAACTCTGTGAATGCCAGCCGGTTTACCGAGGCGTTTCCCCAATGGGAGCGGATCCACGGCTTTTCAAAGGAAGGAAGGAAGCAAATTGGCACGGTTGCCCTTAGCGATCCACGATATGCAGGTTGTGCAATCGATCAATCAGAGGGCCAGGGATAGCGTCGCTGGAACGCTTGGCCGCCTGATTGTGGGGGTATCCGGGAATGGGGGTGTATCTCCTTCTGCTCTCTATCGCACATATGGGTATCGTGAAATCCAATAATGACCGACAGAATGCTGAAACGCACCTGATTGGGCGGAGCCCTTCTACGGTGGGGGTGGCTATCCACCGAAAACGAGCATGGGTGTCTCTCACAACGCTACTGTTGGTTGCCGCTATTTTGCTGGTCTATTGGCCTGTGAGGGACTTTGGCTTTGTTGATTTCGATGACCATGGCTACGTGACTGCCAATGTCCACGTAGTCACTGGTTTGACTTGGAAGAATCTTCATTGGGCGTTTACCACATCCTTCAAATCCAATTGGCATCCCCTGACGTGGATATCCCATATGGCCGATGTCCAGTTGTTTGGGTTGAATCCCGGTGCGCATCATCAAACCAACGTTATCCTGCATATCGTCAATACCGTGCTCCTTCTGTTGCTGTTGTCCCGGATGACCGGCGCTCCATGGAAAAGCGCATTCGTCGCCGCACTGTTTGCCCTGCATCCGTTGCATGTTGAATCGGTTGCATGGATCAGCGAGCGAAAGGATCTGCTGAGCAGCTGCTTCGGGTTCCTTGCCATTTATGCCTACATTCCCTGGGCACGGAAGAAAAGCCACTTCGCCTATATCGTTTCCCTGATGTGTTTCGCCTTGTCCCTCATGGCAAAGCCGATGCTGGTCACACTGCCCTTTCTGCTGCTGCTGTTCGATGTCTGGCCATTGGAGCGGTCCTCATTAAACGATTCATGGAGCAGGGAAAAGTTACGAGAACTGATCGGCCTGGTGGTTGAAAAAATTCCCTTTTTTGGTTTATCTGCCCTGTCCTCTGTGATCACCGTTCTGGTCCAGGGATGGGGCGGCGCCATCCAAACACCGGATGTGTATCCCACGACCGTGCGTGTCTTTAACGCCATCGTGGCATACATCTGGTATCCCATCAAAACCTTATGGCCTCGGCAGCTCGCCGTGTTTTATCCGCACCCCGGATTCGGCCTCGACGGGGTGGAGATTTTCGGCGCCTTGGTGCTCCTGGTCGGTGTCAGTTACCTGGCGGTGAGGTATGTTCGGCGATGTCCCTATCTGTTTGTGGGCTGGTTCGGCTATCTGGGCATGCTGGTTCCAGTCATCGGTATTGTCCAGGTCGGGGGCCAGGGAATGGCAGACCGGTATAGCTATGTTCCGCTCATCGGACTGTTTCTTATCGTGGCATGGGGGCTGCCGGAATTGCTTGCCGGCCGGCGCTACCGAAACGTGATCCTGTGGGGCGGCGGTATTGTTGTGCTGGCAATACTCAGCGTTATCTCGGCGAGGCAGGTGGAGCACTGGCGGGACAGTAAAACCCTGTTTCACCGCGCTCTGTCCGCAACCCAGGAAAATGCGGTTATTCTGTATAGTCTTGGGTCGATATACTTTCTGGAGGGCGACCTTGAAAAGGGGGAGGCGTATTTACGCAAGGCTTTGCAACTAAAACCTCATTTCGGGCTGGCTCACAAGAACATGGGCGCTGTTCTGGCGGAGTTGGGGCATAAGGAAGCGGCTTCATTCTACTATCATCAGGCCGTGAGACAACTCCGCGTCGCCGTCGAGAACACCCCGGATCAACCTAACCATCGGATAGACCTGGCCCGGGTCCTGTTGGACATGGGCCGGGCAGAGGAAGCGGAAGCCCATCTGCGGCATGCCCTTCGCTACACGTCCACACCGAGGGATGCCCGGCTCATGCTGGCCCGATCCCTCCTGATACAACACAGGTCGCAGGAAGCCATCGACATCCTCGCGTTGCAGTTGCGTCACACCCCTGAAGACGCTGATTCACTGGGTCTGTTGGGTGAAGCTTTCGTAAAGACCAACAATGCAGCCGCTGCGGTTTCTGTTTTCGAACGCCAGTTGAAACTTGGAGAAAGCGCCGATGCTCGAAACAACCTCGGAATCGCACTGGCAAACGCCGGTCGCATGAAAGAGGCGATCCAACAGCTCTCAGAGGCCGTGCGCCTATCACCCGATAACGTGGTTTTTCGAAACAACCTGGAAGCGGTACGGCGTGATATGAGGCAGGCGCCGCAATAAGGGCTGATCACGCCGGGCCGAGGGAAGTTCTTCGGATTGCTGCTCACAGGAGACCCAGACAATCAGTTTATCCTGCCCAAATTAATTTTTCGGCAACAATTTTTCAAAAATATAAGGCAGACAATCCCCTTCCGCCATGGGTTTTCCAGCCAGCGTGGAATGGATATCGACCCATTCTCTCTTGTTTTCTGCAATAAATGTTTCCATATCATGAATCTCAAGGAAGTTTTTTGTCCGGGTGTCAACCTGATGTGCCGCTGTGTCCCGAACAGCCGGATAAGCTCGGATCAGTGCCATGGCTGCCTCGATATAATGGGACCACGCCCGGCTGCTTACCGGTATTTTTCGGATGCCCTCCGTCTCCACCATGGTGTTGTAGTCGGGATTGTCAAAGAACATGACGAACACCTCCATATAGAACTTCACCATTTCGAGGACACTGGAGCCGAATAGAGAGTTAAAGGCATCGTCGTCGATAAAGGCATCCGCCAGGTACATAAAATCTTTGTCCACATAATTATTGTTGTACATCTCATAGTACCCGCTCAATGTGGTGATCAGGGGTGCGTTTCTCTGAAATCCAATACAATTGACCACGACATCTGCATTCACATGGCGTTGACCGTCTAAGACGACACCGGATTCCGTCATTCCTGTAATTTCCCCCTGTACGGTCTCGATCTTTTTCAAATAATGGCCGATGAACCATATGTCGGACACACTGATCGTATGGCCTTCATGCTTGATTTTACCCATCCAGCACTCGGGCTGAGTTGCGCCGCTCAGTTGATACAATTTCTTCCAATACATCATATTGCGGATATTGCTTTTATTGTCGTGGGTGTAGGACTCATCATACGGTGTGGCGAAATTCAGATAATCGATAATCTTCGGGCATACGGTGCCGTGCCGTCGACACACCACGGTTACATGGCGCGCCCCGCCTTCCAGCGCCGTTCGGGCGTTTTCCACTGCAAACGCCCCCATTCCCACGATCACCACATCCTTGTTGCGCCAATCGATTCCCCGGGCCCCGTCTGAGATTCCGCTGACGATTTCCCCTTGAAAGGCTGCCTGGTTTTCCCACTCGATATCATTCGGTGTACCGACCCGATCGTTGATCGCCAGAATAATTCCTTTGCTCTCTACCACCGATAGGGTACCGCCTCGTTCATACCGGACCTGATAACGGTCACCCTTCTTTTCGATTTCCTTGACTTCCGTCTCCAAAAAGAGATGGTCCGACACCTTGCGCGTGAGGACGGAAATATCTTCGAGTATTTCTCTTGTGTAGGAGTGATCACGATTGGACCTTTTCTGCTTTTCAAACAGTCGGTAGGCGCCCTCCGAAGAATTCACCTGGGAGCTGCTATTGGCATACCTGGACCATATCCCCCCGACCATGTCCTGTTTTTCGAGAACACTATAGGAAATACCGGATTCCGAAAGCCGATTCGCTGCATACAGACCAGTAATTCCGGCGCCGACAATAATCACATCAACTGTTTCAGGTAACCGATTGGGATTGTTGAGTTGAAGTTTGGCTTTCTCAAAATCAAGTCTGGCCGCGGCATATTCTATAATCCGATCTTTGATTTTCTCCGCATCCGTGGAGTCGACCCGTACGATATTCAGACTGGTATCATCCATATCTACTTCCGCATCTTCCATGATGAACAGCGCGTACGGGTAGCACGGGGATCGAATCGCCTCCAGCTGCGATAACAGGCCGGGAATCAATCCTGCCCGTTTCTTTGACACGATGTATACATATGGCAGATCTGCATAGGTTCGGAGGGTTTTTACGATACTTTCGGTGGGTTCGGAATCGAAGTTGATGAACTCATCACGTTTAAAATCAATATCGGTGAAATTTGCGATCCGTACAGTCCGTGCTTGATCCAATATACGATTCATATGCGTGTCCTCTGTTTGCTGATGAGATTTTGTAATCTGTGATGAGCGGCTGCTATCCCGAACATTGCATGAAATCTTTTCAGCATTTGGCTAAAAAGAAGCAAGACCGCAGCGCTGATGTAAGTTCGGGCTTTTTCAGCAAATACGCAATTTGCAATGTTCAAGATTTAATGAACACCCTGAAAAGATTTCACCCTACGGGCCAAAAGGAGAAGCCCATGGTCTGCGTTATTCGAGGCTTGCAGTAGGTGGACTACAGCTGCGCCTCGAAGTGCCTTGCCCACGAACTTCTCCTTTTGGTGCAATGTCCGGGCTAGTTCTATACCAATGACGCCATTCAGTGGATTTTCTCGCTGGCACGTCGGGCGCCCTCGACCAGGGATGCCAACTTTAACCAGGCCACCTCCCCGGAAACGCTGGTAGCGGATGCCGTCGTGGCAAAACCGCAATCCGTCGAAGCGATCACCCGGTCCGACCCGAGAATGTTGGTAAAATTGGAAATCCGTTGCGCGACCAGATCCGGGTGTTCCACCGTATTCGAACTGGTATCGATGACCCCAGGCAGCAGCACCTTGTCCTCAGGAAATGACAACTCGTTGAACACTGCCCACTCGTGTGCATGACGATGGTTGCTGGCTTCCAGAGAGATGTACTTAGCGTTGATAGCGGTGATATGGTTAAAGATCTTGCGCAAATCCACATCGCAATGGTGGGTACCCGAATAATTCCCCCAACAGATATGCACCCGGCATTGCTCCGGATCGATCTCTGAAAGGGCCTCATTCAATGTAGTGACGTTGGTTTCGATCCGTTTCAGAAATTCGTCATCTGTCAGATGTTTGAACCCCGTGTGCCGGCCCATAGCCAGATCCGGGCAATCGATCTGCAGAAAGATACCGTAGCCGGCGATAATGTCATATTCCTGTTTGAGTACCTTCCCAATATGTTCTAGGTATTCCTCATAACTGGGGTAATATTTATTCTTCATAAAAAGTGCCACCGTTCCGGGAGATGGTGAAGTTAGGAACAATTTCGACGGTGTCTCCGGAACCGATTTTTTTATCTCTTGAAAAACACTGCTCATCATTTCCAGCTCTTCCCGTAGCGACGCTTCTCCGATGTAACTCAGCGGTTCTGAGCATGCCGGAAGTGTCACGGGCGCTTTCGGATTCAGCGTAATCAGGCCATTCCGGCCGGTGAAGCGCCGGGATAATTCCGGCAATGCTTCGAGGTCTCCGGGAAATGGTGCTGTTGCACTGCCGCCGAAGCCTGAAATGCGATCCACGGTGGACCGCACATAATCCATCCGCGGCAGTTCACCGTTGTTGATATAGGAAATCCCCAAGGACAATTGCTTCTCCAAGATCTCGGTCAAGTGTTCTCTTAAATCATCCTTGGAGATCGGTTGTTTTCGCAAGACTTGCGAGATCATTTTCTGAGGACGGGGTAGCGATCCTACATGGGTCGTTTCGATTGTGCTCATTCGTGTCACCCTTATTGGGGGCTATGGCTATCTGCTCCCACTGCCAATGTGTAAACCTCGTTTACGAACGTATCCCGAAACGGATATTCGAAAAGAATATCCGGTTCGATCTCGATGCTGAATTTTGTTTCCAGTTGGGCAATCAACTCCGTTCCGCTCATGGAATCCAGGCCCTGATCCGTCAATTCTGTCTCCGGATCAATTTCCTGAATATTCGTGAGCTCAAAAAAGAGTTGACCCACCACCTTGTCGATATCATCTCTCGTAATGGATTCCGGCGTGATGCTGCCGTCCGGCTGGGATAAGGGCGCTATCATCTCGGCATTCTTGTCATCACTATCCTGGGCGTCCGAAGACTGCAGTCGGACATAATGCTTTAGAGATGCCGCCCGTTCACGTTCAAACGGGATCTTTACCGGCTGAATCGCTTTCCGGACGGCATCCTCCACACCTCGAACCACGATATGGGCGTTGGTGCCGCCAAATCCGAAACTGCTTACGCCGATGCATGCTTGATGGTCGATTTCGGTTTCTTCGGTCACCACACGGATATTGTTCGATTCAAAATCGATATACTGGTTTGGTTGATGAAACTGCAGATTCGGAGGGATGACGCCAAAATTTAAAATTCCGACGGCTTTAATCACCCCGGCAATTCCGGCCGCCGATTCCAGGTGTCCCATGTTGGATTTCACAGAACCGATGTAGCACGTGTCCTTCCTGTTCTTCGCTATGGTTCTATGTATTGCCGATATCTCGATGGGATCGCCAATTTTTGTTCCCGTGCCGTGACATTCAACGTAGGCGATATCCCGGGGTTCTATTCCAGCGTCATGAACCGCTGTCATAATGACTTCCTCTTGGGCCTCCGGGTGGGGGGCCGTGATGACCTGGGATCTGCGTCCGTTCTGGTTAACGGCAGAACCGGCAATCTCGGCATAATACTGATCCGTGAGGGATTTGTTTGCCAAGAGAACCAAGCCTCCCCCTTCTGCACGGACATAGCCGTTGGCAGAGTCATCAAAGGCTTTGCACCGGTTGTCCTTGGACAGGAACCCGGAATTTCTCATGTTCAGGGTGAACGTTTCATCCAGGAGCATGTTGACGCCCCCGGCGATGGCGTAGTCCACACGGCCGTCTTCGATATCTTTCATGGCATAATGAATAGCGACCAGGGAAGAAGAACAGGCCGTATTGGAAACCCAGCTCGGTCCCCTCAAGTCATACTGATAGCTGATTCTCGCTGCGATGATGCTCGGATTCGTGCCGGTGGGGTAGTAAACGGAGGTCCGATCGCCCTGATACTCTTGGCTCCAGGCACCGATATAGACTCCGATTCTTTTCTTATCCAGAGTTTCCGGATCGATTCCGGCATCCCTCCATAGCATTTCCGTTAATTCAAGGGATAGAATTTGCTGCGGGTCCATGGCACGGGCTTCAGCAGAAGATATGTCGAAGTACTGATGATCGAATCGGGTCGTCGATTTGTTCAGAAAACCCGCTTCGTCACTGCCTCTGCCGGGTTCGAGGGTGACCTGATCCTCTTTGCTCAACAACATATTCCAGAACTGTGGCAGCGTTTCCACGTCGGATGGAAATCGACAACTCATACCGGCGATGACCACCTGGTTTCGTTGGCGAATGCCGTCCTGTTTGACTTTAACCGACGTTTCAGCGCCGAATCGATCCACCAACTGCTGCAAGGTTTTAAATCGATAAAAGTCCTGGGGCGCGAGGGATGGAAAATACGGCTGAAGGGCCACAGAGAGCTTGGCAAATTCGAGGGAATCAAGCCCTTGGTAGGCCAGAGGGATGTCCAACTTCAACGGCTGATGAAACTCTCTAATGACATCATTCAATGTGTCCAGAAACACCACCTGCGGAAGTTTTCTTCTCTGGTACATGATCCAACGAATATCGTCCTCGCCACGGAACATGGATGACACATGCGTATAGTCCTCAAAGATCCGGCAGCACTTTTCCAGGACAGGGTGGAATCCAATTTCGATGATATCGAGTGGGTATCCTGCGTACCGGGATTTGATGGCTTCCATGGGCTGAATAAAATCAATGGGGCGTGTGAGCCATTGGCTCCAATGATCATCTGGAAGGTGCGTCTCAAATTCTCCTGTGACGCCAGATACAAACAGGCCATCCGAAATCTCACGGGAGGAGATGCCGGTGAGTTCACCGGCAAAGGCGCCATAGTCCGGATGGTGCCATGGATGGGGAAGCTTCATTTTAATAAACCTGGGGTGATCCTCGATCACCTCATCGATTTCATCGGCGTACCCGCTCAGTGTGACGTGTTTGCCGGTGTCCACATAAAAATTAAACGAGGAAATATTGTTCGGGAAATCCGCTATCTGTGCATCGGACAAGACCCCGTGGGCCATGACGCCGTCCAGACGCTCCCCCACCTTTCCGATTCGATGGGCCAGCACGATGACGTCTTCCAAACCGTACAATCCGGCATCGTACGCCGCAGCCAGTTCCCCGGTGCTATGACCGATTAGAACGTCTGGTCGGTACCCCCATTGTCGCCAAAGATCGGAAATGCACACCTGCGATATCAACGTCAACAATGGGCTGTACGGGCATTGGTGCCTGCCGATTTCCTGGTCCCAGAGGTCTTCTATTGTCAGGTTCAGGCTTGAACTTAATATGTCTTCGATTTGCGGCCAAAGTGTTGAATATCTCAAGAGTTTGAGTTGCGTTTCACGACTGCTGGTACCTTCACCGGAATAGAGGAATAGAGTCCTTTTCATCGCGCGTTTCTCCCATGTTGTTGTCTATGATGGAAGCGGCGGTCGTCCGCGGCATAGTACCTCATCATCGATGAGAGACAGAGTTACGAAGTATAGACGATGGGCGGTGCCTATGTTTTAACTGCTTCAGGAAAGTGGGAAGGTCATGGTGAGTGAAAGTCGGAGAAGAGAATCGAATTTTCCCTTGTCATCAAGACCACATGTTCCCATTACGGGCTGGATTTAGCACCTTCGGGAAAAAAGGTTGCCGGGCGATCACTGGGCCAGTTCCCTAACGCCGCTCCTCATGCCTTAACTTGGAAAGTTTAATTCGTAATCGGGATATGTCAAGAAGGGCAGACCCTGGAGAACGGTCCACATGGGAAGAAGGGCGTCAACGTATAAAAAAGCGAACCCCATACGTTCATCAATGGATGATGAAAGTCGATTTGGGGAAGGTCTATGTCACCCATAGGAATTTACTAACTGGGATGCATCCGATCTATCCATGAAACGGCGGAAGTGCATGGGAATCGAACCCTGTTCGACGTCTAAAACATATTGATATATTTATCAATATTTTTCCAATTTTTCGCCGCGGGGTAATTCCGGGGTAATCCGTGGAAAATGGTGTGTACCAAAGACCGGATTCCACCTATCAGCCCTTGGCTTCAATCAGACCTTTCAACAGATGGTCGAACAAAGCGACCGTCCTGTCATAATCGAAACTGGCGGATTGATCGCTTTTAAGAACGTCCATCGCCAATCGATGACCCTGGTCGCGAAGCGATTCCCTTTCAAGAATCTTTATCAAGGTCTCCTTTGTCGAGGTCGAGGCGATTCCGGACATATCCCGCCCGAGGAACCGGGCTGAACCCTGTTCGTAATCGTAACTGTCGGCCTCGATAATATCTGCACCTTCCCTGAACAGCCGATCCAGATTGCCCGCATTGAGGTAATTCCGGATGATAAAGAAAAGATCCGGTGCATCCCTCCCGCGCCTGTCCGTATTATCATCCCACGAGATCAGTTTGAGAATGGCAAGTCCGGCCAGACTGACAACCTGGACTAAAAGGTCGGGTTCTTTGGCAAGCCTAACCGGAATCGAATGCCTGTAACATTCCTCAAAACCAGCCACACTCATCTTGAAGCTGCCGTCCGGCGGCCATGATATTCGGCCGTCGGCTTCGGATATCCCACCAAACGGTACAATATCCACCGGCATCTGGTCTCGATAAATGAGCCGCTGGATTTCGCGGCCCTGTTCAAAATCTTTGGATTGGATCAATGATTGCTTGACGCCTTCGAACCGGGTCCAGTCTTCGAGAAACACCGCGATGTCGATGTCGGCGGTGGCTCGCCCGGAGTCTATCTGGTGGGCAACCTGGAGGAGAATGTCCCGGGCCGTCGCCCCTACGACAAAAAACGGGATGCGCTCGTCAGAGGTGACCTGCTGAATCTGATTCAAAACGGAAATCGTGAGGGGATCAATCTTCCCGGACAAGTCCAGCAAGGTGCTTGTCATAAATCATCTCCGCGGTCTCGATGTTTCTTGGGTCTCCGGTGGCCATCAAATCTGCATACACCAGAAGGGGAGGGGCGATTCCCTTATCGGCTTCTTTCCAGTGAAAGTTCCAAAACGTTTTTAAAATTTCCACATTTCCGTTCGGATCTTTCTGGAGCTTGCCTTTAAAGATTAGCTTTCCTGGATGCTGATCGGTGTAGATGACAAACTTTTCAGGTTTGAGGTACCCGGTCAGTTCCATTGCGGCGACTTCACCACCCCAGAAAGCGTCAAACTTGGCCGGCGTGATGTGCTTCCACCAGTTTCGGTCATCCACTTTAAAATTCCCTTGAACAAGCTTGGGTCTCAGTTGCTCAGGATATGTCTCCACCCAACGCCGCAGCAGATCAGGTTTGTTGATCAGCTTACGTCCCTTTTTCCCCAGGTCCATTATGAAACCCTTGTCCTTAAGATCGTAAACCACCCAGCCGACAGTTCCGAGAGCAACCCCTGCCTCTGCGGCCAGGTCACGATACGGTTTATTTTCGGCACCAGGATGATTTAACAGTGCGAATAGCGCCCGGAGTCCGCTGGGCTTGAAGAGCCTTTTGGTGCGTTCACCTTTCAATTCATCGAGGGGCTTGTTGCCCTTGACAAAAACATACAAAGGGGGCTCTTTGATGTAAGCGTTGCCGGCCGCATCAATAAAGGGGATTTCCTGATCTTTTAAGGCATTCGCCAGCTTAGGATTGATATATTCCGCAATCAATAGGATTTGTCCTAACTTAAGCCGTTGCCGATGAACCAAGCCGATTGTCGTACGGTTGACCCATTGCTTTATTTCAGCGGCGAGCTTCAGCTTCCGGGTCCCGGTTTGAATCCGAACAACCCCATCCGGGCAGTTGTTGTCATTATCACCCGGAATGTATTCAGTCTTCAGACCGGTTTCTTCCTGGAATGCCTCCACGGCCTGCAGTGCGATCGTTTTTTCCGTGGCCTTCATAAGCCACTCCTTTGTTCAATATATTAATTTGTTCATTATTAATGAACATATATATTTTTTGAACATAAATCAAGAATCAAATTGAAATTAGCCTCTTATATGAGCAGGGAAATATCTATTAATCTTTCACAGATACCTATTTTTAAGCGGATTTTACTAGCTAAAGAGTGACCTGCAAGAGTCGAAAGCGCCAGACTCCTGCTTGTAACAATCATTGTTGATGGCAGACGATATCTTTGTGTTCAAAATAAGCACGTGTTCATTTTTGTTAAACAACAAAGAATTTTGAACAATATGGAGTGTATGTGCCTGAAAAAAGGCGGCTGGATGGTGGCGGGGTAGAAATCGGTACAAAAAATGTTATAATTTCAATAAAAAATGGCGGAAGTGCATGGGAATCGAACTCAACCACCATTTGTCAAACTTGTTGTAATTATAGGATAATTTGGCCTTCCTTTTGAATCCGTGAAAGACCTGTGAACGAGCGCTAAACCGTACACCGGATGTTCCGATTATCAAAGGTCAAATTTACCTTTGCGTTACGCATGGTAGGATAGCGAGTTAATAATCAACCTTTCCAAACATCGTTCAATTTCAGTTTTGCAAATTGTCCACTTTGGAACTCAACTATGAAAATTCCAGTTTCGACAAATATTTTGTCGAAGGATTTTTTCGACCAATAGTCTCCAAATCCCTCTGAAAGATGAGAACAAGATAAATTGATGTCACCGGAATCAAGATTATCATAAATCAACAACCAATTCTTACCGAACTTCTCATAGCCCTCTGAATTCAATTTTAAAGTTTTCCTACGAACAGTATCTGAAATAGCGAATGACCACTCTTCCTCCATTTCATTTCCGTTCCATCCCGGTCCAGTAAGTTTTGTTCTGGAGGCTATTGAGCGCAACTCTGTAAGTGATTTTTTTTGTGCACCCCATTTAAAGAGGGAGGGATCGATTATCGATTCATCTGATTTTGCTTCTGGCAGGACACGGGCTCGTGCATAGTCTTGTTGTATAGCCTCTGTGATTTCTATCCCAATTTGTTTTTGAGCAGAATATAGGCAGAAATCAGGTCTTTCCCTCTTCGTTAGTTTAACGGGAAATTTGAGGGCATGATATTTTATAAGGGTGGCAAGAAGACGACAAATTGACCATGTTTCACAATGCTCTGTAGTTCTGCCTTGTTCGATTGGAGGTACTGAGATATCCATTATCGCAAGTTGCCGTAAAAGATCATCCTCATTTTTTGCTACAATATTCAGCACCTGCCACCCGTTATTAATAATAAACCAAAGTACTGTAATAGGTTCGACCCGACCCCCCAGCCCGAAAGCCGATGTTACAGGTAATGAAGCCAGGAATCAATGAGACTCCAAGGCTATCTAACTTAATTCTACAACAAAGTCTTAAAAATCGAGCTAAGGGTGAGCCCTTTGCTCTAAAGACACGGTTCCACAAACACGAGTTCCAGAGTTTTCTATTTTTCATAGAATTACCTCCTTGGTCGGTCTGGGGAATCGGGTCCGACTCGGGGGTCGAGTCCAATCTATCACAAAAAATATGAGAATCGAATAAGTTGCACGAGAAATTCTGGCCTGTCTTGAAAGGGCCTATTAAATAATCACCACCGCCTTCGTCCTTCCAACCAGCTTGACTTATGAGTTGTGATTCTCTTAGGGGGTTTGTAGTCTGGTCCATAATAAGGGGATTTGCATTCCATGCATACCCATTTGTCGTTGCCGCCACCCTGAAGTCTTATTAATTTATTATCCGAATCATAACATTTCTGGCAAAAAGGGCCATCCTTAATCTCATTCGCGATAGTCCAATATGACGGTTTGTTCCAAACAACTCTTCCTTTTAACTCAAGCGCTTTTTCCAATTCAACTATTTTACTTTTTAGACTCTGTTTCTCTTCTTGGATCTGGAGCAGTTCTTCACGGATAAAGAAAAGTGTATCCTGGATGGTCCCCAATTCTTCCATCACTTCATTGACCTTTCTCTTTGCTTCTGAATCAATTTTTTGATCAAGGAGGGCCGTCCCAATTTCTTTGATACTCTTTAACGCGCTATATGCACTTGTGATAGATCCAATATCCATATACTATGACCTCTTATCAGCTAACAGTTGAAATGTGCAGCCAGAGTATGAGTATCTGCACCTTTGATATGTTAACGGCGCAATTCAATTTCAGCCACAAGTTCTCGTAAATCCAGCCCTTGGAACGAATTGTCTTTTCTCCAACCAGCGCCTTTATTTTTTTGTACAAAATGCATTGATTTTTTATTATCAAAAAGGATTCGATATTTGCATGTGCCCTTTCTTAATGGATACCCGTCCATAATTTGCCAATCATGTATTGTATCGCGTATTGAATTTAATCGGGCTAAAAATTCAGAACAAGACTGATATCTTTTTTCAGGATTAACGTTACAAGCTTTTGAAATAGTTCGGCGAAGGGGCTTACAAACCCAAGGTGGTAAAGTTGAAGTGTCTACAATTTTACCTCGCATGATTCTCTTCTTGATACATTCTGTAGCAAAAATTTGACGGTCTATCTCATCAGGGATATTTCTGTATTTCTTTAGGTCTAATTTATTGAGCCAAGAATATTCTTCATAAGGAAATTTTCCGCCAAGAATTTGAAAAAAGACTGCACCGACTTGATATATGTCGCCAGGGATACCAAACAACCTCGACGAAATCGACTCTGGAGGGGTATAAATTAAAGAATGGCCTGAACCCGGTATAGTGGAACTTCCTTCAGGAATTTGTTTAACAGACCCAAAGTCTCCGATTATTGCCTTCGAGTCATCTGCAATGAGTATGTTTTGGGCTTTTAAATCTCTATGAAGAAGATTCTGGGAATGTAAGTGGCTTAAACCGGAAAGAATGTCCCTTGCTACGGAAACTGCCCGAATATTTCCTTTAATTCCATTACATATCTCAGCGTCGAGATCCCCCTTTTTACAATATGGGGTTAAGAAATAGGCATAATCGCCATCAACAATGGATGCATCAAGTATTTAGATTACATTGTTGGAATCTATCGCAGCAAGATTTTTGGGTTCAGCATGATATTTAGGTTCACCTCCCCAGTCATAAAATTTCAGCGCTACTTTCTGTTTATGAATACGATTCTGTCCAAAAAACAGCCAGCCGTTAGAACCTTTCCGACTTCGTTTGTTGATATCAATGCTGGTGGACAATTCAATAAGCTTATTCCTAATAGAATCTGGAACATCAAGAACGTCAAAATTGAAATTAGATTTTTTCATTGCAGCACAGTATATGCGGTTTCAAATGCATTGTATTGGTATTTAAAGAGGGTGATTGGCCGATCTGGCGAATCCTTTTTTCTTGCGGCTGCGATAGTTTGTGGAGCCACTATTCTCACGGGGCAGTCTTCATACAACTGAATTATACCTTCTAATTTAAAACCAACCGGCCCCCCAGAATAATCACCTTTTTTTCCACGTTTTTTTATAGCAATGAGAGTGACGTTATTTTCTCTAAAAAAAGCAAATATTGAATCACGGAATGCTCTAACCTCCTCTGGGCTTTCATCATCGGTAAGTTTCAATTTTTTTGGTTTGACATCTGTGTGAGAAAAAGATGATTTATCACCGTCGAGAAGAACTAACCTTGCCTCAGAGCCATTCATTTCTATTCCGCAGGTTGTCATTTCTCCTCCGATACCCCTATAGATTGTGTTGAAGAAACATTTCCATTAAGTACCTGCATTTTATACTTTTTTCATCTAAAAATCAAGTAAAACCACAAAATCTTGTGTAGATAGGAATAGTTATCAACAATATATAGTGAACTTCTTTCTATAGATCAATTATTACTTCAACCGAGCGAAACCTTTATAAATACCTGCCAACAAATATTAGCACATGGATAAAAAGGAGTTCGTCAACAAGACCGTGACGATCCGAAAGGACCAGTCCGATTGGTTGAAGCGGAATAGGGATGTGAATCTCAGTGGGCTGGTTCAGAAGGTTATAGATGAGAGGAAGTGATTAGATGTGCGCATTGAATAAGTGGGGAGACACAGGAATTGATCCGTGTATGAGAGAAGAAATCAAAACACTTCAGAAGCAAGGCCTGAAGACCCTCGCTTGTTGTTGTGGGCATGGAAAGTATCCAAAAACGATAGTTGTTCAAATGAAGAGCGAGTTTTTTCCAAAATCAGGTTATGAAATATTTTCAGGAATGGTCATTCCAAGAGCTAAACGCTTTTATAAAAGGGATTCTGACGGTGTATATTATATTCCAGAGATGGTGAAGCAATGAATCATGACCGCTTCACCCTAAAGATCCTGAAACTGATCATCGCCTCAGACGAGCCTCTCATCAGCGCCGAGATCAGGAAAAGGACAGGGGCATCAGAGATGCAGGTAGGTGGCGCATGCCTGCCCTGGTCATCCGATCAGGTCAAAGGTGTTCCTGGAAGTAGAGGTGGTATGGGTCTGTAGGCCCGGTAAGTGAAATTTCGCATAAAAACACTATTCCTACTTGACATATAGTTTTATATAGTTAAAATAGTGAAAAACGTAGAGAGAGGAGGAGGTAGAGTTATGGGCATGAAACAAATAAGCATAGATCTTGAAGTTTACAAATTTATTGAGCAAGAGCGTGAGTCATTTGAAGAAACTCAAAACCAGATTCTTAGGAGAATTTTTTTTGGGAAAAGTGCGACAGTGGAAAAAACGAAAAACTCGAAAGGGGGGGGACTATTTGTTGGCAGCACATTACTAAAGAACGGGCTTAAATTGCGTAGAAATTATAAAGGAAGGATGTACGAAGCTGCTATTGAAGATAACCAAATAAATTTTAATGGAAAGAAATTTTCCTCACCATCATCCGCTGCATATGAAATAACGGGACATAACATTAATGGTTGGCGCTGGTGGGAGTATTATGATGATCAAGAAGGCGAATGGCGTTTGATTGATACATTAAGAAAATCATAATTTTATTAAACAATCGGTTAAAACCCCCAACATGTTGATGTTATTCCTTGACTAATAACCATATATTGAGTTATAAGGGCAACAAGCAAAACCCTATTTGCGCCAACAAATAGGGTTCTGGTGAAAAGCCCCAGTGGGGGCAAATTGCATATTTTTGAGAGTGACCGATAAAGTAAGCTTGAGGAGGTTCCCTTGTCAAGTCTAAACGTCAGCCACTGAAACTTCCACTGGGTGCTTTTCAATCTAACCAGTGGAAGGAGGTGTTTAGTTTGGCAAGAAAAACCTATCGGCCTGGCCAGAAGGCCCCTCGCTCAGGACAGTATGAGATAATTGGTCCACGAGGGGGCAGAACTGGCAAAGAGAGAACGGTCGTCAAAGACGAGCCTATGCCGCCGACTCCAAAAAAAGGGGCAGCGATATGACATCATCGATCCGACCAAGCACTAATCTTCAATCCTAAATAAAAGCCCTGCCTGATTGCTTCAGGCAGGGCAATTTCAGTAGGGATGAAAGCATGAAGAAAAAATGGGACAAAATAACTCCAGGCGTTGTTTTCATCGCCGGTGTTGCTTTTATGAGTCACTCATTAGAATTCGATCATCATGGCCTTGAGGTCGATGTGAAACAATTGCATTCTCATCAGGAGAAATATGAACCCTTTTCCACCAGAACTACATTGGTGACAACAACTACCTCATACTCTACAACGACAACCACCACGACTTAATATAAATCAATAGCGAAAAACCCTGCCCAGGTAACTGAGCAGGGTTTCATTTCCTCGTGAAAGATCCGTGAAAGAGACTGAATCTTATTTAGTTAGTAATTTCAATAAGTTGTGGCGGAAGTGCATGGGAATCGAACCCACCCGGGACGGTATCAGCGCCCCACACCGGATTTGAAGTCCGGGAGCCGCACCAGCTAGCTGCGCACTTCCGCATGAAACGCTCCCTTCTATAGGTCCGGTCTCCTGATTTGTCAATAAAATCCCAGGTCTGAAACTGCATTTAATGGCATTCCGACGATCCATCGATCCCGTGTCGCATTTCCGTTTGGAAATTGAATTTGATATACTTATAAAAATTCGGACCTATAAACGAAACTAAGGCTACGGTATTCAGCCATTCTTTCACCCCCACCGCGCCTCCCCCATCAAGGGGGAGGACTATATTTTTCTCCCTCCCCTTGCGGGAGGGAGCCAGTGGGAGGGGGTAATCTGGCTCACTCCTTATTTTTGTTTAAAGGCCTGTAATATTTAGCGGAGAAAAACGATATCCTCGGAGCAACGTCTGACATCAGCTTCCCCGATGGATCACCCTCTAGCTGCGTCTATGGGGAAGCCGTTCTCAGCCGGGTTACAGACTGATCTTGCGTCGTTCCGACAGGTTGACTGGACGGTTATCCAAAATTGAAACAAAAGACACTTGTCACTGCCCTGATCATGATCGCCGTCATTTCATTGGGCAGTGTTCGTTTGGTATACCTAAAAAACTCTCCAGGCGTGTTGTTTCTTGACGATACCGCCGGTGCCCGATGGATACGATACGATTTGGAGTTCAGCCTAAGGGCAAGGCCGGCCGAGCGGCTCACGACGGGCTTTCGACACACGTTTAGGTTGGATCAACCTGTTGAGGGCGCTCGAATTACCGTACGGGCGATGAAGCATTGTACCGTGGTTCTGGACGGGAAGACCATATTTACCCACCCATACGAGTTAGATCGATGGAAACAACATCACCACATAAAGGTGCCGTTTACCATTAACCCAGGCACACATACCATCCTTCTGGTGATCACCAATGAGAGCTCACACCCGGCTGTCATCGCGCACAGCGAAGCGCTGCCCATAAGAACCGGGCCCGAATGGTTCGCATCAATGGATGGCAATAATTGGAAGCCGGCCCTGCCGGCTTCTATTGTGCGTCTTCCAAAGGTATCAACGCAGTTCCCTGCAGCAAAAGACGGTTTGGTAGCGATCTTGCCGTATCTCGCGATCATATTTTTCGTGGCCGTTTTCCTCTCGTTAAAAAGCGATTCCCAGTCGAAAATCATCTCCAACCTTGGCAGGTGGCGGCCCGATCCATCACAATTTCGATTTGTCTTACTTGCATTGTGGTTACTACTGTCTTTGAACAACATGTTCAAGTTAGGTCCCCATGTCGGCTATGATGTGAGGCATCACATCAAGTATATCGAATTTATCATCACAGAAGCTTCTCTGCCCCTTGCAACAGACGGATGGCAGATGTTTCAAGCACCGCTTTACTATATTGTCAGTGCGCCATTATACGGTTTGCTGATGCAGCGGTTTGACTTTGCAACCATCGCCAAAATACTTCTGCTCATCCCGATCCTTTGCGGTTTACTCCAGATCGAGATCGTATATCGTGCGTCCCGGCTCGTTTTCCGACAGAGAAAGGATCTTCAGTGCATCGCCATTCTAATGGGAGCCCTTCTGCCGATGCACATCTATATCTGTCAGGGTGTGGGTAATGAACCCCTTGCGGGCTGTTTCATCTCGCTGGTCATCCTGTATTGTTTGAAACTGATCGTGCCGTATCAGCAAAAACAAACGCCTCGGTTTTTTATTCTCTTGGGCCTTTTTTGGGGGTTGGCCCTGCTCTCGAAGGTTTCTGCTGTGCTGCTATGGCCGGTGTTGATCGTTGCGATCTTTGCCCACACCCGGATGGTTACCGGACCCTTTAAGTATCTTATGTCTTCTCTATTGTTTGTCTTCGGCATCTCCATACTGACCGCCGGCTGGTACTATTTTCGAAACTATATGGAGCTTGGCAGTTTTTTTATCGGTGGATGGGATCCGTCACGTGGAATTGTCTGGTGGCAAGATCCAGGATTTCGGACTTGGCCGCAGCTTTTGTCTTTTGGCCAGTCACTCAAATATCCCATCTATTCTGGAGTCAGCGGTTTTTGGGACGCCGTTTACTCGACATTATGGCTGGACGGCTTCAACTCATCGGTTACTACATTTGTCAACCGACCTCCCTGGAATTTCAATTTTATGACAGCCGGTGCGCTGCTTTCACTCGTCCCTACCGTGTTTATCCTCTCTTCCTTTCGGTCCGTATTAAGGGCAGAGAACCCCTTTCGAAATGCGGTGATTTTTTCAGTCGGCACCATATCGCTCTTTTTAATCGCTATGCTGGATCTTTACCTTCAGTTGCCGATTTACGGTGCCGCGAAGAGCACCTACACCCTTGGCTTATTGCCCTGTTATGCCATACTCACGGCTGCCGGCGCCGAGTATTTTCTTGGACACAGAATAATCCGTTCCGTCGCCATAGCTAGCTTTTCCTGCTGGGCGTTTGCCGCTTACGCAGCTTTCTTCGTGATCAGCGCCCAGCACTGACCATTCTAACCCGAATATTGCATGAACTCTTTTCAGCGGAAGGCTAAAAAGATACAATATCAAGCTGTTATTGGTTCTGCTGGGCTATTGTGTCAAAATACAGTTTGTAACCCTCGATAATGGCGAAACGAGCTGAAAAGAGTTCACCCTTCGGGCCAATAGGAGACGTCCATGGTCTGCGTTATTCAAGGCTCGCGGTAGATTGACTACAGCTTCGCCTTGAAATGCCTTGCCCATGAACGTCTCCTATTGTTGCAATGTCCGGGCTAAGACGCTCCTGTTGGGATTTCCGTTTGAACATAGATTCTGCTATACAGCATAGACCTATCTTCTAAACACGCTAAGGGCCCATGGCGGATTGCCCCGCGCTTGTTGAACACAACTTAATAATTATAGGATGTGAAATTTCGCCGGAAGGCGGGGCCCTGAACCCTGATCCACATTTTTAAGATAGGTTCTACTATTATTCCGAGACCATAAATGTGCCTTGGACGAATTAAGACAATAGGTTGGATATGGCTTCTATATCCATAGACTCGAATCGGCTGGCCGATACCTTTGAGCAACTGGTTCGCATCGACAGCATTTCAAAGGAAGAAGGGCAACTGGTCCGGATGCTTCGACCGATCCTTGATGATCTGGGAGCGGAAACCATTGTCGATGGGGCAGGGGAGAAAGTCGGAGGGCAGACCGGTAATCTGATCGCCCGGTTCTCCGGCAACCGGGATGTTGCCCCCATGCTGTTCAGCGCCCATATGGATACCGTGGAACCCGGGCGGGGAGTGCAGCCGGTGTATAAGGAGGGTAGATTCTTTAGTGATGGGTCCACCGTTCTCGGAGCCGACGATAAAAGCGCGATAGCCGTTCTGATGGAAGTGCTTCGTGTTCTGATGGTCCACGATCTACCCCATGGGCCGATTGACCTGGTGTTCACCGTCTGTGAGGAAATCGGACTTCTCGGGGCCAAACATCTGGATTTCGGATACCTGCGGGCCCGGTTCGGCTACGTGCTTGACTCCAGGTATACCGACGCTGTCGTTGTTCGCGCACCGTCTGCAAATCGGTTTGAAATTGTGATTCACGGCAGAGAAGCCCATGCCGGTTCCGCCCCGGAAACGGGCGTTAATGCCATCGCGCTGGCGGCTCGGGCCATTAACGGATTGGACATGGGTCGGATCGATCACGAAACCACCTGCAATATCGGACTGATCGAAGGTGGTATCGCCACGAATATCGTGCCAAATCGTGTCATGGTGATCGGGGAAGCGCGAAGCCACAGCGATGACAAACTTCGGCGCCTGACGGATCGGATTACCAGCGCCTTTGAGAACACCGTGGAAGGGGAGCAGGCCGAATCTACAGATGGTCTTCCCCGGGTCGATGTCCATGTGTCTGAACAGTTTTCGCACACCTCTGTCCCGGATGACCACCCTGTGGTGCTACTGGCCCGCCGGGCTGCCGAAAATCTTGGGCGGACTATGGCGACCAAGGCCACCGGGGGCGGCGCCGATGCCAACATCTTCTTCCAAAACGGGATCGTCACAGGCGTATTGGGCACCGGCCCCTGCGATATTCACACCGTCCGGGAATCCGTGGCCCTGGAAGATATGGTGCAGGCGGCGGAGTTGGTGTTGGAGATTATACGGTTGCATGCTGAAAGCTGAAAGTAAAGAAAGCTCGAAGCTAAAAGCTGAAAGCTGAAAGTTGCCAGAAGACGGATGTCGGAGGACGGATGCTGGTTTCTGGATGCTGGTTTCTGGATGCTTGATACTGGATACTGGAGGCTTGATTCTTGATACTGGATGCTTGCCCGCCGCTGGCGCGCTGGATACTGGATGGTGCATCAGTAAGGTCTTGGTACTGGTACTGGGTATTCGGTACTGGGTGCCTTTGTTAGACCCAAGTACCCAATAACAGATACCCGATACTTACAAAGATAGCGGGCGAACCGGCAAACCGGCAAACGGGCGAACGGGCTAACGGGCGAACGGGCTAACGGGCCAACGGACGAATCAAATTCATCCAATTTACCAAACACTAAACACGAACAACCAAATACCGAGCGAACATGATTGCCTACTTCGATTGTTTTTCCGGGATTAGCGGCGATATGACCCTTGGCGCCTTGCTGGATCTGGGCGTTCCCCGGGACTGGTTAAAAAAGCACCTGACCCGGTTGCCCCTCGAGGGCTTTTATCTGGTGACGGAGAGCGTCGTCCGAAACGGGATCACCGCGTGCAATCTCTCGGTCCGTGTAACGGATGACACGAAATCACGCAGCCATGCCGATATACGGAGCAAACTGGAATCCGGACCGCTCCCCGAGCGGGTACGGCAACGGAGCCTTTCCGTATTTCAAAGGATTGCCGAAGCCGAGGCCAAAATCCATGGGTGCCCGGTAGATGATGTACATTTCCATGAAGTCGGCGCGATGGATTCGATTGTGGACATCGTGGGCACGGCACTCGGACTTGAGTATCTGGGCATTGATCGCGTGGTGGCCTCCGCTTTGCCCCTGGGGTCCGGATTCGTGAAGTGCCAGCATGGACGGCTTCCGATCCCGGCTCCTGCCACAGTGGAGATCCTCAAAGGATTGCCCGTTTATGGATCCTCCATCGGCGTTGAACTGGTGACCCCCACCGGAGCGGCCATCGTGGCCGCCCTTGCCGATGCTGTCGGAGAGATGCCCAGTATGCGCATTGAAAAGGTCGGATATGGAGCCGGCCAGCGTGTGCTGGAGGATCGTCCGAATCTGCTTCGAATCATGGTTGGAAAGGAGGAGACCCGTCAGCAGGAAAACGATGCCGTCGCGCTTCTGGAAACCACTGTCGACGACATGAATCCGGAATGGATCGGGTACCTTATGGAAGTCCTGTTTGAAGATGGCGCCCTGGATGTTTACTGGACTCCCGTCTATATGAAAAAAAACCGTCCGGGTACCCTGATCCAAGTGCTCTGCCCGCTGCCACTGAAGGAGCAACTCATGGACCAGCTCCTGTCGGAAACCACCTCCATCGGTGTTCGGCACAGCCTGGTACAACGAAAATGCCTAAAGCGGGAACCGGTGAACATCAATACGCCATTCGGTAGCGTTCGGGCTAAACGCGTTTTCGAAGGCGACGGTACCGCCCGCATTGTTCCCGAGTTCGAGGTATGCCGAAAGATCGCACGACAAAAGGGAATCCCCCTCCGAAAGGTCTACGAGGCCATCCTGAGGAGCGCCGGAGAGTAAAACCTGTATAAAAACGCGCAGCGTTTTTATACGGATTGACAAATAAGGGCCTAACCTATAGAGACGGTCCATGAATTTTCGGCACCACCTGGTTATGATACTTGCCACGGGAGGTTATGTCGGCCGGATACCGATCGCGTCAGGAACGTTCGGATCTCTTCTTGGAATTCCAATTTGTTTTGTACTGTCGAAAACTTCCTGGATGGCGGCGACTCTGTTTGTATTTGCATTTATGCTGGTTGCCATGTGGGTTGCCGACAAGGCTGAGAAAACGCTCGGTCGAAAAGACCCTGGAGCGATTGTCATTGACGAGGTCGTCGGAATGCTGGTCGCCCTTCTGGCCTTGCCGTTTACCGCACCGATGATCGTCGCAGGTTTTCTCTTGTTTCGTGTTCTGGACATAATCAAACCACCACCGATACGGCAGGCCGAGCGGTATTTCCGCGGGGGAGTCGGTGTGGTGATCGATGACGTTCTGGCCGGCGCCGTGACCAACATCCTGCTTCGACTCGGATTGCTATTTATGCCTTATCCGGCAGCCTAAAGTAACATCTGGAAAGGATCTTAACGTAATTTTGAAACCAGAACCGGAAAACGATCAGGAAATCTCCAAGAAGAAAAAGAAAAGCGGCCTACGTGAAAACATTGAGGCGATCTTTATCGCCATTCTGCTGGCGCTATTCATTCGAACATTTATTGTGCAGGCATTTAAGATCCCCTCCGGATCTATGAAAGAGACGCTGTTGATCGGCGACCACATATTGGTCAACAAATTCATCTACGGCGTCAAATTCCCTTTTCTACAAAAAATTATCATCCCCGTCAAAACACCCGATAGGGGGGATATCATCGTGTTCAGGTTTCCCGAAGAGCCGGGGAAGGATTTTATCAAACGGGTGATCGGACTGCCCGGAGATGAGGTTGAGATCAAAAACAAACAGGTCTATATAAATGGGGAACCCCTGAACCATGATTTTGGGATGCATACCGATCCTCGCGTCATCCCCGGATTGCTGCAGCCCCGGGACAATTTCGGACCCCAAACCGTCCCCGAAAACAGTTACTTCGTGCTCGGAGACAACCGTGACCACAGCTATGACAGCCGGTTCTGGGGATACGTCGATCTCCAGGCGGTCAAAGGCAAGGCGTTTTTGATTTATTGGTCCTGGGATAAAGAGGATTTCGGTGTGCGCTGGAGCCGGATCGGGGATCGCATCCGGTAATGCCCATACCATAAATGCGAAAACCATCCGGATGGAACCGGTCCGAAATGGTCCGCCGATTTTGAAAACAAGCAGGTGATCCATGCAATTTTCAAAAAAGGATGTCCTGGATATCGCTTCTCTGTCTACCGAAGAAATCACCATGGTTCTGGACACCGCGGTAGGCATGAAGGAGATCTCGGAGAGGCCGATCAAAAAGGTGCCGACTCTTCGCGGGAAAACCGTCATTCTGTTTTTTTACGAGCCGAGCACGCGAACCCGGATGTCCTTTGACATCGCTGCCAAACGGCTGAGTGCCGACAGCCTGTCCATCTCCGCCAGCACCAGCAGTCTGGTCAAGGGTGAAACCCTAATAGACACCGCAAAAAATCTTGAATCAATGCACCCGGACGCCATTATTATCCGTCATTCCTCGGCCGGAGTGCCCCGTATGCTGGCCCGAACCGTCAAAGCGTCGGTGATCAATGCGGGAGACGGCATGCACGCCCATCCGACCCAGGCCCTGCTGGACATGATGACCGTGCGTGAATTTAAGGGCAGGCTCTCCGGTCTCCGACTGGCCATCATCGGAGATATCGCCCATAGCCGGGTCGCCCGGTCCAATATCGTCGGTTTCACCAAAATGGGCGCCTCCGTCGTCGTGGCCGCACCCCCTACCATGATTCCCCTGGGTATCGACGCACTCGGCGTCGACGTCACCCATAACATTGATGAGGTCGTCACAGATGCGGACGTGATCATGATGCTCCGTATTCAGAAAGAGCGCCAGCGAAGTTTTTTGTATCCCTCGGATCGCGAGTACGCCCGCTTTTACGGATTGAACATGAAACGCATGGAAAAGGCGAAAAAGGATGTGTTGATCATGCATCCCGGGCCTATGAACCGAGGGGTTGAGATTTCCCCGGAAGTCGCGGACGGCCCGTTTTCCATTATTCTCGATCAAGTCACCAACGGGGTCGCCGTTCGAATGGCGCTGCTGTATCTGGTGACAGGGGGGCAGCGTCATGCGGATTCTGATTAAAGGCGGCCGGATCATCGATCCGGACCAGCCCGACGAAACGTCGGACCTTCTCATTGAGGATGGCATTATCCGCGATTTAAGACCTGTTGCCGGGTCTTCGGGGACCGATTGGCCCGAGGTGGATCGCGTGGTCGATGCTGCGGATCGACTTGTGTTGCCGGGACTGATTGACACCCATGTGCATTTGCGGGAACCGGGGCAGGAATACAAAGAGACCATCGCCAGCGGATGTCGCGCCGCCGCGTGGGGCGGGATCACAGCGGTGTGCTGCATGCCCAATACGGATCCGGTCAATGACAATGCCGGGGTGACCGAGTTTATTTTGAAAAAGGCTGCCGAGGCGGGAACGGCCCGGGTGTATCCGGCGGCTGCCATCAGTTGCGGTCTGCAGGGGCAGGACATGTCCGAATTCGGGGAGCTAAAGGCGGCCGGCGCCGTTGCCGTAACCGATGATGGAATGCCCGTGATGGACGCCCAATTGATGCGCCGCGCCCTGGAATATGCGAGAGGATTCGATCTCATCGTCATGGCCCACAGTGAAGACCTGGCCTTGAGCGGCAGCGGCGTGATGAACGAGGGGATTGTTAGCACCCGCCTGGGGCTCAGCGGAATTCCCAATTGTTCGGAGAGTGTGATGGTGACCCGCGATATTGCGTTGTGCGCCCTGACCGGATCAAAACTTCACATTGCCCATGTCAGTACGAGGGAGTCCATCCTGGCTATCCGTCAGGCGAAAGATCAGGGCCTTCGGGTCACCGCAGAAACCGCCCCCCACTATTTTACGCTGACCGACAAGGATGTGGGGGAATATGACACCCATGCGAAAATGAATCCACCCCTTCGGACCCGGAAGGATCAGGAGGCCATCCGGGACGCGCTGGCCGACGGGACCATCGATGCCATCGCAACGGATCATGCCCCTCACAGCTCTGTTGAAAAGGATGTGGAATTCGATCTTGCCGCCAACGGAATCATTGGCCTGGAAACCTCTTTGCCGTTGAGCCTTGCGCTGGTCCGGGACAGAGTGCTCACGATTCACCAGCTGGCGGAACGGATGTCGTTGGCCCCTGCTCGTATTCTTGGGATAGAACGGGGTCTTGGCCCTGGTAATCCGGCGGATATCACCATTATCGATCCGGATGCCGCCCATCGGATCGATTCCCGGGCCTTTCAGTCCCTGAGCCGAAATTGCCCCTTTGATGGATGGGACGTTCAGGGATGGGCGGTCATGACCATAGTTGACGGAAACATTGTGTTTGATCGGGAAGCAGACGACGCATGAGCAACGAATCAGCCCACATTTTGGTCGTCGATGACGAACTGAGCATGCGCGAAGTGCTTGAATACATGCTCAACCGCGAGGGGTACTCCGTCATATGCGCCGAAAATGGCCGGGAAGCCATTGATATCTTGAAGAAACATAAAGTGGATTTGATGCTCTGCGATATTCGCTTGGGGGATATCACCGGGTTGGAGGTATTGAGGGCCTGCAAATCGACAAACCCCGACACCGTCGTCATCATGATCTCGGCCTATGCCTCCACGGAAAACGCGGTGGAGGCCATGAATGAGGGGGCCTACGACTATGTTCCGAAGCCGTTTGATATCGAGGAGATCAAGCGGACGATTGCCAACGCGCTCTCCCGCAAAACCCTCGACCGGGAAAAGCAGTTTGTGGACGAGGAACTTCAAAAGAATCTGCATTTCGGGAAAATAGTTGGTAACAGCCCGCGGATGATTCACATATACAATATGGTCCGGCAGGTGTCCGAGACCAGCACCAGCATCCTGATCACAGGGGAAAGCGGTACCGGTAAGGAACTGGTGGCACGGGCCATCCATGACGAAAGTAACCGCAGGGCATATCCGTTCATGGCCATCAATTGCGGCGGAATTCCCGAAACCCTTATGGAAAGCGAGTTGTTCGGCCATAAGAAAGGGTCTTTTACCGGCGCGACCCAGGATAAAAAAGGACTGTTCGAACTGGCGGACCGGGGAACTGTTTTTCTGGATGAGATCGGGGATCTAAGCTTCCCGATCCAGGTCAAGCTGCTCCGGGCCGTCCAGGAAAAGGTGTTTAAGCCGATCGGTAGCGGTGAGGATATCAAGGTCGATATCCGTATCATTTCAGCCACCAACAAGAAACTCGGGGAGGAGGTGATCGCCGGGCGTTTCCGGGAGGATCTGTTTTATCGTATCAATGTCATCGAGATCAAGATTCCGCCGTTACGGGAACGAAAAGGGGATCTGAAGTCGCTGGCCCAGCATTTTCTGGAAAAGTACTCCGATCAGATGGGAAAACAGGTCACCAAAATTTCTTCCTATGCCATTGATCTGCTTAATAAATACGATTTTCCAGGTAATATTCGCGAGCTTGAAAACCTGATAGAACGCAGTGTCGCGCTTTCGAGCACCAATATTCTGCTCCCGGACAGCCTGGCCATGTCGGTCCATAAGAATAGATGGATCGAAGGGGTCAAAGACCGGCGTTTTGATCTCGACGATGTCGCCAAGGGTGTTGCTTTGGATGAAATCCTCGCTGAAATCGAGCGGGCCTACCTGAAAAAAGCCCTTGAAGAGAGCAACGGAAATAAAAACACGGCAGCCGAACTTCTGGGTATCAGCTACCGATCCTTTCGGCACCGGTATAGTAAGCTTGCCGTCGACGAGTAGGCCATTGTTTTATGAAATTTTTTCAGTAGATGACCCGCACCTGAAACCCGCGCCTTCCTCTGTAATCCTTTTCCCCGATATTTCGTCTGCAACGGGTGACATAATTTGGCAACGGCCTGACAATTTTTGTCATCCCCGGTGTTCTGTTAACCTAAAGGGAATTCTATCTCGAGTTAAGATTATATTTTTTATCTAGGCTTTCAGTTGGTTATAATAAATTTTCGTTTTTCCGAATCCGCTGGCACGGGTATTGCTCGTAGACTATGCCAACAATGTTGAAACAGCCCTTACCAAAAACAGTTCATTAAACGGTTTATCAAACAAAGGGGGATTCAGATGCTTAGCAAAATGAGACACACCAATGAAAAAGGTTTTACCCTGATCGAGCTCATGATCGTTATCGCGATCATCGGCATCCTGGCAGCCATCGCCATTCCGAACTTTCTGGCCTATCGCTCACGAGGCCAGGATTCGGCCGCCATCGCTGCTGGCAAAAACTTTTATAACATGACGTTGGCCTATTTTGCCGACACCAGCACGAGTGCCACCACCGTGACCTGTAACTCTGCTGGCGTCACCCTCGAACAGGGCAACCGATACAACCCGGGTGATCAGGTGGATTGTGGCGGGACCATCGACGACTCCTCCGGCAGTATTACGACAACCAACCTGACATTCAGCCATGAGTCCAGCGCCACTACCTTCACCTTGGATTCGGATGGTAATCTCAACTAGATCCGAGTTCTGACGGCAGTGTCGGCAGTCCGTCATGATGAAACGCTGTTCGTAAACAGAAGAAGGGGGAGATGCCAATCTCCCCCTTCTTTTATTGCCGCCGATGGCATAGGGTGAAACAAACCCCTTTTGATTGAGATAAACCTTCACACTCGAGTGGGAGCCATCTCCCACTCCGCTGAGCGGGTTTTCCGCTGCACGCCTGCAAGCAGCGGGAAACAATCACGTGCAGCAGGTATCGGCAACAGGCCATTATGGCGTCCGAGTCTCATCACATCCGTCCTGAATTTCGGTCTCCGTCTCAATCCTTGCGGGGACCATTTATTGTTTGCGGTCGAATCATCCAGTTTAATGTGAACACCTCGCCTCAGACCATTCGAGGTCTTTGCATCAATGTTCGGATGGACAAACCGGTGTTTTGAGAACCCTTTAAGGAGCTGTGCGTGCCCCTAGCAAAGCGTCTCAAACAGTGGGTTCGGGGCAACGCTACTTGCTGCTTGCGTACATATTCCGATCACACGACAGACGGCACGTAAGTGCATCCCAATGTCGTCGATGGCGATAACCGGTATCAAGCATCTGAATTTAATTGATCCGAGTGGGACGCCGAACCCGCTTTCATTGAAATTCAGCGGATAATTTCATAAAATCTTATAAACGGCTATGGTTTGAGTGTTCAACGTGCGGTCGCCGTTCCGCCGGTCTAGAAAAGATTACGCTATGACCCAAGGGCATATATATCCAAATAAACGGCTGGCCCTTCTTTCGATCTTCATTCTCGTATTCGTCGGATGCCTCACGTTTCTTCCCGCTCTGAATAACGGATTTGTCTGGGATGATGAAGATAACCTCGTTAAAAACACCCATTTTCGGGGCTTGACCGGATCCCATCTGGCATGGATGTTTAGAACATTCCACGATGCCAATTATCATCCCCTCAGCTGGGTTTCTTTCGGGATCGATTACCTGTTCTGGTCCCTCGACCCCTTTGGATATCATTTGACCAACCTCGTTCTGCATCTGATCAACGTACTGGTCTGTTATCTCCTGATGCTCAATCTTCTGCATGTTGCGACCGGACGGGATGATGGGGCGCCGGAAACCCGGTTTTTAGGGGCTTTGTGGGGTGCGCTGTTTTTTGCCGTCCATCCTCTGCGGGTTGAGACGGTGGCATGGCTATCGACTCGGGGAGATCTCATGTGTGCCGGGTTTTATATGGCAACGGTAATTGCTTACATGAAACAGTCCCAGGCAGAGTCGCCGAACCTACGCCGCTGGTGGTATTTCTCCTCGCTGATATTCTTTGGCCTTTCCTTGCTCTCGCGCGCCTGGGGGGTTACCCTTCCGGTGATCCTCTTGATTCTGGACGGGTATCCGCTAAGACGCTTAGGCGGGCCGATGACCTTCAGCAGGGTGCTTCGGCTGCTTATTGAAAAAATACCTTACATCTTGATGGCCGCAGCCGGGGCCGTACTGGCCATCCTGGCCAAGACCAGCTCCATGCGCCAGCTTGCGGAACACGGTATGATCGAGCGGATCCTGCAATCGTTTTACGGCCTCCTGTTCTACCCCATAAAAACCGTATTGCCGATTCGACTTTCACCTCTCTACCTTTTGGAAGACTCTATTTCTCCGTTTGTCTGGCCCTATGGATTCAGCGTGGGTGTTGTTATCGTGGTGACCATCGTGCTGGTTGTCAAGGCGAGGCAATGGCCGTGGGCGCTTGCTGCATGGTTTACCTATGCGATTATCGTGTCCCCTTTGCTCGGCATCGTACAAAGCGGTCCCCAGATGACAGCCGATAGATACACCTACCTTTCCGGGCTTCCATTTACCGCCCTGCTGGCAGGTGCGGTATGCCGTTGGTCCGCCGACATTGCTAACAGAGGCATGGGCCGCTGGCGGAACGTGTTGCAGATGATGGTTCTCTGGAGTGTCATTGCCGTATTATCGGTGAGCAGCATATACCAAATCCGGATTTGGCGAAATTCACTGACTCTGTGGACCCACACGATTCGTTTGGATCCGGATAATCCTGTCGCGCTTTGGAATCGTGGTTTATTTTGGGACCGGATCGGAGATCGGCGGCGGGCGATGGCAGACTATTCCGGGGTGATTCGATTGACACCCGAAAATGACCAGGCGTACACCAATCGTGGAAATATCCATCAGCTGGAAAGAAATTGGAAGGCGGCGCGCGAAGACTTTGACCGAGCCATCGAACTCAACAGGGAATCCCCGGAAGCGTATGCCAGTCGGGGCGTGTTAAACATGCTGGAACACCGCACGGACGATGCGATCGCCGACCTGAACCGGGCACTGGACCATGCCCCGAAGAACTGGCAGGGTCGTGAGAAGGCCGAAGTCTTGCTCAATCAGCTGCTCACCGGCGGTGCGGAGCCCACAGACCATCGGGATGCGCAGCCACCTGATTTCCGGAGGAAGAGCCGCTATGGATCATGAGAGCAGGCCGCTGTTATCCATCGTGGTCCCGACGTTGCGGGAGGCACCGAACATTGAATCGCTCGTTTCCCAGGTGGCGGTGTCGCTCGCCCGAAACATTTCATCATGGGAAATGATTATCGTCGATGACAACAGCCAGGACGGAACGGATGTAATCTGTCAGGGGTTGAAAGGAAACGGTTACCCGATCCGTTTGGCGGTCCGTGCCTATGAGAGGGGACTCGCAGGCGCTGTTCTACATGGGTACTCCCTTGCCAGGGGGTCGGTTTTCGTGACCATGGACGCGGATCTATCACATCCGCCTGGGGCAATTCCGGAGTTTTACAGGCAGATATGCAATGGAGCGGATTTTGTGATCGGATCGCGGTACATGCCAGGAGGCGGTACGGACGACCGCTGGACGGTCTACCGTTTTTTGAATTCGAAAGTGGCCACGCTCCTGGTGCGTCCGCTCGTCTCAGTGTCCGATCCCATGTCCGGCTTTTTTGCGCTTCCAAGAACACTCTGGGAGCAGGCTGCTCCATTGACCCCTGTCGGGTATAAGATCGCCTTGGAGCTCATCATTAAAGGCCGCCCTAGCCACGTGGTGGAGGTTCCAATATGGTTCCGGACCAGAAGACACGGGCGGAGCAAACTGTCCCTCAAGCAGCAGCTGCTCTACCTGTATCATCTTAAGCAACTGTATGCTTTCCGCTTCCTTGATGGAAGGCTTGCGGGTTAGACGAAAGGGCGACCGTTGCAACAAAATGACCCTGCAGAAGACATATGAACACGAAACGCTGGTCCACCATTATTGGTCTGTGCCTTACTGCGGCCATCCTTACCGCCTACGGAAACGTGCGCCATTTTGATTTCGTCAATCTGGATGACCAGGTCTACGTCGCGGAAAATCCCGTGGTCCGTGAAGGCCTGAGCGCTGCCGGTATTCGCTGGGCGATCACCACTATGGAAGCGGCCAACTGGCATCCTTTGACATGGTTGTCGCTGATGGTCGACACGGAACTCTACGGGACACGGCCTGCAGGATATCACTTTACGAATCTGCTGCTGCATACGGCCAATACTCTCCTGCTGTTTTTTGTGTTGTTTCGGCTCACCGGTGCGCTGTGGCCCAGTGCTTTCGTGGCGGGTCTGTTTGCGTTGCACCCCCTTCACGTGGAATCGGTCGCCTGGATATCCGAGCGCAAGGATGTGCTGAGCACATTTTGGGGATTGCTGGCCATCGGGGCCTACGGCGTGTATGCGAGGCGCCGCAGCAGGGCGGCTTACGGTTTGGCATTCGGCTGTCTCCTGTTGGGGCTCATGGCCAAACCGATGCTGGTCACCTGGCCCTTTCTCTTTTTGCTGCTGGATTATTGGCCGCTCCAACGTTGGACCCCCAGCGATGCCGGCGGGAGTTTTCCGTTCCGTCGAATCGGTGAACTGTTCATCGAGAAAACGCCGTTTCTCATCCTGTCCGGCGTTTTTTGCTGGACCACCCTGACGGCCCAGTCCGGAAAAAACGCCGTGCTGCCGATGGCCGCACTCTCCATGACGGACCGGCTGGCCAACGCGGCTCTATCTTACATCTGGTATATTGGTAAGATGCTGTGGCCGACAGGGCTCTCGGTATACTACACCCATCCGAGGTTCCTGGTCAGTATGCCGGCCGCGGTCGGCGCCGCCCTCCTGATTGCAGGTCTCAGCTACGGGGTTATTCGCAAGGCAGGCCGATATCCATTCGTTCCCGTCGGATGGTTCTGGTACATGGGGACCCTGGTCCCCGTGATCGGTTTGGTCCAGGTGGGGCTGCAGGCCCGGGCGGATCGGTATAGCTACATCCCGCTGATCGGACTCTACATACTCATCACATGGACGGCCGTGGAAGTCGCGCGCCGGCGAAAATGGGACCGGCGCAGGCTGTGGGCTGCCGCCATTGCCGTCCTTCTGGTTTTGGGGGCGAGAACGCACATGCAGGTGGGCTTCTGGAAAGACAGTGAGAGTCTATTTCGCCGAGCGCTGCACGTGGATGCGGGAAGCGACCTGGCCCACAATAACTTGGGCGCCGCATTACAGGCCAAGGGCAATGCCCGTGAGGCGGCCCAACACTATCGCCGGGCCACTCGGATCAATCCCAGAAACCATCAGGCCTGGAATAATCTGGCCGTATGCGAAGCCTCCTCCGGGGACGTCGAGGCAGCCCATCGCTTTTACCAAAAAGCGATCTCACTCGATCCCGACACGGCGGCATACCGGTACAACTTCGGCAAATTACTTCTTGCCCAGGGAAAATCCAAGGAGGCCATCGCCGAACTTTCGGAAGCCATCCGTATTCAACCCGAATTCCCCGAAGTCTATCATTTAATGGGGACCATCATCGAGAGGCAGGGAAACCCTGAGAAAGCCGAGGTGTTCTATCTCAAGGCGGTGGAAGCCAACCCTGACTATACGAAGGCCAGGGAAAAGTTAAATCGACTTCGGGAATCAACACCGTGAACACCAGCCGGAAACACCGACGATGGAACGGAATACACATCTGATGTCGAAGACTTCCAGCAGCGTTCGAAACGATCACGTATCCGGTAAAGCGACGGCTGACGCTGTGCGTTTCGACGGATGGAGACCACCCGCCGCCGGGGGGGCCATCGGCCAGCAACGAAAGCAATTGTTATATCTTTCGCTGCTGCTGGTGGTCACGATTTTGATCGTCTATCATCCCGTGAAGGACTTCGGCTTTTTGGAATTCGACGACCAGGGCTATGTAACCGGCAATATTCACGTGACGGGTGGTTTAACATGGAACAATATCCGCTGGGCGTTTACGACATCCCATATGTCCAACTGGCATCCCCTCACATGGTTATCCCACATGGCCGATGGCCAGTTCTTCGGTTTTAACGCCGGTGCGCATCATCAAACCAGCATGATAATTCACATGCTAAATTCGGTGCTTCTCCTTTTTCTGTTGTATCGAATGACCGGTGCTCTGTGGAAAAGTGCCTTCGTGGCCGCACTGTTTGCCCTGCATCCCCTACACGTCGAATCCGTTGCTTGGATCAGCGAGCGAAAGGACCTGTTAAGCACCTGCTTCGGGTTCCTTGCCCTGCATTTTTACCTTCCCTATGCGCGGGAGAAACGCGACTTTCCTTACGTCCTTTCCCTGGCATGCTTTACACTTTCTCTCATGGCAAAGCCAATGATGGTTACCCTTCCGTTTCTACTTCTGCTTTTTGATTTCTGGCCCTTGGGACGCCTCCCGCTCTCTATGCCTCGGACCGGAGAACAATTCCGAAAAGTGGCTGCCATTGTGGGGGAAAAAATTCCTTTTATCTGTGTATCGGCCGTATCCTGTATAATGACCGTGTTTGCCCAGAGAGGGGGTGGCGCTTTGCAGTCGATGGATTCCTTCTCCTTAATGTCGCGCGTCTTTAACGCCGTCTGGGCCTACTGGTGGTATATTCTCAAGACCTTATGGCCAAGCCAGCTGGCCGCATACTATCCACATCCCGACTACGGTCTCGGCCCCGTGCAGATCTTCGGCTCGTTACTCTTCCTTGTCGGCATCACGTATTTGGTGGTCCGCTATGCACGGCAAGGTCCCTATCTGTTTGTCGGCTGGTTCGGCTATTTGGGAATGCTGGTTCCGGTGATCGGCCTCATTCAGGTGGGTAGTCAGGGGATGGCGGATCGGTACAGCTATGTCCCACTCATCGGGCTGTTTCTCATCGTGGCTTGGGGATTGCCGGATTTAATGGCCGGCCGGCGCCATGGGAAAACGATACTTTGGAGCAGCGGTATCCTGGCCCTGGTGGTACTTGGGATTGTCTCCGCCCGCCAAGTCGGTCACTGGCGGGACACCAAAACCCTGTATCTTCATGCCCTGTCGGTAACCGAAAACAACGCGGTCATGCTGAATAGCCTCGGGGCGATCTACACGCGCGAGGGCGATCTGGAGAGGGGTGCAGCCTACTTAGGCCGGTCTCTGCGCCTGAAACCGGGTTTCGGGCAGGCACACAACGACATGGGGGCAACACAAGCAAAGATGGGTCAAGTGGGCAAAGCCGCCTTTCATTATCGCCAGGCGATCCGTTACGATCCGCACCTGGCCCTTCCCCATTATAACTATGCCGCTATACTGGTTCGTCAGAAACGGCACCAAGCGGCCATGCATCATCTTTCCCAAGCCATCCGGATCGATCCGAATTATGCGAACGCTTACGTATTCATGGGGTTTCTGCTGATGCAGTCGGGTAACACCGAAGCCGCGCGGGTTCATTTTCATCGCGCCCTGGAAATCAACCCGGCTCATGTGGATGCGCGCCAATTGCTCTCGAACATGGAGTAACCGATGTTGAATCGCAGGATAGGGTCGATAGCGGTTTTGGGGAGTTTAGGACTCCTGTTGATCGGATTTCTCGGGATCGAAAGCCTGCTGAATTTGACACCGCCCACATCCCGGGATGCATTGATCCACCACCTGGCTGTTCCCAAGATCTGGCTTTCGGCGGGAGGCTTTGTGGAAACCCCATGGGCCGATTACTCCTACTACCCCATGACCATCCACCTGCTCTATCTGCCGGCGCTATACGCCGGCATTGATGTCCTGCCGAAATTCATCCATATGGCATTCGGGGTCGGTATCGGGTTGCTCCTGTTCGTCTATCTTAAACACCGACTGGGAATCCTCTGGGGGATTCTGGGCGCAGCGATTTTCTTAACCACACCGATTGTGGTTTGGCTTTCCACATCGGCGTACATCGACCTGGGAATGGCGTTTTTCACCACCGGCAGCCTTATCGCCTTTTTGTATTGGCGGGATTCCAACTACCAACGTCTCGGATGGCTGCTGATTTCCGCGGTCTGCATGGGGCTTGCCATCGGATCCAAATACAACGCCCTGATCGCCTGGCTGATTCTCAGCCTTCTCCTGGTCCTGATGTATGTCCGCGACACCCAACGACAGGGCGCCGGGGTCGGTTTTGGTCTGATCTTCATCCTGGTTGCAGCCGTCGTGGCGTCACCGTGGTACCTCAAGAATTTTATGCTCACGGGGAATCCCTTTTATCCCTTGTTTCAGAGGATATTCGAGGTCGCACAGCAACAATCGCTGCCCGCAGCCGTTCAGGGCCAGGCCGTCGAGGAATCGCACAAGATCGGTTTTTTTCAAATGCGACGAATTCTCTATGGTGAAAGCTTTATTGAGACCCTGCTCATCCCCTTGAGGATGTTCTTTCAGGGAAGCGACGACGGTTATCAATACTTCCAGGGGGTGTTGAATCCGATTCTGATCCTGTTCCTCCCGTTTGCATTTCTGAAACGCGACCTGCGACACGATGTTCTTTTTCTCCTGGCATTCAGCGGTGTATTCATGGCCTTTGCTTATTTTCTGACCGAAAAGCAGGTGCGCTACCTCCTTCCCGTATTCCCCTGTCTATCGATTGTCACAGTTATCGGCATCCACCATCTGGTATCCTGGCTGCGGGCCTCTTCCCGCCCGGCCATGAGACGGACAGGGGCGTATGCGGTGTTCCTGTCGGTGGCGCTCCTTTTAAGCATGAACGTCGCCTATCTCGTCCGACATGTGAAAAAAATCGACCCGATGCCGATTGTCAGCGGCCAAGAAACCCGGGACACTTATCTCAGACGGATGTTGCCCCATTACCACGCGGTTGAATATGTGAATCGAAAATTACCGGCAGACGCCATCGTATTTACGATGTTCCTCGGACGCCGGGGATATTACCTGGACCGCACCTACCGCAACGAACCCCAGTTCGGGGCGGCAACCTTGCACCGCCTGATCCGAGCCGCTGAAACGCCGGAAGCGTTTTCCCGGGCGGTTTCGGACCTTGGGGCCAGCCACCTGTTGATCCGGATCGACGTATTCCACCGGTACCTGAACGATAACTTCACCCCCGACCAGATCCAGCAACTCTTCCTAAGGATTCAGAAAACATGGGATTTGGTGTATAATGCAAACGGTAACACGATCTGGAGTGTCGGAGGGGATGATCCCCCCGCGGCGGGACTGCATGAGGAAGGGAACTCGTGATCTATGTTTAAGGGACAGAAAGTCATCGTTGTGATGCCGGCCTACAATGCGGCCAAGACACTCGAGATCACCTGGAACGAGGTAATGGGCCAGGAAATTGTGGATCTCGTGATCTTGGTCGACGACCAGAGCCAGGATGAAACGGTGTCCATCGCCAACTCCCTGCCAAACACGATTGTTCATGCCCACCAAAAAAACATGGGGTATGGGGCCAATCAAAAAAGCTGCTACCGGCTGGCCCTGGAAGCCGGCGGCGACATCATCATCATGGTCCATCCAGATTACCAGTACACTCCCAAACTGATCCCGGCGATGGCGTCGATGATCGGAAATGGGCTGTACCACTGCGTGCTCGGTTCCCGGATCCTCGGGGGCCACGCCCTCAAAGGTGGCATGCCGCTCTGGAAATACGTGGCCAACCGGGGGTTAACCCTCTTCGAGAATTTGCTCATCGGGGCGAAACTGTCCGAATATCACACCGGCTATAGGGCCTTCTCGCGGGAACTGCTTGAAGCGCTTCCGCTCTCGAAGAACTCGGATGATTTTGTTTTCGACAATCAGATGCTCGCACAGATCCTGTGGTTCGGTTATACCATCGCAGAAGTCAGTTGCCCGACGAAGTACTTTGCCGAAGCATCGTCCATCAATCTGCCCCGTAGCATCAAGTACGGTATCGGATGCCTGGTGACGGCCGTTCAATTTCGATTGCAAATGCTGAAGTGGGTCGACACAACCATATTTTCGGGCGTCGGACCCCCATCCAGGGAATCCGAGCCATCGCCTCCCTGACAGGAACGGCCATGACTGCCATAACCGGGTTCGGATCCGGGAAATAATGTGAACTTGTGACGAGCAGCCTTCTATAGCGACTGCCAAAAATATGTTCCGATTCAGAGCCGACTCAGGCCGGTGCGGTGCCCGGCCCTTCTATGAGGGGCCTTGTCAAGCCTCTGCCTTTATCTTCGTTTTGTTGGCCACCGGTTTCAGCTCGTTGGGCAATGAACCCAAGAACCACCTTCTATCCGTTCCGGCACTTTGGGCCGAA